>Ga0210242_101279_pt1 | contig 19464 bp, 12 predicted proteins | sample ChrtobMeP5a_16mM_FD_155445 | JGI IMG/M metagenome (GOLD analysis project Ga0210242, IMG submission 155445) | Chrysochromulina tobin associated microbial communities from unialgal haptophyte culture, Seattle, Washington, United States - P5a_16mM | ecosystem: Host-associated > Algae > Haptophytes >... | reverse complement strand
CTTCCGCCGCCGCCTCCACGGCCGCCGCCTCGGCCTAAGGCACCCTCGCCCATGCCTTCACAACCGCATCCTATGCGGCCGCCATTTCCAGCCCCCCCGCCAACACCACTCCTGCCGCCGCCACCACCGCCGCCGCCACTACCATCGCCGCCGCCGCCACCACCCCCGCCGCCACCCCCGCCGAAACCACTGTCGCCCCCGCCACATGCATGGCCTCCGTTGGCTCCGCCGGGAGCGTTCTTGCCTCCTCCTCACCATGAGCACCACCCCACTCTGGGAGCAAGCCACGATCCGGCCCATGGCCCCGGCAAGGGTGTTGGCAAGCCTCGCACTGATGGCCCGTCAGATCGGGATCGGCTGGAGACGTCCATCCTGCTGCAGGTGCTCATTGTACTCTTGTGTGCATGCATGCTGCTCATCCTGAGCCGTGTGTGCATGCTCCTCCTCCTGAGCCATGCCTCTGGCGGCGGCATGAAGCACGAGGAGGTGGAGCGCCATCTTTCGTGGTTTAGCTCGGTATGCACGCCCAGGCACTTGAGTGGTGGTGCAAAGGGCGGCCGTTACCAAAAGGTAGCCGCTGCCAGCGAGACGTGTGCAGACCTTGAGGAGCCCTCGAGGAGCTCCAAGATTCACGCGCCGACCCGAGTGCAGTGGGATGATGACGACGGTGGCGGAGATGAGCGCCGTGCCATACAAGGCAACCGGTGGTCATCAGCGGCAATCGGTGGCCAGCAGCGGCAATCGGTGGCTATCTCCGAGGAGGCGGAAGCGGACCGAGTGGCGGATCCGGTGGCGAATCGAGTGGCGGAGGAGAAGGCAGTGGAGAAGCTGGTGGAGAAGGCGGCTGCCAACGCTCTGCACGACCTTGCCGATGTGGTCGGGTCTGCCGATGATGAGGCGTCCGACGAGCGAGACGAAACAGCTGAGGTTGAGGTGGACGAGAGCAAAGGTTGTGCGCCATTGCTAGACCACCCCACAGGTGCTGCATCGCCCATTCATCTGCCAAAGGCGATCCACATTCCAGTTCTAGAGGCACCCTTTCCGCTCCGCGCCGGACCCATCACGGCGTCGCCAATGAAAGTGTCGCCTGCTGCCACTCCCTTTGCGGCGGCGCCCGAGATGGCGGTGGCGGAGCGATTCGCGAAGCTCAAAGTGTTGGCAAAGGAGACGTCCTCGACCCTAGCAGCACTCGCTGCCACGGCGACCGATGGTGAGCTCGCTGACTTGCTGCAGTCGAGTGCGGTGCGCAAGCTCGTCACGAACCGGACACTTGAGCGCACGGCAAACGCGCGGATCGGCGTTGAAGATGACGACGATCGCGAGGACGACCAGGCAGCGCACGGATTGGACGAGGGCGACACTTGCAGCGTGGCCACATTGGAGCGCCTAAGACGAAGTGACCGTGGAAGACGATGGCGAACGGTGCAGAGGAACCCGACATTGATCACGCTCGACGAGGTAGGACGTGCGGAGCTGCATCGCTTCTGAGCGCCCACACAAGAACATGCGGCACCACAGGGGTCAAAGATTACGCTCTAGACAGTATAGTTAATGGTACGCTTCTCATCACTCATGACCTCGTAATATGGGCCCAGGGGGCGAGGGCTGGGGACCCGCTTTAATCGCCTTCGGTGGAACAACCAGGTTGCCTGGATTACGGTCTGTGAACCGCTAAACGCGCGCGTTCCACCCTAGAAACTTTTACGCGACCTCAAACACACAGCACACACACGCAGCCGGGCGGGTCGGCGGCGGGCGCAGCTCCTGCGGCGCACGCCGCAGCCGCGCCGGCATCGGTGCGAGGCAGCAGCCTCTGTGGGTTACGCACACGCACCAGGCGGGGAGGCGACGATGGCGGGGCGCGGCGCGTGGAGACTAGATGGCGGGGCGCGGCGCGTGGAGACAATGGCGCCATCGTCGCCTCCCCCGGTTATTCTCGGACGCCGTCCCACACCGCCTTGCAATGCGCTGACGCTTCCTGTTGCTACCGTGCCCGTCGGGGCGGCGTTGAAGACGCCGGCGGCATCGAACCTGCGTGCGCCGACGCGCCCGATGGCGCGCCTCCCCCGTGGGGAACGCAAAGACGCACTCGACACCGTCGCATGACGACGGTGTCGAGCACAAGTGGTGGCTTCCATCGCCGCCGCCGCCGCCGCCGCCGCCGCCTCCTCCGTGGGCGTCAAGCCGCAGGCCGAGGCACCACATTCGGCGCCGGTTGCGCCGCGCAACGCGCTGCGTCGGCGCCTTCGCCGCCGCACCTGCACAGCACGCGCGCGCACTCAGCGCCATCGATTCGTGCTGCGGGCACGAGCTGGCCAGAGCTTGAGAGTCCGAGCGCAGCTCCTCCGTAGCGCGCGCGCGTCAAGACGCGCGGCGAAAGGCGCGCGCAGGTCGATGGCGAATGTAGAGATGGTTGGGAGCAGCGCCGTCCGCCGACGCGCCTGGAGCCAGTCGCAGCGGGGCGCGGAGGCGCGCATTGGCAAAGGCCAAAAGGTAGGACGGACGGACGAATTAAAGGGGGTCCGAGCCAGTACCCTGAAAGGCTGCTGCGCTCGCCTTTTTCAGGGTCCCCAGGATATAGCCGTATCGGGTACTAATCGGTAACGCGCTGAAATCGGTATAGTCGACATGTAACGGTACTCGCCTCCAGTTACTCGGTAGACTTCATGCCGCGGAAGCCGCGGGGAGATCGGATACTCGCTACTAGATAGGCACACACTCAGTGTGCATTTTGAACGACGCCGCGATTGTGCATCTAGCTTCTAGGGAACCGACGAACTACCCATGGAACTACCTGATAGAGAGCTGAGTAGTGAAACCTTCCCCCAAGGTGACCAAGGTCAAAATCTCGCCCACCACAGTGTTGAAACACCTTTGGGAAACTACTACGTGAGCCGCGAAGTGAATTCGTGAAACCCTCCCTATAACCCTCCCGTCCCCCGAGAGCGAAGGTCATGGACATGGTCAACATCTCGCCCTGTGCCAGCGGACGAGAGGTTCACGGAGGTTCAGAGGTTGCACAAATGGTCGGTCGTAGTATCCAGTCAGACTTTGGGGTTATTCCTCGCCCTCAGCCACATTTCAGCCACACACTGCGTTTAACTACGTTACAACAATCGTGTCACATCTACCGCGACATCCAACGACAGCCCCGATCGACAGCCACAACGTGTTCAGTCCTTATCTCCCACAGGACGCCGCGCCAAAGTGCTCAGAACAGCGGTCGGAAGGGAACGCGCGCGCCAGGTGCAGCTGCGACGCGGATGCCCCCACCATGGACCTTCACGACCTTGGCGAGGCGGTCCTGCTGCTGCTGAAGGCTCGATGGATGCTGCTGCTGCTGCCGGCCTGGTTGGGGAATGACCGCATTTGCCGCGTGCTTGTAGATCACAGGCCCCTGCCGCGGGCCAGGCCCCCCGGCGGGAGACTCAAGGATGGGTGCCAGAGCCGGCGGTGCTACGTTAGGTGCCTTCTTGCGATGGAATGAGCGTTGGAGCAACTCGGCCGCCGCCTTGCGCTGCTGCTGCAGACGCATCATCACCTGCTCAATCGGCGAATTCGGAGGTCGAAGGTCGGGCTCGGGGGCCTGCTTCAAGCCCTCGACCTTGCCAGTAGGGGACAGGAGCGAGAGCGTGTACAGGTTGCTCGCCGTCTCGTGCTTGTCCACGACGGCCATCGTCTCGGCACCGCTGGTGCGCTTGACCATCACGACCGTACCCGGGCGGTACTTGGCCGCTGACCCTGCCGGCGAGGCGGCAGCCCACTTGTACTTTAGCGTTCCTGGCGTGGGAGGCTGCTGCCCAGCAGAATCATCGGGCGCGTGCGGCTGCGCTGTCGGCGCTGGCTGCTCTTGCTGCTGGCGCTGGCTGGCGCGCTTGCTGGCGAACGCCTGCTGCAGCACAACGGCTGCCGCATGTTCCTCGATGCCGCCCTGCGCCCACTCACCGCCGTAGGCAGGCTTGCGTGCGCGTGCGCGCTGCTGCTCCTGGACGGCCTGCTGACGGACCAACTGAAGCTCGAGGGTCGAGCTCGGCTCGCGAAGGTCAGACTCGGGCGCCTGCTTCGAGCCCTCGACCTTGCCCAAGGGGGACAGGAGCGAGAGCGTGTACAGGTTGCTCGCCTCCTCGTGCTTGTCCACGACGGCCATCGTCTCGGCACCGCTGGTGCGCTTGACCATCACGACCGTACCCGGGCGGTACTTGGCCGCTGACCCTGCCGGCGAAGCACCTTGCGACATGGGCATTGGTGGCGCGGGCATCGGCGGCGTGGGTGGCAGCTGCTGCTGCGGAGGCAGCGCCCGTTGGACGAGGGGCATAGCGAGAACAGTTGCCAGCGAGGGGCGCTCGGCGGCAGACTTGGCGAGGAGTGAGCCGAGGAGGGTGCAGAGCTCGGCTGAGTAGTACGCGCGGAGCGGCGTCAGGTTCAGGCTGTTGTTTGTGATCAGCTTCAGCAGACCACTGATGCCATCGGGCGCATTCGGTCCGCTCATCCGATCCATCCACGGTGCCGCGAGGGCCATCAGCTCGTATAGCACGCAGCCGCAGGCCCACACGTCCGCGCCGCGATCGTAGCGGGCGCCGCGGCAGATCTCGGGCGCCATGTACAGCGGCGTGCCACACTGCGTCTGCGCCATCGCCCTCGACGCCGCCATCACCTTCGAGATCCCGAAGTCGCCGAGCTTCAACGCGCCGCCCTTACCGATGAAGATGTTCTGAGGCTTAAGGTCACGGTGCAGCAGGTGGAGGTCGTGGTGGCAGTGGGCCATCGCGCTGGCGATCTCGGCGATGTAGCGCAGTACCGTCGTTTCCGGGAAGCGCTTGCCCGTCTTCTTCTGCATGGCGATTGCGTGGCTAAGATCGCCGCCCGGCGCGTACTCCATCACGACACAGAGTGTATCCCCATCCACGAACGACTCGTGGAACGCGATGATGTTGGGATGGTCGAGGCGCTTGAGAATGTCCACCTCGTTCATAGTCGACTTCTGATCGCGCGCATTCATGCCCTTCATGCTTACCTCCTTGAGCACGAGCGGCTCTGGCATGAAATTCTTCTGCTCCGGCCCACTGTTCTTTGTGACGAGGAAGACGTCGCCGAAGGCGCCTTTGCCTATAGGTTTGCTCTTTGTGTACGCGCCACGCTGCTTGTTGTTCGCGTTGTTGCGCAGTGCGGCGTGCTGAAGTGTCATGCTCTGACGAGTCGCTGGACGAGTATTGACGTGAGTGACTGGAGGAACACGCCTCTTGACGTTGTGGCTTCGCGCTCGCGTTTCGCCGGAATGCGTTGCAGGAACGCATTTCGCCGTTTCGCGTTTTTCAGCACACGAGTTAGTCAGTTTCGTCGCGGTCCACCCGCGCTCACCACTACATTTGGTTGGGGGATTACATGTAATTCACTCGCTCACTCATGAGTTGCCTTGGGCCGGTATGTGTGGCCCGCGGTCGCACCGTCTCTACAAAGGACGGCTCCGCTCCCTCGGTCAACACAAGTACTGAGTACTCGCTCGCTCGGGCTACTCAATCCCGCTAGTGAGGTCGGTCTCTCCCAGCACACAGGGTGATCTCTGGTGCTCGCTGCCCTCTACCGGGCGGGATTGTCGATTGTGATAGGCACTCACAGGTGGCACCTCGAGGTGCGGGCGGGTGTGAGGGGAGAGGGGCGAGGGGAGGGGCGAGGGGGAAGTGACCCTATACGAACGCAGGGGTTCGCGATTTTGGCGTTCCGCCGGGGAGGCGCTCGCATTTGGTGAGCAGAGTGCAAAGGGTCTGCATCGATTTACGATGTTGCATGTAACGAGACGGATCCGAAATTGGTTCGCCTTTTTTTCCGCCTACTGACCCATGCTCCAGGGGGTTCCCGTGCCACACCTTTCCTCGCTCGCTGGGGTTCTCACGTTCGATCCCCGGTCGTCGCCGCCGCAGCGCCCTCTTCTCCTTCGTCACCACTCAACCGCTCGATCGCTTCCTGCGAGGGGATGCGAGTCTCGAGCCGCGCCGCCCCCCCGTACCCGCATGCAAGGGCCGCACAGACCTGCGCGTTGAGCACCAACGCGCGCTCCCGACACAGTGGCAAGACGCTCGAGCGGTATATGAAGCGGAATGTGCGCGCGCGCCGGCCCGAGGAGGGCTCAGTGTACTTGTCGATGAGCGACGGCTCCGCAGCCAGCGCGTGCGCGCCCAGCGAGCCGAGCGCCTCGCGACAGCGCTCGAGCAACTCCGCCGGGTCGGGCTCCTCCTCCTCGGTGGGGGCGGAGGCGGAGGCGGTAGCACCGCCACCGCCGAGCCAGAACGAGTTATCAAGCGTCCACTCGAGCGGCGCGACCGAGCGCGGCGCATCCTCGCCGTCGGCGGGGCGTGCGGCCGTCATCACGTGCAACACGAGGCCCTTGGCTTTACGTCGCACGCCGAGAGGCTGGTTGGCGCGCCGGCCGGTGGGTGAATAACCGGCGGCCTCGAGCGCTCCAAGGTCGATGCTCTCGACGGCACGCACCAGCAGCCCGGCACAAGCTGCCTGCTCTTGCAGCTGCCACGTGTCGCCTGGTGAGGAGCGTTGGATTGGGTCGAGTGGCGTGCCGCCCTGCCCAGAGAGCAACGTGATCCACAACTCACCGTGCGGCGCAAGGTGTGCGGCGCACGACACGCACAACTCGCGGAGCAGCGTGCGATGCCGCTGTATCTGGTTGCGCGCCTTCGGCTCGGCAGGCGACTGCGGCAGGTTGAACACGACACGCTCCCACTGCATTGGCATAGCCACGGAGGCAGCCTCTTCTGCAGCTAGTGTCTCCAGCCGCCGTGCATCCACACCGCAGCGCACGGTGGTTCCCATGGAACGCAACGCCTCCATGGTCGAAGCCGCGTGCGGATAGCGCACGAGCAACGAGTCCTCGTCCTCAAAGGCTGTCGCCGTGATTGCTGCTGCCGAACCAAGCCGCCGTGCGAGCGCATGAGCGTATGCGAAATCGGCATCGCCGAGGACGAGCACTCTCGGCAGTCGTGAGGCCACGCCCGAAGCTGCAGCGGCAGCGGGTAGCAGCCCCAGGTCGAGGAGATTGAACATTCGGCGGCCGAGGAGAGTGCTCGTGGCGCTTGCCGCCCTGCATGATCGCGAGGAGCCCACACAAGGTGTGGGTCAAGTTTCGTCGCGCGTCGACACTGCCAAATTTCGCTACCGGGTACCAGTAGTGAGGTCGTTCTCTCCCCCTCAGCACACAGGGTGGTCCGCTGGTCCCTCTCCCTGGGGGTGCTGCTCGCTGGTCCTATCCATATAAATAGTTGAATACTACCGGGAAACCCAAACTACCCGGTGGGATTGTGCCCTTGGGATTGTGATAGGCATCAGGTGTGGGGTGGGGCGACGGGGGAGGAGGGAGTGGGTTTATTGCATTGTCAACCGTCAACATAACTCTGCTGTCGTTGTCGCTCTTGCCGCTTGCGGCCGCCTCTCTACAAACTGCACCCGTGGCGAGAGGTGCCGAAGATGCGGGTTCGGCGGGGCCGCACTGTTAGTACAGTATCTTCTGCTTGCACGCTTGACAACGCTCCTGTCCTATCATAGTGTCCGGTCTCGCGCTATCGTGTGACGTGTGACCGGCCAGCTGAGCGCCTGTCGTTCCGCCGCGTCCTGCTCGCTGCTGGTCGTCGTGGCGGGTCACGGGCCAGCCGTGCCGAGGCCCCCGAGCCGACACCGCGCGTGCTACGATTGGTATGACCGGACGTCTGCGGGGTGCACGCTATCGGGTGTTACAGCGCTACACCCCCCCCGCCACTCTGAAGTATCCACCTATCTACGTGCTCAACGCCTTATTATTAAACATCAGTTTGGTTGGGGCTTTGGGGGCCCAACCATTCGGAACCATCGCGTTACGTGCACATCTGTCCTCCACGTGCGTGAGCTGCACTGCAGCACGGCCAAAGGCGGTTTTTTCGTGCGCCATGTAGCTTAGAAAGCGAAACTGCAGTCCCCATCGGCGTGCCACGTCGTTGAGCGCACGCCACTCATGCTGCTCCACTGCTGGAGATCCGAACAGCTCGTCAAACGCAAGCACGCTCCCGACTCGTAGCCGGCAGGAGCGGGCGAGCAAGGTTAGCACGGTCGCGGTTGAGTCATAAAGATCGGCATCAAAGTGCGCAAAAGCCAGCGGCGCGCCCTGGCCCTCAACCGACCCTAGGAAGGCGTACACTGTCTCATTGAACCAACCTGCGTGCAAGCGCACATTGGGTAGCACCAACGGAAGGCGCCCATGCGTCGAATAGGTGCCGGAATTCCAATGGATGGACCGTCGGGTCGCATCGCTGGAGGTTGCAGGTGGCAATCCATTGAAGGAGTCAAATCCATGCCATGTAAAGGTCCTTGTTATGTTCGCCAAGTGGTTTATGCTGAAGCCCTTGCGGACGCCGAACTCAAGGAAGAGGTGGGTCTGCTGCCACAACGAAGGCGGGACGGCTCCCAGCGCGTACTCGAGATGGGCCAGCCGTGCAGACTGCACGCTTAGGCCAGAGGAATTGACGCGCGGGACGGAGACGAGGTTTGCGCGAACGAAGGGAGTGTGGTCGGGTCGCATGTCGAAAGAGGGGGAGGGTGTGCACAGTTATGCTGTGAATGAATGCGTATCTCGCCTCCAAGCAAGCAAGTAGCAAGCAAGCAAGCAACCGGTTTGGGCACACATACCATCCTCTCCGCCCACCTACTCTACTGGCTACAGGGGTATTCGATTGCGCTTGTTTAGTACCGGTAAAAAGTGTTGTTTCGACTAACTACCGTAGCTTGCTTGCCTCGGAGCGACGGCGCCGGCGCGTGTGAGCAGTGTGTGAGGAGGCAATTTCGGGTAGAGGTTGGGGGGTCCAAAAACCGCGGTCACGGGAATCTGAGTGCCGATTCTCATCAAGCCGATCGACGAGACTCGCGGGTCGGCGGTCGGCGCCCGACAAAAAGAGGGCGTCGGGAGGAGGACCCTTCTCGCCTTGCCGACTTGCGCATGTTTTCCGTGCTGCAACTTGCGATGCTGACGACACCGACGGCGCAGTGCTTCACGCTGGTGCAGGCGCTGAGGCTGCCATTGCTACACATTTCACGCCGATGCCCATCTCCGGTACTGGTGCTGGAGGGCACGAAGACAGCAGCCGCTGCGACAGCGACGGAGGAGCTACGTGGCGTTGTAGAGCCGACCAGTTCTGCCCGGACTGTGGAAAAGGACGCAGGGGTTTCGTACGTGGTCTTCCCAAAGCAATTCTCATTGGCCATCGTCATGGCAATATTGATGGCATCCACAGAAGCTCCAACGGTGAGAGCCTGGTTGAGCAACGGCGATGCCGCGCAGCAAGCGCCGCCAGCCATCGCTAAGCTTGGCTCCGCTCCAATCCGACCGACGGGTGCGATGGCGAGCACGTGCGAGGCAGTCGCTGCTGGTCGAGAGGACGTGTGCCTCGAGCCGAAAGAACCCATCAGTGCCTTTGAGAATATGCAGCTGGGTAGGGCGATCATAACGCTCGGAGTGGCCAGGCTCGACACTGATAATGATGACTTGCGAAATCTGATCGAGCTGGCGGCCAAGATGATAGGGATGGCTAGAGGCAACCAATTTGGTGACATTGAGAAGACGATCGAGGCGCTGGACGCGGCTGCGCTCGATCGCGCAACAGTGAGCGTCGAGGGCAAGAAAGAACTGAAGAGCTCGCTCAGTGCGCTGGAAAGCCACGCAAGGAAGAGAGAGGCGAGCCCCGCGGCCCAGAGCCTCGTGAAGCTCACGACCGATCTCTCCAGGCTGGTAGACCACCAATTTTAAGGAGCTAGTAGATAGGAGGAAGCACTGCTCGACCGTCCATTGATATGCAGGCGCTTGATCGCTGCGTGTCCAGGTCAGGTGTAATATGCTTACATGTAGAAGGGCGAGCATGGGCCAAGATGGGAGGCCGAGGTACTTGTGCGAGCATCGGTGCTTCGGTGCATGCCATGCGATGGTCGGATGGTGCATACTGAGGTGGGTCCCTCGTCTACCGCCGAGGGACCTCCAACGGCCTAGAGCATGTGAGCATGAGGGTTACCGGTATGCAGCTGCGAGCGTCAGGGCGGCTACGGACGCCCAGGAGCGCAGCGGGTCGGTAGTATTTACTTTCGTTTTCGTGAGCTTGCATTTGAGGCTGACCTTTTTTGCTGTCTGACCTCTTCCCAACGGCCTCCGTGGTCGGTCCACACTCCTCGCAACCAACGCCGCCTCATGTCCGAGCTGGTCACGCAACGCGATCTCAACATGCTCGCCGACGACAATCGTCAGTCACGCAAGCGTGCGCTCGAGAAGCTCTGCAAGCTCGCTGGCGCCGGCACGCCGCCCGACGTGCTGGCGCCGCTCTGGACTGACCAGCTGCGCGCTCCGGCGCTCAAGCTGTTTGCTGACCAGGTGGAGAAAAATCGCGAGCTCGCGATCACGCTCGCGTCCGATTTGCTCGCTGAGCTCCCCGAAGTGACGGTGCTCGGCACTCTTCCGTGGCTCATCCCGGCCATCCACGCGCGGGTGGGCACCAACCCCATCGCAGAGGTCGCGGAGGAGTTGCGCCTGCAGCTGCTGAAACTGGTGGCGGCACTCGTGCCGCGGTGCGGTGCAGCGCTCGCGCCGCACCTGCCGGAGATTGTGCAGATCCTCGTCATGGCCTTCGCTGATCCCTTCCCGGACGCGAAGAAAGAGGGCTGCTCGATCGCGGTGGCGCTCGGCGGCGCTGTTGCGTCGCATCTTGGGCCGCACTGCAAGGGGCTGATCTTCGGCCTTTCGCCGGCGCTCGCGCATCAGCACTCGCGCGTGCGCTCCGGGGCCACCGAGGCGCTCTTCAGCCTCATCCTGCACGAGCCATCGGTGCTGAGCGACGCGTCACCTCAGATCTCGCTCATCACGGTCGATCGCGCACCTGCGGTGCGCGAGCAGGCGGTGGCGGCACTAGCGGAGCTGCTGGCGCGGCTACCGCAGAAGCGGCGGCACGCGGCGCGTCTGCTGCCGTTGCTCCTCTGTGCGCTCAGCGACGAGGTTGAAGGTATCCAACGCCAGGCGCGCCTCGCCCTTGAGCGCCTCGGCGACCTTTTCGCGGCTGACGAGTCGGAGGTGCCGCCGCTCGACATCTCGGACGACGTGGCTGTGGCGGCCGTGGCGGCGAGCGGCGGCAGCGGCACGGGGCCCAAAGACAGCGCCGCCAAGAGGGCCGCCGACGCCGCCACCGCGGCCAGTGCGTACGCGGCCGCGGCCGCGGCGGGCAGCACCCACATGCCGGCAGAGTTGCTCGTAGGGACGATGTTCGCGTCGGCGCCGCACCCACCGTCCGCCGCGTTGATCGCCTCCGAGCTCGGCGCGCTGCTCGCGCCGGTACTTGCCGACCTTGGCGATTGGACAGCCAAGACGCGCGCGCGCGCGGCGCATACGCTGCTCGGCGTGACGTGGCATGCCGGGCCTGCATGCACAGATCACCTCGACGCGATGCTGCCTGCTCTGCTCAAGTCGATTGAGGACGACGACGAGGAGGTGGAGCGCTCGGTGCGCCGCGCCGTGTGCCTGCTCGGCGAGGCGTGCGCGCCCGCCGTCTACGTGCCTCTCCTCGTGTCGCAACTCTACTCGGCAGATCCTGAGGCAGGCTCCGACACCGCGGTCGTCGCCAAGCGTGGTATGTGCTTGAGCATTCTCTCGGCGCTCTCAGCAGGCGCTGAGCCTGCAGCGCTGCGGCCGCAGCTGCCTGCACTCACCGCGGCGGTGGCGATGCCCACATTTTGCGTGCAGCCGCCCGGCATCGACGACGATCGCGCCGCCACTTATACGTCGACCCAGCTGCGCCTCGTCGGCTTCCTTCGCTCGCTGATAGGGCGAGCCGGGGCCGACTGCGCCGCCGACCCGCAGGCGTACTCGCTCTACTGTGCGCTGATGCGCCTCGCCGCGGTGCCCTCGACGGCAGGCCGCGGCTTCGAGGCCCAGCGCAGAGCCGTCGAGGCTCTCGTGCTGCTCGCCGCCGCCGCTGGCCACCTGGACACCGCGCCGCTGCATGCACACCACATGCCGCGCCTCGTGCTCGAGCTTGTGGGCGACGGCACGGACGCGCCCAGCACGGCGCCGTTCGCCAAGTGGCAGGCGGCCACGCCCCAGTGGCACCTGCTCCAGGCCCTCCTTCGGCAGTGCGACGGCGCGACGGCTGCGTCGCAGCTGCTCGGCGTCGTACCAGCGCTCGCGCACGTGCTCGACCCGAAACAAGAGCCGGTGCTGCGCGGCACGGGGCTAGCGCTGCTCAATAGCCTGCTTGCGTCCGAGGCGTTCTGCACCGCGCCAGATCTGGATGACTGGGCAGAGCTGATCTTGCAGGCGATGCTCGTCCCGAATCTCGTCTGGCGTTCGGGAAAGGCCGCTGAACATGTGCGTCTCGCGGCGATGGCGGGCATCGCCAAGCTCTTGCCGCTGCGTGCACTCACGCCTGGTCAGCTCAAGGCGCAGATCGAGGAGGCGCTGCCCGTGCTCACCTCCTCGCTCGACGACGACAACAACGAGACGCGCCGTCTCGGCTGCGTCGCCATTGAGGCGACCCTCACGAAGCTTGGCGTGGGCGGCCTCGAGAACGAAAGGATGCGAAAGCTCTATCCGGAGTTGCTCAAGCGCCTCGACGACGCGAGCGACGTGGTGCGCCTGCAGGTGTGCGGCACACTCGTCGCCTACCTGCGCAGCGCTAGGTACTCCCCCATGTGGGACGACGTGCACAACCTCGACAAGTCCAACTACCAGTACCTGCTGCGTGGGCTGCTCGTGCACCTGGACGACCCTTCACCCGAGATACAGCAGGCCATGTTCGCAGTGCTCGAAGTGGCGCTCAACCTCGACCCGCCCGTCTTTGCGGCCGAGGTGGTCGCCGTGCGCGAGCGCCACCGCTCGACCAAACTGTGCGACCGACTGATCGAACAGGCGCGCGCGCACGGCCAGCTCGTCTGAGGCGCGTGTACGGCTGCGCGCGGGGCCTACAAGAGGGGCATGCGCATGTATCTGCCCAGGGGGCGCAGGGGGCCGGTGGCGTTTGCGGCGGCTCCAAGGCGGCACGCTGCGCTTAGGATGATTGATGAGGCCTTTTGATGCTCAACCGACCTCGCCGTCTGAGACGCCTGAGATGGGGGCGCGTGCACGGGCCGTGGCCCCGCGGCGCCCAGGTCTGTCGCTCTGTCCGTGCCGAGGGTTCAAATGTGGGTCCGCGGCCGGCTCGCGTGCGGCGCTAGAACGGGATCTCGATTGCGCACACTCCACACTGTTGCGCATCCGCCATCCGCGCCCCACGCCGCCAGCGGTGCGTCGGGCGCGACCCCGGGTCTTGCGCGGGGCTAGGCTGCCGGGTCGGAGTAGGGTCCTTTTGGACCGGACACGGAGCTACCGCTTTCGTAGCTGAGCGTTACTTGGAACTTACTTGGGCGGCAACATATATAATATAAATAAATATAAAAGACCAGCCTGGGCCATGGATCACGGACCCACAACCTAGCGACCTGCCGACTTATCCTGCGACCTGCGCGGGGAGCGCAGGGCCCAGGGCGCAGGCGGAATGGCCAATGGCGGTGGCCCCGGTGGGCGCGGGGCATCTGTCGGCCTGTGGCCTGAGAGCCACTGAGGCGGGCCCCGCGACGCGGACCCTACGTAACTCACGTACCATCGACATGATGGCTGAATGCACCACACAAGTCACGGCGAGCATGCGAGAACGTACCAGCATCACAGCACGCGTTCGCCTCTCACAAAGGCCCCATCTTAGGCGCTGGCTCGTTATCGTCGTCGGATAGCACAGCGGCATCCATTTCTTCCTTCGAGCCGCGATTCCGTGCCTCCTTGACGGCCTGCGTCTTCTCTTTGGCCTTGCGCAGCTTGCTCGCCAGCTTCGCCTCCAGGTCATCGATCGTGGCGTACATGTCTTCGCCCTCCGCGGAGACCGTGATGCACTTGTGATCGCCTTTCAGGTGCGCGATCACCTCTGCGTGGTGCATGGAGCGTCCAGCATGCGCCTCATCGTGCACTGCGAGCTTCTCCGTCCTCATGTGCAGCTCGACGACCTTGCCGTCGTTGAGAATTGCCTTGAACTTCTCGAGCGGCACTGAAAGCTTCTTCTCAGCGTGGCCACGCATGGGATCCGTCACGTCCTTGCCCATGACCTGGAGCGGCACCGTCATACTAAGCGCGGTGCTGCGGAGGACTGCCGGCCGAATGTGCATCTGCAAACTGTAGGCCGACGACGATGATGCGAGGGATACTATCAGTGCAAGGGCCATTTTGCGATCGGCTCACTCTTGAGCGCCCCTGCGCTCAGCACGCGCTCCTGCTTCGTCAAAAACGAAGAGTTTCGTTGATGAAACATGGTGAAGCGGAGCACGGTCACCGCTGCCTACGCCGCCGCCCTCGCCGCCGCCCCCCCCGCCGCCGCCCTCGCCCTCGCCGTTGCCGCCGCCCCGAAGCCGCCGCCCCGCCGCGCGCCGCCCTCCCGCCCTCGCCCGCGGCGTTTAGACCGACAGCGCCAAGGTCACGTGTTGCCTAGTTAGGGGCGCCATGCCCCCCGGACGGCGATGCGACGGCCCCTCCCCTACCGTGTTTCGTACCGCCTCAACCCTGCTCATCCACACACCAGGGCGTTCCAGGGCGGAGGTGAAAGGCGGTGTCCGGTGTAGCGTTCCGAAGCGCGTTATAATAGTCCGTAAACCGTGAGTGTAAATAGTGTGTAAATAGAGTGTGAATGGTGTGTTGAGAGACAGTTGTCATATCTCGTTCCCACAATTAAAGCTTGCTTCCCGGGTATGTGGTGCGGTGATATGTGGTTACTCATGCCAACAGCCAAGTCATGCCCGGACCGGCATGAGTAATATGTCGCGCCAATAATATGTCGCGCCGTCGAGGCCGCGGCTTGCTTCCGGTATATGTACATGGTACTCATGCCCGCCCCACCTCCCAATATGGCGCACGATGCGGCACGCTCACCCCGGCGCCGCTCGTGCGATGCACCTAACCGAAATCTGCCTCTTCGGTGCGTGTCCACGCACCTCGCCGTTGCCTCTCCCGCGAGATTGGGACGAGATAGGGTCCGCTCGGAGAGCTCGGATGCGCGGCAATCGTTGGCAGCTGTAGATCATGCTCGGCCCGCCACTCTATAGATCATATTGTATCGGAGCCCCCCTTGGCGCGTGGCTCTGTTAGAGCCGGCCCCTCCGAGCTCCTCTAGTCATTACCACGGCACTGCGGCGCCGCCCCCGCGTGTGCTGCTCTCAGTGAGCCTTCGGCGGCGGCGGAGGCAGCAGTAGACGAATTCGCATGAGCTCCTGCGTCGCCTGCTCGGCATCGGCGAGCGAAACGTCCTTGACGATCTGGTTGCGCAGCTTGAACTCGAGACAGGCCAGCTCCATCTCGGAGAAGGGCTGGTTGGACACATACTGCATCTTCGTGCGCTGGATGGGCGTCGGCGCACCCTCAATGCCGCGCACCTGCACCTCGTCGTTCTGGAGCGAGACGATCTGTGCTCCCACGTAGACCGACGCGCTGGCCGTCAACTTGAGCCGAATGAGCATGTTCGCCGGGTTGAAGCTATTCGGCGCGAGGACGACGGCATCTTCTCGGAACAGCTGCATGGCCTTCAGTAGCTGATGGAGCTGTCCGGAGGGCAGCGAGCTGAGAGTGGCTCCTTTGACTGCGGCGGGCGGCGAAAACCCCGACGGCGCGGCCGGCGGCAGCGCGGCCGGTTGAGACATGAGCTTCGCGCCGAGGTTGGGCCGCGCGTGTGAAGACCAGGTGGGTGCCGGCCGTGACGTGCCCGTCTGCTGCGGAGCCATCCGGGGCAAGATCGCGTGCCTGGACGCCATCGAAGACGCCGCTGCCGTGAGCAGCGCAGCGCCGGCCGCCGGCGCGGACGCCCCATTGACACGTGCGCCTACGACGGCGCCATCGCGCTCGGCCGCTCGCACGAGGGAAGCGATCCCTCTTCCTCCCATATTAGGATCGATCCCTCTTCCTCCCATATTAGGATCGCCCTCCTCGGCTCCAGGCATGCCGGCGAGCGTCTCGGCGGCGGCAAGACCAGGCGGCGAGACGAATTGCGACCACGCTTCCTCGACGGGCCGCTTTCGGATCGGCCCTGTGCGCGCCTGCTTCGCCTGCTTCACGTGCTTCGCGCCCGCGACGGCCATTGCAGGCGCTGCTCCAGCCTCCCCCTCGGGCTGCGCACAGGATCCCACACGTTTCTTGGGCGGTAGGCTGCGCCCGCCCGACGCGAGCAAGTCAACCTCGTCGGCCTCCGCCTCGGCGTCGTGGATCGCCGTCCGGGACGACGACGCCCGGGACGCGCTCGCGCTGCCCTCGCTGTCCCGACGCTGCCCCGCGATTGGACGCTTGGACGGCCGGGCGTGCGCCTCGTCCGTGGCCGTTGCTATGCTGCTGCTGGCACGCCGCTTGCTCGATGCCTTCGGTTCCGATGCGCCAGCCACGTTGGCCTCGTCGCCGCCCTCGGGCTCGGAAGCACCGCGGCCCTTGCCTACTTGCGCGTCACCAGAGTCCCGCTGGCTGCTGCTGCTGCTGCCCTTTCGGCCGCTCGCCCCGGCGCCGCCACCGTTCCTGGGGCTGCCACCGCCACTGCTCCTCCGGCGCTTCGTCGCTTGCGCCTCCGCTTCCGCCTTCGCCTGTGCCTCCGCCTCCGCCTCGGCCTCGGCGGCGGCGGCCTTAGCGGCAGCTCGCTCGTCCTTGCGGCGCACCTTGCCCGAATTGAGGAGCACCCACTCATCCCATTTCGGGTCCCATCCCTCAAAGCGAAGCTTCACCGCCGTCACGTGTGGCTCCTTGGACTTGGCCTTCTGCCAGCGCAGCTTGACCACGTGTGCGTCGCACCACACGCGCCGCACGTCCAGGGCCGACACGGCCACCCCCTCCTCGATCGCGTCTCCCTCGGACAGTAGCGTGGTGCTCTCCGGCGGCGTCACCAGCGCAGCCTCCGTGACCGTCGAGCTGTGAATATTCACAGGTGCGCCCTCCGTGACCGTCGAGCTGTGAAAGCCGGAGCCTCGAGCTACGAACGCCTCCTTGACCGTCGAGATGATGCCACGCCCGTCCGATGGATCCTCGGCCGTCTCGGACTTCGAGGCAGTCGCGGCCTTGGTCTCGGCTGGCGCGGGTGCACTGATGCTGCTGCTGCTGCTGCCTGCGTCTCGACCGCCGTAACGACCGCCGGGCTTCGAAGGCGATCGCTGTCGTTTCTTCGGCTCCTCTAAACCTGCATCGTCGTCGCCCTTTTCCTCGTCGTCATCTACCTGGTGCTTCAGGTTCAAGCCGTCTTTGCTCTTACCGTTACGCGGCCTACCGCGCGGCGCTTTTGTCGGCTTCAAACGCGGATCTGAGTCGTGCCCATCCTTGCCCTCGTCCTCCTCGTCCTCCTCGTCCACGTGCCCCTTGACGTCGTTCTCCTCCTTCCGCTCAGACGGATTCTGCCGCCTCTTGCCCGCACTGGGCTCCGCTTCCTCCTTGGGCACCCACTGTCGTCCGTCCCACTCTTTGTCTTTCGGAGGGCGCCCTGGCGGCTGGTTCATCCCCCATCCTCGAGGTGAGCGCGCGCCGCCGTCGCCGCTGTCGCCGCGTTGCTTGTACACCACCCACGCCCTCTTCACGGTTGAGGCACGCTTGCCATCGGGCCCGCGGTAACGGACGTAGTGGCGTCCGCTGCTCTCTGTCACGTGTCTAGTGACCTCCCAGCCAGGCGGCAACTTCCCCCTTGGGCGCCCACGTCCCCTTTGCTTGTTCTCCGGCTCGCCTTCCTCGCCTCCCTCCTCCTCCTCGCCCTCCTCCTCCTCCTCCTCCTCCTCCTCCTCCTCCCTTTCCTCGCCATCGCCATCACCATCGCCCTCGACACTTCCAGGTGGCTCGTCGAAGCGAATGCTGATCGCATCTAACCACTCGTCCTCCGACGCCTTCGAACCCTGAAAGTGCACCTTGAACTCGCGCCCACGGCCCTTCGAGCGCACGGCCACGATGACGGCATCAGTCCATTCTGTGCGATGCGCGCTGAACGCAACGCAAGGAGATCCCACCTCGGCGGTCATTGAGTGGGAGGACCGCACGCGCCCCGAATCTCTGCGCACCCACTCGTCAAACTTTTTGTTCCAACCTTCGTAGTGCACGCGGTACTCGACGAAGCCGTCGTCAAGGCCCTCCTCATTCACTATCCGAGTAGCTGTGACGGTCGCGGGGCACCAAACCATCCGAATGTCGAGAACGTGGCACACTTCGTCGATCTTAATGTCGGGGCCGTCGTCTCCGATGCTCAGCTCGTCTGGTCTGCCCCGGCCCAACAGACGAAGCTCGGATTCGCGCGCGGGCGGGAGCGCGACCGCTTCCAGCTCGCCCAGCACGAGATGCAATTCCTTGCTAAAGTCTCCACTCGCCTTCTCGCCGCTCCCAACGCTTTGGCACGACTCCCGCAACTGCGCAAATTTTCGATTGTTATGAGACCACAACATAGAGATCGATTGCGGCCTTAGCGCGTCGAGAAAGCTGTTCATGAGCTGCCCAAGTCGACGAGCGTCATGTCGGTGCGTAAAGAGTTTTGTGAGCCACGCCTCACGCCGATTAGCCCAAGAATCTCGCACATCCTCAAAGGGGATGGCCGCCTCGACCTCGCTCAAGCGCCACGCCACGGACATGGCACGCTCGGCCCTGAAAAATCAGCTCCAAGCGGAGACGGAGCTGATCAAATGTGACGGAAGGCTAGGCTTTCCAAGCTCTTGCGTGGCACGTCGGAAGTTGATGTCGTGAGTCGTGTGATGGAATTGACGTCAAAAAGTCTTTTGCAATGAATGGATGTTGGGGGGTCCTTTTTCAGGGTATCGATTCACCTGACCTTTTCTCAATGAATGGAGTCATTTAATCATTTGAGTCACTCTTGTGTACTCTTCCGGTCTTCCGTCGGTCGGAGGTGAGCAGGTGACACATCTATCACAGAGCGGTCGTCGACCGGAGGTGTCACATCAAACACAGAGAGCAAGGTCTCATGAGGACTTATGATTTGTGTTTGACAAACGTTCGGACGGGCTCGCACAGCACCGGTTGCTCTCAAAGGGGTAATGTGTAGGTTGCTTAGTAAGTTACAAAGTTCTCTCTCAAAGGGGTCATTGCTGGGTTGCTCACTTGCTCTAACTCGAACGCACAGCTCCTGCAGCAGTAGATCACCATCCTGTTGAACTTTCCACTTTTGTGTTTCGTCGAAGCTGTGATGAAAGCTTCGTCGCACTCACCGGGGGGGTACCGGTCCCGGCTCCCCCCGGTGTCTTTTTAGTCAAGTCAAGTCAAGTCTATACATAAACAACGGGTGACGGGGGGTTTCCTATACAAATTGGGGGGGGGTTCCTATACAATACGTATCCTGATGTATCCTGCATGTATCCTGCATGTATCTTGCATGTATTTCGATGTGTCCCGTTCAGATACATCAAGATACATTGAGATACAACAAG
>Ga0210242_101275_pt1 | contig 19489 bp, 10 predicted proteins | sample ChrtobMeP5a_16mM_FD_155445 | JGI IMG/M metagenome (GOLD analysis project Ga0210242, IMG submission 155445) | Chrysochromulina tobin associated microbial communities from unialgal haptophyte culture, Seattle, Washington, United States - P5a_16mM | ecosystem: Host-associated > Algae > Haptophytes >... | reverse complement strand
CGGTTTCTGTCAAACACAAATTAGGAAACAACCTTCACACAGCCCGCATGCATGCCAGGCATGCCGCCGACACTTGGTGGTGTGTATTCCCTCACTTAAAGGGGTGAGACCATCCTGGTCTCACGCGGTTGCGTCAATTGCGGGTTGCGTCAATATGTTCCAAATGTAGTTCAAACCAAAAAAATCAGTAACGGAGATCGTGCACTCGTTCCAAGTCGTTGACACGAGGCTGGGACCGGTGGTCCTGTCCGCTCTGTCAGACATAGAGCCCCTGTCACCTTCCTGTCGGCGTCGCCGCGGCCGGTCTCCTCGCGCTCATCTCTACTGTCTCTCTCTCGTCTCCCGCGCCAGACCCTGACGACACGCACACACATGCTGAGGCCCAATGCATGCGTACATGATCGACTTTCGAGCCTCTCTCAGCGAACTCTCAGCGACTTGAGCACAGCAGCTGGCTGGGCTCGCCAGGACGGTGGTGTCACTCGCCCATGGCCTCGCTCATCTTCTTCTCAGGGCGGCCCGAGTCGCGTGCGGCATCTAGGAACACATTCATCTCCTGGAAGAGCACATGGTCCGAAGTCCCCTTGAGGAAGAGATGTTCCGGGGACGAATTCCGAGCTCCGGCGCGCACTTTGAAGTCGAGCGAGAGCATGTCAAAGTGGATCTCGCCGCCACGCTTGTACGCCTCGAGCGAGACCATTGCATCGCGCTCGAGCCCGCGCGCAATGAAGATCATCTGTACGCGCCGCGCTGGGGCCTCAAAATAACTCTTACGCTTCCGTATCTCCGAGCCCGTCACCGCATCGGAGAGCGACTCGATCGAGTAGCCGCGGAAGCCGCCGGCCGTCCAGGCGCCGCCAAGCTTCTCGGTGACCAGATCGTGCTTGCGCAGCTCTCCAAGTGCCGCGCGGTAGATGTCGTCCACGTGGAAAGTCAGCCGGCGCGACGTCCACCAGACCGCCGCACCAATTGCGAACATGGCGAACACGCCGCCGATGAAGCCCAGGTTGAAGATCTGCTTGTCGGAGACGTTGAAGAAGAACGACATGAGGCGCACGGAGCCGCGGTAGAAGCCGTACATGACGAGCGTCATGCCACAAATCACCGCCACCACCGTCGGGTTTTGGCGCACATAGCCCACCACCTGCTGCACGATGGTGTGGGTCGAGCTTGCCGCCGAGCTGACCTTCGAGCTGAGGAAGCGCACGCGCGCGGAGCCCGAAGCGGAGGCAGCGCCACCGCCCAGGCCGCGCGCCGCCACGAGACGGCCCGGTTGCAGCGACGGCAGCAGCGCCGATCGGCACGGTGCAGCCAGGGCGCCGGCGAGCGAGCGAGGCCGGCCGAGCAGCGGCGCAAGCTTGCAGGTCAATCCCGAGGAGGAGGAGAGCAGTCGTGCAGCGGGGCTCCCGAGCGAGGGGATCGCAACTGGACGGCACGTTGCGAGCGCCGGTCGCAGTAGCGATGCGGCGCTCGGGCGCGCGAGCAGCCGAAGAAGCGAGACGGTCATCGCGACTCTTCACAACACTCCAGGACTGTGTGAACGGAAAATGAAGACCAGCCGCAGCCCGACCAGAGAGCACTGAAAGGGTGGTAAGTACGCTACTCGCAGGCGAAAAATACCCACTGTTTCAACAGAGGCTCCCGAAAGTTTTTACACGGACCGCGAGCAAGTGCGTTCACCCGTCAATAAGCAGCTTCACACGCGCGCTCAGAGAACGGATGCGCCGCTCAGACGCAGACCATCAGAGCCCGATGGTGCCACTACCTCCTCGAGCACCGTCTGGACCAAGCCGGCGACCGACGAGCGCTCATCAGCATACCACGAACGGGGCAGCCGCACTTTGGGCCGAACCAAGTCGAATGGCTACTCGACCGTCAAGCGCTAGCGCCCCACTGTCGCGGCTGACTGCTGCACCTCTCAACCCCAATCCCATCCTCATGATTGACATCAAGGCATCGATTAATCCGGCGGTAGCCCAGCCTCAGTCAGCTGTCAGAAGTCTCAGGCCAAGCAGCGCCAGGACGAGCCAACTGGGCGCAGACCCCAACCGGCCACTGTTGCAAACGGATCCCAATCGGTCGCTGTTGGAGAAGATACTCGGCGGAGATGTCAAGGGATCTGTCAGAGGATATCAAAAGATCGCACTGGATCTGAAAATCCATAGCAGAGCCGAGAGGCAGCTTGTCATGTCCAGAGCACCTCGTCAGCGATCACTGACAAGGCGCGCATCATCAACCAGCCACGAGTCTGGGTACCCGTCTGGCAGCAGCGCAACGTACACGTCTCAAGACTGCGTGGACCGCAAGGGACTGGGCGCTGCCATCCAGCGCATCGTGCTGCAGCATGGAAAGGGAGATAGCGTCGTCAAGGTCCTCAAGCTGATGCGCTCCTACGATGTGCACCTGGGCTTCATGGTGCAGAGGTTGCAAACGCAGCATATCACCTCCATGAATCGGCACGCCGATCCATCGAGGACAAGAGTGGCGACCTCAAATGATGCTATGAGCACCTCAACTCGGCGTTGGCCCGAGATCCTTCAGATGCTCAAGCAAGTCGACACGGACAGTAAGTCTCGTCAATCTCTCATCGCGCGGGGGCTGCAGGCCATGGCCGAGGCCGAACCTTATGTTGCCCAATCGCAGGGCTTCCAAGAGGAGGAGTGCGAGGCGGCTAGAGATTTTGACATGCGCCACATGCGCTACTCCGGCGGCGCGCTGCGTGCGATGGCTACAATCAAGTACGACAAGTCGCAAGAGACGTCGAGCGCCTTCCGCAAGGGCATGGTTGAGGTCCTGCGCAATCGTTTTGTTACGTGCGAGATGAACGATCCATTCAGTGCGTCACCGCCGCAACGAGACTTCCCACCGAAGCGTCACGTGCGTCGGTGGCGCCTGGAGAACAGCATTTGGGCGCCTCGCGCCACGTTTGGCAACTCCAAGGATTTGTACGAGGGCCGCTCGCTCAGAACGTTGCTGAGCATCGATTGGCGGGTGGCAAGGATGCACCATCAGCTCGCCACCTTCATCCTGCGCACTCAACTTACTCCAGGGGAGCTGTCCAAGCTGAGCAAAGATATGCACCCAGCGGCGCCGGAGGTCCAGGCCGTCTATGATGTACTCGAGCGCCACGCTTCCACTGTCTACGGCGCCTTTTACCACTATTCGACCGTCGGCAAGACGTTCGATGGTCCTGATACGGAGATCATGCACGTCCGCCACGACGCGTTCGTGAAGTTCGTGGAGGACTGCTCGCTCGTGTCGCCTGATGGTGGCACTGGCCATTTCTCCACAATCTGGTCCATTGTCGACGCTGGCGACAGGTCGACGAGGCGAATCGACCCGTACAACAAGCCCAGTGCTCTGAACCGCCACGAGTGGCTTCAGGTGGTGGTTCGCATCGCCGTGCACACCCTTCTGCGACCACGCAGTCACAGCGAGCCCATCGGAAACGTCGCGGACACTGTCGAAGTCTTCTGCGAGCACCTCGAGGCTCGCCTGCCACCTGAAGCCTTGCTCAGCAGCGACGAGTTTCGGAGGCACTACTGCTACACGGAGGCCGTTGACCGCGTCTTGCGGAAGCACGAACCCTTTTTGCGCATGCTGTACGCCACCTACGCTGTCTTGGGCAACGATGGGCTGAACGATCAGAGCACGCTAACCAGCACATCGCACATGAGCATCGGTGCATGGCTTGAGATGAATTCCAACATCGGCCTAATAGAGCTCGGGCTGGTGAGCGTCACCCAACTGATGCAGGCCTTCAACGCTTGTCGGATCCGTGCGAGCACTGAGTACTCGGCCACGCAAGAGATGCGCCTTCGGCTGCTATTCTTTGAGGACTTTTGTGAAGCGCTGGTCCGTGTTGCGTATGTCATCGCCTTGCCCACCCCGGACGACGTGTCACGGACGCTGGCGGATGACGCCGGCGACTTCATGATTGCGCTCCTACAGGGCGCCGATGACAAGTTCCGGCAGTTTGTTGCGCGACGGGGCGGCTGCTGGCTCGGCCATCCACACCAGCGGATCCAAGGCAGCCTCGCTTGCCTTCTGGCTCTCATGATGCGACTCATTGATGCCAACACCAAGTTCGGCGGACTGGCGGAAGGAAGCCTAACTCGAACGCACCTCGCCGCCTTCGCTACAAAAAGATGCGGTGGCGCCAAGCTTGAGATTCCAAAGGCAACCTTCAACGGCTCCAACCTCCCGTTAGTCGTCGAAGAGATTCGCGCACACAACTTTCGCGTCTTGAGCGGCGTGCCTGCCTTTACCGAGCTCAACGAGGAGCAGATTGGTTTGCTACTGGACTCGATGAGCAAAGCCAAATTCGAATCCGGCGAATACGTCTACGAGCAAGGGTCGTTCGGGGACGCCTTCTACCTTGTCACATCTGGCTACGCCAACGTGATCCACGTCGACCCAACCGACACGACTGAGGAGGAAGTCGTCATCGCGCAGCTGGCCGAGTCGGATTGCTTTGGCGAGCTCGCTCTCCAGCGCGACCAGCCGCGCCCTGTGAGCATCGTGGCAACGAGTACGCTCGACGTGCTCTTCATCGCGCGCTGCGACTTTGAGGCTAAGCTAGGATGCATTGGACCACTCTCTGCCCTTCAGCTAGTGAAGGATGAGGGTGTGGTGGTTGACAACGTCAACGAGGACGTCCAGGGCCAGAAACCCCAACCCGAGCTCAAGGAAGAGGTCAACAAGGCCGCCACGTGATGCTTAAGCCGTTAAGCGAGTTCTTAGCGATGGTTTTAACGTAAAATTTAGACCCACTTGATTTATACCCTCCCTAGACCCTACGTTTCCCTAACCCAAACCCTAACGCGAAACGCGCTAACGCAAAAAAATCAACTTCGATCAGCTTTAGTCCCCACTCAACTGACTTCAGTCACGTACTTCAGCCGTTCGTTTTGACCGTGCTCGGTGTTCGTCCCTTCCTTGTTGCTGTGACCATTATGATTCAAAGAGAAGTGCAGCACGCTTCACAGACTCGTCAAAACATCGATTTTTGGAAGTGTCACTGCACTATGAATACCTTTATACGATGTTAGGGTCGAAGCCCAAGTTCTTGGGCCAGGGCTGGCCGTGCGTCGCCTTCATCTGTTCCTTAGTCGGGGCCCAAGCCAGCCGCCCAGGCCCATATGACACAAAAGAAACCACATTTGTTGTGCCCAGCCTCGACTCGACAAACCAAGTTGTCGACTGCTTCTATCCCGTGGGCAACAACACGATGAATTCATCCTTTCGTTTGCTTTCCTACACCCATGGCTTCGGTGGAGGCGGCATCGTGGAGCCCGTGGGTTACTTCTCGCTCTTTCGCGACATTGCTTCCTTTGGTTACGTCGTGGTCGCGCCGAGAGCGTGCGACTGGGGCTGCCGGGATGACCACGCCTCGCTGCCGCACGATCCCAACGGATTTGCACACTACTACAAACAGCAGCTGCTGGCCATCGAGTGGGCCGCCGCACAGAGCACGGAGCCCTTTGATCGCGTCGATTTCGCTCGCATCGGCATAGCTGGCCACTCGATGGGCGGACAGGCCACGCTCTTCAGCTCGTCGGGTGAGAACGCGTCAACACACAACATCACTGCGTCGGTGCTCCACCATGCGTACTCTCATGAGTACCCGTCGGCGCAGGTGCCCATGCTGGTATTTACGGGTACCACGGACACGACCGCGCTGCCAAGTTGGTCCAAGACCATGTACGAAAAGGTCGCGCCACACTTGGCCAAGGGCTTCGTGAACCGCAAGGACACCCCGCACTGGGAGCCCATCACACATCCGTTTGGACCGTACCACCCGGAGCTTGCCCTCTTCACCGCGGCGTGGCTCAAACTCTTTGTGGACAAGACGCCCTTCGCCGACGGCCTCAACTACGAAGAGCTCCTCTTTGGCAGCTCGAACCATAGCCTGTGCGGCGGCGGCGACGGTAGCATGGAGGAGTGCGAGGTGAGCCGCGCCTCGATGGATGTGGAGGCACATTGAGCTCCTGGTGCATTGTTGTTGATCATGTGCGCGCGGGGGGGGGGGATCAGGAGCGTACTGCACGGTCAACAGGCCCTACGTTTAACCAATAACGCACATTAAAAACAGTGGGAGGTGAGGACTGCTGTGAGAGGTATTTTGTCTAGTGTGTAGATCGTAACGTAACGAAGGCCCAAAAGGTCGAACGGCCAACGGGGTCCTCGCTCCTCGTCGGGCGAATCCCGGATGGGGACATCAGATACAGGATCTTCTCTATCTTGATTCTTCAGCCACGCCATGCAACGGAGTTGGCTGAGCATTGGCGTTGCGAAGGCAATTGGCGCAGCCCGCTGATCAACTGACTCATTATTTCTCTAGCTTGTACCTCCCGGTAGCACTCATTGATGAGTGTTGAGGTATTCTTCCCGGCCACGTCGACACCCAGATGCTTCGCCGCATCCGCGACGGCGACGGCCGGCATGGCACCACTTAAGCCCAGCTTACTCCTGATGAAGTCCGTCTTGTGGAGCAAGGATCCGGGCTGCGGTGAACGGTTCGACAAATCAACGCCTGTGGCGCGGGAGGCAGCCGCTGGCAGAGTTGCTGCAGGTGCAGGTGCAGGTGCTGGTATAGGTGCTAGTAAAGTTGCTGGTATACATGTAGGTGCCGGTGCCGATGCCGGTGCGGCGTGCTTGGACACCAATTGTTCGAGGGTCGCCACATCGGCCTCATGATGGATCTGCATCCTCTCTGACTTTGGAATATCACCACCAAGTACAAGAGGCGATGAGAAATGATAGGCCGATGAGACGGGGTCCCCATAGTTCGGTTCCCACTCTTCAGCCGAGCCATGCGCGCTGGCATACTCATCCAGATCTGATTGACTCGCTGGTGTCTCTGCGCCGTTCGAGACACGGCCCTCAAACTCAGGGACCTCAGGCTCAATCTCAACAGCTGCCGCCGGCAGCCAAATGACCGGGACAGAGTGTGGCGATGGGCTTGTGTCGGTCTCCTCGGTCACCGCCGCTCTCACATCACGCGGCGTGATGCGGCACCGCGGTCGCCTACCGACGAATGAACCAAAGGACAAAAGCCATGACATTGAGACTTTCGGACCGAACGCCGCGTCACCCTCCAACGCAGCGTGAGACGAGGCCCTGCGTCTTCGTTTGGGCCCGGGCCTCGCGGCAAGGCTCGCGCATGCATTCCGAACTCGGCAAGTTTTAGCTTTTACCTGAATTCATGTGTAAGTTGCGCCATCGCTGAAGGAGTAGTTTCTAATGTTGGTCGCGTCTTCAATATGCTGACCTCTTTGCTGTCTCCGACACTCACGGCGCTTTTCTCGCCAATGTACATTACTAGCCAAGACGACGCTGAAGGGCCTCTCGCTCGTGCTTCGGCGGGCGGGCGGGCGCACGTGCGCGCTCAGCCCATGGGCGGGCGCTGCCCGACGGCCTTACCGCCTTTGGTGCTGCCCGGGGAGCCCTCGCCTGCGAACTTGCCCTTCCCTTTCTTGCCCTTGTTGGTAGCCTTGTCGAGCATGGCGCCGTGCATCTTCTTCATGGCCTCGCGCCCGAGCACGTCGGGCTCCAACCCCTCGAGCTCCTCCTCGTCGTCATCTGCACCGCCCGGCACGTCGTCGTATTCCTCGAGCGCCACGCGCACATTGTAGTTGGCCGCGCCGCCCTCGGCCGCAGGGTGCACCTCGCCCCGGCCCACTCCTTGCACCTCGCCCCGGCCCACTCCGCGCGTCGAGCCGCGCGAGGGCGAGGCCGCATCAGGCGAGGGCGGCGCCTCCTCCTCGAGCTCGCCCACCACCGAGAACATCTTGAGAAGCTTCTGGTCGCACTGCAGCATCACGTCCACAATGGTGTCGTCCGAGACTGGTACGGACGGCACATCGAGCTTGACAGCCTCAAGCTTGTCCGCCATGTGCTCGACGCCCGCGCGGATGTCGACAAAGACTTTTGTGAGACGTGAGTGGCGCGTCTTGATGCGGTCGCAACTGGACGTCGCGTCTGCCAGCTTCTTCTCCGCCACCTCCACCTCCTGCCGCGACGACTGGCCGCCCGCGCCGCTGTACTTCATCTCGTCGACCGAAGCTTTGGTGGCGGCGCGCTGCTCGCCGATCTGATCAATGCGCGCCTGCGCCTCACGCGTCATCGCGATGAGGTTCTTCTCCGTGTCCTTCTGCGTGATGAACTTTTGGATCACCTCGTTCACGTCGCCCACGCCCGTCGCCTCCTTGATCTTGCGGAACGCGGCCTCGTACGCCGACATGACCTGCTGCTCGCCTTCCATGATGTTCTGGTTGAGCTTGTGGTGGAGCGTGTTGGTGACGAGGTTCTTCTTGAGCGCCTCCTCAGCCTGGGTGGAGAGGTCGCCCTTGGCCTCCATGACGATGTCCTGGCGCATCTTCTCGCGCTCCATCATCCGCGTCGCCATCTCCTCGCGCGCCGAGACGGCGCTGCGCCGCTCAGTGAGCTCCTTATCGCGAGCCTTGCGCTCCTCGCTCACGAGGCTCTGCAGCTTGGCGAGCTCGGCACGCGCGACGTCCTTGGCGTGCGAGGCGTCGTGCGACATGAGCAGGAGCTCCTCGTAGTCGTGCTCCTTGGCGTGCAGCGTCGCCTCGATCGCGCCCAGCTGGTTGTCGAAGTTTACGCGCTCCTCCTTGAGCCGCTTGACGATCTGGTCGTACGTCTTGCGGATCGACTGCGCCTCGTTGTACTTGATCATGGCCTTGTCGAGCCGGTTCTCGAGCGTGCGGATCTGCCGCATCAGCGGGTTCGCCTCGTGCGCCGGCCGCGACGACGAGCGCTGCAGGTCACGCAGCTCATCCTCGAGTATTGTGAGCGCCTTTTCCTTGGCGCGGTTGCCACAGCTGACGGTGTTCTGCCTCTGGCGCAGCAGCGTGAGCGCCTGCTCGACCTTGACGAGCTCAGCCTCGTGCATGGCGCTCGTCTCCGCGCCACCTTTGTCCTTGGACATGCTCGACAGCGCTTCGCGGAGCTCCTTCTGCTCCTTGCGCAGCTGGTCGACCACGTCCTTGTTCTGCTTGAGCGTGAGCTGCGACTGCTCATAGAAGGCCTTGCGGTCACCCTGCAGCAGCTCGAAGCGCGACTGCAGGTCCGCCAGCTGCTCCTGCGCATCCATGGCGCAGGCAGGCAGGATGTAATAGCGGTTGCAAGAAGCAGGAGAGAGTTGGAGGAGAGTTGGAGGTGTGAAGACTGTGAAGAAGGAGGCAGGTGTGAAGAGGGTCCTCGAGGGGGGACTTTCCCCGACTGGTGAGCAGTGCATGCTTACTAGCTAGGATGCGGCTCGTACTGGAGCGCATTTTGAGACTTAAATTATTAAAAACGGCCTGTGGGCAGAATTGGGGGACATCGCTTTGGGGTCGGTCGGCCTCCCACGCGGCATCTCGGCCGTCGCCGAGCGGCCTAGATGCCCAGCATGTGGAAGGCCGCCTTGGGCGTCGCCAAGATGGCGCAAAATGCGCAGGCGCGCCAAGCCAAATCCCCCTTTTACAACGACGACGATCCGACGCCACGGAGGTCGCCTGATGACGAGATGGCCAAGCTGCGTGCTGCAGCGGCCGCGGGCGCAGGCACGCCGGGCTTCCTAACCAAACAGCAGCAGCAGCAACCACCGACCGAAACGCCGAGCGAGAGCGAGAGCGTCACCGAGGCGAGCGCTGTCAGCGCCGCCACCGCAGTCGCGGCGTGCAGCGGTGGAGGCAGCAGCAGCAGCAGCAGCAGCAGCAGCAGCAGCAGCAGCAGCACAGCCGACGGCAAGCGGCCGGCCGGCGTGGCAAGGTCGCCAGGCGGCGCCTCGTGTGATGTTCACACAGGTGCGGTGTATAGCGACGCGAGCGCCTATTGCTCCGACAGCCCGTCGTCGAGCACGGATGAGTTGGCACTTGGGAGCCTTCCGCGCCCGTCAGACCACGACAAAGGCATCTTCCAGGGCTTCCTGTCCATCTTCCAGTTCGAGCGACACCGTGAGAAGGTCTCAGGTAAGCCCTCGGAGCTTCTTCGACGGCTCAGCGACCTCGGACCGGCACAAGACCTGCCGCGACCGCCACGGGTGTGGGCCGAAGGCAACGCACCGAGCGACGGCAGCGTCGACGGGGACTACAGCGCGCGCGGCGATGGGGACCACAGCGCACGCGGCGAGGGCAGGCTCATGAGGCGCTCACGCAGCTCGAGAGCATCGGAAGAGGGGAGCGACGACGGCTCGTTTCGAGATCGTGAGCATCGGAAGAGTCGGAGCGGACGCGAAGGGCCCACGGGCGGCAGCTCAGGGAGCGTGCCGGACGGCGAGGCGGTGCCCGTGATCAAGGCGCTCGGCGAGGCGGCGCCGCGCCCGCCCGCGCAGGAGCGTGTCTTCGGAACCAAGGGCCCGGGCGGCTCGAAGCGCGCGGACAGCATGGAGCCCGATCGGGAGTCCTCTTCTCGCCGATCCAGCGTGTTTTCCAACTCGGGGATCTTCTCGGATCGAGGGTCGCCGAGCCGAGACGAGATGGAGCTGGTCAAGCGCAGGTACGAGGCGGCGTGCTCCGCCTTCGACCGCGAGAATGAAGAGTGGTATGCGCTCCAGCGCTCGTCCACGGTGCCGTACGCATACCGCGGCGCCAAGCCAAAGTCTCCTCCGACGCCCGCGTGCCTCGACGCGATGCGCAAGTCGTTCACGAAGGCAGAGCCGCAGCCGCTGCACCAAAAGTACCTGCTCGACCTCCTGCTCGCTGTGAAGCGAGCGTGGGAGTGCCCGCCGCCCAACTGGGCCGACAGGATGCAGGTCTCGAAGCCGGTCATCGACATCGAAGAGCCGCCCGACGGCGCGCGCCTGATCATCATCGGCGACACGCACGGCCAGCTCGCGGACGTCCTATGGATCTTTGCGGAGTACGGCCCGCCCTCGCGCAGCAACATCTATCTCTTCAATGGTGACGTGGCCGACCGCGGCTCGCATGCAGTCGAGATCTTCGCGCTCCTCTTCGGCTACATGCTCGCCGAGCCTGGCTCCGTCTACATGTCGCGTGGGAACCACGAGAACCGCGAGATCAACGAGCGTGCGCAGCACTACGGCGGCGGCTTCGGCGAGGAGGTGCGCAACAAGTACAACGACCACTACATGCTCGGCGGCGACGGCGCCAGGCTCTTCGAGATCTTCACTGGTCTCTTCGAGCTGCTGCCGCTCGCCTTCGTCGTCGCGGAGAAGTTGCTCGTCATCCACGGCGGCTTATGGCGCCATCGCGGTGTGACGCTCTCGCAGCTTCGCAAGCTCAACAACCGCAAGCAGTGCCCGGAGTCGCCGCAGACGTACGACGACTACATCTTCTTCGACCTGCTCTGGTCCGACCCGCACCCCGAGGACGGCGATGGCGTGCATGAGTCCACCCGCGGTGATGGCTGTATCCTCTTCGGCCGCGACATGACCAGCGAGTTCCTCCGGCGCAACTCGCTGCAGCTGATCGTGCGCTCGCACCAGCTGCCCTCGGATGGCCATGGGTACGAGGTGCTCCACGACGGCCGGTGCATCACCGTCTTCTCCGCCTCGAACTACGGCGGCTCCTGCTACAACGCGGGCGCGCTGCTCGTGTGGCGTCAGGGCGAGATCGATGCACACGAGTTCATTGCACCCAACCTGCAGGCACAGCAAAAGGCTCTCGAGGATGGGAACTACGACGCGCTGCTCCGCCGCTTCTCGTCGCGAGGCCCCGAATGGGAAGATGAGGTCGGGTGCCCGGCCGAGCCGCCGCACGTGGCCCGCATCGACAGCCGAATGGTGGTGACCATCAAGCAGAGGATCTGCCGTCATCGCCACGCGCTCCTCGCCGAGTTCACCAAGGCGGACCGGACGAACAAGGGGCGGCTCGACGTGGCGGTGTGGGGCGAGTGCCTCCAGCGGACGCTCGAACTTGGCTCGAACGTGCCGTGGGCCAAGTACCAGCCATGGCTGGCCGACCTCAGCCCCGAGAGCGGCGACATTGAGTACGCCGCTTTCCTTGGCCGATACCGTGTGCGGCTGAAGGAGCAATATTCCGGATGGGCGCGAACCGTCCTACAGACCTTTTACAACTCGCTGCTCGCCGCCGACCTCCAAATCTCGGAGCTGCTCTCCTTCTTCGACCACGACGGCGACGGCCACGTGTCCATCGCCGAGTGCACGAAGGCGCTCGGCTCACTCGACCTCGGCCTATCTCCCGAGCAGATCCGGCAGCTCCTCCCCCTGCTCGGATTGGACGAGAGGGGAGCCGATGTCGACCTCGAGCGCTTCTTCAAGCGACTCGCCCTCGTAGCAGACCACACGGTGATCGCGCGCTCGCAGCAGGAGCTCGCGGACTTGCGCCAGATTGCTCAGTGGCTCGACGGCGTGTGCAAGCGTGAGCGCAAGAGCCTTCCGAGTCTCTTCATGTCGTGGGACGACAACAACAATGGGTACTTGGACTACGACGAGTTTGTGCGCTGCTGCATCGCCACGCAGGAGAAGCTGTACAACAAGGACCCGGGCGCATTTAGCTACGTGTACACGCGGGACGAGCTCGAGGAGCTTGCGCGCACCGTCGACCAGGCAAAGACAGGGCGCATCAATTACCTGTCGTGGCTCGGTCTCTTCGCGGCGGCAGAGACCACGCCAGGCCTCTCGCCGCTGGTCGCGCGTATGAGCCCCGACTCGACCTTTACCGAGGCCGTCTGTGCGACCATCTGGACCCATGAGACGACGCTCCTGCGCGCTCTCCGCACCCACGACCCGCGCCACACGGGCACTGTGTCGCCTGCGCACTTCCGCGCGTCGCTCGAGACGATGAACGACTCGATCTCGCCGCCGAGTGTGCCGATCCCGCACGCTCAGCTCGGTGAGCTGATCCTCACCCTTCCGCTGAATGCAGAGGCCATGATCAACTACAAGGAGTTCCTCGCTGCCTTTGAAGTCAGAGACGCCCTCAAGGATCACCTCAAGGACGCGTGAGCGCCGAGCCGGGCCGACGCCCAGGGAGTGCGGCTTGCCCCCGGCCCAACTGCGGGCTCCGATTCGTGAGCCGTGATGTGGACACACTGGACGTGTGCGTGCGTGGCAGTGGCGGCAGTTCGAGTGGCGTGGTACCGTCGTGAGTGTCCTGTGACGTGTGATTTGCTTTGTTTCTGATTGCGTTATGTGACGGGCTCTTGCGTCCGCGCGGCCGGCCGTCGGAGTCGACGCCCCGTAGGCATGCCGCGCGGGCGGGCCGCCGCCCCGCCCGCCGACCGCGCCGCGGCCGGCCCGGAGCGGGACGGTCGAACACGGAATCACGGTGATCCGCGCTACACCGTACACGGCTATTCCGGATAATCTTAATCACGCAAGACGCATGCCAAACAGGTCACGCATGTGACACTGGGTGTGGTCCGTGCGTAGCAAAAACGTGCTTCACCGACGTGGCAAATGATAGTTACCTCCTCTCCCGACGCTGTTAAACTGTAGAGACTCGTTACACACGCACCGTCCCTGCAATCCCATCGCACAGACTGCCATGACAACGAGGCCAGTGCTCGTCACCGAGATCGATCAGATCAAAAGGTCGGAAGGTCGCGATGAAGGCCGCGAGCTTCTGAGCGATTATGACGACGCACTCGATTTTCCACAACAGCGACGTCTTGGCGAGGATCCCAAAGAGAGCGGCAACCTCGATCGTGCGCGTGCGTGTTGCCACGAGCGCGTCGGCTGCAGCGGTGGTATACTTCAGTCCGAACGCCTTTGCGGAGATCGGGATGGCAAATCCGCGATCATCTGGCATCGTCTTCGGCCGCCTCGTTGGCACCACGCGGCCTGAGAAGGGCATCACGTTCCTCCTCTCTTCGAGCCGTCGGGCTTTGCCCTCGACATCAAACACAAACGTCACGATTTCGACGGCGTCTGATATGGCGAGCGTCATGGATGGGCGCGTTGGACGGGCCGATCCGATAGGATAGAATGCTGGCGCGGAAGGGAGGGTGAGAAGCATGAGGGCTCCCGACATCGATTGAGGTCGCATCAAGAATCTTATTCTGTTTTCTTCAATTGCGTGATGATAGACAAGGAGAATCTCGTTTGCACGAAATGCCTCATTAATTTAGATGCACCTTTGCGAAACGGTCGGCCCCAACATTCGGCCAGACGTTTCATGCCGAATTCGTTCACATGACCGCACTACCGCACGCCCCGCGTACCACCCAGACCAAGACGGGTAGCCGGGGTAGGAATCCTAGGCATCATTGGGCAAGAAGGGCACCCGCCCAATGGAGAAAAATACAGGGACACACCGTTCGTCGCTGGAGAGGGTGTGCCCAATGGTGGAACCCGTTCGCATTTGCTAATCAAGTAAGATGACTGCAATTGACCTGACCAGGCGAAAAGGTCAGCTCCTGGGCGAGGACGCGAAAAGCCGCCTTTTCCTGTGTGTTGCCGCCGCTGTGACAGTCGAACGCCTTCACATCACCGACCGAAACGATGATCGAGGGCATCTTCGTCACGCCCACTGCGGGTGAGCCGATGCTGGAGCTTCAAAACGCGGAGGTCGTCGCTGGCCGCGGCATCGTGGGCGACCGGTACTTCAAGCGGGAGGGCACGTACTCTGTCTTTCGCACGTCTGCCAAGCACCCGAACAAGCGCGAGCCGGGTCGGCACATCACACTCGTCGCAGTCGAGGGCGTCGAGGAGGCGCTGCTGATCAACGGCATCCCGCGCTTTAAGTCCCTTGGCGAGTTTCGGCGGAACGTCGTGCTGCGTGGTGTGCCCGTTGCCAAGCTGCAAGCAGGCATCGGACGCGAGGTCCGGCTGGGCGACGAGGTGGTTGTCTTCGTGCATCGCTGGTGCGTGCCGTGCATGTACAATGAGCGCAAGAACGCGCTCGACGGGCTGACAGAGGCCACCTGGGATGTGGCCGGCGTGTGCTGCGAGGTGATTCGCGGCGGGACGATCAAGGTGGGCGACACGGTGAGCATCTCGGACACGGTTGAGCTTGAACGCGTCGACGGCGGGCTGGCGCAGACGGATCCGAACTTCCTGGTGCGCCCGTCGCAGCGAACCAAAGCGATGGTCGATGCCGCGCGCGCCCGCAACAGCGCGATGCTCCAGTACCTTCTCAAGGTGGACCCGGCCGGAGTGGTGCGCGGGATCGAGTCTTACGAAACGGTCGGTCTGCAGCTCTTTCCGAAACACAAGCGCTTCAGGCGCGGCGAAGCGTTGGAGAAGCGCTTCTGCACCATGGTCGGCATCTTTGCCGGGCTGCTCTTCTTTGTGCTCGCGATGCAGCGCGTGCAGCGATTGTGGGATGCGCGACCGATGGTCACGCGCGCCTGGATGCCCGACGTCGTGTGCGACTCTCTGCCCGTGAGCTTCCGCGTGCCGAGGCCATTTTGCTGAACGCGAAATATCTCATTATCCGGATGTACAAGACTACACGAGAGTACAACAATGGAGTACAACTGAAGCAGCTAGGATGCAGATGTTCCCCGGTACAATTACTTGCATTTTCACGAGTCGCCTTTTGTAAGTTTTGGGGGGTCTCAGTGGGGTGATTGTCAATGTATCACACAAGGCGCGCGAGTGGGCAGGGCCGCGAGGCGCGGCGACGCCGTGATGATGAATTTTCCAATCGGACCTTCGGCACAAAATGGCCGACACACATCCGTCTGCTTCGGCGAGCGCGACGCTGTCGGGGAACTTTATGCTCGACGTCGCCACACTGTACGCCGTTGCATTTTGCGGACCGATCTTGTTTTGGCTGCCCGGGAGCACAGAGATCCTGTCCGCTGCCTACGGACGGGCAGGCTTCTCTCCGTTGGTGGTGGGCGCCACGTGCGCATCGGGGCAATGCACGCTGTTTGCGTTGCTGTACACTTTTGGTTTGCGCCTGACCGCGCGATGGGGATGGCTCAAGAGGTCAGTCGATGCCGTCGCTTATGGCAAGGGCCGCAAATATTTTGAACGCGGCAAAATAGCAATGGCGGTTGGGGCTGGAATCGCTGGCCTGCCTCCGACCGTGCCGCTCTTCACGCTCGGGCCATCCCTCCAGATGAAGCTGCCGCCGATGCTTATCATCGTCTTTGCCTTCCGCGTCCTGCGTTTCGCGTCCTGCTGCTTTCTCGGCAGCATCGGCGCTGAGGACGGCAAGCGCTGGTGGGCCGCGCTCTACACTGCGATCACGGAGGGGACCGAATGGAGGGTGCGCACGCAGCCTGGCGACACGCGCTTTGTCTACCAGGAACTGCCGACTTCCAACGTGCGATGAGACGGCTCCGATCTCCGCGCATCTCGCCATCCGCTCCGATAGGCCCAAGCACGCGAAACTCCAGTCGCAGAGTCACAACTGCTCTCCCGCGGTCGTTGTCCTCCAAAAGTGTTGAGAGTTTCAGAGCCACTTTGGGGCGAGACCTTTTGCGAAAGAACGTGAATGCTTCCCCCCCCAAAATTCGCGCCGTCGTGAGCGCCGTTTGGGTGGCCGTTGGGAGTCCCGTGGCGGTCAACTGTGACCCAAAGCGTGCGGAGACGAAGAAAGCGCGCAGCGGCAAAGCTTGCAGTTGGGCAACATGTCGCGCATGGGCAACGGTGGCATCCATGTCATGAACCAGAAGGTTCAGCGCGAGACGGGGCGCAAGGCGCAGCTCTCCAACATCGCTGCGGGCAAGGCCGTCTCCGACATCATCCGCTCGACGCTGGGCCCGCGCTCGATGCTCAAGATGATCCTCGACCCGATGGGGGGCATCGTGATGACCAACGACGGGAACTCGATTCTGCGCGAGGTCGATGTGTCGCACCCGGCGGCCAAGTCCATGATCGAGCTTTCGCGCGCGCAGGAGGAGGAGGTTGGCGACGGCACCACATCGGTCATCGTGCTCGCTGGGGAGTATCTTGCAAAGTCGGAGGCGCTCCTTGAGCGGCACATCCATCCGACGATCATCTGCAACGGGTACCTCAAGGCCCTTGACGACGCCGTCAAGTGGCTGGACGAGCTTGCCGTCCCCCTCGACCTCAACGACAAGAAGAAGATGGCGCAGCTCGTCGAGAGCTGCACGGGCACCAAGTTTGTGTCAAAGCTTTCGGACCTGCTGGTGGGGCTGGCGCTGGACGCGGTGAGCTGCGTGGCGATGGACGACGCGGGGCGTAAGGAGATTGACATCAAGCGGTACGCGAAGACCGAGAAGATCCCGGGCGGCGACATGGAGGACTGCCGCGTGCTCAAGGGTGTGATGATCAACAAGGACGTGGTCCATTCGAAGATGCGGCGCCGGATCGAGAACCCGCGCATCCTGCTGCTCGACTGCACGCTCGAGTACAAGAAGGGCGAGTCGCAGACGCAGATCGAGCTCTCGGACGAGAAGGCGTGGGAGGTTCTGCTCGAGGAGGAGGAGAATGCCATCAAGGAGGTGTGCGCCGACATCATCGCGATGAAGCCCGACCTCGTGATCACCGAGAAGGGCGTCTCGGACCTCGCGCAGCACTACCTGCAGAAGGCGAACATCTCGGTGCTCCGGCGCGTGCGCAAGACGGACAACAACCGCATCGCGCGTGCGTGCGGCGCCACCATCGTGCACCGCACGGGCGAGATCCAGGAGAAGGACATCGGCACCAAGTGCGGCCTCTTCTCGGTCGAGAAGATTGGCGACGAGTACTACACGTGGCTCGTTGACTGCAAGGAGCCGAAGGCGTGCACGATCGTGCTGCGCGGCGCGTCCAAGGATGTGCTCAACGAGATCGAGCGCAACCTGGGCGACGCGATGAACATCGTGCGCACCATCATGATGGACCCGCGCCTCGTGCCGGGCGGCGGTGCCATCGAGATGACCCTCGCCAACAAGCTCATCGAGGGCTCCAAGCTGCAAGAGCCGATCATCGCGGGCGCGTACAAGGCGGCGGGCGAGGCGCTCGAGATCATCTCGCGCACGCTCCTCGAGAACTGCGCCGCCGACATCATCCGCGTGCAGACGCAGCTGCGTGCCAAGCATGCGGGTGGCGCCAACGTGACCTGGGGCATCGACGGCGAGAAGGGCACCATGGCTGACATGAACGAGCTTGGCGTTTGGGAGCCGGTCGCGGTCAAGCAGCAGACGATCAAGACGGCCATCGAGTCGGCCTCGATGCTCCTGCGCATCGACGAGATCGTCGCCGGCACCAGCAAGCCCGTCGTCAAGAAGCAGAGCGCGGAGCCGCAGCAGCAGGACGAGGGCGGCGAGTGAGCGGACGACGGACACGGCCGGAAATTTGGAGGTTGAAGCGCTCGCGCTCGAGAGGCACCGCACGATGCACACACACGTGGTCGGCTTGTTGTAGCGGTACGAGCGGGCCGGGGTCGTTCTGTACGCGGCCAATGGCGCGGCGCCGCCTTCGGGGATGCTGCAGCGCGGGGCGGGACCCAACACGCCTATCTTTTGAATGATGATTGTTCATTGACCATTGTCTACGCCCTCCGCGAAGTGCTGTGTCTGTCGTCACGGGTTCGTCACGGGATCGCGGTTCCTGCATCCTGGCCGGTGCGCGTCAACATACAACAATGCCTAAGTCAACCGATAAAATACGATCCGACAAACCCCATGGTGATGGCCAGTGGTACGGTATAGATGAGGACGTTGCGTTATTCGGTTTGAACCTACGTGAGTTACTGCATACGGCCCTTTAACGATGCACAAAAGCACATGGTGAAGATGAGATGCAACCACGGCCCACACACACAGAGCACAGAGCAGCAGCACATGCACGACCGATCAGGTGCACACTTGATGGTACGGTCGCTAGATCAAGAGGATGGTCCATACACCCTCAGGAGCAAGCCGAATGCGGCGGGCTCTAGGTTTTAGTCCAAGCCGTATTCCTCCACCAAGGCGATGAAGCATATCGAGAGGGGGTAGAGCGCGAACACGAAGAGGGCATGGTACAGTCGTTGAGTGGGCTGCAGCGCGACGCCCGCAACGAGAATCTCCACGAGCAGGATGGCCAAAGTCTCCGCTGAGAATTTCCACACGAGCCCCTGGAAGTAGATGAGAGCCATAAAGATGGCGAGGCAGAAGGTGTTGTTCATGCAGGCGGCCCCCTCGAGTGCGGAGAGAGATACGGTGATCGTCTTTTGGCTCTTTTTCTGCGCGTAGAGTAGGGAGGCGACGAGCTCGGAGGCATTCGAAGCGAGGGGCGCGAGCACGAAGGCGATGTAGAAGCCGGGCACTCCGAGGCGTCGGCCCATATTGGCCATGACACCGACCATTGGGTCCGAGAAGACTAGAATCAGTAGCGTGCCGAATCCGCACAGCATCGCAGCACGCCACTTGAGCGCCGTCTGCTGTTGCTCTGGTGAGAGGTGCTTGAGCTCTTCGGGCATATCATCCTCCTCGTCTTCATCCTCGGCCTTCTTTTCCACTTCGAGGTGCATCTGAAACTTGGCAGGCTTATCCTTGATCTTCTCCCTGATGTACCCAAGCACCATGTCGAGGAACTCGTTCTCATCAATCTCGCCCGAATGGTCCGGGTCGAGTTTCTCCATCCAGAAACGCGTCTCGTCCATGGTGAGCCTCTCGC
>Ga0210242_101270_pt1 | contig 19581 bp, 10 predicted proteins | sample ChrtobMeP5a_16mM_FD_155445 | JGI IMG/M metagenome (GOLD analysis project Ga0210242, IMG submission 155445) | Chrysochromulina tobin associated microbial communities from unialgal haptophyte culture, Seattle, Washington, United States - P5a_16mM | ecosystem: Host-associated > Algae > Haptophytes >... | reverse complement strand
CATGGTGGAAGTGAGCGAAGGGTGCTCGACCCATGGCGGTAAAGGGGTAGAGGACCTCGTACGTTCCCCGGGCATCATAATATGGCTCATCCCGGGCCACGTAGCATGTAAGCGCCTCGTCAATCGTGTGACGATATGATCCGCGACGGCCAGCGAACAACGCGCACAAATCGCATGGAATCGCTCGAACGCGGAGTTTTTTCTCGAGGCCTCAAATTGCGGAAAAATGTTACCAAGTGCGGAAAAGTTTTGACAGGGGGTTAAGCATACGGCGCAGGCTCGCGCCACTCTTTGCAATTTCGAAGGCATGCCCGGCCACGAGCACGCTACTTCCTCGGCCCACGTAACTCCCTACGCCGATTTTGTCGAGAAGGTGCGCTCGCATTTTGGGCGGCCGGCGTCGTCAGGGGCATCGACGTCGGCGAAATCCCGCCCATAAAGCAGGAGCGAGGCTCTCGCTCTCCCTCTCGCGAGCGGCCTTCCCGACCTTCCTCAGCGTCCGTGCGCCTTGTCGAAAAATCCGCCCGCGGCCGCTCACCAGCCCCTCCGCGGGGCTTCTCCCCTACTTCGGCGCGCGGCGAGGCCAGCCCGCCGCAGATGCGGCAGCCCTTGCCTCCCGATGCGCAACCGGTCCGGCCAGCCGTCAAGAGAAGCACAGGTTCCGCGGCTGTCAACAAGATCCTCGGTGCTGGCGTTGCCTTTTCCAGCGCGACAAAGGCCGCGGCCGTGCCCCTCCGCCGCGCTTGGGCAGCAGCGGCCGCGGTATTGCGTTCCGCGTCGGCGATGCTCCGCGGAGCCGCAGCTCAGGCGCACCCTATCGTTCACCTGGCTGCGGCCCCAGCGGCCGCCCTCATCCGCACCTTCGTCGTCGTCATCGTTTTCTCCGCCGAAGGCCCAGCTCGCTTCTTGGTACCGCGCGAGCCCGAATGCCTGATCGGCCAGGTGTCAAGTGCGCCCGCCGCCCGCCAGGCAGCCCTAGCCGTGGCACGCGGAGTCCTCTCCCTCTTGCCGGTTCCCGCGCTTCAGGCTCAGGCTTCCCCACTGCTCATCCCGGCCTTCGAGCGCACCCCGGCTTCAGGGGACCCCGTCCACACCGTTGATCGTGTGGTCGCGGTCCCTTTCCTCACGGAGAACCCGCCGCCCTTCTCGGACCTGCACGACGGCTGGCTCCATTGGATTACCCTGGCCGCGGCCTCACCCCTGATCTACGTCCTGGTCGCACACGCCATCAACCGCGTCAGCACCTACAGAGCAACCATTCCGCGCCCCGTCCTCGATGCGCTCATGTCCGCTTCTACGCGCCTGCGGTCAGGGGCTCTTGAGCTCAAGCGCCTTAGCCCGGCAGCTCGAAAGCGCGCCCTCTCGCCTTCCTCTGGCCCCACCTCGACGCGCCCCGCCCCTGGTGCTTCCCTCGGCCACTCAGCCACGGCGCCCTCGACGCCCCCTCTGCGCTTCGCGGACGCTCTCGCCAAATCCCTGGCCGTCGACGAGCACCTCCGCAACACCCTGCTCAGCGTGCCCGACACTGACCCCTTTGCGGAGGCGTTGCACGCATTCGCCGACCGGGTCCAGCCAGCCGACGTCTCCGAAATCCCTCCAGCGTTCATGCTCGACGGGGGTCTCCCGTCCTTCGCTAACCCTGGGCTCTTCCTCACGCCTTTCTCGGTGCGAGTCCAGCCCCCGCGGACGGTCCCGCTCCAGCCGGTCCCACCTCAGCCGCCGCCCCCAGCAGGCTTCGATCCCAAGAGCCTTCGCGACCTCCTTACGCCGGAAGGCGCCAGCCTTCTGGAACAGTGGTACGCGCAGATGCACGAGTACCTCATCCTCATCGATGACTTAGCGCCCCTCGTCAGCCTCAGCCGCCGAAGACGCGCCGCCATCCTCGATCGGGCAGCCGCTGGCGACGAGGCAGCCGCCGACGAAATGATCGACATCATCGTCGGCGACATCAAGGACCGTGGTTGCTCCCCGTACACGCCCGACGTTCGCGCGTTCATCGTCAGCGCCGGCGGTCCGGGCAGCTGCGATGTGTTCGATGAGACGCCGCGGTCTTTTGGCAATGCTCCATCGGGATCCTGGTGGGATGGTTAAAATACGGCTCGTTCCGAGGACTTTTCAATCGCATCCTGGGCGAAGGATGCCCCAGGCCCCAAACCTGGACGCAGGCGAACGAACAACTGGAACCGTTTAGTTTGAGTTATATTTGAGTTACTCCGCCCTCACCCCTAACAGACCGTCACACGATCAAGACGGTCCCTTCTCCACAAACTCCAGCACACTCTTTCTCCACCAGGAGGCGAGGTGGCGAGCTGATCGGCGCTGAGCTCGACAGTGCAAGGGACCACGCCCGTGTTTACGAGCCCGCACGCGACCTCGATGCGGCGGAACACAAGATGGATCAAGTGCTCGAGGCGCCGAGGCAAGTTCCGGTCAACTCGTACGCCCGTAACGTCATCGCCGCTCCTGGACGGGTCCTGAGACAGGTCCACGAGGCGATGGCAGCCGAAGCCATCGCGATACGCCCCCTCGCCCCATGGAGTGCGCAGGCTGAGCAAGAACTGCTGGTATGCCTCCTCATCCAAGCGCTGCAGCTCGATCAGAAAGCTGCCCGCGTCGGTGTGGTTTGCTACGACGAGCTGCGAGTCCGTCGGCAGTGCCTTGAGCAAGCACAGGTGACAAAGCGTCTCCAAGAACCCCTCAAAGGGCAAGTGTGCCTCCATGAGCTGGCCTTGCACGCTTCGCGCGTCGACAACGACCATACGCGACCACGCGAAACACAGCATCGCCGTGTACTCAGACAAGTCAGCCTCGATCAAGCCCACCACGTGTAGCAGACGCAGAAAGCCCTCGCGACCGAGTAATGGCGTGCCACTTATCCGGCTTATGCGCGCTGCCTCCATAACATCAGGGGATAGGCTTGCCTTGCTGAGATTCGTGGCTGCCGAGGGGCCTCCGATGCACGCAAAGAGCCCGCGCAACGGGCTCGCGTACTGCAGCAACACAGTGTTCACCTCCGGCGAGTACGCAAAGCAACGTCGGAAAAGAGCCTGTGAAGGTAGGTACTTGCGCAGGCGCGGCTCAAGTTTGAGACGGAAGAGGTTGTCGAGGGCGTTGCTCACATCGCGGGTGTCCGCGCGGCCGTCCGCGCGACCGTTGCAGCTTTTGATGGCGAGAAGCATCAGGGCGATGAGGAACTCAACACGGCTCAGCGCGCACTCCCCAAGATTCTTGGTGTCTACCACAGGTGGCTCTTCAACTGAATCTGAGACAGACGCAGCTCGATGACCGCGCTTCTTGGTGGCCTTGGCGGAGACAAAGACGAGGTCATAGTCGCTCGGACGGCAGAAGGCTTTCTGGTTGGAGGAGAGCTGCGCATCGGTGATGAAGTGGCGCCACCCGTGGAGTTGGATGGTCGAGTCCAGCGAGCCTCTTTCCGCTGCGTAGTAGGCGAAAAGCTGCACGCACAGCTCGTGGTTTGTCTGGAAGACGTGGCGCACCTCGGAGACCTTGCCAGGGATGGGTATGGTCGAGCCGTGCTCCCTCGAATGCTCCCTGCCAACTACAGCCTCGTCGAGCACATGCAGCATGAGGTCGTGGATGCCCAGCTCGTACGCCTGCGCCCAGTCTTGCTCGAAGACCATTTGACGCACTTTGTCCGTGTCGTAGAGCGCCCGGCTATCGCACCATGCCGCGCGTGGCGCCCAGATGCTGCTCTGTGCTCCCCGATCGACAGCCTTGCTGGCCGAGGGCATGGCTGAAGAGGGCATGCTGGTAGAGGGCCGGCGCGCAGTAGGTGGCACGGCCAGTCGGTTGCTCAGTCGGTTGCTCGCCAGTGCCACAATGGCATCGAGCATTCTGCGCTCGGTATCCACGCCGTAGTCACGGGCTGTCTCGAGCGCTGCCTGGCGAGAGTTTGCGAGTCGTTCGCAATGTCGTCGGTCCCACAGCTCCGCCGCCCACAGCACGTCGTTCCCGTAGCCACACGCCATCGCCATCTGCGTGGCCGAAAAGCGGTCGTGCCGTCGAATAGTGAAATGATCGGGCAAAGCGGCAGTACTGGTCCTTGTGATACATGTACTGGTTGCTGCAGCACTTGCTTTCTCCAGCGGGAAAGTTTCTCCGCGCTCTAAGTACCAGGTGGCAGACGAGATGGAAGGCGCGGCGGGCGCAATGCCAATAGCATCCGCTCCATAATCCGCATGGCGAGCACGCGACGTGGCAGGCGCCATCCGAGTGGTCCTCGTCGGCGCATCAAACAGCTGTTGGGGCCAGGGCTCATCCCTCTGCGTCGACCTAAGCGTCGTCCTCTGCGTCAAGATATTTGGCTCTGGTGCTCGAGGCTCTGGCCGAGGCTGCTTCGACCGGGGCTTCGACGGCCCCTGGGGCTCAGGTTCCAGCTCATGTTGTGTATAAAGTTGTGGGTGTTGCGTCGGAGGCATAAAGCTGTACGGTCCACTGCGCGTGCGTAGCATGTAGACCTCGCTCTTGATGCGTGCGCCGGCAGTAGAGGTGCCACGAGCAAGGGAGTCATATTGTGTTAATTGTGCGTGGTCGAGAGGCGGGAGCGGCACGGGGCGCGTCGGAACCGTAGTTGTGCCCCTAGCAAGTTGGAATGAGTCGAACGTCGGTCGCCGGAGTTCACGCGCACTGTTGGGCGCCGTTGCAGACCGCCTTGGGATGATGCGCCGAGGAGCTGCAGCAGTACGCGGGCTCCTGCTCGGGGGCTCATTTTGCGCATGTCCTTGCCCCGAGACTGAATACAATCTAGGCGACGACGGAGGCACGTACGGGGGCAGCTCGCTCAGGATCGTCGGGATCAAGCGGCCTTTCCTATCGAACATGGACTTCACTGTTGAGGTATGTTTGTGTGGCGGGACATCAACGTCGCCCCACATCAACTCGCGTGCTCTCACGTTCTCTCAAGTCGGTCTCGCGGGCTCTGAAGTACTTCCAAGTCTCACAAAAGTAACGACTATTTTTGGCGAGACGTGTTCATGTTTTGCATGCAAACCGTCCGTTCTGCGCTTTCATGCTCGCTCACACGACGACGCACATAGAAATCTTAGGACAAAGAACGAGGCGGGCGACCATCGGGCGGCTAGCGACCCCCCCCCCTTGGCAGAGGGCGGTTCGCTTGAAACCGGGCTTGAAACCCCCGTTGTACGAGCGGCCGCCCCACAAGTATAACGGCCAATACGGCCCGGGGTTCATCAACATGCTGACACCCGGTACATCGGGGCTTATAAGTATGTCTGGCCGAGAGGGCCCTCCCTGAAACGAAAGGAGACTGGCGCAGGTACCCATACAGTTGCGCGAGGAAAAGTCGTCCATCTTGCTTGCTTTTTGCGTGCGACGAAACTCATCACATTCGGGAGAGCAAATGGCGACGGCCGCTGAGGTAAACACTCTTGACCGGCCGCTGGCTTCAACGGCTGATTTGATCGTGAAAGCCACGAGAGACGCGGGCAATATCATGGGCATGGGCGCCGCGGAGGCGGGCAGGCTCTTCTATTCTGCTGGCACGGCCGTCGGCGACGGCGTCAAGGCCACAGGCAGCCTCGTCACAGACTTCGAGAAGAGCGTGGCCGCGGGCTTCCAGGTCGTCTTTGGCGAAGACATCGACAAGTCAGACGCGGGCCTAGAGGTTGCGTTCGCCAAGGTCGACGCGGACAAGAGCGGCGAGATCGACGTCGCAGAGATGAAAGCGTACATCCTGAGTGTTTACGGGACGGGCCTCAACGACTCAGTTGTTTGCGAAATGATGGCGACGGCGGATGTAAACAAGAATGGCAAGATCAACCTCGACGAATTCAAGACCATCATGCACGCCGGCCCCCAAAAGTCAGAAGGGGCCATCGGTGGCGCTGCTGCTGCTTCGGCCGCCGCTGCTTCGGCGGCTGCTGCTTCGGCGGCCGCTGCTGCGGCCGCCGCTGCTGCGGCCCTCGATGCTGGCGTCGGTGCCACTGTGGGCAGCGTCAAGGCCATTGGGGATAGCGCCGCCTTATTAAGCATGCAGTCCGTCGAGGGTATCAAGGCCGTCGTCGTTGCGACCGTTGAAAGCGCCAAGGCCGTCGGCATTGCGACAGCTGACAGCGTCTTGGCAGTAGGCACAGCGACCGTGGACGGAGCAGCCTATGCAGGCCAGATGAGCTTCGAGAGCGCAAACGCCGTCGGCAAGAAGGGCCTCGAGGGCGCCATGGCCGTGGGCGATGGCGTCAAGGCTACAGGCACCCTCATGGTCACAGAGTTCGAGAAGACCCTTGCGTCGCTCAGTGTGGCTGCGGGCGTCAAGAAGTTCGACACCGCCGAGATGACGGCGGTGGTAGAGAGTGACGCAGCGCTTGCGTCGACGCTTGCGGCGCCTTTGCCGGCCCCCTTTGAGCCTGCCGCCGCGTTGGTCGCGGCGATGCACGACACCGCCGACGCGTCTAGCAGCACCACTGTGCGCAACGATCTCACTCGCCCTTCGCTGTCCTTTGCCACACTGGCGACATTGGTGACGCTCTCGCCGATGGCCCTCGGGCCTATGGCGGTCTTATCTTCGCGGATGCTCCTTGGAATAGCGGCCGCAGCAGCAGGGGCGACAGTAGCATTCCTTTGGAAATTTTGGAAGGAGCGCCAGCTCGCCTTGCCAGCCGCAGCTCCTCTCGACGAGTCTCACTGCTCGGCTCCAAGCCCTCTGGCCGTTACGCTGGCCGAGCCACCTGTCAACAGCAGCCTCGTCCAAGCAGCGCCAACGCCTCGCCCCACTTTCGAGACCCTCGCTCCCGAAGTCCTCGCCCCCAACTGGCGTCCCGCCGTCGAGTGGGAGGACCTGTCACCAGCCGAGTTGCGATGCGCGGCGGCGGTGCGCCGCTGGCTGGGATACGAAGGCTTCCGGCGGTTACTGGGCTCGTACGACATACTCGTGCTCTTCGTGCGCGGGTACGCGTACCGCGAGGACTGGCACGCTGCGTGCTTCGTGTTCCTCGAGCGCGCGCTGCTCTGGCGGCAGTCAGAGCGCTGTGATGCGCTGATCGCCCCTGGAGGCTCCGAGGATTCGCCGCAGATAAGCTTCGAGGCGTTTGCAGGCGGTCGGCTCACGGAGTTTAACGCGATGCACCCAGCTGGAATCATCGGGCAGGATGAGAGCGGCCGCCTCGTCACGCTCGATCTCTTGTGCGCCACACCCTCCGCCACCAGCCTGGCGGCCTTTACAGACGAGGAGTACCTGAGGCACATGGTGGCACGGCGGGAGGCGTGCCGCGCCCTGTGCGCGGCGAGCGCGGAGCGGCTGGGCCGGCGGCTGTACAAGGTCATCGCTGTCATCGACGTGGCGGGGATGAGCCTCGCGCACCTGGCGGACCACAAGTGGCACGCGCGCATGAAGCGCGCTAACGATCTCTTTGCGTGGAATTATCCAGATTCGATCGTTCAGCTGGTGGTGATCAACGCGCCGCGCACCTTCTCGGCGCTCTGGGCCGTGGCGTCCCTATTTTTGCACACACTCACTGCCGCCAAGATCTCAGTCCATGGCGCCTCGTACGGCAAGGCTCTCAAGGACATGGGCCTCAACGTACCACTGACTCCTGACGGGAAGCTATTGCACAACTCCATCACGCCCTGGGTGGACGCCCTGGAGCAGCTGAAGCAGCAGCGGGGCGGCAGCGACGGCAGCGGCTGCGGCGGCAGCCTCGTGAGCGGCTTCATGTCCGAAACCGATCGGCGGGCACTTGAGAGGATCGCGCAGGAAGACGAGAGAGTCTTGGAGGAGCAGCAGGAGGGTGCCTTGGAGGGTCTCTTCAGCCGCTGAGTCTACCGTCACTTCACCTTCACACTTCACCGTCACACTTCACCTTGAGCCTTCGCACATCGGTCACATCGCGCAGTCTGTGTGTACCGCGATACCAAGCAGTCACGCCTGGGCCCCGAGAATAAGGTGGCTATTCGAAACGCTGGCGGCATCGACCCGCTCGTGCAGCTGCTCAAAGCCGGCGGTGATGCGAAGGCCGCCTCCGCCGCCGCAGGCGCGCTGCAGAACATCGCGGCACACAACGCGGCACACAACACCCAAGGTGGTGCTTGGGGCCGTGGCGGCCATCCAACCGCCATCCAACCGCCATCCAACCGCCATCCAACCGCCATCCAACCGCCATCCAACCGCCGCTCGCGCCGCACCCATACCTCGTCGAGCGGCTTAAGCAAGTGGCGACGAAACGAATGCGGCGGCGAGAGGGCGGTGTGGACGCGCCGACGCTGGTCAAGGCCAGGCCTTCACCATTGCCGAGCTGGTGTCGATGGGACCCTCGGCTCTAGAGCTCGCGCGCAAGCGCTGCGAAGAGCTACCCGCGTACTTGGAGAAGTGTCGCGAGGCGCTGAGCATCAGCGGCATCGACACGCCCATCGATATTGGTTGCCCCATCACGCATGAGATTATGGTCGATCCGGTGGTCGCGTCCGACGGCCACAGCTATGAGCGGGAGGCGCTCATGGAGATCTTGGGAGATCTTGGGAGATCTGGAGAGCACACGAAGCTGTCACCACTGACGCGCGCTGGAAGAGCTCGCAATCCCGAAGCACACGCTTCGCAAGCGAATCCGCTCCTACGAGGCGGAGATCTTGAAGCTCATCGTAGGAGCTCGACCAAGAGCCGAGGCATCGTGCTCGACTGACTGCCGCGCTCTTGAGACAAGCCTGCGAGCGTCTTCTGCTCGTGAGCTCGGACGTGTCCGAGTCTCGTTAGTCTCGTCACCCCTGCCATACCGAGTCTCGTCAGTCTCGTCACCCCTGCCATACCGAGTCTCGTCAGTCTCGTCACCCCTGCCATACCGAGTCTCGTCAGTCTCGTCACCCCTGCCATACCGAGTCTCGTCAGTCTCGTCACCGGACGCGTCCGAGCCCAGCTCAGTGAGCGGACGCGCGCGGGCTTCCCTCAAGAGCGCGGCAAGAGTTCATCTTAAGCTGGCTGCTTCCGGGCGGCGGCGACGGTGGCAGTGGCCGAGTGGGGGCAATCAAATAGTTTGTAAGAGCGTCCTAGCGACGGAGCCGATAATGACCAGTGTCGACGGAGTCGAGGTGCGGGGTGCGCGCCCCGGCGGTGGAGGTAACTGAAGTCTGAAGGAGTAGCGTAGGTGCACGCGCGGCCGCGCGCGCGGCCGTGTCGCGTGTGCAGTGTGGGCGGGGCACGGGGGTCGTCGCACAGTGCCCCGGGGTGTATGGAGCCACTTTCGACACGTGCGTTATACCACAGCACGCTGAGCAAATTCCGTTAGCAATGGTCGCGCACGAACACTCGACGAATCTATGGAACACCGCACCACAAACACAAACATGCTCTGCGCCGGGGCCCCGCCGCACTGACAGATACACCCTGGATCGTGGTTATCATGAGAGCTGCGTCTTCTCTCGCCCACGAACGCATCTATGACCAGAGCGCGCCCGCTTGCGTGCCCTTCGGGAGTCGGTACGTGCGTCTTATCATATGCTCCATTCGCGCGCGTGGGGATAGCTTACTCCTCCATGGCCGTCGCGCCGTCGGCCGAGGCGCTCGCGCCCGCCGAGTCCTTGCGCTTCCTCTGGCCGGGCTCCTTGGTCTCATTTTGAATCAGCCGAATGAGTAAGTCGACGCGCCGGCCGAGCTCGATCGGTGTGCGGCTCTTGAAGAGCCAGTCGAAGCGGAAGTCGGGGCAACGGCGTACCTCACGCTTGAGCTCTTCCCACTTGCCGTAGCCGAGCTGCTCGGTCATGCACACGAGGAAGCGGTCCTCATCCTCGGTGAAGAGCTTGCCACGGTTGTTGCCATACTTGATCGAGAGGGTCTGCCACGGGTTGTCGCATGACTTGACCTTCGCCTCCAGCGAGTCCGCCATCTTCTTCTTCTCGGCGATCTTGCGCTCGCCCTCCTCGATGCGGCGCGCAATCTTGTCGAAATCGAGGATGAGCTCCGCGCCCTTGGCCCAGAAGGCCTCCGAGTAAGCACGGACCTGCATGCAATGGGGGAGGCCATCAGAGGTAATCAGAGGTAATCAGAGGTAATCAGAGGTAATCAGAGGTAATCAGAGGTAATCAGAGGTAATCAGAGGCCTCCGAGTAAGCTCGTACCTCCTCCACCGACTTGGTGCCCACTTCATCCGCCACGTCCTTGAGCTTGTCGCGCCCGTGCTTCTCGCACGCCTTGGTGAACTTGTTGAACTCGTTGCGCGTCCATTCGACGAAACCTTGCGCCTCGAGCTGCTTGAGCTCTGCCTGCTCCTTGAGATCCTGCTCCGTGGGCTGGATCGCGTCGCTCGGCTCGGCGGCGCCCGCCTCGGCCGCGCGCTGGATCGCCTTGGCGCGGCGCATCTCTGCCTGGTGCTCGCGCTCGTACAGGTCCGAGATGCGCTTCACGTCGAAGAGCTGGAAGTCCTTAAAGTCGGGCATCTTCTTCGCCTTGGGTAGGGACTTGTCGACGGGTGCGGACGGGCCCGACGAGCCGCGGTAAAACTCGCGCTCGTTGTACGAGGTGCCGCTGCGCTCTCGCTTGCCCATCGAGTCCTGCATGAGCGCCATGAACTCGACGTCGCTGCCCGCGTTCATACGCATCGCGGTGTAGTCAACGCCCTCAAACTCCTGAAAGTTGACTGTCGCGTCCGAGAAGTCGAGCAGGTCACGCTTTCTCTTGTCCTCGAGGTTGCCCAGCGCCTTTTCGCGCTCGGCGGTCAGGTCCTTGGCGCTCTTGATCATGATGTCGATCTCCTCTTCGGTCAGCTCCATATTCTCTGACCTGAAGACCTTGTCGGCGCCGTAGCGCACGGCCGCGAGCGCCTCTTCCTTGCTGAGGTTCTTATTCTTCTCGGCGAGCCGGCCTGACTGGATGATGGCAAAGTCCATTTGCAGCTTGAGCTCGGCGCGCTCGAGCACCTTCTCCTCAATCGAGTCCTCGGTGACGAAGCGGAAGACCTTGACTTCCTTCCTCTGCCCGATGCGGTGCGCGCGGTCCATCGCTTGCAGGTCGGCCTGCGGGTTCCAATCGGAATCGTAGATGATGACCGCATCGGCCGTCTGCAGGTTGATGCCTAGGCCGCCCGCGCGCGTCGAGAGAAGGAACAAGAAGATGTCGGTGCCTTTCATGTCCTTGCCGTTGAACGCGTCGATCGCGTCCTGCCGGTCCGCACCGCCGGTCGAGCCGTCGATACGGCAGTAGCGGAAGTCGTCGCCCGAGCGTTGGCGCAGGATGGCGTAGTCTTCGAGCAGGTCGAGCACGCGCGTCATCTGCGAGAAGATGAGCACGCGCGAGCCCTCCTTCTTCAGGCGCAGAAGCAGCTTGTCGAGCACCATCATCTTGCCAGAGTTCTTGATCAGGTGGTCGCCGAAAGGGTCGAGCGACTTATCCTCAGCCCCCTCGAAGAGATATGGGTGGTTGCAGCACTTGCGCAGCTGCATCACGAGGTTGAGCAGCCGCGACTTGTTCTGCGTGAGCGCGGCGCCCGACGACTGGTACAGCGCGTCCACGTCGCGCATGAGGATTTTCTTGTACTGGTCCTTTTGCATGCCCGCGAGCCGCGTATACACAACGAGCTCCTTCTTGGGAGGGATGGAGCCCTCTACGTCGGCCTTGACGCGGCGGAGCAAAAAGGGCTTGAGCACCTTGTGCAGCTGCGAGATCACCTCCTCTTCGACCTTCTTGTCGCTGATGTCGAACCACTCGTTGAATTGCTCGTAGGACGCGAAGATGTCGGGCAGCAGGAAGTTGAGGAGTGCCCACAACTCGTGCAGGTTGTTCTGCATGGGCGTGCCAGTGATGAGGAGGCGCGAGTGCGATTCAAAGGAGCGGAGCACCTGCGACAACTTCGACTCCTCGTTCTTCATGCGGTGCGCCTCGTCGACAATCAAGTAGCGCCACGCGTACTTGCGGAAGGCGCCCTGCTCCTTGATGACCATCTCGTAGCTCGTGACGCACACGTCGAACTTGCCCGGCTGCAGCTCCTCGGCGATGAGGCGCTCGCGCTCCTCGCGGTCGCCGTGGAAGTGGCACACCTTGAAACAGGGCGCCCAGTTTCCGAACTCACGCACCCAGTTGGTCAGCGTCGATTTGGGTGCGAGTACCAGGTAGGGCGCGGGGAAGTTCTTGACCTCACGCAGCCAGCACAGGAGCGAGATGCATTGGAGCGTCTTCCCCAGCCCCATCTCGTCGGCAAGGATGCCGTTGATGCCGTTCTGGTACAGGTTCGCCAGCCAGTTGAGACCCAGCACCTGGTAAGGGCGCATGCTGCCGTGATCTTTGTTGATGAGCTCGGGCTGCTTGGTGACGCGGATCTTTTCTTCAAAGCCCCCGGTGCCCGAGCCGCTCGCGCCGCTCGCGCCGCCGTCGAAGACGGCCATCATCTCCTCGTCCTCCTCCTTCTCGCTCTTGCGCCCCTTCTTCTTCTTCTTCTCGTCCGCATCCAGACCGAAGTGCTTGAAGAGGTCCGACTGGCCGAGCAAAAAGGTCAGCCGCTGCTTCGCCGACTTGTCCATGTCGCCCATGATGGACTTGTTCTGCGCCTGAAGCTTCTTCTCGTCGTCGGTGAGCTCGCGCACCTTCTTGGGTCCCTTGGGCTTCTCGGCGCGCGCAGCCGCGTCGGCCTCCATGCGCGCGCGCTTCGAGGCCCGCTCCTGCTCACGTTCCGACGGGCCGGCCGCTGCCTCCTCCAGCTCGGCCTGGTGCTCCGCCTCCTCCTCGTCGAGCGCCGCCTGGTACACGCGGTTCTCTTTCTCGAAGCGATGCTTGTCGGCCTCTGCGAGCTTCTCGTAGTGCGATTTGTCCTCAACCTGGGCCCACTTTTCACCCATCCACTTGGACACCATCTTCGGGTCGGAGGTGCCCAGCTCAGTCTGCGCCGTATCGCGCATCTCTTGATTGAAGAACATCCACGCGCTCAACGCCTGATGAGCGACGGCGCAAAAGCAGTGCCACGGGCATCAGGCACTACGCTGGCGCTACGCGGCGAGGCCAAACGCGCGCAGCGGCCGCGAGAGGCAGGGCAGCAGTCCAGTGCAGATCGGGCGGCGTACCGCCTTGGGCTTCGCGTCTGCGAGCTCCTGAATCTCCCACGCCTCGCACTGGAGCTCCTCAGCGATCGAGTTGACGCCCTGCTTGTCGGCCAGCATGCCGCGCGCCTTGCGCTTCTCATGATAGTTCAGCGGCATGGGCGCGCGCTTCCGCGTCCGACGCCGGCGAGGTGTGCTGTGGGCCCACTCCAACGCGATTGGCGCCTTCGCGGACCATTACTTGTGAAGAAAACTGGTATGGTGGTGTCTTTTGGTGCCCGGTGACTCGTGAACCTCAACCAAAGAGGGCGCCTCGCGATTGCGCAACGCACGCAGGAGCACGCGGGACACGTGAACAACACGGCGTAAGGCCGTAACTAAAACTATTACGATTTGCAGATTATTAACGAGAGTACGAGACACTCACACTGCTTTACAATGTATCGTATACAGGCATTTAAACCAATATACTAAATACCCTTAAAAATATGCGGTTGTGTGTGGGATAATATCAACATGGAACATAGCGTGCATTGTTATTTATATTTTTGAGCCGGTTGAATCATACTTGTACCGTATTAGTCCGTACGCGTCGTTAGTACGTCGACTTAAACCCAAGTTGCTTAAACCGTAATTAAACCGTCGACTTCATATGCACGACCTGGGCTCACCTGGGCTCACCTGGGCTCGCTGCTTTGAGACGATGCTGCCATCTCCAGAGCCGCACATGGAGTCCCCACCTCGCGTATCGAGCGCTGTCGCTGTGCTGCATGCGAGTGCCGCACACCGCTGGCACTGGCACGCCGCCTGGCTCCTCTCTGGCCAGTGCCGGGCAGAGTGGGCGCGTGAGAGGGAGTACATGCTGCCGCGTCGAGCATCATCTCGATCCGTTGTCGATCAGTAGGGCTTGTAGCGCTGCTGGCCGGTCAAGGAAGGCGCCTTGACCAGGCGCACGGGCCCGCCCTTTCCACTCGGCGCCTCGGGCGCTTTGAGCTCCTTGGCGGCTCCGCTGATGACCACACCGTCGTAGAAGCGGATGAGCCGGAACTTACCGTCCGACAGGAACCATTCGCCCCTGATGTCCTTGAGCTCAAAGGTGTATTGGGCGAGCGCGTCGTTGATGCACTGGAACACCTCCTCCGCAACCTTCAGGTCCTCGGTGCCGCCGCTATCAAGCGTGATGTCCTGGACGCCGATGCGCACCACATCCGTCTCGTACAGACGCACCACCGTCTCCTTCGTCGCCTCGTCTTCGTAGCACTCAATGTGCTTGCGCCACTCCTTGCTACTACTGCTGATCTGCCCTCGCAAGTCGCCACCCTGAGGATTGACGTGGCTTGTGGCCAGGGATGGCTTGTGGCTTGTGGCTTGTGGCTTGTGGCTTGTGGCTTGTGGCTTGTCCCAAGGATAGACCTTGATGGGGCGACCGTTGAGGCTCGTCTCATCGAGTGTTTCTATCGCATATGCGGCCTCGCGCGCAGTTGCGAAGGTGACCTTGCCCCTGCCACTGGAGCGCCCGTCCTCATACATCATCACGTCCGCGTACAGCACCTCGCCCGCCTGCTGGAAGTGTTCCTTGAGCTCCTGCCAGCTCGTCTTGAAAGAGAGGTTCTTCACATGGACGTGCTCGCCACTGCTGCCGCCGCCGCCACCACCACCTGGCTTGCCACCACCAACTGATTTGCCGCCACTCCTCTTGCCGACCAAGTCGTCGAGGCTCATGTAAAGTTTGGCCTGCACATCGGGCTGCACCTCGGCCGAGCGCAGGCCCGACATTACACGCACAGACCCGAGCGCCGTGACCGCGAGTACGTGTCCAAAGACTCCTGACCAATTGAAACCCTCATCACGTACCTCATCAATCGCATGCAATTGGGGTTAACTGCGGCCCTACAGCTTCGCACTAACAAGCGTGCATAGTACCGGCGCGTATGCTTCATGTACACAGTTTGACGTCGCGATTCGACAGAGATCGCCGACTCATCGTAGAGGATCGGACATGCATCACATCATTCGACATCATACCATGACGAAATGTCCATTTGCGACGCAGATCGCAGTAATTATTCCGACGGATCCCCGGGAACTCCGTAGGCGCCCGCTTGCCGTCAGCCCCTGACCCTGTGGCCATGCCCAACGCGGAAGATCTTAGGATCAACATATTATATTTGACATTCGGAGGGTCAGATGGTACTAGTAGTACTTGGGTGGAGGCTGTAGGGGGGCGGCGACGGGGGGTTTACCCCGAGAGGGAGAGACGTGCGTCGGAGCGCGGAGGGTCGGCTCGGCGCGTCGGCCGTCCGGTACGGGCGTCGTCGGTAGCTATAGTACGCCTTAATAGTACGCCGGGTCGCCGGCCATCCGGCCAATGCATCTTCCGGCCCACCGGCCCTCGTCCGGCCGGCGGCCCGGCCCGCGTGTAACGCCGCGACGGCCGACGCCCTCGACCGACTCCCCGCCGTTCCCGGTCAGGGATCCCGGTGTCTTTGTGTCTCGGTCCCCGCGCGCGTCGTCCGTCCCGGTCGCGCCGTCGCCCCGGAGCCCGGTTTAGCGTTAAGCTTATGGCCGTCTTAGCGGCCGCGCCACTGCGGACGCGGGCTTTTTAGCGCGCAAACCATGGCGGATGGCGCAAATTACGCGTCCATGCAAACGTCTCGCGGCAAGGCGGCCTGAAATCATTCAAATGTGAAAAGTTTATAGTTTTCCAAGCGACGAACCCGACGTCCGCGATCGATCTAGGAGGTGCAAAGCAGGCAGGGGGCTACGAAGGACCTTACTGCCCAACACGACACGTAGCTGCGAAGAACACAATCGGCATGGTCTCGCCTGAAACCTGCAGCTGACCTTCCGCATGCTGCACGACTCATCCGACCCTGTCGGACGGTCCGGTTGCAACGTGCACGATGTGTACACACTAATGCATGTCAGTCCTTGCGAATGAATGCAAATGTTGGTAAACGAGGTCTCCCATGCCCATGCTACCCTTCATCCAGTTTTGAAATGGAAGTCCTGAAGCGCTTTGGGGAGCTTGGTCTTGGGCGGCTCTTCAGCAAAGGGCAGGACGGAGACTGGCGACAACTCGGGTCCCGAGGTCTTGCGGCGATGCAAGGACTCGACCTTGCTGCGCGTTTGCATCTGAGAAGGACGCTGCGCCGTAGCCATGGCATCGAATTCGAGCCGTGCCGCAACCACGAGAATGATCCAGATGAGAACCATTGCCAACCCGAACAAGGCAACGGGATTAGTATCGCGCAGCCAGCAGTAGATTAATGGAACGGCGTTGAGCGTGGTAGTTGCAACCGCAGCCTGGAAAGCAGTCCGACGGTCCACCTTGTCGGCAGCGGTCCACGACATGCTTTGTTATGCCGTCAAGGTCGAAGAGCACACAGTACTGCGTTGAACGCTATCCAGCAGTTCCCCATGCCTCATGCCGATATCTCGCGTCGGTCCGCAACAAAAATTGACGAAACGCGTGACGTTCACTTTGTTTGCCACGTTCACGTTACTTTCCCGAAGCCGAGCCGAGCATAGAAACAGACAGAAAACGGACCCACGCATCGGGAGCGGGTCTGTAGCTGCGTGATCCACCATCATGTTGGATGTTGCTTGTTGGAAGAACGAAAAGGAGCCCCGCGTCCATTGCCTCCGTCCCTGGCCTTATGCTTATCCTGGCCCTGCGGCCCTCGCTGCGAACGGGGTTCTTGGGTAATCCGCCAGCGGTGCCGCCGCCGGCGGCGGTGGGAGCCGGGAGGGGGGGGCGACCGCGATATCAAATGCACGCGATACATACAAAAACGGTACAACCGCGATCGCGTAACTCTAAGTCTAACTGACGCGGTCGTGTCCCGGCAGCGGCTTGCGCGCGGTCCCCGGTCCGCAACTTCTGTGACTCCAGGGTTTGACTCCTGACTGACTCAATGATGGCGCGAGACGCTCGCGACCATATCCTGACACCCATACATTGCACCCATACCCGCTGCCGTATCGTGTAGCACGGCAGCAACGACCCCCACCATCGAACCGATAGCGACTTGCTTCTCAGTTCGTCTGCTCGTCAGGAATACACCGAAACAAAGGGCTTCGTCCTCCAGACGAAACCCCGGTATCAAGGCTAAAGGGGGCTCGTCCCCTGCTGCTCCGGGTTTCGTCCGCTGCTGCACCTACGGAGCGCCTGCCATCGGCGCCGCAATCGCCGCCATCGGTGCTGCAAGCCTCGGACCGAACTTCTATCTGGGCGTCCCTCAGTGTACGCCACAAGGCGGCTGCCCGGTCGTCGCTCAGAAATGCCAGCAGCTCCACCTCCTCCCGGACCGGAGTGACGGCCTTCGCCGCCGCGATGAAGACTTTAAGCTCTTCACACGACCCCTCGCTCTGAGCAGTCGATTCTGCAGTTGACCGCACGTCGAACGCGGCCTTTACTTGACTCCGAAAGCTGATCTCAGCCAGCTGCCGCTCATAGTTCACACGCTCCTTTTCACACTGCAGCTGCTCGTTACGTGTCTGCAACTGCTGCATCTCACGCTCGCGCTCCTTTGCCGCAGCCTTCTCGCGCTGACGATGACTGAAGCCCTCCCGCGCGCCTCGATTGAGCGTATAGCCCACCGCGTCACCGAAGAGAGCAGACCCTGTTAGCAAAGAGACTTCATGAGGAAGGGCCATCTCTAGCGACAAGTAGCAGCCAGTACCAGCCATCAAAATAGCGAGGCGTGCCCATAGCGGGAAGGCCATGACGTGTGTGGCGAGCATGATGACCGTTGATCCGAAAGCCATGAACCCGAATACTGCCGGCGTCATCACCACACATGGTGAGGCCATTTCAAAGCCCTCCGACTCGCGCAAGCAAGACTGAAGATCCCATTGCGCCATCATTGAGAACATGAGGCCCCCGAACACAATGTTTGCCACTCCGACCCGCACCACCACTTTGTGCTCCAGCTTCGGGTGCCCCAAGCGCCCGATGACCAAGTTTGAGGCGAAGCCAACGCTCGACATGAAGCTGGCATGGCAGGCGCAACGCAGGGACACACAGCAGACCTTGAGTGAGTCTGGCAGGCGAGGCAGGGCGCTATCGCGGAGGTGCGTGCGAAACTTACAAAATAAGCCTCATTTGCCATGTGATCTGCTCGACGTTCCACCGAAGGGCGATCGAAATCACTAAAAACGTACAGCACCCCAATGTACCGATCCCTTGAGACATGAGCTGCTCTTGAGCAAAGATATTCTCGACGTCGGAATCCTTGAACGTAAGCGTGAGTGGAGAGAACTCGAAGGTCTTCGCGTCATCTACGTCCATAGGTGCACGCAGCTAGCACTGCGTCGCACCTCCCCGCGGGAGTCGTTCGGCTGAGAGGCGCGGGGATTCCGTCGTTCTCGACAAATGCGCTGTCGTGGTGTGAAGTAAACTTGAACTTTTGAACTCGACCAGTCGACCACCGCAAATTTGGGGATGGTCGATGAACTCGATGTGCGGGTGTCAGTGGCGGAGATACGTTACCCGTAATCATGGTGCTTCACTTGCTTCAACACCTAGGAATTCTGTTTCATCAAAATCTGGAAGCACGAGCCGAGGATAACTACCCGAATACCCCGACCGCCCCGACCGCCCCGTTTCGGCGAGTGTAACAAAAACAAATCACACAAAAAATCGAAAACGCCTATCATAAGTAATTCCTACGTTGTGCGGGCGAGGAGTGAACTTATTTTTTTCCCGCCCATTCACAGCCCCTGCAGCGTTAACGCAATTGACTGTGCTGCGTGACGCCCAAAGTTACGCAGCTGTGAACTCAACGTGAAGGTGCCAGGTCACAGGGACGGTCTCCACCATGGAACCAGATCGGGGGGATACGGTAGGGATACGGAGCATAGCCCTGGGTATGGGATCTCTCCGCCGTTTGGGGGGATGGGGCTCCCTTGTGGGGCTCCCCAGGGGAAAGCCTCATAGGCACCCTGTGGGAAAACGGGATGAGCTTGTATGCTGCTCACGCGGTATGGGCACCAGAGGAAACTTACAGTCTTCCCCCCCCATTAAGAAAATGTAATGTTCTTCCCCACCCCCGTTGGAACACCGGGAGGGAAGCCTCTGAGATTAACCGCCCGCGTGAAAATAGCGCGCGCGCGACCCGATAGGTTTTGGCCGGCGGACCCTTTTTTTGCGTGTCCGTGTGTCTGTCTGTCTGTCTGTCTGTCCGTCGGCCAGTCTGTCGTCCCAAATTTGGAGTCAACAGCCTACCGGTTTGAGAGAAAAGAGGTCGTCCGAGTTCCACCTTATCCATTTTGCTCGTCTGCCTCGCGGAGCCTCGCGCGCCCAGTTCTCGACAAAGTAGACCCGTGGTCGAGCCACAGCTCATAGAAGATGTGTTCGTATGTTGCACCCGCTTCCTAAGAATGTATTTTCATTGCGTCTCGTCCCGACATTGGCCATCACCACTCAAGCACCAAAATGCTCGTCCTGATCGTTCAATGCTTGTCGCCGACAAGCTCGCCAATGGCGAGGAGCCGATAGAATCCCGGCTGCGTGCGCCCCATAATCGCTATCGCGATGGCGTACCCCCGCCTGGCATCTTTTGGCTCTTCGCCATTGGCGAGCTTGTCGGC
>Ga0210242_101268_pt1 | contig 19593 bp, 9 predicted proteins | sample ChrtobMeP5a_16mM_FD_155445 | JGI IMG/M metagenome (GOLD analysis project Ga0210242, IMG submission 155445) | Chrysochromulina tobin associated microbial communities from unialgal haptophyte culture, Seattle, Washington, United States - P5a_16mM | ecosystem: Host-associated > Algae > Haptophytes >... | reverse complement strand
GGTGAGCTATTGATGAGCCATCAGGGGCACTCAGCCTCTGATTCGCTGGTTAGCGGGCGAGCGAGGCGCGGACCGCCTCTCGGCAGTCCCTCGGTGAGCAATCCGGATGTAATCGTGATGCAATCATGATCGAGTTGATGAGCCATCACTGGCACTCAGCCTCTGATGCGTTCGTAGCGGGCGGTCAGCGCGCGTGGCTATAGCGAGCGACTGAGGGGGTCGGCCGCCTCTCGGCAGCCCCTCGGTCAGCTATCACGATGTAATCGTGATGCAGTCATAATCGGGTTGATGAGCCAACAATGGCGTTCAGCCTCTGATTTGCTCGCCGCTGTTTCGTAGCGGGCGGTCGGCGCGCGTGACGCGCGAGCGAAGCACAGGCCGCCTCTCGGCAGCCCCTCGGTGAGCAATCACGATGTAATCATGATGCACTCACGATCAGGTTGATGAGCCATCAGGGGCACTCAGCCTCTGATGCGCTCGTAGCTGGCGGTCCTCGCGCGTGGCGCGCGAGCGAAGCACAGGCCGCCTCTCGGCAGCCCCCTCGGTGAGCGTAGGTGAGCGATCATGACGTAATCATGATGCAATCATGATCAGGTTGATGAGCCATAACTGGCACTCAGCCTCTGATTCGCTCGTAGCTGGCGGTCGTCGCGCGTGGCGCGCGAGCGAGGCGCTGGCTGCCTATGGGGCAGCTCCCTCGGTGAGCAATCACGAGGTAATCATGAAGCAATCATGATCAGGTTGATGATCCATCAGGGGCACTCAGCCTCTGATTCGCTGGTAGCGGGCGGTCGGCTCGCGTGGCTAGCGAGCGAGGCGCTGGCCGGTGGCTGCCTCTCGGCGGCCCTCTCGGTGAGCCATCATGACGAAATCAGGTCGGTGAGCCATCACTGGCACTCAGCCCCTGAGGCGCTCGTTAGCGGGCGCGCTCACAGCGAGTGAGCGAGCGAGCAAGGCGCGGTCCGCCTCTCGGCAGCCCCTTCGGTGAGCGATCGAGGCGTAATGTTCATGATGCAGTCATGATCAGGCCGATGAGCCATCACTGGCACCCAGCCTCTGATTCGCACGTAGCAGGCGGTCGGCTCGCGTTGCGCGCGAGCGAGGAGCTGGCCGCCTCTCGGCGGCCCCCTCGGTGAGCGATCATGACGTAATCATGATGAAAACATGGTCAGGCCGATGAGCCATCACTGGCACTCAGCCTCTGATTCGCTGATGCGCTCGTAGCTGGCGGTCGTCGCGCGTGGCGCGCGAGCGAAGCACAGGCTGCCTCTCGGCAGCTCCCTCGGTGAGCAATCATGACGTGATCATGAAGCAATCATGATCAGGTTGATGAGCCATCGCTGGCACTCAGTCTCTGATGCGCTCGTAGCTGGCGGTCGTCGCGCGTGGCGCGCGAGCGAAGCACAGGCCGCCTCTCGGCGGCCCCCTCGGTGATCAATCATGACGTAATCATGAAGCAATCATGATCAGGTTGATGAGCCATTGCTGGCACTCAGTCTCTGATGCGCTCGTAGCTGGCGGTCGTCGCGCGTGGCGCGCGAGCGAAGCGCAGGCCGCCTCTCAGCAGCCCCCTCGGTGAGCAATCATGAGGTAATCACGAGGTGATCATGATGCAATCACGATCAGGTTGATGAGCCATCAGGGGCACTCAGCCTCTGATGCGCTCGTAGCTGGCGGTCGTCGCGCGTGGCGCGCGAGCGAAGCACAGGCTGCCTCTCGGCAGCTCCCTCGGTGAGCAATCATGACGTAATCATGAAGCAATCATGATCAGGTTGATGAGCCATCGCTGGCACTCAGTCTCTGATGCGCTCGTAGCTGGCGGTCGTCGCGCGTGGCGCGCGAGCGAAGCACAGGCCGCCTCTCGGCAGCCCCCTCGGTGAGCAATCATGACGTAATCATGACGTAATCATGATGCAATCATGATCAGGTTGATGAGCCATCAGGGGTACTCAGCCTCTGATGCGCTCGTAGCTGGCGGTCGTCGCGCGTGGCGCGCGAGCGAAGCACAGGCCGCCTCTCGGCAGCCCCCTCGGTGAGCAATCATGACGTAATCATGATGCAATCATGATCAGGCCGATGTGCCATCGCGAGCGCGCAGCAGTATCGCGCGTGGGCGCCGTCGCGGGCGCGTTGCCTCGGCGCTTTCGCCGGGCGTGACACTCGATTCACGCCGTACGGGTTAGGCAAGGGGTCTGCCCGTGACGGGCCGCCGCCTCCGCCGGGTACGGTCGCGGTTCGCGACAAGTGCACGACTTCATCGCAGGTCGCTGCACGCGCGGCGCGGCGTGCCGCTTCACTCACTAATCGCCGTCTGAGGCGGGGGTGATCTGAGCGCGAGCGAGCCCGCCGTCTCGGCCCTGCAGTGTGGCCGGGCGGTGCATGCATGCGCTCGTGTTTATCGCGCGCGGGCGCCGTCGCGGGCGCGCTGATCACGCGCGGGCGCCGTCGCGGGCGCGCTGCCTCGGCGCTATCGCGAGCGCTGTCGCGAGCGCGCGGTCTTGGCCCGACACTGGCCTTTGTTGCCTGCTCGCGTCGGACATCTATTGCGCTGGGCGCCGTCGCGGGCGCGCTGCCTTCGCCCGGTACTGGTGACGCGGCGCGCTCGCGCCCTCGGTTTTCGCTGGGTGGGAGGGGGGAGAGCGATCGTCGCGTGATCGTAGCCGATCCGCATCGGTCACGTGACGCTTGATAAATCTCCTGAGGAAGGAGGTGTCGCCAGATGCCATTGGGTTCGTCAATGGGTTATGTAGGGAGGCGCTAGTCGGTGCTAGCGCCGCTCTGTGCACTGTGAATTCACCCTGTGTGACATCGCCCATGTTACGAAGGGGGGATTGGGTCATCCACTTCGCCCTTCAGGCGTTGCAGCTTCACGCCACACCCGCCAATCCGTCTCCGCACACAACGTCTGTGCGTGCAAAGTTGTATAAGCCCACTGATAGGGTTTCGTCGCGCCTTCGCGCGCCGCTCTGCTGCTGTGTCACGCGTGGGGACACAGCGATCGTGGTACGGTACGTACTAGATAGGGGGGATCGGTCATTTAGATGCCCGTCGGGTTAGCACTTCCTCTCGGGAGTGCGGACCATTGGGTAGTGAGGTCCCGTGTCCGGGACCGGGAGCATAACGCTATTTGCGCTAAGTCCTGTCTCCAACGGTCCTCCATCATTCTGCGCTTTCTCTGACTCCCAATGGTCCTAACACCCAGAACCATATGTGGTTATAGATGAGGTTCATATGTACCCGGCCAGAACCGTGAATCGGTACGGGACGAGTGCGTTGCCTGCGTCTCCTTTCCTGTTTAGGAAGGTCCACCCATAACTGGGTATTCGATGAGTGGTCGCTTGAGGCTTGTTCTATTTATATTCACGTTCGTGCATGAATAACCGCGACCCTTGACTGGTCGCGGGACTGGAGGATACTCACACAACCCTGAGGATGAGTGGGTGACTTCGGTCCTTTTCGATTATATTCATGAGCGCACATGAAACACCGCGTCCCTTGAAGGGTCGCGGGACTGCCGCCCGCCGCTGCTGCTGCTGCTGATGCCCTGCGCGCTGCTGTCGCTGCTCGTCGAGCGCGCCCCGCGAGAGAGCGCGCTCGCGTCTCTCTTTATCTCGTCGCCGGCGTGCGCGCCGGGCTCGACGAGATATGAGCTGCGTCACGTTTACACTCATGTCCGTACATGAGTCACCGCAACCCTTGACGGGTCGTGGGACTGACGCTCGGCGATCGCTGCCGCTGTTCCGCGCGCGCGTGTCGCTGCCCTTCGAGCGAGCGCCGCGAGAGCGCGCGCTCGCGCCTGTCAGGGAGGATGGGAGGTCCCGTCCGTCTCCTTGCGCCATGTGTATGTTCATGTTCGTACATGAAGCACCGCGGCCCGTTGGCGGGCCGTGGGACTGTCGCTCGTCGCTGCTGCTGCTGCTGCCGTCGCTGCGCTGCTGCTGCTGTTCTGCGTGCGGCTTGCTGCTGTGACCGCTGCTGCGCGAGGTGGCGCGTCGCGGCGCTGCCCCTGGAGAGGAGGCGAGACATTGTCGCTGTCCGTGACGCTGCACGAAGAGACCGAGCCGAGCAAAGGTACGGCCAAACGCGCTCATGGCCTTGTGCGGCTTGCGCTCGACATCTCGAAGGCGTAGCTCCGATTTTCACGGTGACATTCGAGCGGAGCGCTCGACCCCATCGTCATGGTGACGGTGTTACGGGGTGCGTCGGGCCTGGGCCGGCTGTCGGTGCGGGACTCGAAAGCCGCTTTCGAGTTATATAGTCGGGCCATCGCCCGCAACATTCTGCCCCTGTCGCTTGCTGTATTCTCCTTGTTATCAAGCGTCGCGTGAGCGATCGTCGCGTGATCGTAGCCGATCCGCATCGGTCACGTGACGCTTGATAAATCTCCTGAGGAAGGAGGTGTCGCCAGATGCCATTGGGTTCGTCAATGGGTTATGTAGGGAGGCGCTAGTCGGTGCTAGCGCCGCTCTGTGCACTGTGAATTCACCCTGTGTGACATCGCCCATGTTACGAAGGGGGGATTGGGTCATCCACTTCGCCCTTCAGGCGTTGCAGCTTCACGCCACACCCGCCAATCCGTCTCCGCACAGCATGTTCAATTAAAGTTCAATTCTGTTGTTTATGTAGTAACTTGAGCTTGAACACCATACGCGCCGTCCAGGGTCCAGGGAGGCAAAAAGCATAAACGCCATTACAAGTACTAGTCGTAATATGAGGTTGTCTTCGACTTCACACACTCCCGGGCGGCCACGACAGCGGTCGGGCAGAACTGAGATAGCATGTCTAGAAAAGGACTTTTGTGGCCTCTCATTCGGAGCAAAGGGCCCGATTGCATCCGTCATCAGTATAGCGAGTGAAGCTGTTGGACTCCGCTTTGCTGCGCAGGACCATGCCGGCGTCCCAGATGGCCTCGTCGGACCCATCGGCGGCGGCGGACCAGCACCACATGCGCGACGTCGGCAAGATTTTGCTCGCCGCGCAGAACGACCTACGCCAGATCCGCGAGGCGCTCGCCGGAGCGGGCGGCGGCAACGTGCGGCTCACGGCCGAGAGTCTGCAGTCGGTGGTCGCAAAGGTGGAGGCGGACCTGCGGCTCAAGGCCGAGGCGGTGCTCAACACCGTCCACAGCAACGTCGCGACGTTGCCGACGCTCGGCGCGTACAACTTTAGCGGCGGCGACACGTCCAACGGCGCCGGGCCGGGCCAGGGTCTGCCAAAGCCACGGCTTGGGCCGCCGCGCGTCTCGCGATCGGCAGGCGACGTGGGACTGGACCCAGTGGCACGGCCAGCCGCTGCCTCACTCGCCGCCAGCCGGCATGCGGTCATGATCAACAACCCGGGCTCCGTCCACAGCCGCGCGCACATGGCGGCGCGCTTTGGGGTCGCAGCGCCGTCGAAGCACGCGCCGATGCGACCGCTCGGGCGCGACAAGCCCGGGAAGCTGCTCAAGGAGCGTGTCTCGAAGCCTCTCGGCGCGCCACCCTCGGACGTGCGCCACGACCCGCAGGCGATTCCTCCGATCGGTCCCCGGGACGTGGCCGCGGGCCTGCTGAGCCTCGTCACGCGTGGCCTGCTGCCTCCGAATGTGGACCTAACGCCCGCGCTGGAGCGGCGGCCGGCGCCGATGGTGCAGGCGCCCGCCAAGATGCACGAGTTCCACTCTCAGTTCGCAACCACCTCCTCCGCCGCCTACACCTCGCCCTTTGGCTTCAACGTGTCCAACACGAAGCTCGACCTCATCTCCGATGTCGGGGTCACCCTCGCGGAGAAACGCGAGCGCGAGGCGGCGGCGCCGCCGGTGCCGCGCGCACAGCCGCAGCCGCTACAGCTCGAGCCGACCGATCTAGGTGGCGCCGAGATGTCGCCGCCCTCGCCCAAACCGGCTTTCGTCGGCGAGGCGCTCGACGCGCGCGCGCGTGAGTTCGATGAGCTCATGGATACCTTCTCGCTCCACCACTTCATCATCCGCAACGGACTGGTGCTCGACTCGACGCCTGAGTACGCGTCGTATCAACGCAAGTACGCGAGCTCATGGGGGGCGCTGCAGCAGCTCATCGATCAGCTCTCGTCCCTGATGGCGCGCTACTCGGTGCCGCTCGCGTACGTGGACGGCCAGAAACTCGCCAGCCTTGCCCTTGATCCGTTGGCCGTGCACGATGAGCGGGCACTCCTCGAGTGCCTGGTGAACAAGGACCAGGTGGGCGCGTGCATGTCGGTGCCCGGGCAGCGCTACCGCGCCGGCGCCGCGGACGCCGAGACCGCCGCCGCCACTGAGCTCCAGTCGGTGATGCGAGGCAAGCTCGCGCGTCAGCTCGCCACGGAGCTGCGTCGGCAGGAGATCGCGGCAGATTCGCTCACGCGGCGCGCCAAGGTGTACGTGGCGATGCATGAGACCGAGCGGCGACTCGGGGACAAGGCCGCCGCAGACGCAGCAGCATGGGAGCGGCTCGTGTCCGACTTCCGCGACGACTGGCCGCGTATCCGCGGCAAGCCGCGCGTCATCATCCATCTCGCGTCAATCTCGGGCACCCAGGCGCAGCGCGCGTCGATGCCTAATTTGGATGTGCGCCAGAACTGCCAGCTGCCGCGCCTGTGCGACGTCAAGGAGCCGGGCGTTGATGTGCTGTACGTCGCCCCCTTTCCGCTCAACGACGACGTGACACACTACTTTGGCAAGGTGCTCGAGATCGGGGGCGTGCCCGAGCCGGCCAAGCGTTACAAGATCGTCGTGCCCGAGAACCACGCGCGGCTGCCCTCGTCGCTCTCTCTCACGTCGATGCTCCTGTACTCGCCCAAGGCCCTCAAGAAGATCCTCACCTTCTGCAAGGGCAAGCCCGCGTACATCGTGCCCTCGGTCATCGGGCCCGAGGAGCGCAAGCTCGCCCTCGCGCTCAACCTTCCGCTGCTCGCGCCTGAGCCCGGGGTGGCCGCGCTCTACACGACCAAAAGTGGCTCGAAGCGCATCTTCGCGTCGGCGTCGGTCAACACGCCGCCGGGCATGCACGACCTGTACGACGAGCAGTCACTCCTCACGGGCCTCGCTCAGCTCATCTGCACACACCTCGACGTTCCACGATGGGTCTTCAAACTTGATGATGAGTTCGGCGGGCGCGGCATCGCGCACATCGACGTGCAGCCACTTGCGTGCTATCAGGAGCTGCTGCGCACGCATGACAGCGACCCAGAGCGCTGGGTCGACGAGCAGTTGCAAGCAAGCCTCCAAACGAAGCTCATCGAGGCGCTGCGCGCCGAGCTGCCGTCGAAGGTGATTATCAACATGCGCTGGCTCTGGCGCTCATGGCGCGACTACACGCTTGCATTCCGGCGGGTAGGTGGCGTTATCGAGGCATCGCCGCTCCAGACGTCGTCCTCGCCCTCGGTGAACCTGTGCATCGATCCAGACGGCGGCATTCGGATCACCTCCGTGCACGAGCAGATCCTCTCGTCGCCGTACACGTTTGTGGGCGCGGCATTTCCCCAGACCGCGGTGCCGTACCCGGCGCTGCGTGAAGCCTCCCTGGCCGTCGCCAAGGCGGCCTTCGAGCGTGGCATCCTCGGGCACGTGGGCATCGACTTTGTCTCCTTTTTCGACTCAGACGGCCAGTTGCGCGTGTGGGCCATCGACTTGAACGTGCGTCTCACGCAGACGGCTGTCTCATTTGGCTTCTTCGACTTCCTCGTAGGCGGCTCCTTTGACGTCGCCACCGGCCGGTACGCGGTCAAGCCCCCGGGGCCCGACGGTGCCGGCAGCGGGGGACTGCAGCAGCGCTCGTACGTGATGAACGAGATGCTCTACCACCCGCAGCTGCCGCAGACGCACCACTCGGCCTTCTTCTCCCTTTGCCGCCTCAAGGGGGTCTCATTCGACCTCGCCGAGCGAACGGGCACCGTGTTCAACCTGATGGACTCGTTCGCGGGAGGCGTGATCGGCGTGCTCACTGTAGGTACGTCACTGCTCGACTCGCTGCGCAAGTTTGCCGACTGCCTCGACTTTATGCAGAAGAACGTTGGACCGGCCACTGGAGGTAAGCCGACTGGGCTTACGCATGAGACCTCCTTCCGCGACATCATCAAGGCCATCAAGGTCATCGTCGACGCGCAGGTGGGCGACACAAAGCAGACGCCGATGCCGCCGCCGCAGCCCGCGCTGATACGGCCTGTCGAGCGCGCAGCCGCGCCCGAGGCGGCGGCGCCACTCGTTCCCGCCGTCGCCGGCACGCGCCTCAAGCCGCTGCCGCCGCCCGATAAGCGCTACCTGAAGGACGGCGTGCAGCCGCCCAAGTAGCCGTAAGCACCGCGAGGCGGGAGATCAGAGGCGCCAGGGCCCAGGCGCGCAGAAGAGGGCTCTGCGAGCATTGGAGCGTACTCAACATGTAATGTCCGGACGTGGGACACGTCACGTCTCACACCGTAATTACGCGCCCGTGCGCGAGCGTGTATCGTCGCTCCGCGGCCGCACGCCCGGCCGGTATGAATCGTCCGGTAACCGACTGAACCGAACCGCACGCTCGGCTTAATTATTCAGCTCGAGCTCGGCGCTAACTCGGCGCACACCGCGGCGGGTACGGGCCCGGCGGCTACCGAGTACGCCGCGCTGCCTCGTAGCCTCCTCGACGCCCGGCCGCGTCCGGCGCCCCGGGGCCCGTCGCCGTCCGGTCGCTTTTACAGTTACACGGCTGTTACACGGGTGCGCCACGCTAGGACTTTAGGATGTCGAAGCATCACCATTAGCCGCACGAGTCGTCGAGGACGCGTGCGGCGGTGTACGCCGGCGTTCGTGGTTCGATCCGTCCTCGCGCGTACGGTCCTGACTCCTCGTGAGCTGTGACCTGTGTCACGTCAGTCCGGTCTCTCCGCACTCGAGACGTTCGATGCAGTCGACTACCACGTACTACGAACGGGAGTGGAGCCCTCTCTTGCTCTCCGGTGGATTTCCCTTAGCATTCCCAGCTCTTCACTCGTTGTTCCGGGGCCCAGGGGGGGTGATGAAGCATGATGAAGTCTTGCCCCGTTGCCGGTTGCCCGTCCTTATACACTTGTCCGTGCTCACAGAGGCGACGCTCAGTCGTCTACGCCGTCCAGCGACGCGCGGCCGAAGCCGGCGGCATGACGCGTGCGCTTGGGCGGAGGCGTGACCTCGTCGGCCTGCGCGTTGCCGTCGTCGTCGTTCGCACGTGCACCGACGAGAGAGGCAGCTGGCGCACGCAGCTGCTCCAGCCGGCCCGCCGCGAACTCGACCAGGCGCCGGCCGCCGCCGTCGGGTGCAAGGTGCGTGCGCAGCTTGTCGTCGAGACCCTGTGCGATCGCATCGAGCTGCTCGTCCGCGGGCACCTCGTGCTGCGGCGGCGACCCTTCGGCGACCTGCTTGGCGTGCATCAGCTGCTTGCACAGCGCGACGAGCGCGTTGGCCGACGTGACCCAGCGTGCGAGCGGGTTATCGCCGCCGATCGACTTGAGCTCCTCGAGCAGGCGGCCGCGGGAGCGCTCCTCGACGAGCGCGCGCACCTTGGGCAGCACTCGGCGCGTGCCCTCGATCTTGAGGATCGCCTTCCCCTTGCGCTGCTCGGCCTCCTGGCTGAGGTCGGGGTCCTCGTCGTGCGTGTCGAGAGCCGAGCGCATCTTGAAGCACGAGGCGTACTGTTCTGCCGTCGAGATGTCTTCTTTGAGCTGGTGCGTCTGCTGCTGCGTGGAGGCGAGCAACCGGCGGAGGTCCTCGAGCTTGACGAGCTTGTGCTTGCGCTCCTCCTCAAGCTCTGCGATCGTGCGCTCGTGGATCTCGGCATGACGCTCCTGCATCTTGATGACGGCATCGTTGCGCATGCTCGCCGCCTGCAGGTTGCTGAAGCGGTCGATCGAGTCGGTGAAGCTGCCGGCGCGCACCTCCATCGCCATCGTCCCAGGATCGCTCTTCGCCGACCGTCGGCTTCGCGATCGATCGGCCGGCCGCCCCGCGCAAGCACTCCGCGCCCTTCGAAGAGTTCGCGACATGGCCACCCTGCGTTCTCCCTTCTTTCCCGAAGTCGGCTGCCCTCAGTCCGTCTTCTCGCTCGATGCCACCACTGAGACGTGCGCCTCGGTGCTCGGCCGGTGGCAGCGCGGCCAAGAGCCGCTCGCCGCGTGGCCGCTCTCGTCTGCACTGTTCCATGTAGAGCGCAAGCTCGGCCGGGGATGCTTTGCGGCGGCGTACTCGGCCACCCGCACGAGCGAGCACGAACAAACGAGCCACGTTGCTCTCAAGGTGGTGCCGCGCTTTACCAAGCAGGCCTCGCGCGAGCTGGAAGTGATGCTTCGCCTGCGTGAGAGCAGCAGTGTCGGCGTTGCCGTCCTCAACGAGTACTTCTTCCTCAAGGTCGCTGGAGCTTACAAGGGCGGCATGCCCTCCGCATGGAGCCTGGTAATGGCCCTGCCGCAATTTGATTGCAATCTGTGCGACTTCCTGGCACGCACAGCGGACCAGGCGCCGCGGCTGCAGCATGCTCAGGCTGTCGGCCGCCAGCTGGCCGCCGCGCTCTCGCACGTGCACGCGCTCGGCATCGCGCACCGTGACATCAAGCCCGACAACATTCTTGTGCGCGACCAGCGTTCTGACCGTACGTGGCCCTCAGCCGTCCTCGCTGACTTCGGGCACGCCAAGTACGTGCGCCCGGCAGCAGTAACCACGCCAGCCGGCGCCCATGCCCACGCCGAGGACGACGACGAGGAGAGCGAGGAGGAGGGCGAGGGAGAGGATGGGGACGAGGTGGGGAGCAACTGCGCGTATGCCTTCGCGCGCTTCTTCCGTGCGCCCGAGCTCTTCTACGGCTGCTCATCGTACACCTTCGCTCCGGACGTGTGGGCGCTCGGCTGTGTGATCGCCGAGGTACTCCTCGACGGCGTGAGCCTCTTCGTTCCACCTGAGGACGAGGAAGCGCCGCCGCTGCCCCCGCCGATCGCGCGACTGAACGCATCTCAGCGCCAGCTGCTCCACGTCTTCGAGGCCCTCGGTACGCCCTCCTACGACGATGTCGTCGCGATGGGCAACGCACTCGACGACACGGAGCACCTGCGCCGTTGGATGCGCGTGCCGCCGCGCGCGCCCACGCTGCCGTGGCAGACCAAGGTGCAGTCTGCCCTTGACCACCAGGCGGCCAAAGGCCTAGGAGGTCGACGCGGGTCCACGGACGCGAAGCAAGCCTTGGAGCTCCTCGGGGCCATCTTCCAATACGCCCCCACGGCGCGCCCAACGGCCGAGGCGCTGCTGCGCCTCGGCTTCCTGCGCGAGGAGAGCTTTGAGCTCGACGCGGAGACGACGCCTTGAGAAGCCCACGAACGGAATCGCTCACTCGTACCATACGGCTGCAGGTAGCCGCGCTACAACAATAAAGCCGTTCCTGTAGCTCGCGCGGACTCGACCGTCTAGGGAAGGTAGGGAATCCCTTGTCAGACTGCGTCTGAGAGAGACAGACGGCTGTCACCGCGGGTCAGCCGCAGCGAGCTGCGCGTGCCCGTGCGGGGCGTGTGCACCCCACACTGAATGCCGTGTGCTTTCATCATTTTAACGGTCGCACATACGACAGATCTCAACTCAGAGTTTGAACTCATCACCCGCACACGTTCACCCGCGCCCCGTACTAGCGCATATCATCGCTCTGCGGGCCGCTGCGCTGTGCACCGCATGGGTTGGCGCTGTGGGGCCTGTGGCGCGTCGCCATCGCGTCGAGGCGGCACGTCGGGGCGGCGGATGCTCGGCCTCGGGGCCGGGCGGGGCCGATTAGCCGACGCATGTGGGGGCCGATCTCCAGCAATCTTCAGCAATCTCCTAACTCCTTTCACCTTTGGGCCGATCTCTAACGTCTAACAAATGACCGCTTTAACGCCGTAACGGTCTAAGCTGAGTCATCCTAGTACGCGGTTAAGTACGCCGCGCGTGGACTCACACTCAGAGCTCGGCCTCACAAGGCCAGCTCTCGGGGCTGATTATTACTTAACATCCCTAACAAGTGTGATGACAGAGAAGACTACCGTGTACCGTACGCGACCTTGCTTCGCGAGTATGCAGTATCGAGAATCTCTGGGAGCTGGTGCGCGTCGGCTACAACACCCCGGCTACAGAACATGTTTGTAGTCTGTCGCCGTTGAGCGCATTGTCGCACACTTGGCGTGGTTCCTAAAAGGCTACAAGGTACAGCTGTACGGGGCTGGTACTCGTCCACTCCGTGCCGCGCCGCGCGCGGCGACAGTGGACAGTCCCCCATATGCGGCGGGCGGGGCCGAACTCGTATCAACGGGCGTCGTGACACATGGCAGTCCATCAGCATCCAGAGCAGAGGCGCTTGCACATGATGGCGGTGCTCGCCGGCTCATCGGGCTCCCAACGGCACGTGGGCGACGCGAGATCGCAGCTCGCGTTGTATGAGCGCACGCCCGACACGTGGCACTGCGCAACGAGCGACACGTTCCCGCCCCAAGTATGGAGCGAGCAGCGGCCGGCGGGCAGCGAGGTGAGGCAGCACGACCACCAGTTGAACATCTCGACACAGTTGAAGCTCTTGCAGGCCTTGCATGATCGGAGCGTCGCGAGGGACGAGCCGCCCGAGACGGCGCTCAGAGTGCCGCCGACATAAATGAGCAGCAAGATCGCCGCACCGAACACGATCGCCTTCTGGGGCAGGTTGAGCTTTCCAAACAGGCGAGAGTACAAGCGCTGCCACCACGGACGCTTCTTGCGCACCAGGTTGCCGCGCACTCTAGCCTGGATGCGCACGGCCGCCAGCTCGCGTGCGTTACGCACCGCGCGGGTGAAGCCGGCTCCATGGCCGACGACTTTGTCACTGAGAGCCTGCCACTTGCGAACCTGCGACTGGCGCTTGCGACCGAGGGGCGTGACCTTGACCTTGGACGGCGCCATGCCTTCGCCGAACGGATCGACAACGGTCGCCGAGGCGCGCAGCTCGGGCAGCATGAGCGCCGTCACGGCGGCGCCCACGACGAGGCCCCCCAGGTGCATCCAGTTGTCAATCCAAGGTGTGAGCCCGATGAGGAGATTGGGCACCGTGCCGCACAGCAAGCCCTGCCAACCCGTGTCCTTGAGATCGCATTTGGCGACGTAGTTGAGGATGAGGTCTGCCCAATAGGCACCAACGATCCCAAAGACCGAGGCAGACGCGCCGACGGACACGACCCCTGGCAAGAAGATGGTCGACAAGATCGTGCCGAAGACGCCGCTGAGCACGTAGAGCACGGACGTGCGCCAGAAGCCAAAGACGCGCTCGAGCGGCACCCCAAGCGCGAGGAGGCTGGCGACATTGAGGGCTAGGTGGACCAACCCCGAATGTAGCCAGCCGCACGCGAGCACACGCCACCATTCCCCCCTCTCAAAGATCGCCACATCGTTCTTGGCGCCCATGGCATCCAAGACGGCGATGCGTGGGCCGAGCATCAGATTGCCCTCGCAGTCGGAGCCATCCTCGTTCGTCGAGATGCCCGCCGCATCCGTCCTCGCGCATACAAAGGGCTGGAACCCGCCGTTGATCCCAATCTCAACGATCATGATCAGGGTGCACCCCGCGCACGCAAACCACACAAAGTACGGCTTATGCTGCTTGAAAATCAGCTCCTCGACAGGCGGCGGCGGAGGCCGACCCTTGGCCTTAGGCGCCGCCTTAGCGTCGCCTACAGCCTTAGCGTCGCCAGCACCGGTAGACGCTCCAGTGCTCACTTGCTGCCACGGCGACGCGCCGTGCGCCGACTGTCGCGCCGCGCCGGAGAGCGGTGCTGGTGGCTGCAGTGGCGGCGGCGGATACTCGGCTAGTGGTTTCAGCTCACCGGCGTGCACGAGGCTCGCGTAACGGCGCAGTGCCCGCTGTAGATCGTCGTGGAGCTTGGCGACGCTCTGGTGCAGCTGCACGTCGGCCACCATGCCACCCGTGAGTAGCGTGATCACGCGCGGCTGCGCGTCGAGCAGCCTGTGCACCAGAAGGTTCATCGCTGCCTCGCCCTCGGGGTGGCTTCGCTTCAGGTTGCATTCGGAGAGCAGGTCGACGTCCGCCTGGAGTCCTTTGACCTTGTGCTGGAGGCGCAGGAGCTGAGTGGTCTCCTCCCACTGCACCGCACGCGCCTCGCGCCGCTCCTTCCCCTGCTCGAGCGCGCTGTCGCACGCGAGTTCCCATCGGTTGATTCGGGACGGGGGCGAGGACTGCTGTGGCCGCTGCGGCGGCTGCGGCGGCTGGGGCGGTCGCTGCGGCGACATCGTCATCGAGAGCATGTCCGGTGAACTCAGAGCACTACCGGGCATGCCCGCGCTCGTCGCGTCTCGCTGCAGGATGTGAATCGCCGGACGAATCGCCTGGCTCACGCGTTGCTTGGCGCTTGGCTGCAGCGCGTACTCGCAGACGAGGGTACCATCGGGCTCGAGCAACGAAGCGATCAAGCACCCACCCGGCCATGTAGCCAAACTGACGGAGTTGTCGCGATTCAGCCTGGCGGCAGCCCAGCGCCGCAGCTCCTCGTACCCTGCCTCATGCACGCACCGCAGGCGCACGCGCTGCTGCGCTGAAACGAGAGCGACCCTCGCCCTCGTGACGAGTCGAAACTCGAGCTTCTGCGGGAGCTGATGACTGAGCGTGTCATCGCGCTGCCACTTTCGACTGAGCTCGTCGTAGGTGGCCGGGGCGAGCACCGCGACCTGGCGCGTGCCTTTGGTCTGCGTGCAGTCGCACAGGAGGTGTAAACCCGGAGTCACCGCCTCCATGAATCGGTCGACAACAAGTCCGAGGAGCGCGAATCCCCTGCCGTGAGAACGTTTTAGGACAGGTGTTCAGAAGGAGCCAAACATTAGGCGTCTCCTTCATTTTGGAGGTCATTCGCGTGAAAGTCGATAAGGCGCATATTTGGCCGGCCCTTCACGACACAGGAGCCCATCTATGATGGCGGGTTTTCAGAGAGTTCACAGCCTTTGGTTAAAAATCACACACCCCTCGCGCTTTGGTCACAATGTCGAGCGGCGCAACGACCTCCTCTGCCTCTCCATGGGCGCAAGGGATGCTGCGGCGAGAGCCCTTACTTGTCGGGATGGCCTTTGCGGCCGGCATGATTCTCATGGCCACGAGCCAACACATCAAGGGGCACGCCGAGAACGCCATGCCCGCTTTGCCCAAGGAAGCACTCACGGAGGCGGAGATCAAGCGGTGGGTCGTCAAGCCGGGCCAGAGTGTCCCAGAGATCGTGCGACCACCCATGGGCTCAAACGTCAGCATCGAGGGGTACCAATCAAGCGAGATGGAGCTGACATGGCTGACTGGCAACATCGCAAGAAATGTTCGCAAGAAGAAAAAAAGACTGTGCGATCACGCCAGAAAGCCCGCGATCACCGCGAAAGCGCAAACTTGGGTCGAGTATTCAAGTCAACGAGGCGTGTGGGCGCCTGACCAACGTCCAGCAGCAAAGCCAACGCCGCAGCAAACGAAGGTGCTCTCACACTTTATCGTGCGAGGGCATCAGGAGCCCATCGAGCCGCTGCATGGTGTGGCGCGCCATCCGTTTGGGGTACCGACATGCGCCAAAAACGCCACCGGACATTCCGTGGGTCTATTTGACATAACCTACTTGGTGATTTACAACGACTGCGGCCGTCAGCAGCGGCCCCAGCCGATGCCAAAGCCACGGGTTCTGCTATTTGATATGGGCGCTTCGCAGGGTTTCTACCAGATTCCCAATGGAGTGCCGGCGAAGGTGCACAATGGCGGTGATTTTTCCCCGTCGGTGCCGCTGTTCTACAGGCTGTACAAGGACAGGTGCTTGGAGCCCGACGCTATTTTTTGCTGGGAGCTTAACAAAGTCATCACGAGTTCGGACTGGTGGGGCGACGCGGGCCCCGAGATCCGGCGCAAAGTTCGCTTCTTCGAGGTGCCAGTAATGGAGGGGGAGCTGCATGATGCAATTGCAGGTGCACGCAACCCCAATTCATTTCTACAAATGCTCCAGCTTGAGGCCAACCCTGACGACTTTGTGGTGGTGAAGCTCGACATCGACACACCGGCGATCGAGCAGACCATAATCGCTACAATCACCCAGCGGCCCGACCTTGCCGCACTGATTGACGAGCTGTTCTTTGAGTACCACTTTCACTTTGACGGTCTCAACTTCGGCTGGGGGGCTGTGCCGGAACCGATCAGCGTCGACGCGGCGCTCGCCACAATGCACCGCCTGCGAGAGCTCGGCATCCGCGCGCACTTTTGGATCTGAGCCCACGTAAAAGTTACTCGAGTAATCGAATACGGGACTTAGGTGCGAGTCGTTCTTCAGTGATACAGCGTCACAAGACCCTGAGTCCTGTTTTTAGTTGAAAATTTATGAGAGTAGCACTTAGCAGAACGCACAACCTAAAAAGCCACAAGCACCGCACGATGCGCTGAATTAAGCGCTGAAAGGTCAAAGGTCAGCATCAATATAGTCTCATACTGTTAACTAGCCACCGGCCCCGCCACGCTGCGGCGGACCCGCCGGGGTCGACCTTTCGTTTTGAGCTGCGGCAATGCCAATGGGCACCCGTGGGCATTCTAGGTCCCTACTTGGGGGGGGGGGATCTGCTGCTGAAAAGAAGACCACTTGCCCTCTCCTTGGTCAGAGGCGGGCGAGGTCCTGGAGGTTCATGACTGAGGGAGCTGCTGGGTGTGTGCGCACAGAGCGCACACGTGTCACTCCTCAATGCCGCCGAGAGACGCACCGGGGAGTCGACGTCGTCGGCCGTTTGTGGGCGCAGACGCCGAGCCGCCACTTCCGCTTCCAACCTCGCCTTGGCGCTGGCGCACGAGCACCACGACCTGCCTCGAGAGCTTCTCCATCTCGCGCTCCTGCTGTACCGTGGGCGTCTTCATGTAAGCCCCTGGCCCAGGAGCAATCGACGGTAGGGACGAACCGAGTGTTCGCTCGCCCTTCTCCATGGCGCCACCCCGCACGCGTGCGCCGGGCAAGTCGTACGCGCCGGGACCGGGACGGCGCGCGGCCATCGCGAGCATCAGGTCGTTCTCATTGCGCGTGCGTCCTGTGATCGTCGACGACTTGACCGACGCGAGGGAGTGCAGCTCGTAAGTGCCCGGGCCAGGCGTCTCCGCGGACTTTTTCATCGCGAGCTCCACATCTGAGGGCGCACTTGATCGGGAGATAGTGCCGCCCGATTTGACGGGCAGCTTCACGTCGTACGAGGCGGGACCAGGCTCGTCCAACGCCGTGTCGCGCTTCGGCTTGAGCAGCAGCCCGAACGACGACTTGCGGCTGCGGTGGACGTCGGGGCGCTGGCCCGGATCGTAAGTGCCCGGCCCGGGCATGTACTGCTCGACCTTCTTGACCTCGGTGGGCGGGTGCACCGCAAAGCTTGCGGCGGGTTTGGTGGGCGGCACGCTCGGCAACTCGTACGCGGCCGGACCCGGAGCGTCTCCAAGAAATTTCGAGTCTGTAAAGTAGACGCGCTCCGCATGGCCCTCGCTCCGGTTCTGTGCCAGCAGAGCTCTCTGTATGGTCTCGCGCACGAGGGTGCGGCGCTCGGCGAGTGCGAGCCGCTCTTCGAGCTTCGCACGGTGCCGCTCGCGCGCCTCCTCCGCCTCCTTGCGGCTCATGTCCCTGCGCCGCTGCTTCTGCTCGCGATCGCGCAGCAGCTCGCTCAGCTCCCGCTTCCTGCGGTCGGCCACCTGTGCTGTCAGCGCGGTTTTATCGTCGAGCTTGCGTCGCAGCTCCTCCACGTAGACATCCTCGGCCCACTGTGCCCTGTAGCGCCGCGCCACGCGCGCGAACGCAGGGTCCTCCTGCTCGAGCCGATCGGCGTCTTCCGCGTCCTGCTGCAGCTGCGCCAGCTCGTCGACAAAGAGTATGTAGCCATCGCGTAAGCGCTCCATGAAGGCACGCGGCGCGAGCGGCGGCCAGTTTGGCGGCAGCGCTGCCTCATCCATGGCAGCGCTGCCCTCGGGCTGCCGCTCGAACGCGGGGTCGAGCGCTCGATCGAGTCTCCAGGGATTTGTCCGCCGCGAAGACCGCGCGCAAGATGTAACGGCGGCATCCGCCAAGAATCACGTCTCGCTTTCAGTTTCCACCGTCCCCCGCGATTCCCACGATCCCTGTTAGGGACGGAGCACCAAGTGGAAAAACACCCTCCATGACGCGGGTCGCTCCCCCAACACCACTCCCGTTGCTGCACCTTCCTTTGCCACAGCCGAGCATCAACAAGGGTCGCATCCAGTTGCAGCTCGAGCCCAGCGTTGGCGGCTGCAGCGCCTTTACTGCCAGGGAGAATGCGCGCGTCTCTGCGCTAGAGCGATCGCTGTCGGCGCCCACCTCCGTTGGGGTGTCCTCGGGCGCGCCCGCGTCCGCGAAGTCAGGGCTGTCCGCCGAGCAGCGCAACCGTGCCACCGACGCTGCCACCGAGCAGCGCAACCGTGCCTTTGCTGACTCGCTCTCCCAGATTGATGAGATGATGAGGATGCTGCAGTGCAACGGAGGCGGTGGTAAAGCGCCCGATGCCGGCGGTGCCCCCGCTGTCAAGCGCGCCGCTGTTGAGAGCAGCATCGACGGCTCGCCGCGCGGCCTGACGGCTAAGCAGGAGAGGCAGCGCGTGGCCGCCACTCGGCTCTGGCTGGGCATCGGCTCTGCGACGACGGCCGCCGCCGCCGCGATGCCACTGCCAGAGCTGCCGCCCGCCGAGCGTGCGGAGCGCGTGGCGCCGGCCAAGAAGGTCGAGGCGCGCTTGAAAGTGCTGCGAACCGACCCGGTCGCGCGCCGCGCCCTCAAGGAGCAGGTCGCTGGCTTCATCGAGCTCCAGCTGCAGAAGCGTCGCGAGCTCTCGGGCGGCAAGAACTTCATCGCCATCAATGTGGTCAAGGCGACCGAACCGTTACGTTATTCGAACGCGGGGTCGGCGCTGGTGCCGGAGGGCGTGGAGGTGTCCGTACCGTGGCGACCAGCGAGCGGTGCGCCTGCCTACCGGCGCCCAGGCTCCGCTCCGGTGGCTCCCGCGTGGCGAAAGAAGGCGCTCGGGACGGCGCCCCTGAGCGTTCCGTCATCTCCTCATCGGCCGATGAGCGCACACCCGGACACACATCCGCCGCTCGGACCCAAAGGCGCTAGCCCCGGTGGGCCGGGGGGGGCGCCGCCACCGACGGCGCCGCTGCTCAGCCCCAGGGACATCGCCTGACCCCCTGAACGCCTTACAGACGCTCACGTGTCACGACGGGGTGTCGGTGTGCGTAGCCGTGCAGGAGTTTCCTCCACGGACCACGCGTGAGGCGTGATCCGTGACCACAGCGACCACAGCCGCCGAACGCATTCACCTTTCAACTTTGAGTTCAAACGTTTAAGGTTGTTTATTATATATTGATCGAGTGATATTGAAAACGTGCCACACGCAGACGGCACGCGTGCGGGTCACCTTGTGAAAATTCTGATCAGGTCCCGTAGAGTTCTAGCGACCCTTTTTTTCTCTAAGGGGCGGCCCGGAGCGACGCTGCCGGGCTCCCTGGCGGCTTCAGACGCGCTCGGGTCGGCCCGTTCGGGCTTCGAGGCGACGCCCGTGGTCGATGCCGACCACGGCAAGAGCGAATCGCACCGACGGCGACGCCGAGGCCGGTG
>Ga0210242_101254_pt1 | contig 19771 bp, 6 predicted proteins | sample ChrtobMeP5a_16mM_FD_155445 | JGI IMG/M metagenome (GOLD analysis project Ga0210242, IMG submission 155445) | Chrysochromulina tobin associated microbial communities from unialgal haptophyte culture, Seattle, Washington, United States - P5a_16mM | ecosystem: Host-associated > Algae > Haptophytes >... | reverse complement strand
ATCCGAGGTACCCGCCGCCCCACCCACGCCCTCCGCCTCCGGACCCGTCGCCGCCGCCGCCGCCCTCTCCGCCGCCGCCATTGCCGCCTTGCCCTGCCGAGTGCGTCGCGCTCTTCGAGCAGGGCGCCTTTTCGCACGCAAATTCGTCCGAGTGCCTCTCCCTCGAGAGTTGCGCGCCGCTGTTCCACCAGCTTGGCAAGTACATTGACGCGAAACCGTCGAGCATTCCCCTCGCGATGAGCTTCGCGTTCGGCGTCTCGATCCCGCTCGCGATGATCTGCCTGTACTGCACCCGACGCTTCCTGAGACGCTGGGGTGGCAGCAAGGGCGTCTATACCTTTGGCGAGGCGGACACTGCGGACGAAGTCGAGCTAGACGAAACGACAGACGAGGTTGTGACAGCTGGGTTGTGAGCGCGCGACGGCCGCGGCCAGGGGCAGGTGGCGATTGCTCATACAAGTGTACTCCGCTCGTCGAAGAAGCGTCGTAATCGTGTAAGCCAAGGCGTCCGAGGCCTTACAGTCGCCTGGAAGGCTGGATGCCGGAAACGCTCCCCGCGCGACTAGAGCTCAGTTCGTCGAAACAAAAACCGCGTAACAGGAAACAGCAAACCCGGCGGCAGCACGGTCTAATATTATAATCGGACGCCACCGGCCGGTCCGTGGACTCACGGTGTAGAGTGACTCAGGACTGTCTAGAAGGACTGTGCACTGTCGGAGAGGCGCGGGACGGGAGCTCACCAGGGCATATCTTGATTCAGGAATAACTCATGAGTTAAGATCACACAGGCACTTGCATGAGGTACTTAACTCAAAGATCACAAAAGACCTTGTAACTCAAACTCAAGATCACACAACACCTCGTGACTCAAAAGACAAAGTAACTCAAGATCTCAACTCAAGATTTTGAGTCGACCACGTGTCAGGACTCAGGAGCTCCCCCCGCCGGCTTCGTCTGCCTCTTCTTTGTCCTCCTCGAGTCCCTCCCCTCCCTTGCCACGAAAGAGCTGGAAGTACTTGGCCTTAATGGCATCACAGCTCGGCTTGAATGCAGACTTATTGCAGCCGACCACGACGAGGGTGGCAAGGTAGTCCTGGTCGATGTTCGGGTCAGTGAGCCCCCCGGCGCGTGAGAAGATCTGCTCCACGTTGGCCTTCGAAGAGCGGTCTGATCCGGAGTGTCCCTCTTCGCCCGACGGACAGAGCGCATCATGCTCATATCGAGTTCAACATCCACGAAGCGTGCGCCGCCACTCGGCCGAGCTACGGAGTGAATGCTGGTGTACGAATACGATTGCGAAGGTGCTCAATGCTGGGCGCATGTCGATGATTGGCCTGATGACTCTCTGATACCATCGGCGTGAATGTAGGCGTGGCGACGCGACCGCTTGCTCACGGTAATGGCCAACCCTCTCTCTCTGATCAAGCGAGGGGGTTGATGGACCAGCGCCGCGTGCGTACATCGCGCCTACCGGCTTTGAGCAGGCGCGGGAAGCCATGTCTGAGAGCGGGAGACGGTCGGAGCGGATTCGCAGGGGGCGACCTCTTCTGAGTCGGCCGCTACGTGAGCACATGGGCAGGCGAAGTCGTGCGCGATTTCGAGAGAAAAAATGCGCCATTGCGTTCGTCGACACTCCTTTTCAAGGATCCTATTTCGGAAATTGCGGAAAAGTTTTGAGAGGGGGCTCTTAGCTTTCGGAAGCTTTCGGGGCGGCATGTGTTAAAAGATCGCGCGCAGGCTCTGGACTACGGGTCCTCGCATGAGCGACATGCCGACACGTCCATGCGAAGAAATTTCGTTGTGTGGGGAATTGAGTTGCGACTCAAAACTCAAGATCACAAAGGACCTCGTAACTCAAACTCAAGATCACACAGCACCTCTTAACTCACGACTCAAGATCACTCAGCAACTCTTAACTCATCCCAACTCATCTGAATCAAGATATGCCCTGCGACGAAAAGCCTGGTCTAATACTGGTCGTCGCACCTCGTGAATTTCCCGAGGACGCCGCCACGACTCATCCCTAGTTTTATAATTAGCAATTACAATTGTACCTCGCTTTCCTTTCCAGCACCAAAATAGCGTTCTAAATCCGCAACGTTTCATTCCTCGGGAAAATCATCCGAAAGTCTAACTTTGAAGACTCCCCTTTGGGCCCGCGCTTACTTGATGATGGAGAGCTTGGTCGGCCGCGTCGGGGCCGCGCCTCGGCTCGCCATCATCCTCTTCCTCCTCTTGCTGGTGAGCTTCGCCGATGCGCAGCAGTGCGCGAACACGTGCATCGGTGCTCCTGGGTATGCCTCGGATTGTGCCTGCGCCACCGAGTTTGCCTCCCCCGAGTTCGCCACCGAGGACGGCTACGACTTCATAACTGTCAACGGGGTCTCTTCCCACGGCTATTCCCACGGGCCGATGAATGTGCAAGTGGCTACTGAGACCGCCCAGCTCGTCGACACCTTCTCCACGACGACGTTCGGCGCGGTGCCGGCCTGCACGCGCGGCTCTCTCGAGGCCCTCAAGGCGCGCGTCGCGGCCAAGTCGCTCTCCGACCTGACGTCGACGGGCGCCAAGTTGCACACGACGCTCGATGACATCCAGACGACGCTGATGGTCTCGATCATCAGCTATCTGGGCTGGCTGCCTGAGACCGATGCCTTCAAGGCAAAGAACACCGTCGACATTGCGGGGGCCGCGCACGAGACGGATCCGGCTTCCATGCCGCAGACGCGCTCGTCCACGATGGGCGCCTCCCTTGTCGCGACGGCCCCGGCCCCTCTTCCCGGTCTGCTGGCAACGCTCGGTCTGCTCTGCGCCAGTGGGGAGAGGGGCGGGGGGGGCGCCGTGGTGAGCACTTGCATGATGGCACTGTTCGGTCTGCTCTGCGCGGTACTGTACGGTGCCGTCCAGGCCTTTGCGGCGCGCGGCGCCTCGGCCCTCGCCTCAATCCCGGGGGCGCCGCCGCCCAAAGGCCGCCGTGCCGTCACCGCCGCCTCTCCCTCGTGCCGACCCTCTGCTCGGCGCGGCTCTGCGGGCCGCTTTGGGTCCGCGCCTCGGCTCGTCGGCGTGCTCTTCCTCACCCTGGTGGTGGGCTTCGCCAGCGCGCAGACCATGGCACTGCTGCCGCAGCCACCTTTGCCTTCACTGCCGCCCTCGCCGCCATCACCACTGCCGTCACCCGAGCCATCCCCATCGCCGTCATCGCGCTGGACGGTTGTTTTGGGGCCGTCGTATTGCTCCGTCTCGTCCGACGGCATGTGCATCACCGATGGCATCGGGACATATAGACCAAACGAGGCTTGCACGATGCGAGCGGAAATGTCGATGACCATCACCGCCACCGAGTTCAACACTCAGGAGGGCTACGATTTCGTCACGATTGGGGACCTCCCGTGGTACTCCGGCTCCACCGGGCCGATGAATGTGCAAGTGGTCGCTGGAACACTTGTGACCTGGGCGAGCGACTCCCGAATCAATGGGGCGGGCTTCACTATCTGTGCTTTGTTCTCGCCGCCACCTTCGCCACCTTCGCCACCGCTCCAGCCGCCTCAGCCATCACCGCCACTTTCGCCACCGCTTCAGCCGCCTCAGCCATCATCGCCACCTTCGCCACCGCTCCAGCCGCCCCCGCCATCACCCCCGTCATCTCCGCCCTCGCCACCCTCGCGCCCGCCAGCGCAGCCCCCCAGACCGGCTCAGCCTGGCTGGGCTCTTGAGGCACGGAACGTAACTGTTCGCCGGCGGTACCCTCCCCCTCGGGACTATGCGCAGGACCTCCGGCCTAACGGCCACCCGACGGCGTTCGCACCGCCCAACTGCTCGGCGCCAGGGCGAGTGGGCTGCGTCGCCATGCCCAGGCCCGCTCGTCCGAAGCCCGTGCCAGGGGCCAGAGCTGCGCTCTTGCCGCCGGCGTGCCACTTCAGCAACGAGACCGGATGCCTGCGCCTTCCCAAGCCAATGGCAAGGACGGGAGGAGAGCTGCTGGGCTCCAGTGAGGCTGTCATCCAGTTCCTCAGCTCCGAACTGCCCGGCAGCAGCGCGTACACGAGCTCGATCATGGCGGCGGACGTGGACGGCGACGGCGACCTTGACGTGCTGCTTGGAAACTATGGCAGTCCCAGCCGGGTGCTGCTCAACGCGGGCGGCGGCACCTTCCCGACGAGCATCGAGCTGCCCGGCGGCAACGCGTCCACGTACTCGATCGCGGCGGCGGACGTGGACGGCGACGGCGACCTCGACGTGCTGCTTGGGAACGATGGCAGTCCCAGCCGGGTGCTGCTCAATGCGGGCGACGGCACCTTCCCGACGAGCATCGAGCTGCCCGGCGGCAACGCGTACACGTGGTCGATCGCGGCGGCGGACGTGGACGGCGACGGCGACCTCGACGTGCTGCTTGGGCACGAGGGCAGTCCCAGCCGGGTGCTGCTCAACGCGGGCGGCGGCACCTTCCCGACGAGCATCGAGCTGCCCGGCGGCAGCACCGAGTCCACGAACTCGATCACAGCGGCGGACGTGGACGGCGACGGCGACCTCGACGTGCTGCTTGGGAACGAGGGCAGTCCCAGCCGGGTGCTGCTCAACGCGGGCGGCGGCACCTTCCCGACGAGCATCGAGCTGCGCGGCGGCAGCGCGGACACGTGGTCGATGGCAGCGGCGGACGTGGACGGCGACGGCGACCTCGACGTGCTGCTTGGGAACTCTGGCAGTCCCAGCCGGGTGCTGCTCAACGCGGGCGACGGCACCTTCCCGACGAGCATCGAGCTGCCCGGCGGCAGCGCGATGACGCGCTCGATCGCGGCGGCGGACGTGGACGGCGACGGCGACCTCGACATGCTGCTTGGGAACTTCGGTTTCAGCCGAGTGCTGCTCAACGCGGGCGACGGCACCTTTCCGACAAGCATCGAGCTGCCCGGCGGCAGTGAAATCGCGAACACGTGGTCGATCGCGGCGGCGGACGTGGACGGCGACGGCGACCTTGATGTGCTGCTTGGGAACAGGGAACAATCGGCTAGTAGTGTCACAAGTAGGACTCCCAACAAGGTGCTGCTCAACGCGGGCGAAGGCACCTTCCCGACGAGCATCGAGCTGCCCGGCGGCAGCACCGAATCCACGTGGTCGATCGCGGCGGCGGACGTGGACGGCGATGGCGACCTTGACGTGCTACGTGGGAACAATGGCCCCAGCCGGGTGCTGCTCAACGCGGGCGACGGCACCTTCCCGACGAGCATCGAGCTGCCTGGCGGCAGCGCGGACACGTTCACGTGGTCGATCGCGGCGGCGGACATGGACGGCGACGGCGACCTCGACGTGCTGCTTGGGAACGCTGGCAGGCCCAACCGGGTGCTGCTCAACGCGGGCGACGGCACCTTCCCGACGAGCATCGAGCTGCCCGGCGGCAGCGGGGACACGCTGTTTATCGCAGCGGCGGACGTGGACGGCGACGGCGACCTCGACGTGCTGCTTGGAAACTATGGCAGTCCCAGCCGGGTGCTGCTCAACGCGGGCGGAGGCACCTTCCCGACGAGCATCGAGCTGCCCGGCGGCAACGCGTCCACGTACTCGATCGCGGCGGCGGACGTGGACGGGGACGGCGACCTCGACGTGCTGCTTGGAAACGATGGCAGTCCCAGCCGGGTGCTGCTCAACGCGGGCGGAGGCACCTTCCCGACGAGCATCGAGCTGCCCGGCGGCAACGCGTCCACGTACTCGATCGCGGCGGCGGACGTGGACGGCGACGGCGACCTCGACGTGCTGCTTGGGAACTATGGCTTTCCCAGCCAAGTGCTGCTCAACGCGGGCGGAGGCACCTTCCCGACGAGCATCGAGCTGCCCGGCGGCAGCGCGGACACGTGGTCGATGGCAGCGGCGGACGTGGACGGCGACGGCGACCTCGACGTTCTGCTTGGGAACGGGGGCAGTCCCAGCCGGGTGCTGCTCAACGCGGGCGACGGCACCTTCCCGACGAGCATCGAGCTGCCTGGCGGCAGCGCGATCACGTTCTCGATCGCGGCGGCGGACGTGGACGGCGACGGCGACCTCGACGTGCTGCTTGGGAACAATGGCAGTCCCAGCCGGGTGCTGCTCAACGCGGGCGGCGGCACCTTCCCGACGAGCATCGAGCTGGCCGGCGGCAGCGTGTTCGGGTACTCGATCGCGGCGGCGGACGTGGACGGCGACGGCGACCTCGACGTGCTGCTTGGGATGAGTGACAGTCCCAGCCTATTGCTGCCCTTCATCCGTTGCTCCGAACCTGGCACCGCGCGCAGCCGCTACGGCAACGGATGCGTCCGCTGCCCAGCTCAGTCCTCACGCCGCGACGACATTTTCGACGTCTGCTACGAGTGCGACGAGCACTCCCAGCTCGATGCCTCTGGCGCGTGCGCCGCTTGCACGGAGGGCAGCGAGCGATTCCTCGGCGCAACCCGGTGCTCGCGCTGCCCCATGGGCAAGCGCCAGGCGGCCCCGGGCACTGCCTGCATCCCCTGCTCTCCGGGTGAGTACGTGAACTTCCAGGGCCTCTTTGATCCAACGACGTGCTTGCCCTGCCTCCCGGGCTCGTACAACCCGACGTCTGGTGCGAGCGCATGCACGCCGTGCCCACCTGCGACGTACTCGTCGGACTTGCGCGCGGTCGAATGCTCAGCTTGCCCTCGCGGCGGCTTCTGCCCTATGGCGGGCGCAGCCGCGCTCAGCCTGACGTTTTCGCCGTGCCCTGCTGGGACCTACAACCCGGACATGGGGGCGTCGACAAATACATCGTGCCGCTCTTGCCCTGCTGGTACAGCCAACTCGGTTCCCCAATCGACTGCGGCCTCGGCGTGCAGAGCATGCCTTCCCGGGTCTTTTGCTGCACAAAACGGCTCTGCCATATGCGACCTCTGCCCAGCAGGCAAGTTCACGTCGACGTCGGGCAGCACCGCCTGCCAGCCGTGCACGCCGGGCTACTACTGCGCCGAGGGCGCCGCCACCCCTGTGCCGTGTCCTCGCGGCAAGTACAACAACCGGACGGGTCTCGAGTTTGCGGAGGGTTGCGAGCCGGTCGGCTTTGGATTTTGGGCTCCGACGGGGAGTGATTTCCCCATCCCGTGCCCGTCGGGCTTCTCGTGCCCTGGGTTCTTCAACGACAACGTAACGTCCGGCTCCCAGCCCATCATCCTCCCATCGGGCGGCCTGACCCCGGTGGTTGTGGTCGAGACGCAGACAGTCGAGACGGCCACGGGCTCTATCTCGCTCAACGCGCCACTCTCGTCCTTCTTGAACGACACGGCCCTGCAGCTCCAGTATCGCCAGACGATCGCCGCACAGCTCGGCATTCCGTGGCAGGACCTGCAACTCGACTTTTCGGCGGCTCCGCCGTCAGTTGGGCGTCGGCTGCAGACGAGCTCCACCATCGTCACGTACACCATCGTTCGGACGGTGACCACCAATCCCTCCACCAGCAACGCGAGCGGTCCACCCGTCGTGGCCCCATCCTTTGCTCTCAACAACCTCGATCCCGCGGTCCTCGGAGCCGCTCTCGGTGTGACTGTGGCCGCCATCGTGGCACCCACCGCAACCGTGGCCCAGCAGACCGAGACTGTCATTCGAGAGCGTGTGTGCCCCAGGGGCTTCTGGTGCACTGCCGGGCTCGAGGTGGCGTGCGAGCAGGGTTTCTACAACCCGACCACAAACGCCGCCAGCCAAACCGCCTGCTTGCGCTGCCCCGACCGCTCAACCACCAATGGCACCGCAGCCACGAACGTCAGCGAATGCGTGTGCCAAGCGAGCTTCGTGCGCCAGCTCGATGCAGCGGGCAACCCCCAATGCGTCTGTGCGGCGGGCCGTGAGCTCATCGGCGGCGTGCAATGCGCCCCATGCAAGATCGGCACGTACAAGGACTGGACGGGCGAGAACCTTTTACGCAACCCTCTTGGCCCCCAAAAGTGCCTCGACTGCCCTGTGCCTCAGACGACGACGGTGCAGGAAGGCGCCGACTCGGTCTCCCAATGCGTGTGCAAGCTGGGCACGTTCGCCAGCCTGACGCGCGCCGAGATGATGCGGGCTACCAACGACAGCAGCCGCGTCGCAGCAGATGCCTTCGAGTGTAGGTCCTGCGTGAGCATTCAGGACTCTGGCGGCAGTCAGATGACCAACTGCACCACGCCGGGCGTCATGCTCGACACCATCCCCGTCGTGCGGGGCTACTGGCGGCAAAATCCGAGGGCGCAATACGTTCGGATGTGCGACCTCGAGAAGGCGTGCCTCGGCGGCGAAATCGCGGGCGACACGTCGTGCGCGGAGGGTCACACTGGGCCGGTGTGCGATCTGTGCGTGCAGGATCCGCTGCACTTTGGCGGCCGCGGAACGCCCTGCCAGTTGTGCTCCGGCGTGGGCAACCCCGTGTTCACAATCACCTTCTACGCTGTTGGCGGCGTAGTGGTTCTTCTCGCTGCTGCGCTGGTCATGGCCATTTGCAAGCGCAGAGCGGCTACGGTCGCCAAGTTACCTCAAGGGCAAGCTGCCTCAAGGATTAAGTTGACAGAGGAAGCGACTCAAAGTCTTGCAGCGATCGTAGGGGTTTCGGGAGCAACGTCGTCGAGGAGTCCTGCGGCGACAGATGGGGTTTGGGGAGCAAGGTTGGCGAAGTTGCAGGCACTTGTGGGGTCGTTCGGGGTCAAGATCCGGATTTTGATCTCGCTCTTCCAGGTGGTCGGGCAGCAGGGGTTGATCTTTGACGTGACCTACCCGGCCTTCTACACTGAAATCCTCAAGAGCATCAGCAACGTCAACATCCCTTTCCAGATGCTGCCCTTTGGCTGTATCTTTCCGTCGTTGAATAACTTCATCTTCGATCTCGTGCTGAAGACGGCCACGCCTATCATACTCTTGCTGCTGCTATCAGTCGTGCACAGACGCTCTGGCAAGAGCGAATTTGGGCTGTCCCTCGCTGATGCATGCTCGGATCTGTGGATCTACATCATCTTCCTCGTCTACCCGAGCTGCTCTACCATGATCTTCATGTTCTTCATGCGCGAGACGTTCAAAGGGCCTGGGGAGGTGTATGTGGACCTGATGCGAGCCGACCGCTCCATCAACCGTGAGGAGCCTCTCTACCAGAGCTTCACGGTGTACGCGATCATCATGCTCGTCATCTACCCGATCGGCGTGCCACTCTTCTATGCATTCACATTCTTCCGTGGGCGCCACGAGCTCCAGGATTTGCGCCGCATCGAGCTCACTCTGGAGACGGACTTTAAGCTCGCGAAGCTCAAGGCCGAGGCCGCTGCCACCCCGGAGGAGACGGACGAGATGGTGCGCAGGGCCATCGAAGTGCACCAGGCCAGCGGCGAAGCCCTCAGGAAGCTACGTGACAAGCTGCCGTCGACGCTGCGCAAGCTGACCGCGGGCTACGAGCTCCGCACGTACTGGTTCGAGATCTTCGAATGCCTACGCAAGATCGCTCTCATCGGGCTGCCCATCTTTTTCCCGCCGGGGTCGCCGCCGCAGCTCATCTTTGGATTGATCATCTGCTTCCTCAGCTATGGCGCTTTTTGCGCCTACTCTCCTTACTTCAGAGTTGACGACAACTTCCTTGCGCAGGTGTCCCAGGTCGTCATCTTCTTCTCGTTGGTCAGCTCCGTGGTGACCAACGCGTTCCCCGAGGATCCGGTGATGCAAGTCTTGCTCCCAGCGCTCCTCGCCGTGCCCTTGATCCTCCCCATCATCTTCAATGTGCTCGTATTGGTGTGTCCTTGCACGACGTCTGCAGACGACGATCGACCAGTTCCTGTGCGCGTGTGAGGTTCCTCTGACGTCCAAAGAGACGTCTAATGTAAAGTGTCCATCCGCCTTTGAACAGGGGAGCGCAGCAGGTGACCAAGCGGTTCACGCGCGCGCGATGACTGTTGCACGCGATGGATAGGCTAACGGATCGCTCAGGGAGGCACTGGTGCGCGAGGCGGTGCGGCTCGCGAGGCGGCGCGGGGATGGGTCCAGCATGAGGTCGAGGTGTCACGGAGTAGGGTGCATGCTGAGGCCCACTGATTGCATGCTGAGTGCTGGTTGCATGCGGAGTGCGTCACTGAGTAGGGTGCATGTGATGGCAACGGTGATGGCAGCGGCAGCGGCGACGACGATGGCGGCAGAGACTACGGCATCGGCAGCGGCGCTGGTCCAGCGACGGCAGCAGCGGCAGCGATACAGTTGTGACACAAGTGATTGTATGATACCGTGATACAGCCCTTTATGGCCAGTCCCCGCCTTCGAAACTAATGGTTCACAGCTGTGTTCTCACCTACTAGTAGAGGGCATTTTCTCCTTGGCACGAAAGCCGAAAGCCAAAGCCAAGGCTTCGCAGCTGAGCCACCGCGATTCGATGTCTTCGATCGCAGAAGCTCCGGCGGCGCCAGCATCCTCCACCAACTTGGTCGAGCAGGGTCTGGAGCAGCCGCCGTCGCCCCACGATGAGCCTCCGGCGCTTGAGGAGGCGCTCGATGAACTGGCCGCTGATGAGGAAGGAGCTGCGTCGGCGCAGCGGTTGCGAGGCGGCGGTGGCCGCCAGAGCAAGGTGGCACCTGAGCCGCTCATCGTGGGAAGCGCATCACGTACCGAGTTCTCTACCGAGCGTCTTTTCGAAGTGCTTCTTGAGGAGCAGCGCAAGCACCGCGAGCTTGAAGAGCGGCTCATCAGCTTGCTCGAGGAGCGGCAGTACGAGCGGCAGTACGAGCGGCAGTACGTCGCTCCACGGCTCGAGCCGAATGGCAGCATGCCCGTCATCGCACATCCAAACGCCAACGCCACGCAGGCGCTGACTTCGTTCGCTCACGTTGGGGATGGCCACAAGCCAGCGCATTATCGTCCGCCGCGCGTCCGCAATGAACTACGGCAGCTACAGCAGCTCCACGTCACACAGACGCTGGACCAGCTCATTGAGAAACAGGACATTTCCGTGACCATCGACAACGACGCCCAAAAATGTGCCTGCGTGCTTGCCGAGGCAGCGACCAACACCGGCCGCGACGGCCTCCTGTCAAAGGGTGCGGAGCTTCTCGAACTGAACACGCGCATCGACGCGGCGACGATCCTGTCGCTTGCGGATGCTGAGTTGAAGGGCGTGGGTGAGCTCGGTTCGATGGTAATCGAGGTGATCAGCGCCCTGCTCAAGACGCTGGGGGAGGCCGCGAACTACCAAAAGATGGCGCACCGTCTCGTGTGTGTCTCGACGGTGGCCGCGCGCGCTGTGATCGTGCTGCACCGCGCAACCGACGAGAAGCGTGATCTCGTCAAAGCCATCAAAGCGGTGGCGACGTCGTGGCTCGGCAATATCGGCAGCGCGCGCACGCACATGCGCTCCTGGAATCACAGCAAGGACGGCCATGCGCACGTGCAGCACTTGCTTGGGCTGCAGCTCACGATAATCGAGTCGGGGCTCCGCTCGCTCCCAGATCCGGATCTCAAAAACAATGCGGCGGTGGCAACGGGCATGCTTGTCGTAGGCGTCGCCAAGTCGGCGATGATGATGAAGGTCGACGCGGCCGTTTTCACTGGCCTGACCAACCTCGTCAAGATGGCCGCCGAGTCTGGAGGGCGCTACCTTGCGAGCTCGTGCTTCAACGAGCTGTACTGCGTCGAAGAGGCGCGGGCGCTGGCGCACATCGGCGTGCAGGACGGCTCAGATGTTGAGATCCGCCAGATGATGCTGAATATGTACAGCCGACTCGACGATGACGAGAAGCCGTGCGTGCGGTGGGAGTTGCTCGCGTCGTTCGCCACGATGCTAGCCGACATCCTCGTCAGCAAGGGTGCCCTGACGGTGCTCTCGACGGAGACCATCCGGTTCGTATGCCTCGGCGACGCGAGTGAGCAGGTTACAGGCGAGAGGGTGCAGGGTACAGGCAAGAAGGCCAGCAAAGCGGCGGGGAAGGCCTTGGCCTGGCCGGGCCTCGTCGGCATGCTCTCGATCGGAGAACGTAAGAACGAGCGAGCGGATCCGACGGCGATCGGCATCGCGCTACTCGCGGTGCGCTGCACGCGCCGGGTTGAGGAGTGCGCCCGCCCCTACTGTATTCTGCTCAGTGCCACCGTGTGCGTGCTGGTTTGATTGTTGCGTGTCACAGGAGTGCACCGCGCGGCTCATGAGCATGGGCAGCATCGAGGAGTTCGTCGAGGAGTGCTGCGCTATACTGCAGTCGCAGGTGGATGACGTGGTGACCCATACCCTCGGACGCTTCGAGGCGATCATCACCCGGACCGTCTGCGAGGTGTGCGAGCCGATCCTCGCCACTGGCGATAGCAGCAGCGCAAGCACCGGGACCGGGACTGGCGGTGCCCAGGGCGGTGCCACGGGGAGGAGCAAGGGTGGGAGCAAGGGCAAGGGAGTTGCGCGTGAGGCCGTGCTGTGTGCCAAAACGAGCGTGGACGAGCTTAGCGGGTCCCTCAGCACGCTGGCCAAGGCTCAAAAGAAGCCCGAGCAGCTCTTCACCAGGTCGCTCGACCTGCTCGGGGAGCTTAACAACCAGTTGACACCGAAGACGAGTGACACGGGCGAGCAATCAGCAATAGCACAGTACCTCGAGAGGGCGATGTCGCATATCAAGAGCATGCACGAGGGCGTCAAGGCAGCCGGCGCTGTGATGGCCATGCTCGTCAGTGGCCTCGAAGCGCTTTCAAAGCGCCTGCACGAGCTCTACTCGACAACTTCAGTACAGGCGTGGGCGCACGCCACCCAATTCTTTGTGCAGCTCAGGCACAGCCTCCTCGAAGCCAGAGAGGCGACTAACACGACCGAGAAGCCTGGCGCCAGCGGTGTGGAGATCAACAGCCTCTCTGCGGCACTCGACGCCCTGTGGCAGTCCTCGGCGGCAAGCGCCGACGCCTTGGAGACTGCCTCGGTAAAGGCGTCCCTCGTCAGCGCGCGGCTCGAGCTCACGAGGCTCGCCAAGCTGGTCATCGCGCGGCTCGAGCCTCCGCAAGTGCCGCTGCCCAATCCATTGAGGCTTGCAGCGACCCCAGTGTTGGACGCGATGAAGAGTGTCTTAAAGAACCTCAAGGAGGAGGCGAAGAAGGCACTCGAGGACGTGGCGACTGAGCTCAAGCATGCTGTTGGCAGAGAGGTGGTCGAGCAGCTCGAGGAAAGCTGTGGCGCGCTCGTTACGCCGCTCGTCGAACTCGCCAAGAGCTGGGTGCGCAAAAAGACCCGCCTTCCACTCATGTGCCGTTTTCGAACGCCCCTGACTTTGTGTCGCGTGTGCGTCGCAGTGGAAGAGTCGCGCAGCCAAGCTCCCCAGCGAGATGTGGCGGGCGCGAGCCTATACAGCGATGAGTGCTCTTCGCGTGTTGGCCGCGTTGCGCGCTGTCGACATGGCCGTCGTGGACTCCGAGGATATGTTGGAAATTCGGCGCACGCTCGAGAAGGGGGTCGTTCGTAGACTGGCTTTCGAACCGAGCGCTGCGGTGCGCAAGATCCTGCAGCAAGGTGAGGCGTTCGCCGCGGAGGTGTCATGCGACTTGTGGACGACACCGCTGCAGAACACGGCGAACAGCTACAGTCAGGCGGCGGAGGAGATCAAGGGTGACATTCGTGTGACGATGCAGGTGCGAGGGCCTGCAGCTCAGCCTGGCATTACTCTGTTTGACACACGCACATTCGATTCTCTCAGGCGGAGATTGAGCTGCTCGAGACGAGGGCCAGCGCGGAGCAGCTCGATGAGGGCGACGCGTACCTCGAGCAGCAGCGGCTTGTGCTGCATCGTGCTTCAAAGGCGCAGCTCGACGCCGTGTACAGCAACGTGGAGGCGCGTGGATGACGCCCAAACCGCCAAGTCCTTTGTTCACATCATTCATCACCCCGTGACAACTCTGTCCCCGTGCTGCATTTGACAGGCACTCGAGAAGGTGACTGGCGTGGCGATGGAATTTCTGAAAGGGATGCGCGACCAGCTGAACAAGATCGACAAGAAGCTCGACCTGATCCACGAAACGCTTCGCACGATGGACGTCAAGATCGATAGCGTGCTCAAGGACACGCACGCTCTTCTCAAAAACCAGGAGGCGGCCGCTCGCCAACAAGCCGAACAACATCAGCGGGTGCTCGACGAGCTTTATCACGACTCGGGCTACTACATGTACGTCGCGATCCAGCCGCCGCCCGTCGTGGCTGGTTCGCTCGGCATCCGACTCGAGTTCCAGGCCCGCGTTAATCAGATCGCGGCGGAGTGCCGGAAGAATACGGAAGGCGGGGCCAAGTTCTTCCCCATCTGCCTGAATGACGGCGCCGCGCAGCTTGTGAAGAGTGACCTCGACGACGGCAAGGTGCATTGCCTCGTGTGGTGTGCCCACGGCGATGGGTGGGAAGTGGAGTCCGTCGAAAGCGCCAACGCGGCGCCCATCGGCCTCGAGGCGCTACTTAACGGCAAGTTGCCCGAGCTGATCGTGGTCGTGCTCAAGTATGGTGCGATGCAGGCGGCCGAAGCCATATCCAAACGCGCGCCACGCGGAACGGTAGTGCTCTGGGTGAAGGCCGACATGCTCAAGCAAGGTGTAATCGGCATGGTTGCGCTAGTCGTGCGTGATCTGCACGAGCACGACTCAATGGACCCGTCTCAACGACGTGACGAGGCAGAGCGACGCGTCAAGGAGAAGAGCACGATTTTGTTTGGCAACCCGAGTATGGCTGGCATCTGCAGCAATGGCGGCATCAAGAAATTGCGCTGGAAACCCGAGGTGCAGGCGGAGTCCGCATGGGTTCAGGTGAAGACTGGTGAGATGATCCGATCGAACTGCACCAACCTGATCCACGTGCGGCAGAACCTCGCCCGCCAGCGTGCACTCTCGTGCGACCTCTCGAAGATCGAGGAGCTCAAGAAGGACTTGCAAGGGGGGGCCAGGACAATCTTTATACTTCACGTGAAGGACCACAACACCACTCGTGAAAATACGCCTCGATGCATGGCGGTGGCGCTTGTCGTATGTTCTGCCTTCGTGCTCAGCGAGAGCAGGTTTCGGCTAGTCTACCTGCTCGAGCGAGCCGGTGACATGCAGAAAGTGAAGAAGGAGCTTGAGCACGATGACTGGCCTCGCGACAGCCACATTCTCCTTTGGGCGCACTTGCAGGACGCCTTTGATGGCCAGTCCAGTGCTGAGAAGGGCCCCAAAGAGAAAGAGAACTGGTCGCAAGATCTGACGGGGGAGCTCGTGAACCTGATGGCGACGAATGCGAATGCGCAACTGATCCTTACCACTGACGGTAGCCGTGATTGGGGGCTCGAGCTCGAGAAAATCATTGAGCGGATTCAACAAGGACGGCGAGAATCGTACGAAACGTCACCAAGGTGCGCTTGGAAGCAAGACGCGGAGTGGGTCAGCCTCGAGCCCAGCAAGAATGAAATCGCCGCATGCCCGCTGCACGAGGAGATCAAAATCTGCGTGACTCTGCAAAAGGCAGATCTCAAGACTGCCACGACTGGTACAAACGCCAACAGCACCGGCATCGAGTCTGTCGACCTTCTCGAGCTCTTTCGCGGTAAAATGCCGGCACTCATCAATGTGCTCCAAGGAGCGCTGCCTGGCCAACGGCCGATTGCTGCGCTGTACCGCGACTCGGACGAGCACGGGCGGTTCGCATTGCTCGTGCGTATTTCAATCTCTGATGTATTAGACCATGGGTCTCGAACTCAACCTAGCTCTCCCTGCCTCTCCCTCTGACTCGTGAACGCGATTCGATTCGTTCGTAAAAGGTGGCGTACTTACACGAGCTGCGCGACACGGTGCTTGCCGGCGTCTTTAGCCATGAGCTCGGCGAAACGCTTACCAAGCTGGTAAAGACAGAGCTGCCCGACGTCAACTGCGAGGCCATCAAGGCCCAGGTCGACCTGACGCACTTTGCGGAGCGATATGAGGAGTCGGTCTTCTCCCTCGACACACTCACGCCGCACCAGGTCGAGAAGCTCCGAGATTGCGAGGGCGAGGGCGACCGCCACCTCGAGGCTCCGGCAGGTGCGGGCAAGACCTTCGTGGCGCTGCACCGCATGCTCACGGAGATCGCCGCGCAAGAAGACCACGGCAACTCGTGGGTCTTGCGTGACAAGCCCAGTTTCGTGCTCTTTGTGGCTAGGAACCCCGCACTCTCTTACTTCATTGCCCGGTGGATTGCGATGCGCTTCTCCCGCGTTGATGACAAGGAGGCCGCTCTCAAACAGCTCCATTGCCTCTGCGAGCCTCTTGACGCCGGTCCGCGCAAATGCACGCTCACGGCCGGCATGCTGAAGCTCACCGTCGACGACACTCCCATGAATCAGCGCCCAACGTACTCCCTGTTCGTTGTGGACGAGGCGCACCATGTGTACCGCGACCCAACGATGCGCTCGCATGTGGAACAACACGTCACGCCGATGAAGACGCAGCGGCTGCTGCTGTCGGACGTCTCGCAGTCGGAGGTGGAGGGTATCGAGTGGCCGACCACAGAAGGCAAGGAGACGAAGAAGATACTGTTGACCGAGGTATCTTATCATGCGTCTCGAACTCAGCCTGACACAGCTCGCCTCTCTGAGACGCGCACATTCGATTCTCTCGAGGCAGGTGGTGCGCTGCTCGCAGCGGATTGTCGCAGGTGCCGCCTCCTTCCAGCTTGGCGAGCACCGACGCGAGACCAAGTCGATGCACGCCGCCTCAGGGCCGCCGCTCAAGAGCTATCTCTTCGATCTTGCGGCGGACGACTCGCCGGAGATGCGCCAGCAGCGCTATACAGAAAATGTCATGGAGGCGTTCGGCGCGGTGATCAAGGAGCTACCCGGTCTCGACTTACATGACCGGCTCGCCTTCATCGTCAGCAACGGCGAGATGGTCAAAGGGCTGAAGCCGGATCTTGAGCAAGCGCTGGCTAAAGGATATCCGAGGCGCAATTTTGTGCTGGTGGATGCGCAGACTGCGTCCGCGTCGATGGGGAACAAGAAATCGGGCCAGATTGAGTGGCTGGTCCTGGATGAGATGGCTCACTTTGATGGTCTTGAGCGGCTGATCGTCATCTGCATAGGGCTCGACTCCAAGCTCGAAGACCCCAACGGCGATGTACGCGAGACGCGCTCCATGCTGTACCGTGGCCTAACGCGTGCCCATATGATTGTCTGCGTTGTGAACGAGTTCCTCTCGGGCGGCTGGCTTGAGTTCCTGACGCGCATCAAGTTGGACAACACCCAGAAAAAATTCGACCAGGAGAAGGAAAAGGCGGGCCTCAATTATAGCGCGGTGGAGGTTGCGGTCAGTGCGGCGCTCGAGAAGGCGATGGTGGGCCAGAAACTGCACAAGGACACCATGGCGGCGGTGAAGAGGAAGGTCAGTGATCAAATCAAGCAGTCGGGCAAATCACCTGACGACGCAGGAATGCGGGAGATGGTGGAAGATGAAGTGCGGTCGTGGCGAGAGAAAGAGGAAAAACTGCGTCCGTCCTTGCAAACACGGGCGATTGATCTGGGCTTCCACCTGAACCCGAACCAGATGAGCCAAACCTGCTCGCGTGCGGCAGCGCTCGAGAGGTCAAATGGGGAGGAGAACGCTATTCTGATGGCGCTGCAGGAGCTGGTGCCTGAAGTGCTGTTGAGTCGTTCGGCAAAGCGTGGTAAGGCTCAAGAGGGCACGCAATACGAGGTGGGCAAGGCAGAGGCGAAAGCGCTCGGTGAGCATCATGTCATCCCAAAGCTGGGCCTAATAAAGCTCGATAAAGCGTGTGACGAGGCCCTCATTACGTGGGACAAGCTCAATCAGAATGCCAAGGAGGCTCTCAAGAAGGCGTTTTCTGAGAGCTGCAAGACCCTGAATGTCAAAGGACACGACAACCAGACCCCAACGATATTCGAAAAGACCTCAAGGCACATCGCGTTTCTTGCTGTGGCCGATGAGAGGGTGATAGAGTCGAAAGCGAGTGCATATGCGGCGGTGATGGCGGTGGTGGATGCTGATCGTGAGATGATGCCGGACGGGCTTAAGGAGAGCGATCTGATTCGACTCGGTAACGAGGTGGGGATCCAAAGTGTGAGCAGCAAAGACCAGGGCAGGAGCAAACCTATGGAGGAGATTGCCAAAGGAATCGTGCGCGTCTTCCGGGTGCCTGCTGCCATCGAAAAGGCGGCCATGGGAGACGGGTTGAGTGTGGATGAGGTATGGATGCTGCGGGGGCTTGTGACAGCCGCTGCTCAGCGTGGCAATGATCCCAATGATCCAGAAGCTACGGCCAAGCACGAGCTTAGTAAGTGGCGTGAGCAGCGCAACAAGGTGAAGGAACAGGTTCGAACTGCAGCTGCTGATTGGCTCAAGTATGGCGTGAACCAGGAGAGAGTGGAGCGCGCGGCCATTGACGCTGTGGCGAAGGGTGGTGGTGAACAGTCAGATGTGGCTGTCGCACAGGCATTGGAGAAGGAGAAGGAACAAGTCGAGCAGGAACGGCTCGAGGCTGCAGCAACCAAAGCGGCAAACGCGATCAATGTGCAACTTTCGGGCGGCGACATGGACAAGCTGGTTCAAAAGCTGAAGGGTCGGTTTGGGCTGGAGGCGTCTGAAGCATCAGTACTGGAAGCAACGACAGCAGTGGTGAAGGAGCTGCACGAGGCGAAGAAGGAAGTAAAGGCGGTGCCGCAGTCGATTTGGGACACGGCTCTCAACACTGCGAAGGGTGGCGAAGGGACGCTGAAGTTTTCGCCGTTCAAGACGTCGATCACACTCTCCGACATCATATCTGAAGAGGCGCTTAATTACATGTATGACACTGGCCAAGCGCTCAATACATTTATGACACTGGCCAAGACCGAAGCCATCGAGGCAGCGTGCGCTCCGCTGCACGAGCTCGAGCTGAACGTGGCGCGCGCCCCAGACTCCAAGGAGGCCGTCGACGCGCTGGGTGCGCAGCTCGTCGTGGTGGATCAGAAGATGGCCACCGAGATTAAAAAGCGCACCGAGGGCTTGAGCGACGAGGCGGCGGAGGCGATGGTCGAGAAGTGCGAGAAGGCGATCACCGCGGGGATCAAGGCCTTAAAGTCGGTCTACGGGATCGTGTTCAATGTGATCAAGAGAGGCGACGCGGACGGCTATCTGGGGCACTGGCTGCTCGAGCAGAGGGCCAAGCAGGGCGAGACGCCGCCGGTTGGCGAGGTCGATGCCCAGTCGGAGGTGCCCGAAGCGCTCCGGCCGCTTCAAAAGAGGGCGGCCGAGGCGCTGGGCCCCATCAAGCCGGCGGCGTATAAGTGGGCGGCCGAGGCGCTGGGCCCCATCAAGCCGGCGGCGGAAGGCGACGACGAGCACATGGCCAAGTACGAGGCGGCGGTCGGCGCGCTCGACGCCGCGATCGAGAGGCCCGCCGTCGGCGAGCAGCGCGACGAGGCGGGCGTCGCGGCCGTGCTCTTTGCCGACGCGGCGCGCGTGAAGCCGTCGTTCGATGTGGTCGTGCGCGAGCTGAAGGCCGCGACGGGAGCGGGGCTCGAGCTCGCGGTGCTCGGCGCCGAGAAGACGGGCCTCAAGAAGACGAGCCGCGTGGTCGAGAAGTGCGCGCTCCGGCCGGGTGAGGGGCGCGGCCGGAGCAAGTGGGTGTGCGACGTGGTGCGCGCGATGCTCGTGGCGACCAGCATGTCGGCGGTCGGGTCGATTGTGAGGGGGCTGTTGGCGCTGCACGAGGCCGGGGCGCTAAGGGTCGTGCGCATCAAGGACCGCTTCGCCCAGCCGTCGGCTGGCGGCTGGCGCGACCTGATGGTCAACTTTGTCATCGTCGGCGACCCGACGCGGCACGTGTGCGAGGTGCAGGTGGTGCACGAGA
>Ga0210242_101252_pt1 | contig 19822 bp, 10 predicted proteins | sample ChrtobMeP5a_16mM_FD_155445 | JGI IMG/M metagenome (GOLD analysis project Ga0210242, IMG submission 155445) | Chrysochromulina tobin associated microbial communities from unialgal haptophyte culture, Seattle, Washington, United States - P5a_16mM | ecosystem: Host-associated > Algae > Haptophytes >... | reverse complement strand
CCCAATATTGCAGTGCTGCTGCAGCGCGAAGGCGAAAAGAGGCCGCACGCTGTAGACGTGGGCGGAGAGCTGCGTGGCGGTGGCAGAGGCGAGCTCGAGGAGCTTGCGCGATTGGTGGTCAGGGAGGTGCTTGGGTGATGTTCTGATGTAACGCGCAGTCGCGCACGTACGGACTACGCTCCACGCTCTACGGCGGCGAATAGCTGTATCTCGCGGTTCTCGGATCTCGGTCTTATCTCGGTCGGGTAGTTTGTGCCGCGTTATGTGAATGTGTGACGGCCGCGGACGCCTCTAGCCGGGGGTGGGACTAGTAGCCGTCGCGCCGCGCGCATGGCCGCGCGGCGGCCGCGGAGCCGGCCACGCCCCCACACCCGTGTTCGGCCGTTTCGGTAACGCGGAGTACGCCGTTCGCAAAGACTAATGGGCAACTAAAGTCTTTTTCCGAATGTAGTTCTAAGTTCACCATCACGGCGCAACTTTTCACGCGTTTCACACCGAGTTTACCAGAGCCAACACTTTCTCAGAGCGGTGTGGATTCGCCCGCGCAGCGCCGCCTACAACCGGCGCGTACTCAGCGACTCGCCTTGGCCGCCCTCATGACGTCAACATGCCTAGTCTCGCCCACGTCTCCACGACAGCAGCTCGTCCTGCTGTACTGCGTGCGGCACACCCAGCGCGCGTCTGCTCCTCTCGGGTGCCAGGACTCTCGGTCTGCGACTGGTGTTGGCTCGTTCCATTATGCCCCACTGCTTCACACTTCACATCATGCGTACTGCACCTCTCTTGCCAGCATCGAGGGCTGCGCCCGCGTCGGCCGTGCTGCCTCACGCGCCCCTCCACCCCCATCTGTCAGCTTGCTGCCGCGCTGCCGCCTGCGGGTCCTGCAGCTCGCGCCGCGGCGCCTTGCGCCGGTCGCGGCGCGCGATGCTCAGTGCGCGGGTATGACGAAGGCGTGCGGGTCGATGGCGATGGACTGCGTCATCTCGTTCGTCTTGTAGATGCCCACCAGCCGGTCCGCCATCTCGAACATCTCGTTGCGCAGCGAGATGATAATGAACTGGGCGTTCTTGGTGCGCTCCTTGATGTAGTTGGCCACGAAGGAGACGTTTCGCCAGTCGAGCGCGGCGTCGATCTCGTCCATGACGTAGAGCGGCGTCGGCTTGAACTCGTGCAGTGCGAAGACGAGAGAGAGGGACGCGAGGGTCTTCTCGCCGCCCGAGAGCATCCCGATGTGAGTCCACGCCTTGCGAGGCGGGCGCACCGCAAAGTTGATCCCCTCCGTGAACGGGTCGATCCGGTCGTTGAGCTCGAGCTCCGCGTCGCCGCCGTGCGTGATCATGCGGTACATCGTCTTCAGGTCCGTGCCAATCTTACGGAAGCCCACCATGAACTCATCGAGCCGCTGCTTGCGCAGCCGCTCGAAGATCGAGCGCTGCTCGTCGCGAATGGCGGTGATCGCGCGGAAGGCGACCGCGCGCGCCTCGCGCTCCTTTTCGCGCTTTGCGTACTCGACGAGCGCGCTGACTGATCGCTCCTTGCCCTCCTTCTCCCATCGGTCGAGCTCCGCCTGGAGCGCTCCGATGGCCGACTGCAGCACCTTGGGGCTCAGCGCGCTGAGCTCCTCGGCGCTCAGGTTGCGCAGGCGCACGGGCACGCGCATGCCGCCCTCGTCCGCCGGCGCCTCGTCCGCAAGCGCCGGCGCATCCTCCTCCTCGTCGGCGGCCTCGGGCGCGGCAGTGCGCGACGCGCGCACCGCCGCCCACTCGCCCAGAGGCAGCTCGATGCCCTCGGCCGCCGCGATCTCGGCACGCTGCTCCGCCTTCGTCACTGTCAGCGCGCGCAGCTCGGCGAGTCCACGTGCCTTCTCGTGCAGCCGCTTGCTCGCCTTCTTCGACTCGTCGCGCAGGTCGTTGCACTGGAGCTCGAGGCGCTGCTCGAGCTTGGTGTCGATCGTCGCCTTCTGCTGCTGGTGCTCGGCGTCGAGCTGCTGCAGATGCGCAAGCTCCTCGTCCGCGCGCTTCTGGCACTCCTCCTTGGCCAGCGCGACCTTGCGCCACTCCTCGCGAGTCTCCGTCTCCATCTTAGCCTTTGCGGCCGCGAGCCGCTCCTCGACGCCGCCCGCATCCGCCTGCATCTTCTCGACGGCCTTATCGAGCTTCATCACGCCCTTGGACAGCTCGTCCAGCTGTGCGCGCGCCTTGGCGAGCGCCTCCTCCGTCCCCTTGAGCTGCCCCTCAAGCATCTCCACCTTGCCTTTTTGAGCCTTGAGCCGCACGCCGCCCAGCTCACCGATGCGCGCGTCGACCGACTTGAGCGCCTCGTCGGCCTCGGCCACCTTGGCACGTTGCGCACCGACGGTCTTCTCGAGCGCGGCGATCTCCTTCCCGAGCTCCTTGAGCCGCTTGGCCTCGTCGGGCGTAAGCTCGCCCGCGGACGCGGCGCGGCTCACGCGCTCCTCGAGCATCTTCTTCGTCACATCGGCCGCATCGAGCTTCACCTTGAGGCGCATCGCATCCGACTTCGCCTTGGCCACGTCACGGCTGAGCCCCTTGGCGGACTGCTCCGCCTCCTCACGCTCGACGCGCTTCGCACCCAGCTGCTGCGTGAGGCTCTGCGCCTCCTTTTCAAGCGCCTGCTGCTGCGCGGGCGTGACCGCCGCTGCGTCGGCCGCATTGGGCCCTATGCGACCTTGCTGCGGCTTGCCGCCGCCAGCCATGGAGCCGTCCATGTTGATGATCTGCCCGATGAGGTTGACCACGCGGTAGACCGCCTTGCCGCCCTTGGTTGGGAAGGCAATCTGGCGTGCGAGCGACAGGTCGTTCTGGTCGACGACGAGCGTGTCGCGGAAGCACTTGTAAAAGGCGCAGCGCACTCGCTCGTCGTCGCACTCGACCAAGTCGAAGAGGCGGCGCGAGTCCTTGGGAGCCTTGAAGGGCTTCTCGATCTCCTTCGCGAAGGTGCTCACCTGCTTCTCGAGGATGAGGAACGTCGCCACGCCGAGCTTGTGCTCCCGTAGGAAGTCGACGCACGCCTCCGCGCATGCCTTCGTCTCGACCACGATCTCGTCCAGCCCACCGCCGCACGTGGACGCGGCAATATCGAGCTGCGCGGGCACGCGCCCGAGCGAGCCGAGCCGGCCGCGGATCCCGGCGTACACGCCGCCCTTGTCGCGCTGGCGCATCAGCGCCGTGAGCAGCTTCGACTGCGCCGAGGTGCTGCTCGAGCTCGAGCGCGCCTCCTCGAGCCTCGCACGCGCCTTCTGCTCGACCTCCTCCAAAGGGCCCAACGCGGCGGCTGCCGCGGCCGCGGTCGCCTGGGCTGCGGCGAGGCGCTGCGCGAGGCTCGTCTCCTCGGCCGCCGACTGCTCGAGCAGGCTGCGTGCGCGCGTCACCGCCTCAATGTGCGCCTGCAGCTCGCTCGCGGCGGCCTGGCGCTCCTCGGCACCGTAGCTCGTCTTCTCCTCGAGCCGCCGCGCCTCGTCCTTGAGCTGGCCGAGCTGATCGAGAGGCTCGGCGAGCGCCTCGGCAAGTCGCTCCTTGGCCGCCTGCGCGCCCTCCTTTTGCTTGCGCAGCGGCCCCATCTCGCCCGCGAGCGCCTCGTACTGCTTCTCAAGCTCCGCCTGCTCTACCTCGAGCCGCTTCTGCTGCTGCGCCACTTCGTCGGGCAGCTTGGCCGCGTCCGACTTGTAACGCTCAAGCTCGGCGCGCATCTCGCCCAGCCGGCGCTTCTCCTTCGCGAGCTTCTCGAGCGACTTCTTGTGCTCGTCCTTCAGATGCTTCTGCTCCTGCTCGAACTCCGTCTCGAGCCGTTTGTACATGGCCTCCTCCTTCTTGGCCTTCTCGAGCTTCTCAGTGCACTCGTCCCACCCCTTCTTGGCCTTCTTGTACTTCTTCTCGATCTCGAGCAGCACGGCCTTCTTGCCGCGGTTGGCCTCCTTGGCCTCAGCGAGCTCCGCCGCCTTGGTGTCGAGCTCCGCCTTGCGTGCCGCCGCATCCTCGCGCAGCTGCCCCAGCTCGAGCTGGTACAGCTCGCTCTGCCTCGCCTCGAGCTCTGCCTCCTTGGCCATGTACGCCTCCGCGTCGGCCTTGCGCTCCTCCTGCGCGCGCAGCTGCTGGTCGGCGGCCTTGAGATGCCCCTCCTCGATCGCCTTGCGGTCTTGCGCCTCCTCCATCGCCGCCTTGGCTGCCTCGATCGGCTCGATCAGCCGGTTGGTCTCGATTAGGTCCTCGAGGTACTCAAGCAATCCCTGGTCCGCCTTCGAATCGGTCAGCGCGGGCATGTAGTACTTGCCGCCGGCGTGCACGACGCTCGTGCGCTTCAGCCCCTCGAGCTTGAGCGCCGCCAGCTCCTTGGCGCCGAACTCAAGCTTGTTTTTGGCGAGCGCCGCCTCGAGTGCCTCGTTCGCTAGCGGCGAGGCGCCGTGCGGGCTCTCGTCGCCCATATCCTTCCAACGCGAGCCGAGGACCACCGTGGTGTCACCCGCGCTGCCCTTAGGCGGCATGAGCGCAATCTTTTCGATGTTGCCCTGCAGGATGCAGAAGCGGTTGTGGTGGTCCAGGTCGATGCCGTGCCCGAGCAGCAGCTCGCGCACCTCCTTGCGCTCGGCGCTCTTCTCGCGCCACTCGCCCTTGGGCGTGCGCTGTGCGACGGTGTAGCTGAGCTTGGCAACGTCCTTGCCGTCCTTGCCTACCTGGCGTTCGATGCGCCGCGAGAGGGTGAACTCGCTCCCCTCCACCACATCACACTGACCGTCGCGGTCGATGATCAACTGAAAGTTGATCGAGACGCGCGCAAAGGCCACGTCGGAGTGCTGCGACGAGTGATGGATGAGGCCAAGCGCATTCTCCTGGCGCATGTCCTTGGCGTTGAAGCCGAAGCCGAAGAGCGCCGAGTCGATCACGTTCGACTTGCCGCTGCCATTGGGGCCGATGACGCACGTCATGCTCTTGTTGAACGGGCCGATCTTGACGACGCCGAAGTACGACTTGAAATTCTCGAGCTCCATCGTGTCGACGACGAGCCTCGGCTTCGGCCCCGGCGGCGCCGGCGGCGCCGTCGGCAGCGTGGCCGCCGCGCTTCCGTCGTCTGCTGGCATCTCTCTGGAGGCAGCCGGTGTGGAGCGGGAGAGCTTGCGCTAATAGAGTTCGCAATCAAACAAATGTGAAGGAGAAGTGGAGAACTTTTGTGTGAAAATAAAATAGTTCAGCTTAGAATCAATCTGCTGACGCCCAGACCGCCCTGTGACCGCCATAGCCCACACCAAATGTTACTGGCTCTCGCGAGCGCGTGCACCCTTTCTCAACGCGTGGCGAACGTCCTCACGGCTGATTCAGACGATTCTCGCCAGCGCTTCATCTCGGTGCACACGAGTGGCAGTCTGGAGATGTGTTGCCAGTTCGAGGCGGAGCCTAATGCAGGGAGTGGCGCCCTATACATCGTCCGCGAGGGCGCCGCTGGCGCGTGGCGGCGGCGGCGACGGTGGCGGTCGCCCTACTAATAGACTCCGCGCACCTGCCAGAGGGCGGCGGTGGCAGTTTCATGTGCCTGAGGTGTCATCTCGCCACGGCCAATGAGCACATCCAGGCGCTGCTGCGCGACGCCGCCGGGTAGCTTGCCAGCTGCAACGGCGTTGAGGACGGTGGCCGCGGGTGCCGCAATCAACTCATCGTACTCGCACAGCTGCAGCGAAAAGAGCAGGTCCCGCTTGCGCTGGAGGAGCCACTTTTGATGATACGGCTCGGCTTGCCAGAAGGGCTGCAGCTCTTCGACGGATGTGCTCGACCGTGGGCGGAGGGCGAGTGCAGCGTGAGCCGCTGCCCGCTGAGCATCGTCGTGCGCAAAGATGATCGACGAGTATTGCCGCGAGCGCCCACCTCCGATGTGGTCGTGAGCTCGGAAAAATGCGTCGAGAAGCGTCTGGTAAGAAAGGACGCTCGGGTCGAATTGTAGCTGAATGGCCTCCGCCCAGTCGTCGTATTCTGCGTCGTTGCACACCTTCTTGTACGTGGGCTCGTCTCGGACGCCCCCGCAGTAGCCCACTGCCGTCCGGTAAACACCGGGCAAAGCAGCCAGCGCGGCATCAGGCTGCCAGAATCATCCAAGTGCCAGAGTGGCCACCTCAAGGTTGGCGGAGCGTGCAAAGGAGCGCAGCACCGTTGTCTGCGCAGCCTTGTCCTGAAGTAGAACGAGCGGATCGAAGGGCTGCCGCACCGTCGCGCTGCCGCTCGCAGCTGCCAAGAGCGACGCAGCCCCGATGGCGATTCTCCACTTGCCATAACTCATGCCGTCCAACATGAGGATCAAAGAATCTAATGGGCGAACCTTCCAGAATCTCACAACTCCTCACTTGACGTTTTTGTTTTTATGGTTTCGTTCATGGCTCCGCCAATCTCGTTGAGTCGAACACGCACACGTCGATTTCTCGCGCGATGAATCGAGGTATGCCAACAACACCGCGCGCGCGGACCGCCAGGCCGCCACCTTGCCATCGACGTCCGTTGCGACCCCCGCAGGCGTGTGGCAGTGCCGCGCGGTGCTCATTCGGTACTGCGAGGCAGGAGGCAGCAGCCGAGGAGTCAGGTGCGTGCCTGCAGCCTCGGCAGTTGCTTGCACATAATGAGAGATTCCTTCGCACACGCGCTCTACGTTGGGGTTTGCTGCGCAGGCAATATCTCGAGGAGAACCTCGTCAACTTTGCCGAGGCCAATCCTCACATGCAAATTGCAGTCGCGCCTCGGCCAAATCGGCATCCGTTTGTCCGCGGCTGGTACCTGCGCGACGGATCAAAGACGCTCTCGCTCCGCAACCTCAGCGCGGCGCAGATCGTCGAGCGCCTCCATTTCCTGCGAGACATGCGCCCAGTGGGATTGCGCAAATTCGCAAAGCCCTTTCGCACCTCGCCGAGCGTGCAGGGCGAGTGGCAACTTGGACAGCTCCTCAGGCCGCATCTAACGTTGCGGGCATAGCACGGGCGAGCGGATGAGCCTTCCTAGGTTGGGCGTACCCGCATGCATGCTGGGCGGCGCAATGCGGCTCTGTGACAGCGACCAAGGCGGGCCGGTGCTTCGCTTCAAGGATGGCTGCGAGGGTGGCGTGTTAGAGTCAGTGGCGGGGTGCGCACCCACAAAGCTCGTCGCCGGGCGCCGGGGGCACTGCGGATTGCGCGGTCTCGTGTGCATCGTGGCGTCTCGAAATTACAATATATGAGCTAATGCAACATTTGTCTGATTCACCATTTGAAGCGCTGTCACTGTGCTGCTCGACTCGGTGAGCATGAACTTGTAATGTGCGTGCAGTAAACTGCTATAGCTGCAGTGCGCATCATGCGTAAAATTGTATCGCCGAAAAATCCCAGAGACGAGTGAGAGATGTGCCGACGGGCTATACGCCCGGGGGCACCTTTGGCGCTTTGCGGGACAGTCACCGGCACTTGCGAGCCGGTTAGTAGTCGCACTTCTCTCAGGCTTCGTGAGAGCGAGCGTGCATGGCGCGCCACAAGCTCACACGATGTCCGCAGCGCGTTTGCCGCCATAGCCGCCCTTGGCGCCGGCGCCTGGCAGCAACGGAGCATCCTCCGTAGGTTGGCCGATTTCGCTGCGAGGCGTCGACGCTCCTGATTCCGTCGCGCCGTCGAAGCCGTCGCCGGGCGGCACCTCAACGGGGCCACTCGTGGGCATCATGCGCACGCAGCATACGACGCAGCAGCAGCAGAAGCAGAAGCAGCCCGAGAAGATGAAAGGCAGCATGAAGAAGGGCAGCCATGAGTGCAGGTCGCCGTTGAGGGTGAGCGTGGCGAGCACGAGCAGCAGAGCAAGCACGGAGGTGAATAGCATGCAAAGCCGGTGGCCCATCTGAAGCATCTGCTCACGCTCACTGTGCACGGGCGTCGAGAGCTGCTGGCAGCCGAAGCACAAGTAGAAGAGCACGTACGCGTACAGCGGCGTAAAGACCAGCCACCAGTCGAGCGCAAGCAGCCCATCGAGGCGCAGCACGAGTAGAACGAGTGTCGCTACGCGCGCACTCGGCCAGCCGAGGGTAAGGAGCACGTGCCACGCGTACGTGGGGTGCGCCTTGCCCGCGGCGCGCTCGGCATCGTGCGCACTCGGCCGGACCCGCGCGCACGCACGCACGAGCTCGATGGCCTCGGTCACGTAGAGCGGCAGGAAGACAGCCCAGAAGGGCAAATGGGTGCCGTCGACGCGCACGCAGACGAGAACCTGGAAGGCGACGAAGAGGAGGAGCATGATCAGCGAAAAGACCGCGCTGTGAGAGGGTTGCCCCTTGCGCGCCGTCGACGTCAGGAAGATGTAGAGCGCGAGCAGCGCGAAGCTATCTAGGATCCATAGCGGGATGAGCAGCAGCGAGAGCGACGCATCCGTCGAGCCGTTGAGCTTGAGTAGCACGTCGACGCACAACGCGGTGAAGAGGCAGACGAGCAGACCGATGGCGCCGCAGACGATACTCGCCAGTTGCCCGGGCGAGAGCGGAACCATCGTCGGACCACCACCGTCGTCCGATGAGCCCTCGGCGAAGCTCGTGTAGCTCTCATACATCCTTAGGCCTTGCTCGCCGTACGAGTCGTAGATGCTGCGCAGCTTGGGGTTGGAGAGTACGCTGTAGGCGTGCTGCACCCTGCAACCAGCGCGAGACAACGGCAGGGCGTCAGAGGCGATGACGTTGGAGCCCGAGGCGGAAGTTAGAGGCGATGATGTTGGGGCCCAGAGGCTGATGCATCGAGCGTGCCCAAGGCGCCCTCCTTGGCGTCCATGCGCTCACTTTTGGAATTTGGCGGTGCTTTCGGCATCGCCGCCATTACGATCCGGGTGGTGTCGCAAGGACCCGCGACGGTACGCCTTCTTGATGTCGTCCTGCGTGGCATCAGTGCGAGGCAGGCCGAGGATCTGATAGAGCCTTATGTTGTCCAAGCCAAGGGTGCCTGACGGCTCTGCAGCCGACGACGGCCCACCAGCGGCCTGAGCGAATTGCGGTCGAGGCAGAGCTCAGTCGGTGGCATCGATAGCGATAGGCGGCGCAATACCGGGCTGGGCAGTTCACCTTGTGCATATGTGCGGCGGACTTTTTAGTGCATCTCCCATCTTTGGAAATGACGAATTCATTTTCACGCCGGTCAACGTTGTCCTGCTGCACCGCCGTGTGCCGGCTGGCCGCAGCGCGCAGCTCGCGCCATCGGCCGCGATGACGCTTGAGCTCAGCGGCGGCCTCGCCAAGCTCAAGGGGGTGGGCCGGCGGGTTACGGACTGCCGACATGACCTGCGCGTGCAGGCTGTGCTGCATGTGTGGTGGGAGACGGCGATCGCGCACATGCACAGTCAGGGGCGCATTCTGGCAGAGCTCGACGAGGATGGGTACTATGACTGCTTCGTGAAGATTTACAAGTCGGTGGTCTCCGACTATGTCAAGACCGACGCCGAGCTGTCTGTCGCCATGGACTGGGAGGCCGACCGGCAGGGTACGAGGAGCGTCGGCGAGGCGACGTTCAAAAAGGTGATCTTCGAGCTCGCACAGACCTATATCCCGGGCGCCTCCGCGCGTCGCTACGTCGGCTTCCTCAAGCCGCTGCTCGATTCGATCACGGTGGTCACTGCCCAGGGACAACGCCGCTTCAAGCGCGACGACGACATCGCCACGGGCGGCGGGCAGCCGGCCATCTACCTGAGCGGCAAGGTGGACGACCTCTTTGATGATGATGCCGACTTTCTCGCCGACGAGGCCGAGTGGGCGGAGGAGCGGCGACAGGCCGCGCTCCGCGCTGCTGCCATCTGTTGCGTGCAGCGGTACGCTCGAGGGCTGCTCGCACGCCTCGCCTTCCTGCGGCTGTGGGAATCGGAGGCGGCCGAGCGCCAACGGCTGCCGGCGACGTGGGCCGAGGCAGGCGAATGGCTGTCCGAGTCCAAGGCCCGACCGCCGCTCACGCACAGGCGCGCTCACCTCGGCGCCGCCACCAGGTGCGGTCGTCCCGAGCGCCGTCCCGAGCGCCGTCCCGGCAGTGCTCAAGGCGGCGCGGCCTCATGGGCAGTGCCCGTCACGGCGCCGGGGACCTCGCCGCCCTCGCCGTCCTCGCCGCCCTCGCCCTTCAGCGCGATGGTCCGGCAGCGCGCCGAACAATGGGTCAGCGACGATCTCCTTTGGCGCCCACCACAGCGCCCATCTTCGGAGCTGTCCAGCTCTTCGGTGACCGCGGCCGCGAGCAGAGGCGGAGTTGGCTCGGAGACGAGCACAGGCCTCTGCTGCACAGACGGGTCGGAGGCGAGCACAGGCCTCTGCTGCACACGGCGCGCGCAGGCGCTCAGCACTGTCCACGAGGCACCGCGACCGGCAACGGCGAGGCCCGCCACCGCGCCACCGGCCTCCTCGATGCCCGCCTCTGCCTCGCACACGGCGCGGCTGCGGGTGCACGTGCCCAGCGCAGGGCCCTCGCCGAGGCCCAGCACGGCGAGCCTCAGGGTGCACGTGCCCAGCGCAGGGCCACTCGCCGCCGGCGCGCGCGTTCGAGCGCTGCAGATTTCGCCGGCGCCCAACACAACGCCGTCGATCTCTCTGATGGCACCGGCGCCTTCACCAACTGCGTCGTCAGCGGCATGCGCACTCAGGGCAACTGCTGAGGAGATCACCGAAGCACCTCGGGTGATGACGAGCCGATTCCCCGCCTCGAGCACCGGCTGGCCACGAGGCGCTCACACGCCGCTGGCGCTCTCCCCACGCGCACGCCCCAGGGTGGACCTCACCCCAAGGGCCCACAGGGAGCTTGCTGCCGCGTGCGGCTGTGGGGAGATGGCCACGAGGCCACACCAAGGGCCGCCGACGCATCGGCGCACGTGGCTGTTTGACGCCCCCGGCGTCGGGGGCGCCGTCGTGGGCATCACCGAGAGCGACGGCGCGTCGATGGAGCGCGTGGAAATGTGGCCTCGCCGCACCGCCTCGCGCCGCCCACCTCTGCACCGGCAGGTGGCAGCGCGGCCTAGGGCGGGCGGGCGGGCGGCAGAGCATTTTCGGACCGATTCGACGGAGGCGCCGTCGTGGGCACCATCGGAGCGGGCGGCAGAGCATTTTCGGTCCGATTCGAACGTCGTGCCGCCGCCCGCAACGGCGCCCGCGACGGCGCCCGCCGCGGCGCCAGCGACGGCCACGGCCACGGCGCCGGCCGCGCCCTCGCAGGTGCTTGGCCTTGACGGCGGCGGCGGCTCCGCACGCGGTAGCAGCGCCGGCGGCGGCGCGGCGTGCGCCGGCTGCTGTGCCTACTCGTCGCCCCGTCTGGTGGAACAGATAGAGCAGCATGTGCTCACGCACCCACGAACGGCAGAGACAAGGTCCTGCTGCGCCGCCTTCGCCAACGGCGGCGACGGCTTGGGGCCCGTCGTGGCCGCGGCCATGCCAGCACGGTACTATGTGTCGTTAGAGGAGGTGCAGCGAGCGCGCACAGCACACCCGCACGCCAGGGCGCGTTGCAATGGCAGCGGATGCGGCGATGGGGCAGTAGCATGGGCGCCCGCGACGGCGCTTGATCGGTCCACATCGTCGCGCACCGCCACCAACCGGCGCCTCCTCACCAGCGTCGCAGCGCGGCCAGTCTCGGCTGGGGTCCAAGCTCGCGGGGTGCTCAGGCCGGTGTCGCAAGCTGAGGGAGTCCTCATGCCCGCGAGGGACGTGATGGCCAAGATGGCCGCCTTCCACGAGGCCGTTGGGATGACCAGCTTCGTGGACGAGCACCACTTGCACAGCGTGCCCGGCGCCGAGCGACCTCGCCAGGCGCTGCTCAGATGACGGCGCGCCGCGACCGCCTGGGCCGAACATCCCTCACTGCCGAACCTGTCGGCCATTACCCATGAGCATGTCGCGCATGAGCGTACGAGGATGACGGACGATCTTGTCCGGGTGTGAAAGCAACAAAGCACGATGGGCCAACTCGGAGAACTGTAGTTACACCGTTATCACTGGCGCCCCCACAATTTCTCATGACCATATACATGACCATGTGCACAATAAATCTACATCTTTTGAGACAGGAGGTCGTCACAGTACTATGTAAGAGATGTTCGGGCTCAAGGTAGAATTTAGCTCCGCGGCTCCGGAATGCTAATGCGCGCTCCGGAATATGGCGCTGAGCGCAGATAGGAGTTCATCGAGGCAAGACAAGGGAGAACTCGGCGGCTCAGATGAGAAGTTGTGCCCCATAGCGGTGCACATCGCATCACTTCTCAACATTCGACCGGCCTTGTTTAAGTCCGCCATGCTGGAGGTGGGTGACCTACAAGGGTTCGGCGCGTGTGGTCAGAGACGCAAGAAACAAGGCGATGAGCTTTGGAACTCATGCGCGGGGAATAACTCACCCGTGGCACAGGTGCTCACGACTATCTTGGCACTGGTTTGAGTTCATGAGCAGCACGTGCCGTGCAAAGATCTGACTTTGCTCGGGCTTCATGATGAGCGCAAGCATCAACATTAAATCACTCGGCTTCATGGTGATCACTGCTCCATATGAAAGGCCAATCGAGTCCATGCGGTCCGCATAGTCTTGTGGCATCTTGAGCGAGTCGCAGAGCTCTTCCAATGGGTCGCGGTGCATGGGGACGAAGCGGCACATAAAAGTGGATGCGTCCGGTTTTACGTCCTGGACACACGGGGCCGCGGGAATGACGGAGACGAGCTCGCAATTGCAGCTCGCAATGTTTCCGTCAACCGAACGTTGCCAAACCGGGATCGCCGATCTCCGCGAGGACTAGAAATTGTTAAACACTCCCCCTCTAATTATTACGACCAGAGAGGCACAGGCTAGCTCGGCAGCATCCATAGCTTGTTCGCCTTCATCGAAGCGACGAGCTCCTCAAAATCCTGTTGGTCGTACCGGTCGAGGCGCAGACGGTCGCGCTGCGATGGCTTGGGTGCACGCGAGATGAGGGCGTTCGCGCCCGCGGGCTCGATCGGGCCATACAGCACGTTCTGCGCGTAGAAACTCGGCGGGAGCAGCCCAAGCTCAAGCCCGCCGCTTGTACTGCACCCGCCGGCCAGCCTGACATTGGCCGGCCTCGTCAGATTCACGAGATCAGCCGCGGTGAGGCCGGCCTCGAGCTCGCGCGTGCAGCGCTCCACGTTCTTGCCAAAGCCCTGAAAGATGCAGTGCGCACCGTTCCACCAGCGCAGGTAGAAGTCGACGAAGCCAACCTCTAGGGAGCGCAGCTGGAAGGCGACGGCGCGGGTGCGCTGTTCTTCTGTGCCCGCACCGCGCAACCATACGAGGCTCCACCACGGTCCGCACCCGAAGAAGCCCACGCTGCGGCCGGTGCACACTCCGCGCGGCACTGCGGTCTCGACGGCGCCTGCGCGCGCCAGTGCATGCAGCACGTTCGATGGGTCTCCCAGCATCACGTGCGTACTCTCCATCAGCAAGACGTCGAGCCCCGACGCGGCCACTGCGGCTGCGGCGAGGTGCCGCTCGGCCTCGGCGGCCTGGATATGCCGCTGCAGCCGCGTGCGGTTCTTCCAAGCAAGCAAGTTGCTTGTGCCGTTGATCGATGGCAGGCCGCGCGTGAGCAAGTGCGCGTGCATTTCGGAATCCAACGCATAGAGTACGACATTGGATACGCCGACGCGCCTCGCCGCAGCATGCCAGTTCTCCACCACCTCGCGATAATCGTAGTCGGCGGCACAAAGGTAGACGAGGTGGCGCTGGGCTGCCGTCTTAGCGGCCGCGACGAGTGGAGCGTACTGTGGTGATGATGGATCGGGCTCGTGCGGCATTCCCTTTATCGCCTGGCTTGGGCACGGGTTGCATGCGTCCCACGGGTTGACGTCGTGGGTCACGACCGGATTCCCCTCGCCGGGACGGCAAGCACGGCCGTTGCATACGGTAGCATGTGGCGATTGTGCGGCGACCGCGTAGGCGAGTACGCTGAAGAACGAAGTTCGCACCATCGCACTAACCACAAGAATTTCACAGTTCGTTGGGCTCGTGTGGTTCATAATTCCCCGCTGCGCACGTCACACGAGGCGCGGAGCGCCGGCCGCCGGGTGACGACCCGACCGAGGTGCCTTACTACCCGAATACGCTACTTATTCGCTGAGCACCGCACCGCACGCTAACACGCAATCGGCGCCGCTGCACTTACTAAAATGTACTATTCACCGTGGCCCTCAAGCCCGGAGCCCAGACGACAGCACTCTCTGGGCAGGGGGCAGGGGGCGGGTGCAGGCCGTGTGCGGCGGGCGCGCTGGCGGGCCGCTATCAGCCCTCGCTGCCCCAGCCGCTGCCGCGGCTCAAGTTGATCCCCTCGCCCGTCTTCGTTCGACGTCTTCGTCACCCACCTCGACGGTCGGCCGCAGCTAGTCGACTGCAACGGCCCTGTCCGAGCACGGCGCGCCGAGATGGGCGCCGCTGATGGACTGGTTGGTGCGCCGCCGCCGCTGCACCACGCCCTGCTGCAGGTCGTGGCGCGTGATGATGCCTGCGAGCTCCATATGAGGGCCGAGGACCAGCAGATGACGTAGCCCGAGAGTCGCGAAAAGTCGATGAGCACGGCTGCAAGGCCAGTTTTCTTGGCACAGGCACGGGCACTGGTCCATCGCGCGAGAGACGGTCGCCTCGTCATCCGGCAGGTCGGCGGGTAGACGATACAGCTCCGAAAGGGTGAGCAAGCCCACGAGCGCCCCCGTCGGCCCAAGCACAGGAAAGCCGTGGTGCGCGGGTGGCTCGCCTAGGGATATTCCTAGCCGGCTGAGCACTGCCTGCCGTGTCTCATCGGAGCGGACGGTCAGTAGAGGCACCGGCGTCATCACGTCCCGCACGAGCACCGCATCCTGGCGCACGTGCATATGGACGCGCGAGGTCCAGCGGAGGCTCAGCCAATGGCCATACAGCCACTGCTGAAGACGCTCGCCACAGCCGAATTCGCGCGCTGTGCCGAGCGTGGGGGCCATTGTGGCGGCAGCAGCACCGTCACCTGCCAAAGCGTCCTCATCAAACTCGGGTGGGCGTTCAAGGGGAAGGTAGGGCAGCCCCGCGGCCTCGATGAGAGCATGGTACAGCCCGTGGCGCGTCACGAAAGAGGCCGCAGCATTGCCCACGATCGCGGAGACGGCCACAAAGGGAGCGACATTGATTTGACCCGTGATCTCGAGCATCACCATCGTGAAGAAGAGGCGAATCTGGCCAGAGCCTGCGAGTAGGGATGTGGCGCCGAAGAGGGCAAAGAGACCCGGCTCGGCCACGCCCGGCGCGGACGCGAGCATGAGGAGCAATGCATAGAGGCGACCGCTGCACGCGCCCGTGATGATGAGGGGCATCAGCAAGCCGCACGGCACGGGGCTGCCCGCAGTGAGTGCGGCAAAGAAGAACCAGCACACGAAGCCCACGAGCAATGAGGCCGGGCCAAGCATCGCCGGCAGGCCACGCAAGAAGAGCACCTTCACCGTCGCGTCGACCACACCTCGCCGCTTGAGCAAGAGAGTGGCGAGTTCTGAGTACATCGTTAGGTTGGCGTCCTTATTGCCCTCGTCGCAGCGGTACATGGAGAGACCCTCGACCTCCATCGGAGATTGCAGGCAGCAACAGTCGCACAACTCCGCGGCCGTGCTGCCGTTGACTGCTGCCCACTTGATCTGCTCGCGTAAATCGGGCGCCATGCACGTGTTCCTAATGCTGGTGATCGGCTTCTCATTGAATGTTGCCTCCTCCTTCTCAGCCTCCTCCTCAACACACTGCGCAAAGTGCGCTCCCTGGCGCTCGCACATGAGGTGGTGGGGGCCACCTTGTTCGCAGCACGTCGGGCCGGTCCAGTCGCTCCCGCCGCCGCACTGCTCCCCCTTGGCCGCGCAGCCACCCCCCAAGGTGACGAATCCCCCCAAGGTGCTCACGGATGGCATGCATTGAGAATAGGCCGCGCTCTCGGCGCTCTCGGCGAGGCAAGAGGCGCCCAGCACGCAGCAAGTAGGTCCATCCCAGCTGGCGCCGCCGCACCGCTCAAAGACCTGGGCGCAGCTCGCATTGGCGGGAACACACGGGCACTCGTTGTAGTAGACGGAGCCTGACCCATAGTACATCGCACCCAGCACCTGCGGCGTGCAAGCCCCCCCCTCGAGCAGCAGCACCGACGCCGACGAGGAGAGCGCCGCGATGAGCAGCATCTCGAGCGCACCCACGACGATGAAGCGGCGCGTGGCACGGCTCGGCGCGTGCCCCGCGGCGGCCTCGTGCACGGCCCCGAGCCGCGCGTAGAGCGCGCGTCGGACGCGATTGAGGTGCAGTACGAGGCCGTTGAAGGCCGCGCCCAGGAGACCGTTGAGGCAAGAGAGAGGCAGCAGCCAAAGGACGTACACGTCGGGCTCGCACGTGGTGCCGCTCGCGACCGGGAACTCAGGGTAGAAGGATGGCGTGCGCACCTCTGGATCGTCGGCGGATGAGAAGATGATCACCTGGCGCATCAAATGTGCTGACCATAAGGTGATGATGGAGACATACAAGGTCCGCCACAGCAACGCTTTGGAGAAATGGGACGATGCCTCTTCGACCACGAATAGGACGGCCGAGATGGGGGCGAGGAAGGCGGCACATACGCCCGCGCCCGCGCCGATCGCCACGAAGTCCCGCTCATCCAGGTCATTCTTGAAGTGAACGAAGGCGCCCAGAGGCCTCAACTGCCCCACATGATACAGCCCGCGCAGGAGCAGCTTTCCCACGCACGCGCCCATGTGGATGATCGGGCCCTCGGGGCCCACGTAGAAGCCGCCACCCACGACGAGGCACGTGCCCACCCACTTGGCGCTCAGCACTTTGAACGAGGTGAACTTAGAGAGCTTCACACCATTCAAGTATGCGAGCAGTTGCGGCAGGCCCGAGCCACGCGCATGAGGCGCGAAAACCACGCAGAGCAGCGCGACAAATGCAAGTCCGAAGCTGATCGTGATCTGAAGCGCCCAAGCGGCGAGCGCGCCGAACTCGCCGCGCGTGTAGTCGAGGGCCCTGAGCCGAGCGCTGCTGAGAGCACGGATGCACTCGTGGAGCAGCGTGACAAGAAAGGCCACACCGACGCCGATGAGCGTGCACGCCAAGAGAACGCCGACCTCGGCGCTGAATGACGTAACCTTCGTGTTCACGCCGCGGGCGCCTCTCCTCATCCAGTGCTCGTTGACGGGCGCGATGAAGGTCATGGACGATGGCGCAGCAGCACTATTGTGCCGGGCAACGCCTTGCATCTTGGTCATCCTTGGTGGCGGCACATGCCGCTGTAAGTGCAGCTCGTCCCTGCCCGTGTTCAGTGGCGACGCGTTTATCAGAGGCACGGTCGATAAAGCATCAGAGGCACGGTCTTCGAAGGACGTGCGCATATCGTCGACGGCGGGACAGCCAAGAGGGGAGGACAGAGAAAAGACGGTCGCAAAATCATCCCGGGTGTGAATGTGAATGTGTGTCTGTGTGAACGTTAACACGACAGACGCGACAGCCGGTGCTACGGCACTGTTACTGCCCGCTCTGTATGACTTCTAACACGTGAATGATAACACGACAGACGCGACAACCGGTGCTACGGCACTGTTACTGCCCGCTCAGAATACACACACCTTACATGACACCATATGAGACGCGGAGCATGCGTCCCGTGTGTGTCCCGGCTCCCCCCGGTGCTGTCTTTTTACCGGGTCTGAAGGGGGGCTGCTGTTTCAAACGGTTCAAAAACTCCGGGGGAGCCGGGACACACCTTTGAGTGAGTGAGTGAGTGAGGGAATGAGTGTGAATGTGTCTGTCGTCTGCGCTGTCTCAATAACTCACTCACTCTTGAGACTTGACCGCTCTCGACACCGCACTACTTTCTTAACTCAATTCCACACAGGGGGCCTGGGGTACCGGGGGCCTCTCACGTTCGTCCGTATTTTTGTCAATTTGCTCGTGCATTGGTACTATCTTATTACGGAGCCATGCGGGCCTGCGGAACGTACTACCGTATACATGCGCCTATGTCTGCGGCCTCCCTGTACCCTGACGCTGAGGCCGTGAGCTTGACCGGACAGTACTCAGTTGGTCCGTATCACATCCAAGGAACGGTCCTCGAGCAGCGGTCATGACTCTGGTGGCGCTACGCCACCCTTCATCGCCGCGATGCCCGATCCCACAGCCGCGCCTTCCGGCCGCGCTCCTGTCTTCATCATCTTCCGGAAATCCTCGAGGCCGATCTTACCGTCGCGGTCCGCGTCGGCAGTCTCGATCAGCACTTTGATATCCTCCTCGTTGATCGGGCCGTAGCCGAGGGTTTCGAAGATACTCCGCAGCATCTCCGGATCGGCGAAGCCGGTCCCGTTCGGATCGTACGCCCTGAACGCCTCACGGACTGGGTCATACGTGCCGAGGTCATTGGTCGCGAGGAGCTTCCTCAGAGAGTCCTTGGTGAAGGGCCCCTCGCCGAGGAGTAGTTTGATCTCCTTTTGCGGAAGGTTGCTGAAAAACGCGCCGAGCCGGTGCTTGATACCCGCGCCGGTCAGCCTGCCAGAGCCATCCACGTCCAGAAAGTCAAAGGCAGCGGAAAGCTCATCATCGTTGATGGGAAGGGCGCCCGAGCCGGCGGCGGCGAAGATGGCCTCGTCGTCTAGGCCAAGCGTCTCTTTGCTCTTCGGCTTCGGCATCGTGCTTTCTGTGCCAAAGAGGTGCAAGGGAGCAGGAGTGAAAGAGAGGTCGGAAAAATGAATCCGCCGGATAAGGTCAGCTCAGCACCATCTTGGCTGCGTTGCACCCTATTGCCTCGGAGCGACCGCCGTCGTCCTGAGCGGAGTAGAGTTCCGCACCCCGGACGGACCCAGAAAATCGAATTGTGCCTGCGACGCAACGCGTCCAGCAAGCGAAGCCGAAGGTGCGCTGGGCCACGGTGCAGGGATGGCGCCATTTCTGCGCCGAACTTCTGGAGTGGCCACAATGCCGCTGGCACTTTTATGTGCGCTCTCAGTCGCAACATCGCCACGAGGGGCGCCGAAGCCATCATCGATTAAACCTGAATTGTCATCGCCGCCTTCCTCGCCACCACCACCGCCAATGGTTGCAACACGAGCATTTGAAAGGCATTTACAGTCAAACGGGTTGGACGCAAACGGGTGCTTGTGCACAAATACGTGCATTTATGCCTTCGACGATCTCTGCGATGATGGAGGCCCCGGAAACTACGACGACGATTGTAGCTTCTCAAGCGACTGCAGCGACTGCGGTGTGAGATGCAGGCCACCGCCGTCGCCGCCTAAACCGCCGCGACCTTCGCCTCCGCCACCGAGCTCTCCTCCGGCACCGCCACCGAGCCCGCCACCACCATCTCCTCCGCCCTCACCACCGCCCTCACCGCCGCCCTCACCGCCGCCCTCACCGCCGCCGTCGCCGCCGCCGTCGCCACCTCCATCACCGCCACCTTCTCCGCCTCCCTCACCGCCACCCTCACCGCCGCCATCTCCACCGCCCTCACCGCCGCCTTCTCCTCCACCATCTCCTCCCCCGTCACCTCCACCGTCACCGCCTCCATCTCCTCCGCCGTCACCTCCGCCATCTCCGCCACCATCGCCGCCACCGTCACCACCACCATCTCCGCCGCCTTCGCCGCCACCGTCACCGCCACCCTCACCGCCGCCCTCCCCACCGCCTTCTCCGCCACCCTCGCCACCGCCTTTGCCACCTCCATCACCACCGCCTTCACCTCCGCCATCACCACCGCCGTCGCCGCCACCCTCCCCTCCACCATCTCCTCCACCGTCACCTCCACCGTCACCGCCTCCGTCACCACCACCCTCACCGCCGCCATCGCCGCCGCCGTCACCGCCCCCGTCGCCCCCGCCCTCACCA
>Ga0210242_101225_pt1 | contig 20249 bp, 12 predicted proteins | sample ChrtobMeP5a_16mM_FD_155445 | JGI IMG/M metagenome (GOLD analysis project Ga0210242, IMG submission 155445) | Chrysochromulina tobin associated microbial communities from unialgal haptophyte culture, Seattle, Washington, United States - P5a_16mM | ecosystem: Host-associated > Algae > Haptophytes >... | reverse complement strand
AGGATTTGGGGACAGCACATAGCTGGAGGGCCTTGGATCGAGTCTAGGGACCAGATGGAGTCATACTACGCAGAGAATCACGCCATCCCAAGTCGCTGTCGCCACTCAGATGTCACATTGTGACCCCGAGTACGGCCTGTGAGGTCGAGCTTTGGTCGCATTCTGGTACTAGGGCCATGCAGAGCGACCTTGAATGGCGTGATTCTCGGTGCTGTACGGGTCCATATGGTCCCTAGACTCGATCTAGGGCCCTCCAGCTATGTGCTGTCTCGCGATCTTTGGAGATGTGCATCGAAATCCGGCCTCGGCTCGAATATCGACCTTCTTATTCTCTAAGGCCAATTTCGATGCACATCTCCAAGGATCGAGAGACAGCACATAGCTGGTGGGCCACAGATCGAGTCCAGGGACTATATGGACTCATACTATACCGAGAACCACGTCATTTCAAGTCGCGCTGCATGGCCCTAGTACCGAAATGCGACCAAAACGCGACCTCACTGGCCGCATTTGGGGTCACAATGTGACATCTGAGTGGCGACAGCGACTTGGGATGGCGTGATTCTCTGCGTAGTATGACTCCATCTGGTCCCTAGACTCGATCCAAGGCCCTCCAGCTATGTGCTGTCCCCAAATCCTTGGAGAGGTGCATCAAAATCTGGCTTTAGCTCGAATATCGACCCGGGAACCGTTTGGCCACACTGCTCCACAATTCGAGCTCCAAAACACATTCTCTCGCCTGCTCTCGGTAGTGTGTGTCTTATAGAGTGGTGTGCGACCCTAAGTTGAAGAGTGGTCGACGTATGACGCACACTGCAGTACGGAAACCTACACTATGCACACAAGAACCCTGTACGACACACGCGAGCATGCACAGCGCTCCCCTACGGAAGAAGGGTGATGCTCTCCGATCATAGGCTCGGTCGGGGTACCCCGTGAGGCGACTCCGGCATGCCGTGAGCCGCCCATGCGACGCAATCTGCGCTGTTCTGGAGCCATCTGCTGTCCTGCGCCTCGTGCGTGAGCACGGGGTGAGGTGGTCTGGTGAGGGCAAGCGCGCACGGAGCCCGAGTGAGGGAGCGCCCACGGCGCATGGCGTCACACTCGCTCGGCTGGGTGAGCGGTTGGGCGCGCACTGCCCGCGTCGGCCGCATCCAGCTGCCAGCTCATGCATGTGCTTGCGAGCGCTCGTCCGCGAGGGCGTCCCTGGAGCGCCCCGCGCGCGTGGAGGGGCGACCGCGAGCTCACCCAAGGGCAACCGAGGCATGGCGGGCAGGATGCGGGCCTCGCCAAGGGCTGGGACAAAAAGCGTGCGCACCGCGGAGGCCGCGCGCGCGCCGAAGAGGTATGCACGAGGGTTACCTGGCCATTTTGCCAAGCCTGCCGCAGCGCGGCTGGCCCCCCGCTCTGTGGGGAAATGCAAAGGCCTGTATTCCATAGATGGACCCTCCTTTGAAGTCATTTATGTGGACCTCACCATCGAGCGTCCTCCCGGGCACTTAAATTCACGGCGAGGCGCGACGAGATACTAACCTCTACCTAAATGTAAGCCGAACGTCTCAGGAGCGTCTCACGTGCTCTGCGTCGACGTATCGCTGGCTGCACTTCTCGCGGCACCAGCTGCGCGAGATGTTTAGGCGACATGTACGTATACAGAAAGCATGTGTACATGCCGCCTAGACGAATGGCGCAGCGTCGCGTGTGGCCGCGCCACCGGGGGTGCTCTTGCCCGTGATCTTGTAGAACTTCGAGAAGGCCTTCTCCGCTGGGAAGATGAAGCAAAGGTACGCATTGAACTCACCCACCGCAGAATCGGGCGTGAATTTGACTTTGATCTTGATGTCCTCGTCATCGTCGTTTCCCTTGTGGCCCTTGGTGGGCATATCGCCTTCAATGTGCGACGACACCTCGCGGTTGATGCTGATCTTCGGATCCGAATCAGCCGTGAAGCCATAAAAGTACTCGGTCTTCGTGAGGAACATCGGCTTGATGTCGATGACCATCTCCACCTCCTCACCGGTTCCGCACTCCAACACAAAGTCCTCGTCGGTTCGCGACATCTCCATCTTGGTGACCTTAAACGACTCCTCGGGCAGTATCAACTGTGACTGTTTCTCCGGCGCCAGCGTCCTCGATGTCGCCGAGTACTTCCCTTTGCGCCGCCCTGAGTCCCGGATTGATCCATGGTGCGTGTCCTTCAACAGCTCTTCTTCGTAGAACTCTTTTTTCCCGAGGTTGGCATCCGGGCCCGTGCCAAAACGTTTCGGGTCTTTCTTACCGTTACGCAGAGCTGTATCAGCCCAGCCCCCCTCATACTGTCGGATAGGAGCCCTGAGGTGTGCCATCAGCTTAGCCATCCGCTCCGCCTCCGCTTTCTCCTGGGCTTCCTTCCTGGCTTCCCAATCCATCTGCATGGAAATAGCGCTGCGAACAGCAGTCGCGCTACGCACGCTGTGGAAAGCAGCCGGCTGGAAAGCCAGAGCCGTGGACTGCAAGAGGAGTGCGAGCATCGATTTTCGGAGATCAGCGACCTCGGCCCAGGAGGTTTAGTCAAGAAAGTGATCCCGGTTTCGTGGGCAATCACGTGGGACGATTGGCTTGGCACCTTCAGGTCAAGACTATTTATTAGGGCAGAACTTGTGAAGACTCATCGCCCGAACTCATGGCGGCGTCTGTCGGCGTCACTCCATCTTTCGCCCGCTCCTGCGCGAAATGTTCAGGATGTTGTGGGTCTCTTTGCTCGCCGCGTCGTGTATGGGTATGCGGGTCCTCGTCACGGGCGCAGGCGGCCGCACGGGACAGCTCGTCTTCGAGCAGCTTCAGAAAGATAAGAGCGTCCAAGCCGTGGGGCTCGTTCGGTCGCGAAAGGCGGTCAAGGCATTGAAAAAGGTTGGGGCCGAGCCTTTGCAGGTGGTGCGTGCCGACACGACCGTGCTCAATGAGGTTACAGCAGCGATGGAGAATTGCGACGCCGTGGTCCTGTGCACGAGCGCCGTTCCCAAGATCAAACCACTCTCAATCGCCAAGCTTCTCTTCAAGAAAGCCATTCTCCGCAGTAAGGACCCCGGCCGGCCGCAATTCCGCTTTGAGTCCGACGGCACCCCGCAGGAGGTGACGATCCCGATCGATCTCGAGCTCAATCATGCCTCGCCGAATCGCCGCGCCTTGCTCCTCACCCAATCAACAACCTCTGCCCAATTCTCGACGGCAGGTTGACTGGCTCGGCGCAAAGTTGCAAATTGATGCGGCAAAGGCCGCCGGCGTCAAAAAGTTTGTATTCATTTCGAGCATGGGTGGTACGCAGCCCGAGAACTTTTTGAACTCCATCGGGAAGCAGGCTGACGGCTCAGGCGGCGACATCCTGCTTTGGAAACGCAAGGCCGAGCGCTATCTCGTCGAGTCAGGTGAGTGCCGCTCGAGTGTAACGAGATGGCCTCGAGTGCATGCTGATTGCATTCCTCATCGCATGCTGATGAGCGCGACCTCGTCGTCTCAGGGCTCGACTACACCATCATCCACCCAGGTGGCTTGGTCGATGCTCCCGCCTGTGAACGTGAGCTCCTAGTTGGCGTGAACGATGAACTTCTGAAGCTCAGCACCAGGCAAGTGCCGCGCGCAGACGTAGCCCGGGTGGCTTGTGCGGCCCTCACGGCACCAAAAGCTGCCAAGGTCTCCATGGACCTGGCGAGCAAACCACCGGGTGATGGAGTGCCCACTGCGAACGCTGCAGACGTGTTTGCTGCGCTTCGGGGCAAGAGCTGCGACTACAGCGACGTCAAGCCAGATCCGCCATCGCTTCCCTCCTTGAAGTAGCACGACGGTAGCACAACGATCGCGCATGTGGCATGGGCTGTGTAGCGGCTTTCGAGCGCAGGCCACCAACGAGAAGGTCCCCTGTGGAGCGAGAAACGCGGCGAAAGTCCTCCTGATCGGAGCGGCAGATGCATCCCTTGGGTCGCGCCCCAGCGGTGCCCGAGCCGAGCGCCCAGCGGTGCGCGCGGGAAATTCGACTCAGAAACCGTTTTCCGTTCGTACGACTTTTAGACCCACTGGTACGCTGGCACAGTGTTCAAAGCCTATGCCTAGGTGGTAATATACCTGAGTAGCTGAGAAGGTCCCCCTGGAGGCGGCTACGGGGCCGGTAGCGAGGGGAAAGGCGGGTGTAGCTGTAGGGGCAAGGGCGGGTCCGTCGGTGCGGTCGGTCAAAAATTAAGCTGCGCCGAGCTGGAGTTAACTGGAGACAACTACTTATTCGATTGACACGTGAATCAATTGTCGTGAATATGTTTATCCCCGCCGAGCCGGGCAGTCCGGCGACAAGGGGCACACGCGGCCTCAGTTAGTGCTTGGTAAGTTACAAAGTTCTCTCTCAGTTAGTACCACACAGCACATGCGTCAACGCGGACGCCCAACACGTTCGCGACGCCGACCTGCGCGTACGGCCCAGTCATTCTAGCCTCGCGCCGCAGCGACACACGTTCGGCACAGCTGAAATTCCGGAAGCCTTGGCACCAATAGTCGATCATCTCAGCGCCCCTGATGCCGAGAGGTGCGAACCAGCTCTCGAACAGCGAAATCTCGTATCCGCCTAGGCTCCAGAGGGGGCTACGTGGAGCCGAGTGTTTGTCGTGTGCGTTGTAGTTGTCGTAGTCGCACAGCCCAGCTCCTCGGAGCCAAATCGTCGCGAAAGGCTCCCCTGCCCAACGCGGGTAGATGGCAAGCCCGTCGTTCCAGACGAGTAGCATGGGCGAGCAGTGGTGCATGTGTGCAAAGACCGCCCCGAATGTCCTCATGGCTGCGCCGAGGCACAAATCGGGCCTCACACGCAAGACTACGTCAAACTTCATGCCGGCCAACTGCTCAGCCCTGCGCATCATCTCGGTCGTGGCTGCAACCTTGGCATACTGGTCGGTGTGACGTTGGTTCAGCGGTTGTTGGATCCACATGGGATGGTGCGCTCGCGAGGGCAGCGTGGACATGCGCGCACACACGCGGCGGTCGCAACTGGATCCGTTCTGCAGGCCATCGAGCAAGCCCCACAAGGTCGACTCATCATGCCAGAGTACTGTGGTAGGCACCGCTGCAAACATCTTCAAAGCCGCAGTGGCCGGTGTTCGCCCGCCATCAAGATAGGCAAATACGTGCACGCCACCCGCAAACTCCTGTGCTGCCATGAGGAACATTTGCTGGTACGTGGCGACGACGTCCTGGGTTCCCATGGTGCGTGTGTGGCCAGAGACCAGAACAGCTAGGCGGCGGTGGTCCATCGGACGACGACGGTTGGCTGATGCTGATGCTGAGCATTCGCGCATGTAAGAGCTACGTGGGCACTCGTGCATCGATTCGAGCTCTCGCTGCTGCAGGTGCTGGCTCAGCGCCATCGCCAGCGAGGCGGGGTCGCTGCGTTGGAGATCGTATCGTGGTGCCTGGGTAGCCATTGAAATGGCGGAACACCTGTAGGAGGCGAACGCTTGTTGCGACCAGTTGCGTCCGGAATCGTGCGCAAGAAGGTTTGGGTGCCGACTCTCCCTTTTTGGGGCATTCTTCTTGTACGCAGTGCGACGAAACACACTTCAACTAGATCGGTGGCTAGCTGCAGGAGCTGTGCGGAGGGAGTTAGATCCCGTTGCTGCGAGCCCACTGGATGAATGTCAAGTCAAGTCCATACATAAACAACAGCCGCCAACGGAAGTTCAAGTTCAAGTTACTTCATAAACAACAGACAACCTAAAGGAAGCCTACTTGAACTTGAACTTGAACAACGGAAGTCTAGAACTATCAGATCGAATGTGCTCCGGAACAAGCTCCGGAAGCCAGCTGTGGTCAGTGTGGAAGGGAGTGGGCGGAGATGACGGAGGGATCCATCTACATGTAGTGAGGCGACAGGCGACACGTCATATTAAGTGCTGATACGTGCCCTCGGAGAACAAGTAGGTGAGAAGAAGTGGGCCGATCTCGAGCCGATGAGCGCCTCAGCGCCACTCTTAGTCTTACGACGAAGAGGAAATCGGCGCATCGGCCGCGTCAAGTATGAGATGGGGGGGATTGGGGGAGAGAAAGAGGGGGACAAAGGTGCTCCTGCTCGTCCGTCGTCGAATGTGTTCGAGGCCGGACGGCGCCGCTTCACGCTCGCCGAGATGACCAGCGCGAGAGAGGGCCTTAGAGAGGGCCGTCGCCCGTGGGCGGCCCCTTCGCTGATACCTTGCTGACTGAGTTCAAGACTGAGTTCAGGGGTCAGTCGAGCCGATCGTGGAATCGAGTCGAACTCGAGTCGAGGGCAACGAGCGCATGGAAAGAGCCTGCGCAAAGAGGGCGGTGCTTAGCGAGGCCTGAGGGACAGGTGGTTGAGCCGTTGAGGCCGGCGTGGTACCGGTGGTGATGGGCATCTCCTTGCTTTCATCTCCCGTGCACCTCCCGTTTCATCTCGGACCGTGAATACGTAATTGTAATCGACTCGTCGCATGGAATCGTGTTGAACGACTGTTGAACGACACCAAGTTGCGCTCGATCATGCAAGCCATGTACGGATGTTTGTTTGCATGAGCGCCTCATCATACAATTAGCTGGTTCGTGCGTACAGGACGGACACCACTGACCTAAATTGCGGAAAGGACTCAAATGTTTGTGTGCATGCATGCCGCTAACCACGTCACAAGGCTGCCTGTGGAACGCAGGGGAGAGACAGGCACGCCGCCATTCGCCAGTAGTTCTTGCGCGTCGCTGGGAGGGCTGTGCCTGAGGGCCGAGGCGGGCTGCTGCTGCCGGGCTGAGGCTGTACACAGCCCCGCACGCATTCGAGCGTGCTACAGCTGCGCGCTGCCAACAGTGGGGGCTGACCGCGAATGCGGCCGCCAACGCTCACACATGCAACCTGACCCTACTTGTGTTCAGGTTGAAGATGGCAGACGAAGAGGAAGCCGAGGAGACCTTCGAGTCCACTGATGCTGGCTCTTCGCACACCTACCCGATGGAGGGTGGCCAGATCCGCAAGGGCGGCTACATCATGATTAAGGGCAATCCGTGCAAGGTGTCCGACGTCTCGACGTCGAAGACAGGCAAGCACGGCCACGCCAAGTGCCACTTTGTCGCCATCGATATCTTCTCGGGCAAGAAGATGGAAGACCTCGTTCCATCGTCGCACACGACCATGATCCCTTTCGTGAAGAAGGAGGAGCTCCAGTGCATGTAAGGAGCTCTCGCGGACTGCTCTTGTGATTTGTGCACAAGCACAAACCCTGTTGACACTGTACTTGCACCGACGGTGTGGCGATGGCCTGCGCGGGTGTGGCGATGGCCTGCGCGTGTGCGCCGTCTCACCGTGATGCCTTGGCCTCACGCTGGCTGCCACGTGCGTTCCACACGGTGCCGTCCGTAGGGATGTCGACGATGACGGCTTCGTGACCATCCTCACTGCTTCCGGCGATACGCGTTCCGATCTCAAGCTGCCCGACGTGATGAACCCGGCACCGCCCGGCGCTTCGGAGCTCTCCGGCAAAATCCGTACCCTGCTGAAGGAGGAAAAGGAGTTCTTCCTCATCGTCCAGTCGGCGTGCGGCATCGAGCAGATCATGGACATCAAGGTCATGACCCAATAGACATGCGGAGGTGCAGACGTCCGTGACGGACGACGTGAGGAAACGCCCGAATGCTGTGAGTGGACAGGTCCGACACTGTGGCGGAGGTGGATCATGGACGGCGCCAGCGGTACCTGGCTCGCTGCGGATCGTGCGAGCGACGCGCCAGCGGTGCGCCCCCCGGCTCTCGTCCTGACAGGCTGACTGCTGTGAGCTGTGTGTCGTCCTGTGGAGATGTGGAGCGGCAGAGCGCGGGCCGCATAAGAAATTTTTCCACGCGTGCGCATGCGGAGTCTCCGCTCGGCTGCTGGAACGGGCGCGATACATTAACAAAAACGGTAAACGCACGGCTTCTATCAGGAAGAATACTCACAGACCTGCATCGAGTGGCCCGGGATCGAGTCCGGCCGTAGGCAAAGCGAGCGTCGAGAGCAAGAGCTCCTGGACGAACGCGGCTCGCAGCTGCTGCGCTGGTGTGACAGCTGCACCATTGCCGCCGTCACCGCCACCAGGCGCACGCGCGCGGCTGCTCTCAGTCGCGGCTGGGTCACGGCTCGCGCGGAGTGGCAGCTGTCCCTTGCTGCGCATAGCGGCCAGCTGTAGCAGCTCGGAGAACGGCTCCGATGAGAGCGAGTGTGCGCCATCGCGCTCGCGCTCCGAAAAGACGATAGTATGTGCTTGAGAGCCAAAGGGTCGACGCACCACACGGCGGCGAGCGAGGCCGCGCTCGGCAGGGTCGCCGCCGAGCAGGCTCTTAATGCGCTCCTCGGCGGACACGTCGCCACCGAGCTCGGCTATGTCGCCGCCGAGATTTGCGAGATTTGCGACTCCTCACCGTGGAGGTCCGCCGTGCCGAAAGCAAAAGCCATTTATTATATGTTTCGTGGCAAGAAAGTCGTGCGTCGAGAATAGGCAGCCTGTGTACAGGAGGTCAAGAGCAAAGGGTGCTCCGTGGGCCTACGATTTCTTCCGGAAACATGTCACTGGGTCGCGCGAAAAATGCTGGATGCGCATTCGCCATGTTGATGGACGGGTTCAACGCACGCGGATAATCTATGACCAGACCAGCGACGTGGGCCTGGCCCTCATAGCGCGAGAGTCAAAGGTGTGCTCACTCCCGCTCAGCTCCTCCTTCGAAGAGCTTGATGAGCCAGGCAGGAGTGAAGAGATGCTGTCGAATGCTGGTGCAGCTTGGTTCACAGCACACAGATCTTATCGTCTCCCGTGCGATGCGACAGATGCAACACTGCGGCGGACGCATGCTGGCCAAAGCGAGACTCTCCATTGCTTCACACTCAATAGCTCGGTGGCCGTGTCACTCAATGCTCGGCTCGCCGCCTTGGCATTAGACACTGAACGACGCGAGGAGGGCGGCGTTCGCAAATCGAACGTCGGCGGTTTTCAGTCAAAGGCTAACCTCTTCGCACCGCACGACGACGCAAAGTATGACCGTGAGCTGAGCAGCTGTCGCGTGCTGCACGGGGCCTTGACAGCGGCCATCGAGGAGCTTCGAGTCGCATCGATGGAGGACGCCCGGGACGACGCCACGCCTGACGTTCGGAGCAGTCCAATCGACAGCTTTGAGCGCCCTCTGTGCGAGGGCCAGCCGCTCGCCGAATCCGAGGATTGGCTCGAGGCGAACCGCGCGGCACACGCTGAACTGATGCGTGACTACCAGTGTGTCGCGTGGCTCAATGTCAACCGGGAGGAGCATTTCAACAAGATGCACTTCCATGACCCCTTGCGCCTCTCGGCAGTCTACTTTGTGAGCGAGGGGCCCAGCGACCCCGATAGCAAATCCACGAGCTGCGCTCCTGACGGCCACTTGCTCTTCCGAGGGGGCAAGAGGCTACTATCGAGTGCCGTGCCGACACACAGCTTCATGGCTGTGCCTCCAGTGCCGGGCACTCTATGGGTGTTCCCGGGCGCCGTTCCGCATTGCGTGATGCCTTACAGGGCCGCCAGGCGCAGAAGTGGAAGGCCGGGTGCGCCGAGCGCGCCGAGAGTGTCGTTCGCTTTCAACTTGCTGGAAGACGCACCAGCGCCCAGCGCCCAGGCCTGAGCGTTGGTGTTTTTGGATTTTGCGGACGCGACGCCACACGCCAGCTTAAATAAAAAGGCGCCGCGGGCTGGCAGCACCCCGGTATGTGTTCCTAAGTCTTTCGAGCGTGTAGGACGTGTTCGTACACTACACACACGCATGCTATGCCGCAATGATACTATGGGCGGGCGCCCCGGCGGGGGCCGGTCCCGCGGGCATGCCTCCGCCGGTCCGGGGCTCGGCTCCCCGCGGCTCGCGGCTGCCCAGGCCGGCACAAAAATTCTCTCAGAGGATCACTCGTCGCTATCCCCTTCAAGGCGAAGCCTCGCGCCAAAGGCATCGAGCTGCTTGATTAGGTCGCGTCGCTCGCGTGCGCGCTGCCGCTCAGCCGCGGCGCGCACCTTATCGACCATGTGCTCGCACACCTTGGTGCCACACACATGGCGCACCGGCAGCAGCAGCGCCGCCGCGCAGTTCACGTCGCCCGCCTCGAGGCAGGCGTCGAGCAATTCCAGCGGGTCGCCGCACGCCGCGAAGAGCCGCGCCCAATGCGACGCGTCCGTCTTGCGCGCGCAGCCGGCGACGATGCGGCACCAATCGGGCGCGCCGAGCTCTCGCACCAGCGTCGCCACGTGCACGAAAAGAGAGGCGCCCGCGCCCTCGCCGCCACCGCCGCCACCGCCGGCGCCATCGGCCTCGGCGCCGTTGCCCGCCGCCTTTCGAGCTCTCGCGTCGCCCTCTGCTGCCTCGACGAGCGTCTCGTGAAGTAGGAGCTCGAGGCAGTACCGGCGACGGAACGGCGCGCGCTTGGCGCACGCGAGCGCGTCGGCAGGCCGCGCCATCAGCAGCAATTGACGAATCTCGACGTGGGCAAACGGCTGTGCATGCACGTGGGGGCTTGGCGGTGTCGACGCGCCGGGCGTTGGCAAAAAGGCAGCACCGAGCACTGCCCGCGAGGCGGTGAGTACTGCGAGTGGGATGACCTCACGCGGCGACGGCAGAACCTGCATCGGAGGCGCGCCGTCGTGGGCACCACCGCCACGCGGCGACGGCAGAACCTGCATCGGAGGCGCGGCGGCGGCGGCGGCGGCGGCGGCGGCGGCGGCGGCGGCGGTGCCCACGACGGCGCCCAGAGTGCCCATAACAGCGCTTCGGGCTTCCCACAGCTGCATGCCTCGGGTCGAGAGCGTCCACAGCTTGCCCGGGGCGTGCCACAGACGCTGGCAGCTGCCCGCAGGCACAGCAGTGCACACATGGGTGGTACGGCACGGCGTGAGCGCTGTCGTGGGCACCACGGGCGCTGACAGGCAGCACACGACGACTGAACCATCGAGTAGCAGTATCGCCGCTTCCACAGCTTCGGGTGGAGGGGGAGGGACGTCGTGACCAGCCGCCTCGCCGGCACTGGGTCCGCCGAGTCGGACGCTTGCAGGCTCGCGCATCGACGGGGCGGTGCCCGAGACGGCGCTCAGCCCTACCGGTAACGCAAGGCTCGATGGCAGGCGGACGGAGGTGCCTAGGGTGACCGAGACGGCGCTTTTGGAGCCGTCCACATCAATATGGACCAGCTGGAGGAAATGCCCACGACAGCGCTCATCGGCTCCGCCTTCGCCTTCGCCTTCGCCCCCGCTGCTGCTGCTGGTGAGTCCGAGCACTAGGGTCGTGCGAGGGGCAAGCCCGTACCAACTGCCGCCCTCCCACGGTCTAGTGCTGCCTGTGGGGAGAGGCCCTGTGCGGATGTCCCCACAGGTGGATACCGCGCCCCCTGCGCCCATCGCGCCTGCCGCGGCGGCCCCGATCACCTCAGCCGAGCGCAGCACTGCGGCACATCCCCACAGGGCCTTGCGTGGCACGTCCAAGGTCACCTGCAGCAACACCTCGCGTAAGTCATGCCGCAGCAACCACATCGAGAGCGGCGGTGCCGCTGTCACGTCCGGCGTGACGTCGTCGTCGCCGCCGCCGCCGCCGCCGTCGTCGTCGCCGCCGTCGCCGCCGCCGCCGCCGCCGCCGCCGCCGCCGTGTGGCGCGAGCGGGTGGCCAAGGACGCACAGGCATTCCTCTGAGATCCAATGGAGCGCATACGCACGGAAGGGGCGGTACTGTGTGCCGGACACCCCCAGGAATCGCCATCGCAATTCGTCCGTGCTGACGCTGCGGCACACGGCGACGCCGCGCGCGCCAGCTACGGCGACGCTCGCGCCACGCACGGCGGCCGTTCGTAACGGCCACGCGCGCTCGAGGTACGTACGAGGCACTGCGAGCACCCGCCAGCCGCTCGCCGCGGCCACACAGCGCACGAAGCGCACGTGGTCCGCACCGAGAAGGGCGATGGCCGAGGGCTCGTCAGAGGTGCCCTGGCAGACGTTGCGCGCGTTCCCGGGCGCGCCCGCCTGCCGCGCCACCCCCAAGCTGCACACAAGGCCGGCGCCCGACACGGCGCCCGCCGCCGACGGCGTCGGCACGGCGGGGCAAGCGAGCAGCTCTGCGTCGGCGTCACTCCAAGCCAAGCTCGTCGCTCCGCCCTTGAGCAGCCCACCAGAGAGGGAGAGCCCAGCAGCACCCACTGGCCACAACCCGGTGAGAGTGCCGCAGGCGTCGAAGAGCACGACGCCGCGCGCCGCGTACCCCACCGCCAGCGCATCGGCATCCCGGCTAAAGGCGAGGCAGCTCACGCCGCCCGTGGCTTGTAAATCGTACCCCCAAGGCCCAAGGGAGAGCGTGCAGGCCCGAGTCGCCACCAGCTGTGGAGAAGTGGCGGGGCTCTCCGAACCCGGCTCCGCATTTGAGTGCACGTGGAAGATTGCTACGCTGCCGTCCTCAAGTCCCACAGCCACGGTCATAGCGCCGAGCGCCATCCCGTTCGCCGATTGGGGTCGGCGTGCCGCCGAAGCTTTCGCCGAGGCTGCTGCCGAGGCCGACGGCGCGCCTGCCAACGTCGTGGTGTGGTGTGGTGTGGTGTGGTGTGGGTGCACCCGGCTGTGCGCGGCGATGCAGCAGGCGCCTCGAGGCTCGAGGCACGCCGTGGCGACCGGGCGCTCGTCGAGCGCCGTGTCGAGCAGGGCGGCGAGGCCGTGGCGATCACGCGTCGTGCCGAGCGCCCATGCGACCACGGCACAGCCACTCGTCGTCAACATACGGCCGCCGCTCGCGCCCGCGCCGGCGCTGCAACTGCCACCCGCGCCGTGCTGGGCGCGTGGCTCCTCGGCACCGAGCACCATCGCCACTAGACCTCCTGGCGCCACGCAGACGTCGATGATGGCGCTCATCGGTGGCAGGGCGGCATCTCGGCTCGTACTGCTGCGGCTGCTGCCGGTGCCGGTGCTGGTGCTGGTGCTGGTGCTGGTGCTGGTGCTGGTGCCGGTGCTGGTGCCGGTGCTGCTGGTGGTGGCGGTGGTGGTGCTGCTGGTGGTGGTGCTGGTGTCGTTGCTGCTCTCAGGGGCTTGGTGACAGCTGATCGTCGGGTTGTGGCGCGGCTGCGGGGCGGCCGCGCGATTGGCTACTGGCGAGCCTGGCAGGCGCGGTGTGACGACATTTGGGATCGCGCCACCGCCGTACTTTTGACGAAGCTCGCTCTGCGTCAGGTCGCTATCCCTCGTGCGTGAGAGCAGCTGCGCCATCTTCGCCTTCATGCGCTCATCGAGGCCGCTGCCTCTGGGTGCGGTGGGGGCGCCTCCTCTGCACGCGTCACTGGCAGTGGTGGGAGCACCGCCACTGCACGCGTCGCGTGGTTCGTGGACGTCCACAGCCGCCGCATGCAAGTGCTCACCACGGCGTGGTTCGTGGACGTCCACAGCCGCCGCATGCAAGTGCTCACCACGGCGTGGTTCGTGGACGTCCACAGCCGCCGCGCACGCCGCCGTCACGGCGCTTCGCTGAACAAGTGGCGTGCTGGGCTCGGTGATCGGCACGGCGCTTCGCTGAACAAGTGGCGTGCTGGGCTCGGTGATCGGCGCGGCCGACGACGGTGGCGCGGCCGCCCCAGACCGCACAGGTCGTCCTGGTCGAAAGGCGGACGAGGCGCCGTACTGAGCGGGCTGCGAGGCGCCGTACTGAGCTCGTGTGGCCATCGGCGTGCTGCTGCTGCACGCCGGGGAGAGGAGCGCTGTCGTGAGCGCCGATGGCGTGGGTGGCGGTGCGATGGCGGGTGGCGCTGCAGGTGCGGCGACGGGCGGCGGCGACGGCGGGGCCGATGGCGTTCCGAGCGCGAGCGCTGGCGTCATTGCAACAAGAGGCGCCGCCGGGCCCGCGCACCGCAGCACACGGAGCAGCTCGCCTGACCAACTGACGAGGGCCCAGCTGGCGGGGATGGAGCCGCTGGAGCCGCAGCCGGGGTTGCCTTTGCCCAGATTGGGGCCGCCCATGCCAATCAGTACGGCGGTAGCATCTGCTGACACGCACGTCAGCGAGCCCGCGCAATGCGCGGCGAGGCTCTGCTGCACCGACGGTCGGAGGGGCATGGGTGACCCGTGTGACTGTTGCAGCTCTCTTCGGCGTAGCTCTGGCGAAGCCACCGCATAGAGATAAATGCGAGTGCCCCGGCTTATGGCAGCGAGGCGGGTGCCGTCTGGATGCCAAGCCATTCGGTAGTGTGCGTCATCGGCGGGATCTTGCGACGAAGTCCCAGGCTGGCAGCGAGCGAGCAGCGACCTCGGGAACGTGCGCCAGATGCAAATGGAGCGCGCCGAGAGGCAGGCGATGCGGCCTGGTCGTGCGATCAGCTGCAGCAGCGGCTCGGGCGCGTCCGAGTCCCCGAGTGCCTCGACGCGCTCTTGGGCCCACAGACCGACGATCGACATGTGACGAGAACAACCAAAGGGCGGTTCGCTCCGCTCCGCATGATTGCTCCGCGGCGGCGCGAGCTTCGGTCGGAGAAGGCGTACTCGTGTAAGAATGCGGAAACAGAACCATACAGTATGTGGGATGAAAATCATCCCTCTGCCGATTTTATAATATGATCAGCAGCTGTCCGCTTTTCATACGTCTTGTCGTGAACAGCGATGGCAGGGATCCCTGGTCTGCCCGGCGAGAGCTCGATGACGCCGCTCAATGCCGAGGAGACGGACAAGATCTTTGTCCTCGTGCTCGAGCTCACAAATCCAGACCAGCGCGAGACGGCGCTGCTCGAGCTCTCCAAGCGGCGCGAGACGTTCCCTGACCTGGCGCCCATTCTGTGGCACTCATTTGGCACGGTCTCTGCGCTGCTGCAGGAGATCGTGGCCATCTATCCGCTGCTGTCGCCGCCTGCGCTCACCGCGCAGGCCTCCAACCGCGTGTGCAACGCGCTCGCGCTGCTGCAGTGCGTGGCCTCCCACCCGGACACGCGCACACTCTTCCTCAACGCGCACATCCCTCTGTTCCTGTACCCGTTCCTGAACACGGTGTCGAAGACGCGGCCATTTGAGTACCTGCGGCTGACCTCGCTCGGCGTCATCGGCGCGCTCGTCAAGGTGGACGATGCCGACGTCATCAACTTTCTGCTCTCCACCGAGATCATCCCGCTCTGCCTGCGCATCATGGAGACAGGCTCTGAGTTGTCGAAGACGGTGGCCACGTTCATCGTGCAGAAGATCCTACTCGACGAGACGGGCCTCGCGTACATTTGCGCCACCGCCGAACGCTTCTACGCCGTGAGCACCGTGCTCGCCAACCTCGTGGGCGCCCTTGTCGAGCAGCCCTCAGGACGCCTGCTCAAGCACATCGTTCGCTGCTTCCTGCGCCTGTCCGATAATGCACGTGCGCGCGAGGCGCTGCGGCAGTGCCTGCCCGACGCGCTGCGCGACGCGACCTTCAGCGCGTGCCTCAAGGACGACGTGACGACCAAGCGCTGGCACACGCAGCTGCTCTTTAACATCACCGAGTCTGTGCAGCACGTGCAAGGATGATACTGTCGATGTTCTCCAGTTGGTCCCCAGAGATCCCCGAGGTTCATGCTTAGATGCTTCATCGCGGAATTTCGGGATCCAGTGTCCACCAGCTCCTCGCCGCGTGGATGGCTGTGCCTGTGGCGCACCCACTCCGCCGGCCCGCGGTGGCCGGTGCCTTTGGTCGAGCCGCTCAGAGCGCGTCTTGACAGCGCGAGATGCAGCTGTAGCCTCTTATATTTGAAATTCTGTGGTGGCGCGTCCATTTTGCCTTTCCCCCACGAACTCGTGGCACTGACGTGGCACAAACACACCACATGGCCCCGGGGGCGGCCGCTCTCGGCACGCGGCACGCGGCGCGCATCTGGACTGTCTAGAGGTGACCCGATATTAAAACGGCCACAAAAGTAGCCGACTGTACTGGACGTGTACATCGCGCGAGCGTCTCACTCGCATAGGCAGAGCATTCACAGGCGCAGAGATGGCATACGCGATCAAGCCTTCTTGACCTTGATCGTGGTCGCCGCCGCCAGCCCGCAGTCGGCCAGCGTGCCGCTCACCGCCTTGCCCTGGTACATAAACACCGTGGGCGCCTTCGCACCAGCCGCCACCACCTTGGTTTTCAGCGTGTCCGCGGTGTCACTGGGCGCAACCATCACCTCGACGGTATCGATTTTCGTCATCCACGGAATATCGGGCAGCGTCGGGTACGATGGCGGCGTGCGGTAGATGTCTGATGGGCGGCTCTTCTTCGGCCGGTTTTTGTTGTGCTTACGCGTCGCCTTCAACTCGACATGGTGCGCCACTGCGAACAGACGTGGACGCGAGAGACATCAGCAGCGGGCCACAGGCGCGGGCACAATGCCAGGCCCAGGCAGTCCAAGCAGTCCAGGCAGAGCAATAGCGGAAGGCAACAGCCAACAAAGCTTCCGCACGCCTCGCAGGGGTCAATGCCAGAGAGAGAGAGCCAGGCGAGGGCTGGCGCGTACTGGAGACGGCGGTCGTACGTGTGCAGGCGGGCGGTGCAAATTGCTGCACGGGCGAGAGCACGAGGCTCGCCACGGACTGGACGGCCAGCAGGACTAGAACGGAGCGCATGGCCAGGGAAAGGCAGTCCCAGCTCCTCCTTGAGCTCAGGCGTCGTCGTGGATGTTTCGAGCTCCAGACACGAGAAAGAGACCCAGTGAAACACAACGGACGCAAATTGGCCTTTCACGTGTGAGAGCCTATGGGTTTTCACGGGGCGCTCGTCCGTATAGGCTCGGCGGTTACGTACCGTCGTTCCTACAGAAGAAATTTATTTAATATGGCCAAGCGGGGCTAACAGAGCCTACGATTGAGCGCCTATTTACCCTTTAAGCCTCGCAGCGATCGCCGCCGTCCACCTCTGTGCTCTGACGCTACCCGCCTCCCGCAGAACGGCGGTCACCAATACCAAATTTGACCAATACGCTCGGCATACGATAATCAAGTTCAAGTTCAAGTTCAAGATCAAGTTTTCAAGTACTACACCCGCGCTGCACTGTATCTGTAAACAGTAAAGGTGTTCACGCTACCGGGTACACTCCGCTCTGCTCTATGTCCGCGCTATCTACATTGGCACCACGACCTACTGGCAGTACAATATATGAAGTATGCAAGTATTATCTGGCGGGCCCTGTTGGTACATGAATCATGATCGCGGAATCATGGTCGCGGAGGCTTCCGCGGTGATACTGCATACTCAACGTTTACGTGGTGAAGCGCCCTCGAGCGCCTCAATCGCTGTCTTCACTGCGGACACTAGCTGCAACGCCTCCGCCTCGTCCCGTGGGCCATCGCGGCGCCACCGATCGTCGTCGAGGTGGCTAGCTGCATTCCTCCAGATACGGAACGTGTGCAAGCGATCTTTCAGGTCGGTCCGCATGCCGCACTCGCGATGCCAATACTTGATGCGCTCCTCAAAGCCCTCTGGCGCCTTCGCCGCCCTTGCTGCATAGATGGCGTCTAGTCGACACATCACGCTGCTGAACGCGAGCAGCACATTGTCCTTGATGCCCTTGTGCGCATCTGAGCCCTTGCGCATCTCACGCACCTGCATCGAGAGCGGCGTGGGCACGTAGTCAGCCGCCGTGCTCACCGGGTGCTCCGAGCTTGAGAGCGCCGAGCCGCCGAGCGTGACGCAGCCTGTGCCACTGCTCCCATCCTCATCAGCCAGGCTCGTGAGTATCGCCAGCGCGGCGGCTACCGTGAGCCTCTTCCGCACACTGCTGTGGCACAGACCGGAAGCAGCAGACCGGACAGCGTCCTTGCACGCCGCCACCGCAAGTGCCGGCCAGCCAGCACTGGCATCAGCAAGCTGTGCCGCATCGATGTCCACAAAGTCCTCATCAAAGTCCTCCTCGCACTTGGTGATAATGCTCAGGGGGGAGCGACCAGTCAGCGTCACAAGTAGCGTGATGCCCAGCGCCCAGCCATCCGTCGTAGCTGAGTACGCGCCGCCCTCAACAACGCTCGGGTCCAGATATCCGCGGGTCAGGTAGAGCGCATTGGACGCGCTCTTCATCTTTGACGCCTCGGGCCCGGCGTCCATCTTGGCGAAGCCCGTGTCAGCGAGGTAGGCGTTGAGCTCATCGTCGAGCAGGATGTTCTCGGGCTTGAAGTCGCGATGGACGACGGCACCCTTGCCGCCAGGCACCGGCGTGTGCAGATAGAGCAGCGCGTCGGCCGCCTGGCGTAGGATGCGCAGGCGCTGGTGCCACATCAGAGGGATCAGCGATGCACCGAGGCCGAGGCGGCGCAGGTACTCAGGGTCGGCCTCTTTCGGCCACAGCCGATCGGCGAGGCTGCCGCCGCGCATCAGCGGGAAGACGAGGCACGGCGGCGCCTCGTGCTCCAGGTAGTAGCCGAGCAGCGGCAGCAAGTGCGGGTGGCTGCACTGCTGCAGCACACTCACCTCGCGCTGCAGGTCGGCGAGATCGTACACGCCCGACTTGGCGCGCTTGACGGCGACGGGCTTGTGGCGCAGCCAGAGCGGCAGCGCCTCGGGTCGCAGCGACGACAGCGCATCCGCAGTGAAGACGCGGCCGTAGCCGCCGCTGCCGATGAGCCTCTGCTCTCCAAAGCCGTCCGTCGCCGCCGTAAGCTCGGCGAGCGTGAGGGCGACGGCCGCAGGTGGTGCTGAGGGCGCCTCTGGGGCCACCGATGCTGAGGCCGCTTCTGCGGATGCTGAGCCTGCGGCAGGCGGCGACTGTTTGACCTCGAGCAGTGACAGCTTTGACACGCTGTCCAGCATCTCTATCTCCTCCGCGTGCTTGCGACGCAGCTTCTGGCTCTCCTGCTTGCGCTTCTTGTGTAAGCGCTCGCGCATCGCCCTCGCCTCCGCCATCACACCCTCACTCGCGCGGGCGTGGTGCTCCTCGATCGCACCGATCAGGCCCTCGTACTGCTCGGCTGTCATAGCCACACACAGCGCCTCGTTGGCGGCGGCTGAAGGAGCGGGACCCAGGAGGCCCTTGTCGTCAGCAGCCGCCAACATCTCGTCGTCCGCATCGGCGCTGCCGCTCGCGGCCGCTAACGCACTCGCTACCGGCGCTCTCGCCTCCTTCGCCCATGCCTGCTTGGCTTTGGCTTTCTTGCTCGCTTTCTTCTTCTGCGCCTGCTGCTTGGGCGCGCCTTCCGCCTCCTCCTCCTCTGCCAGCAGAGCCGCAGCGGCAAGCTCGGCTGCCCGCTCGGCTGCCGCACGCTCCGCAATCGACATCGGAGCGACCGCAGCGATGACCGAAGGTGCGCGGCGACTGCTGGAGTAGAGACGCAGGAAGCTACGCAGGAATCTTGCAATGACGGTGTGCCCTCGTGCCTCGGCGAGTTCGAGGGCCGTGCCCGAAACGGATCGCAAGTCGGTCCGTGCGCCCGCATGTACAAGCAGCTTGACTATGTCGATCGAGCCCGCGAAACAAGCGGAGATCAGAGGCGTCATGCCGTTGCTGTCTGCTCGGTCGATGGCGGCGTGGGCGGCGAGCAGCAGCTGCGCGCAGTCGCCGTGGTCTTTGATGCAGGCGACGTTTAGAGACGTGATGCCGTGGCCTTCCGCCTGGTCGACCGCAGCGCGGGCGGCGAGCAGCAGCTGCGCGCAGCCGTCGTGGCCTTCGACGCAAGCGGCGAACAGAGGCGTGTAGCCAATCTTCTCTGCCTGGTCGAGGGCGGCGTGGGCGCCGAGCAGCAGCTGCACGATGTCGCAGTGACCATGGAGGCAGGCGACGTACAGAGGCGTGCAGCCGTCGCTGTCTGCCTGGTCGACGGCGGCGTGGGCGGCGAGCAGCACCTGCGCGCAGTCGCCGTGGCCTTTGTCGCAGGCGGCGATCAGAGGCGTGCGGCCGTTGCTGTCTGCTGCGTCGACGGCGGCCTGGGAAAAGAGAAGCAGCTGCGCGCAGACGCCGTGGCCTTTGTCGCAGGCCGCGTACAGAGGCGTTTCGCGGTCGCTGTTTGCCTGGTCGACGGCGGCGTGGGCGCCGAGCAGCAGCTGCACGCAGTCGCCGTGGCCTTTGATGCAGGCGGCGATTAGAGGCGTAGCGCCGTCGCGGTCTGCCTGGTCGACGGCGGCGTGGGCGGCGAGCAGCAGCTGCGCGCACTTAAGGTGACCAGTTTCACATGCAGTCAGTAGGCACATGCCGAGGTGGGCCACTTCTTTCACGCTAATGATGAGGCCCACGGCCTTGGCCTCTTCGCCCCGCCGAAGCGCGTCGAGGAGCGTGTCCATGACCCGACGGGCCAGATACTATGTATTCCTGTGAC
>Ga0210242_101210_pt1 | contig 20401 bp, 15 predicted proteins | sample ChrtobMeP5a_16mM_FD_155445 | JGI IMG/M metagenome (GOLD analysis project Ga0210242, IMG submission 155445) | Chrysochromulina tobin associated microbial communities from unialgal haptophyte culture, Seattle, Washington, United States - P5a_16mM | ecosystem: Host-associated > Algae > Haptophytes >... | reverse complement strand
TTCAGCGTCTGAGGTGCTCGGCCACGAGCCGACGGACATGGCTGACGGACCACGGACATGGCTGATGCGCATACCGAGCGATGCATGGGTGCCGCGGGTTCTCGTCGCGGACAGCACCGATGTCGGTTGAGTGCGGTCTGCAGGGCAGTGCGAGGCGCGACAGCGGAGGCGCGACAGCGGAGGCGTGCGCTCCAGCGCGAAGTTTACGCTGCCCCCTCAAACCTTAACACTTCTCACCACCACACTGACTCCAGATATCAGAAGCCTCCCAGCGCACGTCTCGACGCACCACATCCACCCGGTTTCGTTCGCGCGTACTCCGAGTACGTGTCACGGGGCGCGCACAAGGAAACAGCAGTCAAGGAAACAGCCACCACTCGCCGCCACCGCCCTTCTCTCGCCGCGTCGCCTCAGTCCCGGCCGCGCGCGCACTCTCGCGCTCACCAATGGCGCTCTGGCGCCGCTCAGCCGCCCTCCGCCTCGGCTGCCGCGCCGTCACCTGCACCGGCCGTTCCGGTGTGGAAACGAGCGCCCGCCGTCCACTCACTCCCCTTTTCCCACAGCAACATCTTACTCCCAGATACTCCGCGCACGAGCGCGCGCGCTGTCATGAGCGAGCGCCTTGTCGCCGCCTGCTGCGTCGTCAGCCGAGCCACCGCCGTCCGCCGCCGCCGCCGCCACCGCCGCCGCTCGCCGTCGGCATCGCCGCCGCCGCCCTTGCCCCGCGTCGCTCGGCATTTACATCTTCCTCCACACCCCATTTGCTGCAGACGAGCCGGGCGCGCACCTCGAGCCACGAGGAGCGAGATCTCGAGCGACGAGATCTACCGGTGCGAATCTGGCCGCACCTCGATCTGGCGGCCCAGGAGGAAGGATTCGTTAAAGAGCTGGATGGCCTTCGCCGCCTCGCGCGTCGTCGAGAAGAGGACGGTGCCGCAGCCGCGCGACCGCCCGTCCGCGTCCACCATGACGTCAGCATGGACGACATTGCCGGCCGCGCGGAAGTGGTCCTTGAGGGCCTGCCATCAGAGGTCATGCGCGGCGATCGAGCTCAGTCATGGTCCATCAGTCAAGCCTGCAGGCACTCACCTGATGGACCAGGCAATCATGGACCAGGCAATCATGGACCAGGCAATCATGGACCAGGCAATCATGGACCAGGCAATCATGGACCAGGCAATCATGGACCAGGCAATCATGGACCAGGCAATCATGGACCAGGCAAGCAGGCTCGCACCTGCCACGCGACGTCCCAGGGCAGATTCCCCACGAACACCTGGCAACCGCTCCCGCCGCCCTCGCCCTTGCCGTAGCCCTTGCCGCTGCCCTTGCCGCCGCCGCCGAAGCCACCCTTGCCGCCGCCGCCCTCGCCGATCCCGTGGCCGGCCTCGCGGTCCTCACGCACAAATATCGAGCGAGAGTGCAGAACCGAGTCGTGTAGCGTGCTGATGGCGGCCGCCGCCTGCTCCGGCGTGGCGAACGCGACAAGCCCACAACCGCGCGATCGGCCGTCGGGACCCATCATCACGTCCGCGTGAAGCACATCGCCCACTGCGCGGAAATGGTCCTTGAGGTCCTGCCAGCTCGTCTCCCACGCCAGGTTGCCCACATACACCTTGGTGCCCGGCGTCGCGGGCGCACCGGCGCCGGCCTGGGCACCGGGCGGGCCCGCACCTGCACCGCCTGGCCGCCCGAGTAGCGGGGTGGCGGCCGCTGCACGTGCGGGCGGCAGCCCCCCCGCAAAGGGCGGCGGCGCAGCGCCGCCGCTGCCCACAGGGCCCGCGGGCGACGATCGGCTCGCGGGCGCTGGTAGGCCTGGCAGCGCCTGCCCACGCACACGTGCATGCACGCCAAGGGGTGAGCGAGCGGGGCAGAGCGGGAGGAGGCGCGGGAAGGGGGAGCGGGAAGCAGCGAGGGCAGCGAGGGCAGCGGCAGCGGCGGTGGCGGCGGCGGCGGCGCACAGCTTCACGGTCCTCGCGGACGTAGATCACGCGCCCGTTGATGCTTGTGGAGTTGAGAGTTTGGATCGCATTCGCGGCCTCACGCGCCGTGGCAAAGGTGACCATGCCACAACCCTTGGAACGGCCGTCCTGCCCCATCATCACGTCCGCGTGCACCACCTCACCCGCCTGCCGGAAATGGTCCTTGAGGTCCTGCCAGCTCGTCTCGAAGGCAAGGTTGTTTATGAAGACGCGTGCGCCCGGCTCTGACGGCGTTGTTGTCGGCGCCCGTGGCGGCGGCGCCCGCGGCAGCGCCGGGACGGGCACGCCGGCGCCGCGGACCTGCGGCGGCGCGGGCAGACCGGGCAGCGCCGCCTCGCGGTCCTCGCGCACGAAGATTGCGCGCGAGTGCAGCACCGAGTCATGCAGGGTGCTGATGGCGTTCGCCGCCTCCCGCGCCGTCGAAAAAGTGACGAGGCCGCAGCCCTTGGAGCGGCCGTCGGCACTTTGAATGACGTCCGCGTGCGTCACCTCACCTGCCTGCCGAAAATGGTCCTTGAGGTCCTGCCAGCTCGTCTCCCAGCTCAGGTTGCCCACATACACCTTGGTGCCCGGCGCTGCCGCGCCGCTGTCACCGCTGCTGTAGCCCTTGCCGCCGCCGAAGCCGCCCTTGCCCTTGCCCGCACCGAAGCCCTTGCCACGGCCGTAAATCGGTGCGTGCGTGGCCATCGCGCGCGCGTGTGAGCCGCGCGCGATTAGGTAGGTTGCGTGCGTCTGAGGCGCCTTCCTTGGCGCCTTTCGTCATCATCAGATGTTCACGAGCCATGATACAATGTGAAGATGAAGGGTTTTTTGTCGTGGAGAAGTCTGTCGACGTTGGTGTTCCGCAAACACGAGAGTGATTGTACATGTAAGTGTATCCTATCAGCGTCTTTAGGAATCCTTCAGGGGAAATACGGGAACACTAGATTGTATCGTATGCGCCCTGCACGGTGTGTCTGCGTCTTGCCGCGAGGGTAAATGTATCTTGTCACATACATGTACATGTACATCATGTACATGTACATGTAGCTCTTGACTTGTCGTGTGAAAAAAAACTTGGATCCATGAAGACAAACAAGACCGTAGTGGCAAGATTTAGTGGTGGCCAGCAGCTCTGTTCGGCCCGCCGAACGGCCTGCACGCTACGCTTCGCCGACTTGGCCGAGGAGCTCCAGGAAAACGTGTTGGCGTGGTCGACGACGCGAGGGCTCGCTGCCCTCCAGCGTCTGAATCGGCACCTCAACCAGCTCGTCACCAAGCGTTTGGCGCTTGTGCTACAGCCGCTCGAGACGTCGCCCTACAACTTGCGCCGTGGTTTCGGCGTCACGCTACAACCCAGCGGGTTTTGCACCCAGCAGTGTTTGCATCTGGCAAATAAAGGGCTCGGCGATAAAGAGGCCACGCTGCTGGCGGCTGGTGCGTTGGCGCTGCCGCAGCTAACACAGGTGGACCTCTCATTCAACAAGATTGGTGACACCGGCGCCCGTGCACTGGCACGGGCTGCAAACCTGTTTGGCGCCTTCGAGCGCGTCGAGTGTTGGCTCCTATCTATGAATGAGATTGACGACGACGGTCTGGGTGCATTGGCAAGGGCTGCGGGCGCCATGCCACGACTGAAGCTCTTGTACTTGAACCGCAACAAGTTCGGCGACGACGGCGTGACAGCGCTCGCTGCCGCGCTGACCGAGGGCTCGTGGGGCTCGCTCCGTCTCATCACGCTGCACGACACAGCGACGACGGACCGCGGCGGGAAAGCGCTGTCCAATGCTGCAAAGGACGGCTACCTGCCCAAGCTCACGTTCCTCAACTTGAGCGGTACGGACGTTACAGCGAGCACCAAGGCTCACATCAGCGCTCATTGCCAGGCATGCTCGGTGTTGTGATAGGAGACGTCGTCGGCAGGTGTGCAACTCAAATGGAGGTGCGTCGGCGATGGGACTTACATCGTATCACTTAAGGTGGGACTCCACTGTGGGTCTCGCGAGTGGGGGGCCGCGACGCAGTGAGGACGCTGTGAACATCGGTGACGGGTCAATTGATGCTCGACACATGATGTCTTCATGTAGAAGTCAAGTCTCTTCATAAACGTACTGACACGAGACCTTGAACCTAGGCTAAAACAGGAACGGCTATGGCCTATGCGTTAACCGTTATCGAATCGAAATGTGCTCTCGAGGCTAGCAGTGGAGGTGAGAGTTGACTTGACTTGACTTGACTTCACTGTCAACAACTTACCGAATGCATGCAATCCTAACGGACCGTGATCCATAAGAAGCCTGCCAAGAAGTGCCTAAATCGGGAGGGAGGGCCCCATCACCCAGTGCGCAGTGCACTTCGTTGCGGCGAGCACTTCGATGGTCAGGATTGTGTTCATCTATATTCTGACTGGACGGTACTTGCACGCGATAGCGGCGCCTTTGAAGGAACCTGCGGTTGAGCGCCTCGATGATCACCTCGAGGAGCGCCTTGGTCATGGCCTCAGTGAGAGCCTCGTTAAGCGCCTCGATCGGATGCCGGACTCCAAGCGGGACAAGACAAAGTTGTGCATGCAGAAGGTGTTCAACCGGGACCCTTGGAATTCCAAGCAGAAGAAGGAGCTGATGGTCGACTTCTCGACGTGCTTCGAGAATATCGATCGCGCCGCCATCGTGCAGGCCCAAGAGTTGATCCCGAAGGGGTCGGCGGCATTGGCACCCGAGGCCGCCCCTGCTGACGAGCAGTCCGAGGTCCACCAAAGCCCGGATTTCCATGAAATCCCCATTTGGTGGAACTTGCAACATCCGTCACCGCCGCCACCCTCGCCACCACCACTTCCAGATCCCCCGCCGGCGCCGCCATCTCCACCAGCACCACCTTCACCACCACCTTCACGACCACCTTCACCACTTCCATCTCCAGACATTCCCGACGACAAGTCACCCGGCGGGATCGGCTCCACCTTCTGGCCCTACATTCCCGGGGAAGGGGGCGACCCAGGACAGGCGAGCAGGCTAGAGGAGCTTCTCAAAGGCCAGGTGCCCTTCGAGAAGCAGAAGGGGCGCCGTACCCAATAAGTAAGGCAGGCTAGAGAAGCTGCTAATAGGCCAGCCCTTCGAGGAGTCAGCTCCCGTGCGCGGCTCGTCTGTGCCAACTGATGTCCGTAGGCCTGAGTCCAAGGCTTGCGCGCGCGTCGACAGGTCCCCGCATTAGTCTCTGGTGTGCATGTTCGCCGTGCTGTTGTCCTCGCTACGTTCCGCGAGTGAGAATCGCGAGCATGGGAATCATGTTAGGGGTGTTTGGCTGTTTGGGTGTGTCTTCCCCACTCTCCTACGAAGAGTTGAGTCAGAACCCGGAGATTCGAGATACATGTACCGGTATTCGATTATTCGTGCGAAAATGCCTCTCTTCTTTCTCGCAGGTGCGCTCCTGGTGCTGCGCGTGGGTCCACTGTACATGCAGGCACCTGCTGCGCCAGCCAAGACTAGCGTACCTGGCCTGCCCACTGCCTCCGACGCGGCCGACTTCGAATCCGATCCTCGGGCCTTTTGCGCCTCGCGGCTCAAGAAGCACGGCACTGCTTTTGTGACGGCCGCTCGCGGCGGCGCCACTTTCATCGGCGACAATGCGGCGCTCGCAGCCATTGGCACGTCAGCAGTAGCTGCACCTGTGCCACCAGAGCTCGCGCCGCCGTTTGCCACGCTTCCCGCGGGCGACGCCGACCCGTTCGCTGCGCACGCGGAGGCGTTCAACTCGGTCTGCTACGCGACAATCTTCGAATGGATCCCCCAGTACAAGGAGGCGGGCTTCTCGACGTTCCGCTTCGAGGACTTCATCGACGGCCGCGTGCGCAAGCTACGCGCCTCGGTGCGCTCGCTCATGCTCCGCGCGACGGCGCCGTACACGCTCGGCGTGAGTGCGGACCGTCTCGCGAGCACTCTCGGCTTCGCAAGCGATAAGGCAGGCAACGCTGCTCTCGATAAGGCGTACGCGGCGTACGTGTCGTCGCGGTTGGGAGCATCCTCGACCAAGAGCGGCCCGTTTGGCCTGCCGTCTCTCGGCGGGTCCAGTCTCCTCGGCGGCCTGGGTGGCGGCGAGATTGCGAAGTTCGAGCAAGGCATGAACCAGTGGGCCTCTTCGCAGGGCATAGAGAGCGCGAGTGCGCTGCGGCAGCTCGCGTCGTCAGTCGAGCAGACGACGGCGCTGCTGTGCAACCTGCTCGCGGCCACGCAGCTGCATCCGAAAGCCGCGGCCGCGCTCGCCATCGAGCAAGCGGCAGTGCTCAAGGGGAAGGACCCGAAACTTCCGATCTCGACCGCCGAGCTCGAGGCCATGCCATTGCTCAACAGCTTCGTGCGCGAGACGATGCGAGTGTATCCGCCGTGCCGACCGGCGGCGCGTGTGCTCAAGGCTGACCTCGCCGTCGGTGCTGTCAAGCTTCCCGCCGGAACGCTCATCGCCCCCGAGCCGTTTGTTGCGCACTTCGACCCCGAGTGTTTTGCGGAGCCGTTGAGCTTCGACCCGACACGTTTCGGCGCGCCGGGGGCGCCGGCGCCGCTGCTGCTGCCGTTTGCGAGCGCGCCGACCGACGCGCTCGGCGGTGCGGCGGCCGCCCCTGCAGGCGAGCGCCTCGCCATCAGCGCCGCGAAGGCGGCGTACGTGCAGCTGCGGCGCATGTTCGACCAAGTACAGCTGGGGGCCGAGCCATCGCCAGTGCCATCGGGTTACCCGCTGCATACAATCGACGAGCGCGTCGAGGCGCTGCTCAAGCCCAAGATGTACTATGAGCTTCAGCGCGGCGTCAAAAAGCTCCGCTTCTGAGGAGGCCACATGTGGAACCACGCGCCGGCGTTGCGCTGTGGAACATTACGGATTCATTAGACAGAGTTTACCATGAGAGCCGGCGATCTTCGCCCATTCGGTGGAGTGTAGAGAGTGTTGACGGTAATGTTAATAAGACGGATCAAAAGCGCCGGCCTGTGCCCCACCACTTCGTCTTCGAGCGGGTGGGCTCGCAGATCACCGGTTGCTCTAACCTTTACCCGCTTAACGCTTCCCAGAGCGTGTCTAAGATTTGGTTGCTGGTCTTCACTGTGTCCTGTTTCACTGTTAACAAAAGAGCCCAAAGTTCCACACGCAAACCCTGGGAAAACTTGTTTCACACACGCTCTGAAACCCAATGCGACGCTTCCTGACGCGCACTGCCACCTGCTCGGCGATGGCCGCGTCGGCGTGCGCCAATATCTCCGCCGCCGCCAGCGCAGAGCCTGCCACGACGACGACGAAGCCGCCCAAAATCACTCAAACTGCCGCCGCACCCAAGTCAATCGGTGAGATGGTGCTCGGCCTGTGCACTCGCGGGCGTCACGTCTTCCTCACCGGGTCCATAGACGACGAGAGTGCGAAGGTGGTGATTGCGCAGCTCATGTTTCTGGAGCAGGAGGCGCCTGGCGTGCCCATAAGGCTGCACATCAGCAGCGGCGGTGGCAAGGTGCAGCCCGGCTTCGCGATCCATGATGTGATGCACTCGATCACGTCGCCCGTGCACACGATCTGCCTGGGACACTGTGAGTCGATGGCGGCGGTGCTGCTCGCGGCGGGTGAGCCCGGGCATCGCGCGGCCATGGCCAACTCGCGCATCATGATCCATCAGCCGCGGCTGACTGGGGGCGGCACATCGAGCACTGCGCGGCAGCTGGCCATCAGCGCGGCGTCGATTGAGCGCAGCCGTCGTAAGCTAGCGGTGCTGCTCGCCGAGCGGACGGGCAAGCCTCTCGACGAGGTCCTCGACCTCATCGAGTACGACCACGTGATGGACGCGCAAGAGGCCCTCGCCCTTGGGCTCATCGATGTCGTGATTACCAAGCCGGGCGAGGGCTTCATGGCGGGGGCGAACGAGAGCGCCGCCGCCGAACCGACGAGCGTGAATGCAGCGGACGCTGCGTCCAACTCAAGTGATTGATGCGGCGTGAACGGAATTGTGAAATTTGTCTTTCCAAATCGGGAATTGGAAGGCACTCACGCTTCCTGACCCTGGTGTCGCGCATCAGTGCGGGGCAGATGAAGAGTGAGAAGCAAACGTTCCCCGTACCGCGGTCACAATCGCCGTGCAGCTTTGCACCGCTCATTCTGCTCGTCGCCATCGAGCTCGTCATTTACATTGTCACGACCGGGCTCGTGCTGCTGCCCGTGCTGCTGCCCAACTTGGGCATCTCGGGCGGCCACAGCCATCACTCGTACGTCACGATCGCGATCGGTGTCCTCTTGCTGGTCACGTACCAGGTCCTATTCATCCTGCTCTGCGTCTCCGCATTCTGCACCGTCACCACGCCACCGGGTGACATCCCCTCGTGGCTGCGCTCGGACGGCAAGTCCGACCTGCACTCGTACTCGAACCTGCTGCAGGCCGTGGAGCGCAAGCGCGACGGCTCGCCGCGCTTCTGCCGCAAGACCATGGCGTACAAGCCCGACCGCGCGCATTACTGCGCGGAGGTGGGTCGCTGCGTGCTGCAGTACCAAACGTTTTCAGTCTCACTCAACTCGGCGATCGGTTTCTACAACTACAAGTACTACCTGCTCACGGTCTTCTACGGGTTCTGCACGTCCGCGTGGGTGGTGGGCGCATGCCTGCCCGATGTGATGGACTCGTGGCCACCTTTCTCAAGGCTACCCGACTCGAGCCCGCCACCCTCGGTGGCGGCAGCCGTACCATTGCCTATTGGAGCGAGAAGTTTGCTGGACATGGGGGCGGCGGACCTGCAACGCCGGATCGAGTTCGGCGTGAACGCGCTGGTGTTCCCGAGCGTCGTCGATGATGACGAGACGAGCCAATACATCGTCGACGCGACCATGCTCTTCACGCTCGTCGCAGCAGTGCTGCTGCTGATCCCATGCCTCGTGCTGTGCGTGCTGCACGGATACCTTATCATGCGCGGCTACACGCTTTACGAGTGGAGGCAGGTGCTCGACGGCAAACGAGCGAAGGGCATCTCGCTCTTCGACTACGGCGGGCTGCACAACGTCGCCCTCACGCTCGGCGTCTACCCAACGCTCTGGCTGTTGCCGACCCGGTCAGGCATAGAGGGCAACGGCATCTTCTTTCCGGAGCAGGAGAGGATGCAATGACGCGCACATGCCATCGTTCGCGATCGCCGCAGTCTGCATGCACAATACCTGTGTTCTGTAGTTGTACACTTACCACTTAGCACACTGAGACGCGCATGCGGCAACACTCCGAGAAGAGGCCACACACACTCGACTCCGTTCGCGGCCACAAAGCCGCACGCAGAGGCTCTGTCAAGTGCATGCTCATCGCTACCCACGAGCGCGCAGACGTCCGCTCGGCGCACTCTCATGACCAATCACATTGGCGACAGAAGGTCCCAAAACCTCAGCTTAGGCTCCAGCGTCTTCGCATTACGGTAGCCAATCAAGACGACGATTGGGATGAAGCTGTAATAGAAGGCAGTGACGCCGTAGGGCAGGACGGTCTCGTAGACGTCGTAGAGTTTCTCCTGGAGCTTCGCCAGAGGACCCTCGAGCGGTGCAAGCTTCTCCTTCAAGCTCGCGGCCATGGCGAAGGCCTTCTCGCGTAGGGCCACGAGCGACATCCACGCGACGCGCACAGATTCCTCGCGGACGGAAGAATCGCGCAAAAGCGGCGGCGCGTGCAGTGCCGTCGTGACTCTGGGGACATGTGAGGGGTTTGTGTATAGGAGGAGCCTTTTGTAGGTGTAAAGGCTTCTATCGCACCTCCCCACAGACTTGAGCAGGTCTACTCATGGGTGACTCAGTCTCTTCCGCGTCAACCGCGGGGAGCGCTGTGGCTGTCGTGCCAAGGTGAGGCATGCGCCTGGCGTCCCACAGCTCGCGCACCCACCGTGTTTCTGCGTGACAGCCGCTCGGACGGCTTGCCAGGCGCTGACATTTTCCGCCTGAATGTCTGCCCAGAGCTTGCGTGCGTGCTGCCGCTAGCTGATAGCCCTGTGTCTGCCGCCGCTGCCGCACAGGGCTGCGATGAACCGGAACTCGGACGCCATCACCTGCCCAAAGGAAGAGGTGCTCCGGCGGTTGCAGCGTGAGACCACGTGCAGCTCTTGCTGCTCGGCGCTGCGTGTAATGATCCAGCGGCCGCTGCACCAGCTGACCCTGCTGCAGTCCTTCGTGTCGCACGAGGACGAGAGCGGATACGTGCTCAAAGAGAGCTTGGCGACACCCAAGTCGCTCGAGGAATCATGCGCCAAATTTCCGCTCGCCGATTGGCTGAAGAATTGCCAGCCGATGAAGCGCGACAAGCGCTGCCCGATGCATGCCAACTCGCGACACATCTTCAACTCGGCGGATCTGTGGGAGGACATGTGGGCGGAAATGTCGACGCAGCAAAAGCAGTCGATCTGCTCCGTCCACGCCGAGGAGCTGCACGACAAGCTCTGGCAGCACTGCACCGATAAGCACCACCTGTGCAAGGACTGCCGGAACAATGTGATGTGGGCGTTTGAGAAGCTAACCAAGAAGGATCTGCCGCTGGTGGGCACGGAGGCGGAGCAGGAGGCGGAGCGCGCGAGCCTGCAGGCCTACTTCAACGTGGACGACTGCAAGGAAGGCTTCATCTGCGTGCATGCCTCCGCGCTGCCGACGATCCTCTATCACTACGAGGATACGTTGGCCGAGGAGAGCGAAAACTCCGCTAAGGGGCGCCACGCGCCCACGCGGCAGGCAGGTCTCTCGGAGCTGCTGTGCGTGGTGGGGCGGCTGCTGCTGCGCAAGGTGCTCACCTCGTACCAGTCCTCTCTCGAAGAGGAGCAAAACCAGCAGCTTCTCGTGCGCCTGGTCCTGTCCTACTTCCAGGTGAGGCCCACTGATGACCTCTGATGACCACCGTGATGACCACTGGATGACCAATGATGACCACTGATGACCACTGATGACCACCGATGAGTCTCGCACGTCCAGGCGATGGCGCTCGAGCGCGCGGCCCTCGCCAATATGGAGTCGCTCCTCGAGGAGGATAGCTCGGTCACGGCCAACAAAGCGGCGGGGAGCGCGGCGGCGAGCGCGGCCGAGGGCGACCGCGCGGCGAGCAAGCGCAAGCTCAAAAAGGACCGGCAGAAGCTCAAGAAGGAGCAGGGACAGCAGGAGGCCGGCGAGCCCGAAGACGCTGGCCCGAATGGGGGCGAGGTCACATGGGACGAAGACCAAGAGCTCCACCTGCTGACGCAGATGGGCTGGACGCAATGTATGGGCTCGACGGGCGCCGAGGGCGCCGCGGCGGGCGGAACAGGCGGAACGTGCGAAAGCTGTGAGGAGAGCGCCGCCGCGGCCGCGCACGAGCTGGCGAGCGCGGCGAGCCAGCTCGAAGTCGAAGTCGATTCCACGGACGCCGTGGAGGCGGCGCGGCTCAAGCTGCAGCTGAGTGCCGAGGAGTGGACGCAATGGGAGCAGCGCAAGGCGGGGCTCCTTGAGGAGCGCCAGCGGATGCGCGAGCAGCTCAAGCAGCGCTTCGAGGAGTTCTGCGACAGCCGGCCGCAGCTCTCAGCGCGCTGACAACGACGCTGCCGACGCCGACGCTGACGCGCCAACGCAGCGCGCAGGGAGGCAGCCACCTCTTGGCCCCGGACGGGATCGGTCCTCCGGGGAGGCAGCGATATGATTCAGAGAGGGGCGATGCATATAGTCGCATCGCTCCGGCTCGCGACCAACCTCGTTTTGCTATCCGTTCCGATCGCACATATTACATTCTCATTCATACTTTGGTCGTCGCCAGCATGATCCGCTCTCGCTCGCCGCTCGCCGGTACAGGGTACAGATCATGTGTTTTCTAGAGTGAGGTTCCACTGGATTCATCTAAAGTAGCAAAAATAAGGTCCGGCGCGAAAAAACGACAAACCGGGTGCCGACGTTGCCGCGTTGCAGGGGACTGGGGAGGTCACGGCGTCACCGTCAGCACGGAGCACGCTCAGTCCGGCTTCACACCCAGCACCCACGCGCCCGCACCGGACGGCCGACGGGGTACCGCGACAGCTGACCGTTTCGACCCGCGCGGTCAGTTCAGGACAGGAATCAGAATGTGTGCGGCGCAGAAACCAACATGCTCATTTGGCGCGCCTTCCTCTGTCGGCGCTCCTCGACCGCTTGCGCCCCGTGGCGCCACCGGCCTCTCCTCCAACTCGTGCAAACGCCGATGGCTGGACCGCATTGGGTGCGGGGCTGGCCGCCCCGAGCCCCTGCCGGCGTACTAGCAGCCTCACCGGCAGTGGAGCCGCCGGCGCGCGAGCCACCTCCATCTTGGCCGCCAGCGCAGCGTCTGAGGTCGCCTCTGCCGGTGCCCAGCCCTCAGCCATCGCCATGGCGGGTGGTGGAAGGTCAGCGTACTCACCCGTCTTGGGTCGAAGGGCGCTCAACGACAGAGGCGCCGAGTCGGGCACGGTCTGATCGTCGCCGGATGCTGAGCCGCGGTGGTCGCCTCGTCCTGGCGGCTCCTCGAGTGCCTCGAAGGCCGCTGCCAGTTTACCAGTATCCAGCGGAGCGGCACGGCCACCAAGGGCCGCTAGCACCGCGACGGGGGGAGGGGCCTCCCCCAATGGTATCGGTGTCCATCGGCGGCATACGCGCCAGGCGCTGCCGGGGGCGAGCGCGCGGCTGAAGCGCGCGCGCAGCCCGGCCGCTCCTTGATCACCCGTCTCGTGAACGGCCGCTCCTTCATCACCCGTCTCGTCACCCGCCGGCGCTACCACCATTCCTGCCGCCTCTGCCGCCGCCTCCGCCGCCTCCCCCACCGCCTCCTCCTCCATCGCCTCGGGCTGTGTCTCAGTGGCAGATGGCGCGTCGTCGGTGACCGCGTCGGTGGACAACGGCTCTACCCGGAGGATGGCGGCCGCCGCAGCCTGCAGCCGTAGCAGTCGGCGCGTATGGGTGACCAAATTAGGCAGCTCGACTGCCAAATTAGGCAGCGGTAGCAGCCGGCGCGCCTGGCCGAGCGTCCCTGACGAACCCGACGAAACTGACGAACCCGACGCTCGACGCCCCGCCGAGGCTGTGCGCGCCCCGGCCGAAGCACCGCGCCGTCCTCCGGGAATGCAGAGGAGAGCGCTCGAGCAGTTGTCCGGCAGCAGCGGCCGCCCTTCGCCCTTGCGCGCGTCTGGCTTGTGCGAGTCCGCGGCCAGCCTGAGCGCCCGCAGCACGACCGGTCGGCCCCAGCCCGCAGCGGCGCGTGCGGCAGTCGAGATGAGGAGTCGCACAGTCTCAGCATCCAGCAGTAGTGCCCTCTCGAGCGCGCCCGATACGGCGTCCGCGTCCGGCTCGGCAGCGGGCGCCGTAGCGTGCGCGTCCAAGGCGACATTCGCGACCGCCGACGCGTCCGCCGCGTCGGCCTCCATCGCCCCGGCTGTACCACCACCGCCGCAACCGCCGCCACGGCTCTCCTCCAAAAAGTGTAACGCCCACCGCTGCAGTGCAAGCAGGCGCCGGGCGCTCGCCGGCGCCGGCGTACTCGCTAGCCCCCCCGGCGCTCCTCCCGCGTCGCCCGCGCCGCCCGCGCCGCGTGCAGCCGCCTCTGCCTCGAGACGTTTCACACAGCCGAGCAGCAACGATGCATGCAAGGACTGTCCAAATAAGGACTGGCGCTTCCACAGCTTGTACAGTCGTGCAAGGAGGACGCTCCACTGCAACCGGCGCTCCTCCCACGTGGGCTCGAGCACCTCCTCGCCCCCCTCCGTCTCCTGCGCCCCTGCATTGGACACATCGACCGCGGCAGCCGCCTCAGTGCTCCCATCGGCGTCGGCAGCGCCATCGGCGTCGGCAGCGCTGGTGGCGGCGGCTGTCGTACCCGCGCCGGTCGCGGGCCGAGGTGCGAGGAAGCCGCCGTCGAGCAAGGCGGGCACTAGGTGGGTACTCAGCTGAACCGGGTGCAGCACGCGCTCCAGCTCCGTCGCGCATGCGAGCACGTGCTTCCGAAGCGGCGGCTCGCCGCGCGCCGCGCGCCTTCGCGTCGCATGATCATATGTGCGCAGCGCCGTGTCGAGCGTCGAATGAAGGTTCGAGAGCAGCGCGCGCTGACGTAACCAATAGTGCTCGTGGAGCCAGAGCAGTGCGTGTTCCGCCGCGTGCCGCAAGCGCCCAAGCGACGGCAGCTGGTTGTGCGTGCACTCGTGCCGCAGCTCGACCAGCATCGGAGGCAAGCCGACAGTCTGCGCGAGAAACTTGACGGAGACGGCCCGCGCGCCCTGCTGCAGTGGATCAACCACACCATTGACCAGGCGCGTGATCGTCATCGCATACATGAGCCGCACAGCATGCTCCGATGCCGCGTGCGGCGCATGCTCAATGAGCAACGCCAGCTCGGTGAGCGCTGCGGTCGCGTCGACCGCAAGCGGCAGTTGGCCGCGGGCACGCCAGACTTCGCCGAGCTCGACCCCAAGCGTGCGCTTGGCCGGCTCGTCGAGTGCGAAGAAGAGCGAGTATGCCTCGTGCCACTCGTGCCACGACGCCCAAGGCATCGTCGTCGCGACGGCCATTTGTACAGGTTTCCAGTACGTGACGCGCACGTCGACGAGAAGTCAAGTCAAGTCAAGTCGAATTTGACGTGAATTGTCACCATGTCACCTACAAGTAAGGTATTGCCATGGGAATTGCAGGCAACTGATTGCAGGTGCACTTTGGGGGGGGGCTTCGCTCGTCGCCGCGCGCGCTCGCCGCGCCGGTCCTCGACGCGTCCCTCTCAACGTCTCAAGCCTCATGCGTCTGGGTCCGGGGTCCTCGTCGCGGGGGCCCCCCCCCCCCGCGCCGGGTCGGCGGTCGGGTCGGGGGCGGGCGGCGACGCCGGCGCGTGTGAAGCCGGAAAGCGGGAATCGTGAGACGGGTCTCCGCAAAAATTATATGAAGACGAGAGTGAACAGAGGCAACGCGCTGTTACGCACACTGCGCGCGTGGGGTCTCCACCGTAGCCTTGCCTGGCCGCTGCCGTTACCTATTATCGCCACCACAGAGCGTGAGGCACGACAGGATGAGCATGAACATATTGATCATGTCGAGGTAGAGCTCGATGGCGGCGATCACATAGTCGTCGACGCCCAGCCGGGTCACGATCATGTACGTGTCGTAGATGATGAAGCCGACAAAGATGATCATGCCCACGATGACCCACGCGAGAGACCAGCTGGCCGAGTAGCCGCCGAAGGCCATGCAGATCGAGAGGATGCACGACCAGAAGAGGAGCACGAAGAGGCCGATGCACAGCAGCGGACCGAGGAACGTAAAGTCGATGCGAGAGACGATGGTGAAGACGGTCAGGAGCAGAAAGGTGGCGGCCGTGAGCACGAACGCGAGCAGCAGGTCGCTCCCGAAGCCCGCGTCATAGTACAGGACGCAGATGATGCCTACCTCGAGGGAGATGCAGGCGGTGAAGACCGCGAGGCAGATCATGTTCTCAGGGTACTTGTCGCGCACACACATGAGACAGCACAGCACAAAGAGAGCGATGATGAGGAACAGCAAGCTGAGGTAGTAGCCCGGCCCTGTGATGAACACGCCGAACGCGGTGAGCACGTGTTCATTGCCCTTGTAGAAGGACGCGTAGATTAGACCGACCACGATGGCCACGGTCGCGACGAGCTGCGTGGCGAGGATGGCGTACACCTTGCGGATGAAGGCCGCGCGCACGGACGCGTCGATGGACATGTTTGCGTCGATGACGGATGGATCCACACCCATCCAGGTGGGCTCGCCAAAGTCTCTCTTGCGTGCTGGCCGGGTGGAATAGTAGAGTGGCTTGCGCTCGCCGGACGATCCGGGGCCCCAGCAGCGCAGGCTGTACTGGACGGCGATCATCACGAGCACCCACGCCACTATCAGCGCCAGCAAGAAGTACAGTGGCACCCAGTTGGGGTGAATCTTGTCGAGCGGCGGCGGTGGCGGCGGAGGCGGGTGGTCGACCCAAACGGGGACGTATTCGTACTCCGCGGCCCTGACTGTGGCGGGTGACGAGCTGCTGACGACGACGTGCGCCTCGTATTTTGGGTTTTCATCGGGCGTCGCAGTGCACAAAAGACTCGCAAGCACAGCAAAAGACTGCGTCATGGCGTCCTCTCTCACTTCCAAAGAAGGGCATGGAAGGGCGGGCGCTGAACGTCGTCCCGGGCATTCGCGGAAGAAACCTCAACACTCCCACCACTCTTAAAACCAATTCCCCCCACCCAATTCCCGGACTGAAAGGCGAGGTCGATCGGTCGAAGGCTATGGGGAGCTTGATGGGGATGGGGGGCCCGCGGCCCGGAACCCCGGATTCGAGTTCGCACATCGGCAATGCACATCGGTCATCTCGCCAATTGCAATGCTCGCCGTTTCATCGCGGCGATTACCGGCCGTACTGTAGGGGCTCACCGCACCTCTCTGGTAGACCCCGCACGCGCATCGCATTCGGGGTCGGTCCGTCCAGACCGCTACCACCGCTTTCCCTAGTAGCCCGCTTTGAGAAGCTTTGACGACCGTATTCGACCGGAGTCCGCGCCGGACCTTTCCGTGCGGTGTGTTGTTCCGGGGTTGAGCTTTGACCTTTGTGTGCTGACATCGGACTTAACTATCCAATTTGTTAACATCGGACACCACAGCGTGGTCGTGTCCGTGTGTGAATGCGTGTGAGGAGTGTTAGCCCAGTTAGGTATGTGTCGGCCCCGCCAAAGTCAACCCTTTCGTTACTGCGCTCACATCTTCCCGCGACGGGGGGCTCACATTTACGACTTCTGTCCTCACAGACGGCTGGAGAGGAAGCTGGCGATGCTCTGGACGACGTCCTTCCCACCGATTTCGTGCCCGCCGGGGTGGTACTTATGCGTCACCGTTGCGCCGTTGGTCTGCAGCAGCTGTCGAACCCACTCCGATGAGTAGTTGGGCAGAGTCATATCGTTGAGCCCGCTGGTGATATGCACGGGCAGCCCCGAATGCCTCTTGAGTCCCGCGGCCCACTCATCGACGACGATCGGCGCGCCGTTCATGAAGATCACACCGGAAGGTCCCTCGCCCTGCCGAACAGAGACACAACGCGGGTGCTCGATGCGCGTGCATGATGCGCACATGCGCACGTAAGGAAGCCATGGGCATGTCCTGTGTGCTCGCACGCACCTCTTTCATCTGCAGCGCAACATCAAGCGAGGTGATGGCGCCGAGCGAGAATCCGCAGAGTACGAGCCGTTTGGGCGAGAGCTGGCCGGCCGCGCCGCCGGCGATTGCGCGCGCCTCCTCGATGAGCTGTTTCATCCTCGCGCGGCACGTGTCCAGGTCCTGTGGCTTCTCACGAATCATCTTAGCCATTGCCGCCTCTTTCTGCGGGCCCGCGGGCATCATCTGGGTCATGATCAAGCTCTGGACGTCGAACGTCCACCACGCGTTCCCCATCGGACCCGGCGGCGCCTGCGGGCAGACGGTAACGATGCGCGCCGCGCTGAGCTTGGGCTCCTGCTCGATGAGCATGGGCACCACATCCACCAAGTCTCTGTTCGTGGCACCGAGGCCGTGGAGCACGATTATGAGCAGATCTGCTGCGGGGGCACCGGCGTCCCCCGCGATTAGGTCGGCGGGACCCTGGACGAGGCACGAGTAGCCGCCCATCTGCCGCTCCGCAGGCCGCGATGGAGGCGATGGCGCTGCGGAGGATGACGTCGCCTTCTTCGCCTTCTTCGCCTCGAGCGCCTCCCGCGCGCGAGCGCGGAGATCCACTTTGTCGATGCAGTCCTCGGTGGAGAGGCCACAGGAGGTGATCAGCTCCTTCAGTGCCTTGATCCCAAGTGCGTCGATGTCCTCCTCGTCGGACATGAGAGGTTGGTCTGGATACATAGTACGGAGTTTGTACTCGTGTCGCCTTTTCCCGAACCCGAACGAGTTTCGTAAGTAATAGGGGGATTCACGGTAAAGTGCACGATATTCCGCAAAGGCCGAAAGAAAAGTATGGCGCCAATACATTCAGTCCATCCCGCCTCTTTCACTCTCATGGTGGCGCTCGCGCCGCTTACTCTGACGGCAGCGGTGGCGCCTCGTAGCGCGCTGATGTATCATGCAAAACTCTTCCAGCCGCGCATCGCCGCGCAGGTCGCCGCCCTCGGCGGCGACCGCGGCGGGGACCGCGGCGGGGAGAAGGGCACGGACGAGATGCTCACACTGCTCTCAAGGGCGATGGCCGCGCGCGGGGCCGCGGACGTGGAGGCGCTGCGCACGCTCGCACGGCTTGTGGGCGTCAGTGGCGGTGGCGGCGATTCGCTGCCGCTCAACATGGGCAACGCGACGGCGCTCGTGAAGGCAGCCGTGGATGCGGCGCTCTCGCAGCTGCCTGGAGGCGAGCTGAGCGCGGAAGCCCGCCGGCAGTCGGTGCTCGTGGCCACATCGGTCGCCGTGGTGCTCTGCGAGGTCGTCCAGTTCGTCCTCGTGACGCTCGGCGCATGGCTCGTCGGCGGCGGCGTCGGCGCAGCCTCAGAGGGCGTGATCCCACTCCACGCGGCAGCGAGCGTGGCCCTCGGCAGCCGGCAGATCACGCGGCCAGTGCGCCTGGGCGTGCAGGTATGGGTCGCGCAGCGCGTCTACCGGCAGGTCGCCTCACTGCCGCGCCGCCGCCGCAGCGAGTATCTCGTGAGCATGCGCCGGATTGGCCTGATGGGCGCAGCCGCCCTCGCCCTTACCGCCGTGGCCCTCGTGCAGCTCGACCTAGCACTGACGCGGCCCCAGAATGCGGCGGTGAGCTCGATGCTCGGAGCGCTTCACCTGCGCCGGCAGGGCATGCCACCGCTCGCCTTCATGACCGGAGCGTTCGTGCGCCTTCTCGCGGCGCTTCTACGCGTCCTGGGCGCCCCAACGCCCGACCCTATGGCCTTCGCCAAAGGTGCGGCCGACGCCTGCCACTTGGTGCTCTGCGGAGCGGGCGCGGCGCTGGACGGCGTCGCTGCGCTCGCCGAGGCCGCGCGCACGGTCAAGCCCCTCCGCGCCCTCCTCGACCTCACGGAGACCGACGCGTGGGCCGTGGACACCCTCAAGGCAGCGGTGTCGCCGCGGAAGCTGGCGGCCTAGTTCCAGCGACTGTGAAAAGTGTGATACCGTAGGTGCGGGGTGGATGAAGAGAATAACAATTCTGAATTATGACTCTCTCTGTTCGCGCGCGTGTAGAGGACGGTCCGCGCGACGGAGATGAGAGGCTTAAGGAGATGCCCCGTGCATGACGGCCCGTGGCGGTGAGCCACACGCCCACACCCCCGGGTACGGTCTCTTCTCGCTCTTCTGGGGCCGCCGGGTCAGTTGACATCATGCATTAAAGAAGCAGAAAACCCCCCCAGGGCATGGGGCCGCGGTTGAGCGGAGAGCGCCAGAGGCAGCGCGCCCAGACATGCCACATGGCCAGAGCTGGATCCCGAGTCATCACTTTGTTCGCGTCATCTTGTGAATTGATTCTCTAGACGTGTCCCCGTTTAACCGTTTTGGTTCTACTATTTTGGTCCCCGTGTGTCCCGGCTACCGCCCGGGGTGTCGACGGCCTCTTGGGAGGTGACGGGGGTGCTCTATAGAGGGGGGGTAATCAAGTTGCCCCGCGCGCGTAGCGCGCGGGTTTTCAGCCCGCCGCAGGCGCGAAAATTTTGGCGATATTGACTGTAAATCACTACATTTAGGCCCTGAAATTGATGCCACTCACACACTATTGACTGCGGGCTACACGAAAGTACAGGAGCGGAAATAGAAACTGCGCTCTGTATTCTGGAATCTGTGCTCCCTACGTTGCGGTGAGCACTAGGTATTACACTCGGAAACTTGGATCTGGGAATTTGTGGGTCCCTCTTGCTGCGTCCTGCGACCCAAGAGGGGTCCTCCTTGGGGTCCTCGGAAACTCGGAAACTCGGAATCTGGAATTTGGGATTCCATCTGCCTTGGACCGAAGAGGGGGCCTCGGAAACTCGGAAACTCGGAAACTGGAATTTGGGGGTCCCTTGGGCGAGGACCCAAGAGGGGTGCTACTCGGAAACTCGGAAACTCGGAATCTGGAATTTGGGTGTATCTCCAGACCGGACCCAAGAGGGGGCCTCGGAAACTCGGAAACTCGGAATCTGGAATTTGCAGAGAGTATCCTGGAATCTGCACACTCGGAATCTTGGAATCTGGAATTTGCGGAGGAGTATCCAGGAATCTGTACACCTGGAATGTAGGAATACTCTAGGAATCTGGAAAGCATGGTCCTTGCGCGGACCCACAGAGGGGCCTTGGAAACTCGGAAACTCGGAATCTGGAATTTGCAGAGGAGCATCCTGGAATCTGCACACTTGGAAACATGGAATCTGGATGTTGGGGTCCCTCTGCGGACCCACGGAGGGGCCTCGGAAACTCGGAAACTCGGAAACTCGGAATCTGGAATTTGGGTTTCCGTGCTGCAAGGTTGCCCCCCCCCCCCCCCCCCCCCCCCCCCCCGCGCCGGCCACCCC
>Ga0210242_101209_pt1 | contig 20406 bp, 12 predicted proteins | sample ChrtobMeP5a_16mM_FD_155445 | JGI IMG/M metagenome (GOLD analysis project Ga0210242, IMG submission 155445) | Chrysochromulina tobin associated microbial communities from unialgal haptophyte culture, Seattle, Washington, United States - P5a_16mM | ecosystem: Host-associated > Algae > Haptophytes >... | reverse complement strand
ATGCGACGCTATCTGCGCTGTCCTGGAGCCATCTGCTGTCCTGCGCGTCGTGCGACACGGGCCGTGCTGCTGCCACATCCGGTTCTGCGACGAGCTGATCGCCGACGCGTTGAGCCCACTGCCCCGAGAATGCGGCGCCTCAGCTTACCAGCTGGCTGCGGCGGATGCTCCGTGCGCGGCAAGCCGCGCAGATGCCTTCGGGTGCGACACCAATGCCCTTGTGCTGTTCCCAGAGGCCGCAGCACCAGCCTCGGCGTCGCCGGCTTCGCGATTCGCTCTCGCCGTGATCGGCATCGACCACGGGCGTCGCCTCGAAGCCCAAACGGGCCGATCCGAGCGCGTCTGAAGCCGCCAGGGCGTCACCGACAGCGACGCGCACACGCCATGATCGTCTGGTACCAGACGAGGCTTGCGGACTGAGGGCGTGACGTGGGCCTTTAACTGATCCTCGCTCTAGCAGAACCAGCTCCAAAGCACCGCCTCGCGACAATCGTCACGAAGCAGAGGCACAGGGCGAGGCTGCTCTGCGCGACGCTCGCGCGCGGCGCGGCGCCCGAGGTGAGCTCGACGACCAGCACGGGCGGCGGCGGCGGCAGCAGCGCGGGGGTGTTGCCGAGCCCAAAGTGGTAATAGTCCTTCGGGCAGAAGCCTAGGAAACGGTTGCACTCAAAGGACGCGGGCGCCCGCGGCGGCTCGATGAGGATCGGCAGCAGGTCGAATTCCGCAAACCGGCCGGGGAGCGAGGCGATCGAGATGTACCAGTCGCCCGCGCGCCGCTCCGTGCCGACGGCCCCATCACTCGGCGCCATCCACGGCGTGGGCCCGAACGCAATGTCGAGCTTCGCCGAGGAGGAGTAGATCGGTGAGCCATAGAATTCGTCAAAGACGGTCAGCCAAGACATCTCGCAGTGCTCGGTGCCACACTGGGCGCCGCGGATATCGACCGCCGGCGCCGCGCACGCCCCGTGCTTCAGAAAGAGCGCGCGCACCATGCCGCCCGTCAGGTTGAACTCAACTGCAAGGGCATGGGTCTCGGGAACGTGCGGCATCACGAACGACTTGACGGCGCCGCAGCACACGTAGCCCCCGCCGCCCCGAGCGCGGCTGCGCACCAGCTGGCCGGAGACGGCCGTCGCGTTCTGCAGCTCGGCACGCAGCTCAAACTCCGTGGGCCGCAGCAGCACGCCCTCGGTCAGCAGCGCCGTCGTCTGGTCTGCGAGCCGCACCTGGACTTCATAAGAAGTCCCGTTACGCATCGCGCATGGGCTCACGCTTACCGCGCTCAGCGGCGGCGTGGCCTCAATCCAATCGCATCCCTGACAGCGCGCGCGTAGTGACGACACGTTGGCGCCGCGCACCTCGACGTACAAGTTGGCGTTGCCGATGCCCGTCGACGCCAGCGTATAGTTGCGGATCTGCCCGTAGTTGACGCAGCCTGTACGCCGACGAAGGCGATCAGAGGCGATCCGAGACGATCAGAGGCGATCGGAGGCAATCGGAGGCGATCAGGGAGGCGTTCCGATGCAATCAGAGGCAATCCGAGGCAATCAGGGCCGCCCCACCAGGACGAGTCGTCTCGAGCGCGAGATTGCCCGAGATCGGGCCGCTGACGAATTTCGCGTGGCGCACGTAGAGGGTGAAACGGCCGCGCCCTTGCCGCGCCACGCCCTGGCATTGGCCCAGGGCACACATGGCGAGCTCTGCCGTTGCGGTATTCAGCTCTGCTCCGAAGCCACCCTCTGAGGTGCGTCCAGCCACCACCGCGATAGTGTACGTGCCTGCCTGCGGCGCGACGGTGCAGAAGTACTCGATCTCGGCCTGCGCAGTCCGGTTGGTGAACACACGCCTCTGGTCGAAGCGAGCCGGCGGCGGCCTGGACAGCATCGAGCCCGTGCCCACATAGAGCGATCCGACGAAGCCCCGCCCTCCATTCGAGTTGCCGTTGGCAAAGGTGAGGTTCTCTCCAGTCCGTACGAGGCGCACCTGCAGAACGTCGTACCCGCTCACGGGCACGGTGAAGTATTGCCGGCACGTCTCCACGCCCCCCACGTTCGTGCCATCGCACGGCGCGAGGGCCGACTCGATGACCGTCCGCCCGGGTACAATCACACGCGGCAACGCCCTCACCGAGAGTTTGAACGACGTCTGGGCGACGTTGATGATCTGCGGCGCGTTGAGGCTGCCCGGAGACGGACGTACGCCGACGATGATGCGGTCGAGCGGTGGGTAATGCAGCCCGCCCGGGTTCGTCTGGTTGAACCCGTAGGATGCCGTGATGCGAGGCAGGTTCTCATACCTCAGCACGTACGAGCAGCACGAGCACTCCTCGTTCTGTATCCAACATTCTGGATCACCAAAGTCGATGGGCCCGGCCACTTGGCTCACTGGATCGCCCGGAATCGTGCCGTTCACCATGATCACGTCGAATCGCACCCACACTTGCTCACCGGCGATTGGCTGAAGTGTCTCCGAGTCGACCGTGACCACTGCATTGTGGGAGGTGTTATTCTCGTCGAGGCGGAGCTCGAACCACGACCATCTGTAGGAGGAGCCGCCCGTTCCCGTGATGACTTTCGTCACCGTCTCGCCCGACGTCAGCTGCTGCCACGTTTGCGCCATGTCAACACCCAAGACAGATAGGCGGCAAGCGCCACGGCGAAAAGGCGCACACACACGAAAAACGCCCGAGACGGCGCTTTCAAAAGTACTCTACACGGCCTGGAGCCCACGTTTAACGTTTTATCCCATTTTTCCTCAGGCATGTTGAGCATCTTGTCGAGTTGCGCCGCTGACGTGATCGCAGGTGCGAGGTGCAAGGCCAGCCGCTCCGGATCCGAATCGACACAAAGCACAATCGTGCGCGCTCGAACCTCGAGTCGCTGAAAGTTCTTTACTAGACTTTTTATTTATTTCGATTGCCGCATAGCTGCGCCGAACCGGACTCTTTCCCCACAAGCCGCACGGGACGTACAAATAAGTAAAACGTCCCGACTGGGCGCCACTGCGCACTGGCCGGACTGCGTGTCATGTGGCGGCAGGCGGGGAGTATCTGTATGTTCCTGAAAGTTCCTGAGATGGTTCCTGAAGTTCGCCCCGACGAGAGCGCGCCGCAGCTATCGCGTGATACTCCTCCGCGAGCCCCCGAAAGCTGGCTCGTTGAATGCGCGCTCCTCCAGCTCCTCCCTGCGCATCATAGTTTGCGACATCTTGACCTTCACATTCTTGATGTGGGCCTGGATGCTCTGTGCATGGAGCGCCTCGAGGGCCCTCGCGTCTGCCTCACGTTTGAGAATGTACGTGTGGCCCGGGCCTGCGTCGAGACGAGGCAAATCGGTCCACATACGGTAGTCCAACTCTTCCGGCGGCGTTGGGCGCGTCACGATGGCCAGGTGGTGGCGGATCTGCGGCGTGTTGTTGATGCCGGGCCAGCGGTAGTCAGGGCCCCATTTGTTCAGCGAGCTTGCGAGGCCAGGAGTTTGCCCAATGTGCGGTCGGTACTTGTAAAAGTTCCAGTCCTTGATCATGCGGCCTGGGTCCTCAGGGCTGCCGAGCTTTGGCAATGGCGGTGCGGAGTTCAGCCGCTCGCCACCGACGCCCGCCTTCATCACGTCCAGCCGCCCCTGCGCAAAGCCCAGGTGTTGGGACCACAGCGCCTTTGCCGCTTCCGACGCCTTTGCCCCAGGCGGTTTCGAGAATACGAGCGTGGCGGTGACCATCCGCCTCAACACCCCCACCAGAACGAGCGGAGCCGAGCGGTGCCGACGCCTCCACGAAGGAAAACAGCAAACGCGCCGTGTTGGTTTTTGTAAATTTGCCGTCCCATTCGCCAATCCATTTTGCTTCAAAATAGTCGAAACCTCTCCCGCGTATATACCCGCGAAGGGTCATAATATGTAAGAAAGAACCCTGACATCGACAAATTCGATGACGGTGAACGAAGACCGTTATCACAAATCGTGTCGATGCCTGTATTCATCACACACCCGCGCATGGTACGTACTCGTGTGGGGTCTGTGAGCGGGTGAGTCAAGTCGACTGCGGGGCTGTCGGTGTTCACACCGACTTCCCGACGATGCACAAAGGCCCATGGCGGCGAGCTGCGTGCCATGTTATTCGCCGAAGTTGACGGTCGCGGCGTCGCAGTTTTTGCTCGCGGCTACGGTGTTTGCCTCGTCTACTTTGCGCATGTGACGCTTCCGAGCTACATCGAGCGGCTCGACAACACAGTACTAACCTTTGGCTACGCTCCTTTCAGCCATTTTCCTCCGCTCGGCCACCCTTCGCCTGTGGCGCTGTGGCTGCTGCAGCGAACCCTGCTCTTTGCTGGCACATCGCTCGCCATCGGACTGCTCCCTCGGTGTGCACTGTGCCTCTCCACGCTCGCGCTCCTGCACGTGCTCGCCCTGGACCGCATTGTCTACAACAACCACTATGTGCTGATGATAGAGTTGTGCGCGCTGCTGCTTGCCGCCGACGAGCGCTGCCTGGCCTGGCCGCTGCGTAGCCGTCGCGCCGTCCTGCCGTACTGGCAGCTCCTGTCCCTGCAGCTGCTTGTGCTCACGCCCTACTTTTACGGCGGCCTGGCCAAGCTCAACCGCTCGTGGCTGCTGGACGCGGAGCCCGTGCGCACGTGGGCTGACGAGATGCTTGGTAGCATGGACGACGCGAGCGGTGGGCACGTCGCCCAGGCCCTCGAGCACCTGGCGCGTGGCGCCACCGACGCCGAGCTGCTCACGGCCTTCGCCTTCTTCGTCAGCTATGCGGGCCTCCTCATCGACCTCCTCGTCCCCTTGGCGTTGCTTCACCGGGCGCGCTGGCTGAGGTGCAGCGCGGCGCTCGTCGCCCTGGGCTTCCACGCATGCAATCGGCTCTGGTTCGGCCTCGGCGTCTTCCCGTACCTGTGCGTGCTCGGCTTGAGCCTCTTCCTTGTGGGAGGGCAGGTGCACGTGGTAGAGCAGGCTGCTGTGCCCGCAAGCCGTCATCCTGCACGACCGACATCGAAGCCAGCCGAGAGCACTCGTCGTTTCGCGCCGCGTCGCCGCTGGCCCGCCGTGGCGGTGCTCGCGCTGGCACTCCTCCACTGCGTGCTGCCCTTCCGCCACCAATGGCGCCACCGCGGCGACGAAGGGTACTCCAGCTTATGGACAGAAGAGGGTTCGCTCTTCGCCTGGCACATGAAACGGGTGGAGCGCTCAGGCTGGTTGGCGCTGCGGGTGCTCGCGCTCGACACGACGCAGCGTGAGTGGACACTCATCCCGGAGACCGACACGGCGCTGCACCCCGCCCAGGCAGGCTTCCTTCCAGTAAGCCCCACCATGCTACTAACGTATGCGCAGCATCTGCAGACCCTCTACGCCGCGCGCGGCGTCAACGTGAGTGTGTTTGCTCACGACTCGTGCGTTAGCGCCAACGGTCGACCGGCGCAACGGCTCTTCGTCGCAGCTGCGGACCTCCTCGAGGCCGCCGCGACCTACGACCGCATCTGGGCGCCAACGGGTGTCGGCAGCTTCCTGCACGAGTGGGGCGCAACCTCGCCCACACTCCGTTGCGACTTGCAGCCTGCAGCCGACGCTGAGGCCGTGCAGCGTGCGTCCGATGCCACGTTCCGGTGGCTGTACGGGCACTTGCTCTTCTCCAGACCGCACAAAAAGGACTGGCCTTGGAGAGGGCGTACCCGGATCCCTGCGGGTCGGACGATCGGTCGGACTCCTGCGGGGGCAGCGATGGCCTCGTGCGCGTCCGACACGTCCAACGCGGCGACTGAAGGTGCTGCAGAGCCTGAGGGTCGTCTCTGGAACTCGAGAGGCGCGCCGGCGTGGGCACGGGTGTCCTCGTTTGTGCACGCACGTAATGCGATTTGGACGCCCGTGGACGCGCCTCCTGAATAAACCGTAATTGAGGCCACTTGTAGACGCTAGCGCAGGCTGAAGATCCCTTTTGCTTGTTGGGAGCTGTCTTTATTACTCTTTTGTTTTCCGGACGACACTCCCACATCAACAGCACCTCGCCTCATGCCGCACCGCGCACGCCCTACCCCTAGCACATCTGAAGATCTGTGATGTGAATGACAATGAGTTGAGGCGCCCGCGAGGGACCGGACACGCTCTCGTGCCGTACCGCTCCCGCCAACCATCACGTGCATTGCGAGCGGCTACTCTTCGCTTTCGCTACCGCTCCGGACCACGAGGACCTCAGGCCGTCTAGGGAGGGGAGCAGCGCGACGACGGTGGCGCCGGCGTGACATACGCACGCGCTATGGCTAATGAAACGTACTCGCGCGGCAAGACCCAGAGGTGCAGAAAGGTAAACGAGTTGTCAACGGTGCCGCTGCCGGCGTTACATGTACGGTACATTCTCTCCGAAGGTAGGATCCCACCGCCTCGCCCTCAATCTATGGATTTACCTTGAGGACGGCCTTGGTGCCCTCTGAGACGGCGTCTTTGGCGACCTCAACGGTAAGGAGGATGCGCACAGCGCCCTGCTGGATCTCGCGAGATCTTGGGCGAGGACAGGGTGACCTCCTCACCTCCTCGTCGTCACGCACGTGCTTGCCCGCCTCGACGGTGATGCGCTCGAATGCGAGACGGTACGTGCCAGGGTAGCCGGCAGCGAAGCCAGCCAGCGAGCTAGAATCCGCTGCCCTTGCCGCCGCCTTTGCCAAAGCCGCCCTTGCCGCCGCCTTTGCCACCTCCTTTGCCGCCGCCGCCGCCGCGGCCGCCGCCGTAGCCGCGGCCGCCACCTTTGCCCTTTCCGCCGCCTCCCTTGCCGCCGCCGCCCTTGCCGAAGTTGCCGCCTTTGCCACCGCCGCCGCCGCGGCCGCCGCCGTAGCCGCGGCCGCCACCTTTGCCCTTTCCGCCGCCTCCCTTGCCGCCGCCGCCCTTGCCGAAGTTGCCGCCTTTGCCACCGCCGCCGCCACGGCCACCGCCATAGCCGCGCCCAAGATCGTCCGCGATCAAGTACTCGATCAAGTCATCGAGATCATCAAAGTCATCCACGCGGCCGCCACCCTTACCCTTGCCACCGCCCCCCTTGCCAAAGCCGTCGCCCTTGCCGCCGAAGCCGTCGCCCTTGCCGCCGAAGCCGCCCTCCGCAGCGGCAACCGCCGCCGCCTTCTCTGCCGCCATCAGTTTCAGAGCGGCGTGGCATGCTTCCGTGAGCGTCGGATCAAGGGCCTTTGCCTTGTTGTTGATCGATGCGTCCACAATGGGCGCGAGGCTTGCAATCTTGGCGAGCGGCGTCTTGCACTTCATCATCTCATGTTTGTTCGTCGCAAGCCACGTGCGGCAGCGGGAGATGACGCCACTGTCGATTGGCATATCGGTGGTGGTCAACTCGGCGACGTACTTGACAAGGCTTGCGGGCATGCCATCCGAGGAGGATGCAAGGGAGGCGAGAGCGCCGGCAGCCGTCTTCATGGCAGACGCACGGCGGCAAGCGGCCTGCACGGCGTCCCGCTCGCCCATGCGACGTGAGGTGAGCAGACGCTTCATCTCAGCGACAGCCCACCCCGCCGCGTCGGAGGGCATCGGAATGGTTGCGTCGGAGGGCATTGGAATGGTTGCGTCGGTAGGCATTGGAATGGGTCACATTGCGGAGAGTGCTCGCCTTTTGAAAAGGCTTTTTCGCTTTTGTTCGCTTGCCGTTCCGCTAGTACAAATAGCTTGTTGAGGGGTGGGGGAGTAAGTGCACGCGTTCACGCGTGCGTTGCCTTGGGCCGGTGTGTGGCCTCCCACCTCCCCTAACTATTAGATACAAGGGGTGGGAGTAAGTACACGGCGCTCACGCGTGCGTTGCCTTGGGCCGGTGTGTGGCCCTTAAGCGCGTCTCTTTCGGGGTTGTCGCCAGGGGGTCGTTCAGAACGAGCGGGTAAGAGGTCTCCACGCCATCGATGATTTTGAAATAACAGAAGAATTCATTGGTCGGTAGACGGTACAGTAATACTCGGTTTGACCGGTCCCAAACGCCCACACGGCCACAGCGGACCCTAAAGGCTGGCGCGCGGCCTCTCGTGCAAGGGCTGCCGAGGGGCTCGAGCGAGCGTCGCCGTCCACACGCCGCCAGGGCCAGCGCTCGCGCACGCGTCGCCGTGTGCCCGCGCTTGCTGCTGGGCTCCTCCTTCGCCACCACGAGGATGCCTCTACCAATGCGTCAGAACCTGTCCGGGAGCCGGGGGATGGGGTGTCTGAGGCGTCGGTGGCGGGTGCGGTGCCATCTTCGTGGGGTGCGGAGCCGCCCTTTGAGATGGTGGTTTGGTGAAACTGAAAGGGGGGAGAGTATGGTGATCTCTCCGCCGTTTTGGACACATGGTCCACCTCGCCTAATAGAAAGAAACCAAGGTACCTGTACACATCTCGTCGTCGAGAAATTGTCTGGCAGCTAAGAGCTAACTGAAGCACTGCTTGGACGTTGCGATGTGAATCTCTGGAATCGATTGGAGCAGATGTTTGGCTTGTCCTGAGCACGTAAATCTCATCGTGGGGTAGACGCCCAGAGAAGCGTACGCCTGCCTGATCACTGAGACCACATTCTTGGTGAGGATGCCGACCCAATCTCCGTGCGGTAGAAACTCGTACCCGCAACAGTATACGATCGCGTGGACTTCCTTGGCCGTGGTGGCCTGGAGCTGTGGATCCTCGATCTTGAGCACCAGCTCATTGAAGAGATGGTTGATGTCGACCAGCGAGTGGGCACTGGCCCGGCGATCCATCGTGCCCAAATAGCGAAAGTAGATCTGCATCGAGTCGACCTCGGGCATGCGCCGATTGCGGAAGATGACGTCGAACCAACTCGTCTGTGTGCGTGGCTCGGATAAGGTGTCGCCGTGTACTCGCGCAAGGTAGGCGCGCAGACGCCGCATCACGCCCGGCTCGACGAGCCACCAGTAGCCCAGGTTGAATGCGAAGTAGCGTTGGTCGTCTGCGTGAGGCTGGCTGCTGTTCAGCGCGATCTGGGCAATCTTATGGGACTTGCACGGCCAACTGCCCGGGCATTTGGTCGTTTTCGATAACTTGAGGTCGGCGTGGATCAACGGCGCTCCGCGCTCGTAGAACTTTGCGATGAGCGCGGTCAGGTTCGTCGGTTTCACGAGTTCTGAGTCCGCGTCGAGCACGAGAACATACATCGCGCGCGACGTGAGACCGCAGTACAACTTTTTCAGGCTGCTGTAAGACCAACGGTCATATGCGTCGAGAAACGCGGTGTCATTTGCCAAGCCCGACTTGGTAAAGAACGACTGCCCTTCGAAGCGGCTCACCAGATATTGCAGCGTTGAGACCTCAACACGAGCGCTGCCGATTTGGTTGACGAAAGGCTTCCCGGGTCCATCACGTGGGCCCTTGCCTAAGTTGTCGTCTTTACTGAGTCGTCGTCCGTGAAAGTCGTGTACCGCAAAAAGCTCTTGCTCCTGCTCGTTGCTCACCACCACGCGCAGATTCACATTCTCGCCATCCAGCAAGTACTTGCCAAACGACTTGAACAGCTTATGGAACTCCCGCTTGTCTCGAGTGAAGAACACAGGGATGCATACGTCCAATGGTCGAGCCGGATCAGCAAGCACGGAATGGTCGAAAGCCTGGAGCAAGGTTAGGAGCGGCCACAGCCGGGTCGCTTTGATACCAGAGGAAAGGACTGCAGACCTGAGCATGGGTTTCGGTACTGTAGTAAAAGTCACTCTGCACCGAACCGGTATGAATACAGTACTGTTCGTTACCTCTTCGGAGCCGAAGTGCATGAAAGTCAAGACATGACACGCCCAAGCCGACAGAACATCCATGCGACAAATTTGGACCGCGCGCCACTTTGATAACCCTGAACAAGATCAACAGCTCGCCGCCAGCTCTACATACACCAACTGGTATGTAGAGTTTTGCGTGTATTTAAGACCCAGAGTTTTGCGTGAATTTAAGAGAATAATTTGCCAGAGGCGCCGCAGGCGCCGAAATTTTTCGAAATTTGCCACACACCGCTCCACTTGCCTCCCAGGCACACGCAGTACACATGTACCGGATAAGCATGGGCATGGAAAGGTGCATGGCCCCCGGTCATTAGGTGGACTCTACAGACAGTGCCTGACCTCAAACTGTCTCGCCCCAGCCCCCCACATCTTCGGCCCAAGCCCGCGGTGCGCTTATCTTTGGCTCTCGCCTTCGCATCATCCTCACGTCTAAGCCTGTTACATGTAGTCTGTTAGCCTGTTCTACTGGCCGTGGCCGCGAGAATTGGGAATCCTACCGAGGTCGCACGCACCTCCGCACCTCCGGGACAGTCGAGCACCAGAGTCGTGTAAAACTCTTTGTCTGGGACTCTCTGACCCCGCTCCCCGGACGATCTATTAATTATTACTCTGAGGTGTTGCTGCGGGCAGAGGGCCAGAGGCGGGTGAGTCGCATGGTGAGGCGTGTGGTCTCTGGAACGCGCACCGTCACCGCACGTCACACACGCATGTCTCGTCTACTAGAGCTGGGGGCGGGGGGCTCGGCTTGCGGTGGAGGAAATTGTAACCACGCGGAAATACGTACTCGAGTGATGGGTTTGAAACCTTGAGACGTTGCGCGCGCGCGCGCCCGCCGCTGCCGGTTGTGTGTGCGGTGGCGTGCCCGTGCGGAGTGGCCTCGAAGATCTTGGAGCGTGCAGTGACCGCTGTGGGGTCCGGTCGCCCATGATCCGTTTAGGACCTGTGGGGTTGCCACCGCGGCTTGCTCGTCAGAACGCGAGGGAAGTGAACTCGCCCCTGTCGATCATCCCATCGCCATTCACATCGAGCGCAATGATGAGCTGCGGAAGGAGCGACGCGTGGCCGCCGGCACGGCCGACAAAGTTGGCAAGCTCTTCGCGTGAGACGCGGCCGTTGCCATCGATGTCGATCTCGCTGAAGACCTTCCCGAGACCAGCTCGGAGCTCGTCGGCTGTCAGCTCTCCGTCGCCGTCGGCATCAAACTGCGAAAAGCCGACGAGCCGGCGCCACTCATCCTTCATGCATGCTTCGAGCACAATGTCCTTGACGGGGCGGCACGATTCCTCTGACGGGACTGCCACGTGTGCGGAGACGTACGCCATCAGCGGCTCGATCACGTTCAACCCCATCAGCAGGACGCGATCGGTCGCGACTCGATAGACCTTGTCGCACTTGAAGGGTGCGCCGTTGATCGACTCGATCGCATGCGTCGCCGCATCGACCACCACGCCCGCATCGCAGTGCAGGAAGTTGGGTGCCGGCTTGGGCGAAGAGCGCGTAGCGATGAGGCACTCCTGGATGCATGCGCCCGTCAGAGGGATCGTGCAGAAAGGGCTGGCAAAGGCGAATTCGCCGAAGAGGTCACCCATCGTGAACGAGGTGCCGGGCTCATAGTCTTTGGCTGCGCGTACCCCTCCGCCCTGCACCATCGCCATGTCGACTTGATCCTTGGCGAGGGCGCGCCGTACATAGGTGAGCAAGAAGGAAGCGACCCCGCTCGGCTCGAATCGGACCGTCTTCGAGCTCATCCGAGCGACCACCTGATGAGGAATGCAATCAGTTGCAATCAGTTGCAATCAGGTGCAATCGGGTGCAATCAGAGGCGCCTCGAGCTCATCCGAGCGACCACCGGTGCGATCGGCGCGCGCATCATAGTGCCAATGAACTTCTGCTTCTCAAGCACAAAGCTCTTCACGGCCGGATCTTCGTCGAACTCATCAATTGGAAGCATCGTCACTTTTGAGCGCAGGGCGCCATCGGCGGTCCACCAGATGTCGACCACGCCGAGCTGACGCGCGTCCTCGCCCACCTTCACGATCGTGCTCTTGCCCGCCTCGTCAATGTACACCTCGTGCTCGTGCCCTCCGAGTAGCACCGGTGTGCGTGTGCCCATCTCCGCGTGCCTCGAGAGGGCGACGGCGGTCTTCTTATCCTCCGGCACGAGCATGTGCGTCATCGGCAGGCACACGTCGGGCGTCTTGCCCAGCTGCGCCTTCGCCTCCGCCCACGCCTCGGCTGCCGCCACCGCCGGCGGCTGGACCAGTGGTTTGTTGCTCGGAGAATAGATGGAGGTGTCCTCCGAAAGCAACCCCATCACGACCACGTGGCGCTCGCCCACCGCAAGCACGTCAAATTTGGGCAGCTCCCGGAACTTGGGCGTGAGAATATTGGTGTTCACGGCCTTCCCTCTGAATTGCGCCATGCGCGCCATCGGCACGTCGAACCCGAAATCCATCTCATGGTTGCCCAGCACCACGTAGTCCAGCTGGGCATGGTTGAGCGCCTCGGTCATCGCCCGCCCACCGTCGATGGCCGAGAGGACACATGGGGAGAGGAAGTCGCCGTTCAGGGTCGCCACGACGACGCAGTCGAGGCGAGCAGCTTCAGCCTTTGCCGCCCGAACTGCCGTCCCGACCCGCGGATAGTTGTCGAGCTTGTACACATCGTTGATGGTGAGCACTCGCAGGAACGTGCCCTTGGCCGTGCGAGGTCGCGGACCGAGAACAGCCGCCATCTTGGCCTCCTCCTCTGCCTTGGCCTGAGCCTTTACCTCGGTGGCAGTTGTGCCCAGTTTATTCGTGATCCTGACGTCGTCGTCGACGACGACCTCGTTCAATTTGCTCCCGAGGAGTCACATCGCCCATGGAAGCAAGCAAGCAAGCAAACAATTGCTTGCATGCGTGCTCGCCTGCTCGCCGCCCACGGGAGACATCTTCGTCGCGCCCCGACAACCCTCACGTGAAGTCTATTCGTTTCCGAATTTGGAAACTTGCCGGGTTTGGAAGGTCATGTTCGAGTGAATAGACGACCACCAGTACATATATGAGACACGGCATGGACACAGACAAGGGGGGCGGGGGTGTCAGGGGCGTCGGTCTTCGTGTCGACACGGAAACACACCACGCACTAAGCAAGGGCCAAGGCGCAAAGAGAGCGCGAGAGGCGGGTGCTCTCGCCATGGTCACACTCTCTGCAGCCCCTCTGAGTGGCGCGTGTCATTTGGCCCACGTGCCGTCGGGCTTCGTCATTTGGCTCACGTGCCGTTGGGCTTCGTCATTTGGCCCACGTGCCGTTGGGCTTCGTCATTTGGCCCACGTGCCGTTGGGCTTCGTCATTTGGCCCACGTGCCGTTGGGCTTCGTCATTTGGCCCACGTGCCGTTGGGCTTCGCGAGCAGCTCATCGAGGAAGATGCACCGCTCATCGAGGAGTGCCTCCATCTTTTGCATCTTCTCGACCAGGATGCGAAACGGGCAGGTGGGCCCGTGGCCGCCGTCGGCGACGCTGCAGGCTTCGCACGCCCACGCATCGGCCCTCAGCTCCATGGGCATCGCCGGCGGTGCAATGCCACGGGCCTCGCCGATAGGCGTGTCCGCGTAGATCGTCAGGTGGTATTGGAGCGAAGCGCTCGGCTGGCCTGGACCCAGGTAGGGCACGAGCACGTGCGGCGTGCTGCCCGTCGGCAGCGTCGCCTCGAGCCAGATGCCATCTTTGGAGGCCGGGCCCACCGTAATGGCATTCGCGGGCAAATCGTCCGTCGAGGCACCGCTACCAAATTTGGGAAGTAGCGCCAAGCCGATGGCTGGGTAACGGCCGGACGTGGCGCCAATTGTCTCCAGGCACACGCGCACGCGTGCCAAGGTGGCGCCTTCCGTGCCCGTGGCGGCGCCTTCGGTGGGTAGAAGAGTGAAAGGGACGCGCTCATTCTGTCCAAAGCCGCGCAGGCTGGGCGCGGCCGCGGCCGTCGCGTAGCTGCCTACGACCCGCATCGTGTGCCAGTCGTCCGCGACGCTCAGCGGCTCGAGTGTGATGTCGGGCACGCCGTCGTCATTGTAGTCGTCCACCAGGAGCTTGAGCGAGAACTTGGACTCGGCCCCCGGGGTGGCAAGGTAAGGGATGAGCAGGTACGACGAGCCGTTCGCCTGCGTCGCATCGAGGCGGGTCGAGCCGTGCACGCGCCGAGCGAGCTTCGGCTCGACCTCGAAGACGACGTCCGAGTGGTTGGGCACGCGCAGCTTGCGACGGCGCGCGTCCGGCGGCGCGTCCGACTTGATGAGCAGTAGGCCCATTGGTGGCGTCGTGCCGGGCGCGCCCTCGAGGCGCGGGTCGGGGAGCGAGAGCTCGAAGGTGATCTGCATGGGACGCGGCAGTGTGAGGCGCCACTGGTAATTCTCGCGGAACGAGGTGAAGCTCGGGCCGCCGCCAGCCGTTACATCCATCCAGCGCGACTTGATCGTGAAGCTGGTCCACCGGTCGTCCGCGACGCGCGTCGCAAAGGCCGACGAGAAGTGGGCGGCGAAGTCGGAGAACTCCATCCAGAATGTGCCGTCCTGCTGATCCCGCCGGTAGTCCAGCTGCTGCTTCAGATTGTTCGTCCACGCCTTGTCATCATCCGACCACTTGCCCGTCCACTCGGTCTCGGCCGCGAAGCCTCTGAGCTTCATGAGCCTTCCCTGGGGCGTACCCGCCGAGACGAGGACGCAGTACGTTCGGTCCGTCCGGAGGCCAAGCTGCGTCGCCGCGGCGGCGCGCGCGCTGCTCCCGTCGCAGCGCGCGCACACCGCCTGGTCCGTCGCACCTGATGAGGGAGGCCATCAAGAGGCCATCAGTGGCAATCAGCAGGCAATCAGCAAGCACCCCACGCGGTCCGGCCGTGGTCCGTCGCACCGCATTCACAGTCACAGTCACATTCGCATTCACAGTCACAGTCACATTCGCGTCGCACCGCATTCCTGCAGCGTCTGCCAGAGCGCATCAAGGTGCTTCGGAGTGGGGAGACCATCTGGCGGCATCTCGAGCACCCGCGCCTTGCCTCCAGTTACGAGCTCAAGACCACGCAGCACGGCCTCGCTGCTGCTGCTGCCCGTGGGTGCGTCGCCGCCCATCAGAGCGGGCGGCACCGTGGCGAGCTTGCTGTATGAGCCGTACCGCTTGGCGACCGCCTTCTCGACAATCGCCGCCCATAGCGCGCCCTCCCGCGCGCCACGCACAAAGGCCGGGAGGCCGTCGGCGGCGCACGGAAGCCGATCGTCGACTGTGACGACGGCCCAGTCGTCGTCCGAGTTCGGGTCCTCCACCCACAGCCGGACGAGGTAGAAGCCCTCCTTTGCATGCGACGAGTCCACGAAGAGGCGAGAGGTGACGCCCGGCGTGCCCCCGACGACATTGAGGGCGCCTACGAGCCATTCGTTCTCGAGAGTGCCCATCTTGAGGCCCACCTTCTCGGCGTTCTGGAGGTTGAGCTTGAAGCCCGGCTCGATCTCGTCTGGTCGCCTCCAGGACGCGACACCGAGCGCCGCCGCGGGCGCTCCGAGTGCGGCGTCGGACGGACTGAAGGCGGGATCCTCGAACTTCCCACTGCGGGACGTAGAAGCTGCCGAGAGCGCTGTCTCGATGGCGCGGTTCGCGTCGTCCTTGAGCTTGCGGCTGAGACCCTGGCCGATCGTCTCGACCACGGGCCTGTTGTCCGGCGCGGGGCCGTCGCGCACACTCATCTTCGAGAGCGGCGCAACAGGGCCGCCTGTACTTGGCACGGCGCCGAACGGATCGAGCTTCTTGCCGGCTTGTGTGCCCGGACCCGAGGCCGCAGCAGCGCCCGCGCTGCCGACGACGTTCTCGTTCAGCGAGACGACGCGCACGTCGGGGTCCTCCTCGGAGGTGACTGAGATGGTGAAGCTGCCCTCCATGCCCGCATCCTGCGGCGCAGCGAATGCCACGTATGGCAGGCCACCTTTGCGCGGCGGCAGCTGTAGCGAGAGCGAGCGCCGCTCGCTCGTGGAGAGGTTGGTCTTCTCGACCATGCCGACAAAGTCTGTCATGCGTCCGTCCAACTTCTCACCCTTCATCACCCACGCGCCGAAGCGGAACTTGGCCTCGAGGTCTTGCCGCACGAACTCGATATGGTACGTGGCATTTTCGACGCTTGGGTATATGGCAAACTGCGGATTGTTGATGCACGTCTCCGCTGGCGGGGCGCCGCCACTCAGCAGCGGAGCAGTCCACTTGCCCTCGAGGGTCGGCATGCCGCGCGAAAGGGCCAACCGCCAGCCCTCTGCACCGGGTCACTCGCAATTCACACCAACCGGAAACAATGAGGCGCGCGTGGCGCGCGCGCGTGACCCGATCTGAAACCTCTCACCAGGCAACTTTTACTGGCCAGTCGGCGGGAGGCTCGGGTTTTAATGCAGCAGGCGCCCTAGCAGTCGTTCTAGCAGTCGCTCCTGAGAGAATTCCTTTCGGCTTTCTATGTCCGCCCTTGAGCTCGTCGGACGAGAGCTCGTGCACATGCTTGGCAGCGGCAAGATGCGCCAGCTCGTAAAGGTCACTCGGTCAGATGCGCCCGTGGTCAGCTCGGATGGCTCCGTGCTCTTCTACTCTGCCACGGGCGACCCTGAGTCTTTGGCCTCTTTGTCGGTGCTGCATATCGCAAGCGGAAGAGTCAACCCGATGGCCAACCTACATAGCTTGGGAGCCATGGCCATGGACCCATCAACGGGCGATCTCATCGCCGCCAATCATACATCCCGCACGGTGGTGCGGATCAGGCTTCACTTTCCAGACCCGCTGGACAGCTTGGTCGCAGCGCCAATCCCAACCCCGACGGGCAGCCTGGTCGCAGCACGCGGGCTAGGCGGTCGGCCGCTCAAGAGGCCCAACGGTATCACGGTGCGCAGCGACGGGCTTGTCTACTTTACAGACGCTGTAGGTCTTACAGACCAGCACGGCCCTAACGGCCCTAACGGCCGAGCGCCTCGGCCATGGACACCGGACTTCGATGGGCCGGTGGATGCGCCGCTGAACATTGCCATCTACTCAACCCGAGGAATGTTTGGCACCGACGGCCGCGATGACAGCAGCAGCAGCAGCAGCGGTGGCAGCAGCGGTGGCAGCAGCAGCAGCAGCGGTGGCAGCAGCAGCAGCAGCGGCGGCAGCAGCAGCAGCGGCGGCGGCGGCGGCGGCGGCGGCGGCGGCAGCGGCAGCAGCGGCAGCAGCAGCAGCAGCAGCGGCAGCAGCAGCATTTCGGTCGAGGCGCAAGTGGAGGCGATCTATGAATGGCCCGGGTACCCCCACGGTTTGGCCTTGTCACCCGACGAGAGCACGATGTACGTCACGCGCACCCACCCTTCGGGCTTGGATGCATTTGAAGTGTACCCGGATGGCAGCCTTCATCGCCGGAGGCAGCTGGTGGCCTCGACGATGCTCGACGTGGCCCAAGGTCTAAGTGTCGCACCGAGCGGGATACTCTTCATTGCATGCGGCACGAGCATTGGTGCGTACGAGCCGAGCACCGGCGCACTTGCCTCCCTCGAGATGCCCGGAACGGCGCCCGGCAGCCGCCAGGGAGGCGCGTTCGGGCCGCTGCATGGCGTTGCGTACAGCAGTCGGTCGCCTTACAGCGGCGGCGGCGGCGGCGGCAGCGGCGGCGGCGGCAGCAGCACCTTGTATTTGACGGGTGCTGGTGGGGTATGGGCTCTTTCCCTGGGCTCTGGGCCTCGCTTCGACCATGAGTCTACCCAGCCCCCTGATGTCGTGGCGAACGTCCTGGTCCTATGCCTCCTGGTCGCGGCCATTCAGAGCATGCGCCGGTGGCGGCTGGCGCGTCGCGCTGATGATGGCTTTGACGAGGACAACCCGTTCAACCTGAGGAACGGGATGGCGAGGCGGCTGCGCTGGCGCGCGTCGCGCTAATCGTGGCCATTTCACATCGTCCCGGACTTCTCCTTTCCCCGAGACGGTGTGACGTGTGTGTGCGTTGGACGGCGGGCCAGAGCCGATTCAGCGAATAGCGAGAGGTTGGCAATGTGCATGTCGTCACGCCATCGGCCAACCCGTGGCATGCACGGCATACGCCATCCCACCCCACCATGAGCGCGTGGGGGGCCGCCCGGGGCCGACCCGGCGCGGCCAGATGCAGATCTGGATCCGACCTACGACCTTCGCTTAGGTACGGTACCACACCGCCGCGTGTTGTGACCGTGTTGAGCTTTTGTGCTAGGCTAGAAGCCGGCGTCGAGCAGGTTCGGGCGTTCGTCGCCGGTTCCTTGATACCTTCGCGTTATTGAAATTCGATACCCCACAGCCCACGAGCATTCGACGTTCGCGAGTCACCCGACTTTTTCTCAGTACTAAGACGACGGAGACGTCAAGCGGACGAGACGTCCCCGCGCCGCGGCAGCGGGGCCAGCGCGCGAGAACCCCGGTCGAGCCGCGCCGCGCCCACCGGGCTCCAGGATTAATTTTCCGCCACTGACCACATGTAATGGCATGACACGGTACTACGCTATCGGACTCGTGAACACTAACACTTCACTGATACACTCCACCGCGCTATTGAACGGCGGCACGCACGGATTCGCCGCGTACCATACAGCGTACTTACTACTTTTTTAACGCACGCAAGTCGGACGCTCGGACCCCCGGACAACACCGCATCCACGGAGGATCACTGGAAGTAGAGAACTCTAGAAGAGTCCACGGCGTGACGTCGTGACCTCGCCGCTCGCTCTAATGGTACGGACTCGTGAGACCTCTCGCTCCCCCTCAGTGGGAGCGAACGGGCTTTTCACTAGTAGAGTTCTGACCGTCGTGACGGCTTCCGACTCACCGACGGCATTTCCGACAGCTGCCGACTCTTCCAACTCGTCGCTCCCATCGAACCTGTAACCGGGGATTTGCTCGACGATCGTCTTCTCGGCATCCATGATGTAACTCTCCATCGGAAGATCATTCGCGTCGTTGCCAAACGGCTGCTCGATCTCAACGGCCATCTGCTCGATGGAGAGAAAGAGGAAGGCCAGAAGGGAGTGGACGGGCACTGCGAGCCAGCCGAACTTGCCCACGAGCGCAAACGGCAGCGTGAGAAGCCACACGATCAGAAAGGAGCGCAGCGTGGTTACATAGGTGTACACCATCGGCGTGTCTCGGATCTTCAAGCAGTTCTGAAACGCGTGGTTGATTTCCTGGAGCTGTTCGGACGTCTCGTCATAGTGCGAAATCGACATGCCTTTCCTAGCACCGGCTGCAGTCTCGTCGGGCAGGTTGCTCCGCACGGTGCTCAAGACCTCCTTGAGAGCCATCAGTGGCGGGTTGTGCGATCGGTTCAGCTTGCACACGAACACCCAATCCATCCGACCGCCGCACTCTTCCTGAACGATCTTCCCCCCTCGTAGATGCGCCTTGCACGCCATCAGCATCGCCATCAGCTGCATCAGGACAAGCTCGGTGGCCTCCGGGCTGCGCAGGATCGGCGCGGTGCACGCAGCAATATTGCAGGCAGATGATTTGATCGTCTGCCACGTGCACCGCGCTTCCCACCATCTGTTCATCGAGGCGTCAGTCCGCATGACGACGAGGAAGGAGAGGGCACTGCCCATGACGACGTGCGCGTCTAGCGGCATGTCAAAGTACTCTGTATGATGCGGAAAGTAAGCCACGTAGCAGCAGCCGAGGGTGGTGGCTATGGTAGATATCATCCATGGCCAGAACATGAAGTCGCCGACGCGGTACGAGATGGTGGGCAGCCAAAATAACGGCTCGTACACGTTGAACTCGGACAGGGCTTCTTGATAGTACTCGGTAGACAGCCACTTGATGTCCTGAGGTAGCAGCGCGAGGCGTGCCGGCACGTTCTTGGGGTACTCTGCCATGGTGGTGAGTCAAATTCAATGCTCTTCAAAATCAAGATAAACGTCCATTTGCTTGTTCAGAACCGGTGAAAGCAATTATGATTCATACCCGGTAATTGTTTTGACTAATTAGGACCCGCGCGGAAAGGTCATTACAATAGTACCTTAGTACGCACAAAAGGGCCCGCGTGCGACTGTCTTCTTTGCGTTGCATTGTTGCGATGACTTCAGAATTATTCTTGCCACCAAGCAAGCGCGCCCCGGGTTTTACAGTCAAACCCACACATACCCGGTAAAAAGACACCGGGGGGAGCCGGTACATACCCAAACATATCTAAACAAGTCAAGTCAAGTCAACGTTGAATTGAACACGTGAGATTGACTTGACTTGACTTGACTTGACATATCTTAACCAGCGAAAAGGGCGGCCCGACACTCCGGTAAACACGCTGCGTGGAGGCTAGCGCGACCGGCATCCCAGGCTCCCACTTAGTGAACGGGGCGCGGATACGTAAATTGGTTTCGAATACTCTATAGGCTCGGGTGTAATATGCAGAAAAGACCCTTCGCCTTCTTACTAGCTTGTAGCACTACATTGTACTTGTACGGAAACCGAGGGGAGCGCGACCGGCATCCCAGGCTCCCACTTAGTGAACGGGGCGCGGATATGTAAATTGGTTTCGAATACTCTAATGGCGAGGGGATTATCTTAACACTAGGCTAGGGGGGCTAACAAAGGATCTTGCCAACCAGCTCAGAATGCCTTTTTACATGTCGCACATCCAAATACTTTTATACATGTATAGCCCACAGGTTACATGTAACGTGGT
>Ga0210242_101206_pt1 | contig 20463 bp, 14 predicted proteins | sample ChrtobMeP5a_16mM_FD_155445 | JGI IMG/M metagenome (GOLD analysis project Ga0210242, IMG submission 155445) | Chrysochromulina tobin associated microbial communities from unialgal haptophyte culture, Seattle, Washington, United States - P5a_16mM | ecosystem: Host-associated > Algae > Haptophytes >... | reverse complement strand
ATGCGACGCTATCTGCGCTGTCCTGGAGCCATCTGCTGTCCTGCGCGTCGTGCGACACGGGCCGTGCTGCTGCCACATCCGGTTCTGCGACGAGCTGATCGCCGACGCGTTGAGCCCACTGCCCCGAGAATGCGGCGCCTCGGCCCACCAGCTGGCTGCGGCGGATGCTCCGTGCGCGGCACGCCGCGCAGATGCCTTCAGGATAGCGTCAACCGTGGCACTCGCGTGCGCCACCACCCTCGTCCTCGTACGACAGCGAGAAGCCGCTTCTCATCACGCAGTGGCAGCGAGTGGACCGTCGGGGCGGCGCCGGCGCGCTCGCGGTGCCCGCCTGGCCCTCGATGGCCCGGCCTGGCGCGAGGGCGCGCAGCGGCCTCCGTGAGCGAAAGCGCCTTTTTTCGGGTCGTTTGCAAGGGCGTGACGTGGGCCTTTAAAGACACCAGTGACTGACGAAGAAGACTGTAACTATTGCATGGATTGCAGACACCCAAAGACAACTGATCCTATTATGGTATCTGGGGACCTGACTGCGGAGGAGCCCACGGCTGGCCAGCGTGTGGAGCCTGTGGTGCCGCCCCCGTTTGATGACCCCCCTGCCAACCCTGCCAAGCGCAAGCGGGGCGCGGGAGGGAAGAAGTAAGCTGCCATGGGGCTACCAAGTCATCTCCATATCATCGAATATCATCATATATCATTCGATATCTTGGGCTCATCTCTGTGTTCTTGTATTCGTGTATCATGACGTGTATCACGATGTATCATGTGGTATCATGATTCATGATACTACATGATATATCGTGATATCACAGTTTGTGCTCTGGGGGCTTGGGCTGTGGTCGGGGGACATGATATCATGTGATATCATGTGATATCATGTAGGGTGGAGGGCGTGGAGTTCGAAGTCCGATTTTGGCGTTATATCATCATATATCATCATTATATCATGTGTCCGTATCATGTCCATGTATCATCAAAAACGCGACATGAGATCACATGATATAACATGACGAAGGAAAAACGATGATACAAGCGATATATCATGTGTCGACGAGGGACATGATATATGAGATACATGATGATGATACACATGATACACAATGATATAATCAAGATATAAGATGATATATAATGATATCTTGTATTGAAAATTCCCTTTTCTTGTATTGAAAATTCCCCCAATCCCGCAGTCACTGCTGCGCCGCGGCGGTACACCTACACTGAGTCACTGACCCGGCGGGGGACCCGGCACTGTCCTCTGCAAAAGAATGTGCGCAAAAAAGAAAAGACGCAATCGGAAAAGACGGCCTTACCCGGCGAGGCGGCGGCGAGGCGCATATACGTCCGGAGACTTACTTTTTTGTGGCGCAGCGTCTATGGTTAATTAGGTTAAATTATTATGAGTTTTTGACGAACCCTGACGAACCCCGCTCACCAACCGAAAACGGATGTCATGCACGGCATTAAGCAAGGCATGAAGCTTGGCTTCGTCTCGGTCAGCGCCTCGGCGCGCGTTCGAACAGGCCTCGCCTTGGGGGTTCAAGGCATTGCGGAAGATTTGCGGATTGGCGTGCCCCACTGCCCCAGGATCATGATAGGTTCATGATTCGATGTTAAGATTCGATGCGGCCAGAGGCGGACGCGAAAGATGGGGCTGACAGTAAGCAGGCGCCTTTACCATCGGATGCACTACCGCTTTGACGCATTGTGTTAGAAGTCACACAGACACACATTCACATTCACACACACACATTCACACCATGGCGGGTACCGCGCGGGGGCGGTGTAAAAGGGCGCCATGCCCATGGTGAGCTTGAAGCTCATGGCGGGAGCGGCGAGGAGTACGGTAGTTGCGTCCGCGAGAACGACGGCTGCCGAGATTGCCGCGCGATGGTGTGCAAGGAAGGTGCGGGGGGAGGATCGCGAGAGGCCATACCGGGTGGAATCATGGGTGGTCGGCGCGCGTGCGTGCTTACCGAGTGCCCGCAGCGCGCGGTCGAAGGTGGGGGAGAGCGCGCCCGTGGTCTCGGTAACCATTGTGTGACACGGAAAAAAGCCGTGGCGGCACGGAAAGTTTTGGAGGTCCCGCTCATGCCGGTCGTGTGCCTGGGTGGGATCGTGAGGCGCTGGTCGATGGCTATACCTAGCCCCTTGTTTTCCTTTTCGCCTCGGCTGACCGCCGTGACCTTCGCGGTCGGCTCTTTATGGTTCGCATGGCGCATCTCGGGCTCCAAGTGGCTGGCCATCGTTGTTGGCGGCTCCGTGGCCGTTGGCGTGTCGACGTGCCTGCAATGGACAGTGCTCGTGCGGACGCGGCAGCGGTGGCGTGAGGCGAGCGAAGTCGTAGCCATGGTGCTTGCGACGCTCAAGGACGACGGTGCGAGCTCGACGCCACGGCAGCACCCGCTGCCCATCAACCTGGCGCTGCTTTGGGCAGTGCAGCGATCGCCTGGGCGGCAGCATCCGCTGGAACCAGCGCCGTGCACGGAGAGAAGTCATGGCTCTACAGGCCTCCTCGAGCCTGCGCGCTTGCTTGAGGCGGCGCGGTACATGCGCTTCGCCACCTCGGCTTACGGCCATGCTCTCATGGCTACGTTCGGACCGAGAGGCGCCTCATTTGCCCCATCGGCCAAGGCGATGTTGGGCGGCGCCGAGGCCGTGGATCGTGAGGCCATCTGTCGGCACTGCGGCCTCGACGTCGCGGACCTCCACAGGCTTGCTGAGGGTGACACCGAGTGCCCGGCCCACTTTGTGGCCATCGACCGGAGCGCGGGCGCTGTCGTGCTCTCCGTGCGCGGAACCGCCTCCATCTCGGACGCGCTCGTGCACGATCTAGTGTGCGTGGCTGAGCCCTTCGCTGGCGGCCTCGCGCACGCTGGGATGGCCCGCGCCGCGCTCGCGCTACGCGAGCAGGCACTCCCTCTCCTGTGTCAGCTGCTTCTGGAGCGCCCCGGCTACCGGTTGGTCCTCACCGGTCATTCGATGGGGGCAGGGGTCGCGGTCCTGCTCGCGCTGCTCCTGCACCACGAGCGCTCGCATTCAGCGCTCAGGACAGCGCCCACGACAGCACCATCGGCGGCGCAAGTGCGCGCGCCCGTGCCGACAGCGCCGACAGCGCCGGCAGCGCCGGCAGCCGGCGCGGCGCAGCCAGCCGCGCAGGTGGCCGCGGCCTCGGCCCCGGCCGCCGCCGCCGCCGCCGCCGCCGCCGCCGCCGCCACCAACTCCGGCGCTGCCGTGCTCGATGGTAGCTTGCGGAGCCTTGCGTCCGGCGTGGCGCTGCCCGCGCACGCGGAGATCCACTGCTTTGCGTTTGCGCCGCCTCCTGTGTACGCGCCGTCGTCGGCGCCGCTATCCCCGCATGTGACGAGCTCGATTGCATGCTATGTGCACCACGCGGACGTTGTGCCCTCTCTCTCGCTCACCAACGTGCGCTCGTTACTCGCCGCGCTGCGCGCCCTCGACGCGTCGCCATTGTCCCTGCGCCACCGTGTGGACATCATTACCGGTAGGCAGCCGCCACCGAGTCGAGCGTCGCTCGCCTTCGGCTGCGATGAGCTGAGCAAGGCGCCCGCGACGGCGCCTTCGCTCATGGTGCCGGCTGCCGCAGTGGTCTCTCTCAACCACGTAGGCCGGGGCAAGTACGAGGCGGTGACGTGCAGCCCGGATGCCTTCGTGGCTCGTGGGATCGAGCTCGCTCCGAGCATGGTCGTCGACCACGCATTCGGATTCTACCAGGTGGCTCTCGACGCCCTCGCAGAGGATGCGGGGCGAGACAGCTCTGAGGGGGACGAGGCTGCCAAGGCGGTATGAGCCCACACTCAGCCTGACGCACAGCCCACACAACGTCCCAGAGGGGGACGTCGCGGGGCAGAGCCCCAGCCCGATCCGACTGTGTGAGATGTGTGGCATTCGTTGCGCCGCTGTCCGAGGAACGAAATTGTAACCACACTCGATGTGCGTGTGTGTCGGTCCTCGGTGTCGGGTGTGATTTCTAACACACGCGACGCTCAGCACCAGCCCATTCACAGCCAATGTTTAGAATTCACACACGAACTGCGACGAAACTGACTGTCACGCGCTCGACTTCTCATCGATGGCTGACGCATCGGGCAGCGATACGGAGGAAGACGAAGCGGTCATGGCTTCCGCGCCGCCGGTGGCTGCCACTGCCCCCTTATCGTCCGGTGCTGCGGCCGGTCCCGGCTCTTCATTTGCCGGTCCCGCCGCTGCTGCTGACGACGAGGCAGCACTTTCAACAGCTCGGAAGCGCGCGAGGGACACGGCTGTCGAGGCGGAGGTGCTTTATGAGCGTGCGGCACTCTGCAGGGACCGCGCAGCAGCCGCTCAGGCAGCAAAGGACGTTGCGGTACGGTACGCACAGGAAGCGGAGGACCATGCCGAGTCGGTCCGCATGGCGGCCTACGAGGTTGAAGAGGAAGCCTCCGGTGCAGCCAAGGCGGTAGAGGAAGCGGAGGCAGCGGAGAATGCAGCCGACGCCGCTCAGCCGGCGGGGGCCGCCGCCGCGCAGCCGAAAAAGCGTCAGAAGCGTGCAAAGCCGAGTGCGGCGACGTGGAAGGCCCTCATCGCGGACGGCGAGTTCGGCCGGCTTCGTGTCCAAGTGGGTGCGACGACTTACGCGCTGAAGCCCATCCAGGAGGCTGAGCTGCAGAAATGGGCTTCGGGGGACGGCGGGTGGGATACCGACTGGCTGCTCGTACGCGCTGGCATGCCCTTTTGCTTCGTGGCCAACTCGGGTGAAAAGAACCGACTGCTGCTCGATGAGTCGGATGAGCCGATTGCTGACGCCGACGCTGCGGCAGCGGCCGGTGGTAGCACGAGCCCATCTCAGCAGGCGGCCACTTCTGCCGCCGCGCGCGCCGTCGCCGATGCCGTACGGGACAAGCTGGCGAAGTGCAAGGTGGCCTTAGCAGAGGCCGAAGCGAAGTTCGCGGCGGCGAAAAAGGCACAGGCTGACGCGCATGCAGCGGCCGAGGCGGCGGCGGCGGCGGCGGAGAGCGATGCGGCGTCGGCCGACACGGCGGCCAGAGAAGCGGCGGCGGCGGCAGCGGCACTCAAAGTGGCGGAGGAGCGGGCGGCTGCGAGGGAGCGGGCGGCCGCCACAGCGGCTGCCCAAATGACTCTCGATGCCAAGACTGCCGCGGCAGCAACGGCGGCAGCAACAGCCTCGGCGGCGGCGGCGGCGGAGCGAGCGGCAGAAGCGGATCACAATGCCGCGCTAATGGCGCTGTCCGTCGCTGAGAAGGCTCTGTCGGCGGCTGCCGGCATGCTGGCTGCGAGCCGTCAAGCGGCGGCCTCAGCTTCAGCCCAACATGAGGCCGCAGCCGCTGAGGTTGCCACGGCGGAGGCCACTTTGGCTCAACTGCGGGCTGTGCCCTGAGGAGGGACGTGGCGCTGTGTTGAGCACATTCATGCACCATGCTCGAGCAGGTCAACTGCGAGCTGTGCCTTGAGGAGGAGGAGGAGGACGGGAGCTGCCTCTCTCGTCCCGCGAGCTATGTGCAGGCGGTGTGCTCCGTGAGCTACCTGTACAGAAGTACCGAATGCATGCCGGGGCCGGGGCGTTGACGGGGCCCGCGGCGTGAGGGACGGGGGAGGGGCGTGGTGCTGTCGAGTCGTCACGTGGGGCCTCAGGGTGGCTGTGTGGGTGCCTGGTGCCTCGTGTCTGACACCCCCGGTGCACCGCATGGTGTCGCGTGCTCGTGGACCCGGCGCACTTTTTTGACCTAGGGGGGGACCTTCCCACTACTCACACCGGGTAATAAATTACCTCATAGGCTTTGAACACTGTGGGGCGCACTTTTTTGACCTAGCAAGGGTAGGCCGTAACCGAACAGAGATTTATTCTTGTTGAGATCCGTCATCCGAGCGCGACAGCGATCGCACGCTCGCACGCTGCCTCGCACGGTAACTTCACACGCACGTTCCACTCCGACACCGCCGCACATGCATCCCGCCTACAGACGCCGCACTGACATTCGCACATTCACATGGTCACCGACGGCACCAGAAACAAGATAGCAGATACGCCACGCATCATGAACAACAGCTTCCCCACATACAGCTGTACGCGCAAGCCCACATCTCTCCAAAACGACATCTGATCCGTGCAAGCACAGTCAGTGCATCCCGCCGCTCATTCCTCATCGCATCTCAATAACATGCTCCATCTCTCATGGGCCTCGGCGAGCGGTCTCAAGGCACGGAGCGAGGACAACTCGCTCCGTGCCTTATTAGGCAGCCCACGAGGCGTTCATCCCGACGCTGGTGCAGTGACGAGTACGTTCATCACGACGCTCGGGCAGTGCCCTGTACGGCGCCCAGCGCGTGGTCACCGCTCAGCACGGCGCGTGCGCACCGCTCACTGCAGCGTCTTGAGCTTGCCGTTGAGGGCGCCCATCTGCGCGTTATACGTCTCCTCGAACGTCTTGCGCTGCGTCGCATTCGCGTGCAGGTCCTTGACCTGCGTCTGCTGCTCGAGGCGCTGGTTGTGCTCCTTGAGCTGCCCCTGCACGATCTGCACGCGCTCCTTGTCCATGCTCTTCTGGTGCGAGAGCACCGTGAGCTCGAGCATGTCCGCCTTCTTCTTGAGCAGCTGCTCGTTGGTGGTCGCTACTTTGAGGGCCTGCTCCACCTTGTTCATCTCGGCGTGCCTCTTGAGGCTCGTGATGCGCCACGACTCCTTCTTCTTCTCAAACTCCTCCTTGACCGCCGCGAGCTCCTCGAGCGCTGCCGCGAGCTTGCGCCGCAGCTCGGCGAGGTCCGAGGTTTCGGCCGCCGGCGCGGCGGCCGGCGCGGCCGCCGGCGCGGAGGCCGCGGGTGTCGCGGGGGCCTTGCCCGAGCGCAGCTGCGCGAGCTGCTCATCATGGCGCTTCTGCTGCTTCTCGAGCCGATCTTTGACCTCGGCCAGCCGCGCCTCGGCCGCCTTGCGCTCGGCGGCCTCGCGTTCGGCCTGCTTACGGAAGTCGTCGCCGGCGGGCGCGCGCGGCGTCTCCTTCGCAGCCGAGGAGGCCGCCTTGCGAAGCGCATCGAGCTCGGCGTTGAGCTTCGCAATCTTGGCGAGCGCGTCGCGCAGCTCGGCCTCGAGGCCCTTGGCCTTGTCGAGCGCCGTCCTGAGATCCTGCTGCCCCCCCTTGGCAGCCTGCATGACCTCCTTCGCCGCCTGCTCCTTGGCCTTCTGCAGCAGCGTCTGCAGGTCGCCCACCTCCTTCTCCTTGCCCCGGAGCGCGAATCGCAACTCCGTGGCGGCGCGGCCGGCGTCCGCTTTGGCGGCGTTCGTCGCGAGGCCCGACTGCATCTCGGCCGCATCCTTGGCGGCCTCGGCGAGCGCGAGGAGGCGGGCGAGCTCCTCTGCGCGCTCCTGCGCCGAGCGCGCCATCATGTTCGCCTCCTCCAATCTTCGCTCCATGTCGGCGATGCGCTCGTGCAGGGCCGAGATCTGGCAGCGCGACGGGTTGGGCACTCAGCTGTAATCAGCGGTAATCAGCGAGGGACGAGATCTGGCAGCGCGACGGGTTGGGCACTCAGCGGCACTCGGAGGCACTCGGAGGCAACTCAGCGGCACTCAGCGGCCCTCAGCGGCCCTCAGCGGCCCTCAGCGGCACTCACCTGGTAGCGGAGCTCCTTCTCTGTCCGCTTGGCGGCCTCGCGCACCGCGTGCAGCTCCTCGCGCATCGCCGCCTCCACCTCCTTGCACGCCTGCGCCACTGCCGCCTCCTTGCCCTCCTCGGCCAGTTGAGTGAGCCTCTGCTGCTCCCTCAGCTCCTGACGAAGCCGCAGAATCTCCGCCTGAGATTGCGAGTCCTTGGCCTGATCCGCGCGCTGCGACTGCTTCTTGAGCCGTTGCAGCTCAGCGGCCGCTTCGCGTGCGAGCCCTTCCGCGCGCTCGGAGCGCTCCAAGGCCTCCCGCGCGACCCGACCCTCACCATCGGCCTCCTTCCGACTCTTCTGCAGCTGCTCGAGCGCGGCGTCCAGCCGGCCGCGCAGCTCACACGCCTCGTCTGCGGCGGCCGTGTTCGAGAGGGCGCGCTGCAACTGCTCCTGCAGGTTGATCACCTGCTGCTGGAGTGCTGCCTGCTGTGCAAGCGACACGTCGAGCCTCCTTTGGAGCTCGAGGGCGCGCGCGTCCGCCGCGGCGGCGGCCTGCTGTGCCGCCCGCAGCTCCGCAGCGAGCGCGGCGGACTCATCTCCACGAGCGAGGCGTGCCTCGAGCTCGCGCCGCGCCTTTTCGGTCTCCGTGAGCTGCGACGCGCGCTCCGCAAGCTGTTGCTGCACCTCCTTGAGCCGGTCACGCAAGCCCTGCGAGAGGGAGGGAGGGTGAGCAGGTGATGCTTGGGCGAGGGCGGGGAGTCCGAATGAGGGAGGGAGACTCATCACCTGATGAGGGACGCAATCATAGGCAATCAGATGCAAGCACGAGACTCGTCACCTGCAGCTGCTGCCTCAAGCTGCGACGCTCCTCCGCCGCCTCGGCGAGCTCCGCCTGCAGCCGGGCGACGACGCCGGGCGCCGGCCCATCCGCCGACGAACTGCTGCTGCCGCCGCCGCCCTGCGGCCGATGCACGAGCATCGACCGCGCCGCCGCCAGCTCCTCAGATTTCATCGCCGTCAACATGTCAGCCTCGCGCAGGGCCCCGCTCAGCACTCGCAGCTGCACGTCCTTGCCCGGCGATCGGGATGAGCCGGTCGTCGGCCGTGGCGCGGCCACGCGCGCGCGCGCCGAAGCGTCGTCCAAGGACGCGTCCGATGCTGGTGTGGTGATTTTGCCGCCGGTTGCCAGCAAATTCTTTGCGTTGCCCGCCTCGCGCCGCGCGAGCGCAAGCGACTCCTCGAGCTTGCGCACCTGCTCATCGCGCGCGTGTATCTGCGACATGAGGCTCAGGATTTTGTCACTCAAGCGCGCGACTTCACCATCTGAGCTGCCGCCCTTGCCGCTCAGCAGCCCGGCAGCGCCATTCGTCACATCTGTGAGGGACGAGCGCGGCGACGACGGCGGCCGTGGCTTCAAGGATGCGATCACGCCAACGGTAGCCACGCTGACGGTGCCTGCTCGGCCACGCATCGCCATTGGGCTGCGTCGCCGGCGTCGGAGGAAAGCCGACGGACGACCAGCCCTCCTGAGGATGGGATTGACGTCCGAGCGGAGCGGCTCACTTGAGCAAGTTGAGCTTAGACTGTTGAACCCGAACTCCCCACAAGAAAAACCCACACCCCCGTGCCGTACGGGACCGTCAAGTATCAGCAGCAGAAAGCAGTGCTTTCAGGTGTTTCCGTAAATTAAGTTCGTCAGACCAGGCTGATTCGTGAAGTGCATCGTGACGCATTTTTGACGGAGCACCTCGGAATGCAAACGACCATCGCTTGCCTCGCCTGGCATGTGAACGTGCGCGCCACGTACCCTGTGGTACGGTCGCCACGCGTCACTTCTTCTGCGCTCGCTGCTCCTATCTTAGATAACAAAGCTGCTCTCGCCACCGGACCTGCATTTCCAAGGACGTGGGTCCCGATTGCTTCCACCTGGGAGCTTGACCCCAACCGTCCAACCCCAGTCTCCTTTCTTGGGCAGCGTTACATTGCGTATCGCGACAACAAGGAGCAATGGGTGGTCATGGATGACGCTTGCCCGCACCGACTAGCGCCACTGTCCGAGGGGCGAGTTGATCGAGAGAACGATCGCATCGAGTGTGGTTATCATGGTTGGGCCTTCAACAGCTCGGGCGCCTGCGAGCGTATCCCGCAGGCCACCGAACGGCTCGCGGCCATCGCCGCGCCCTCGGCTCGAGCGTGCGTCGCCTCATTGCCGACGCAGGTGGTGTGTTCAGTGCTTTGGGTGTGGCCGTGGGCCGAGGACTGCCTGTCCGTAGCTGGCGAGCCCGGGGCACATCCCGAGGGGATGCTCGAGGGTGTCGACCCGGATTCGACTACATACACGCGCGACCTCCCCTACGGCTGGGACACGCTGCTCGAGAACATCGTCGATCCATCGCATATTCCCTTCGCACACCACGGGCTGCAAGGCAAACGTGACGACGCCATCGCCATCAACATGAGCGCGCCTACGCTGCACGGCGCACGCGGCTTTTCGTTTGAATTCGGCGATCGCACGATGGGTAAGCGCCGCGCCGGCACCGGAGAATTCCGCGCGCCCTATGTCGTCAAGTACGATGCCACCTTCGAGCCTACGCCATCAAATGCGGCGCCTCGCCCCTTCAAGCTGGCGGTCATCTGCGTGCCAACGAAACCCGGCTGGTCGCGTGCCATCATCTTCAGCGCCAGCAGAGCCAAACAGGCGTCGTCTCAGGCCAAGCCACCTCCCAAACCTCCCAAGCAGTCGCTCGTGAGTCGTCTCTTTGGGCTCCTGCCCGTCTGGCTGCTGCACCTGGGCTCCAATCGCTTCCTGGACAGCGACCTCGCCTTCCTGCACTACCAAGAGCAAAGCGTGCGCGAACGCGGAGGCGACGCCATGGCCAGCTACTACATGCCGGCGCCGACGGACCGCTGCATCGCGGCGCTGCGCAAGTGGATCGTGACGTTTGCGCACGTGCCAGGACCCTTGCCGCCGCCCATCTACACGCGCTCCATCCTCTTTGATCGATGGACACAGCACACCTCGCACTGCGTGCACTGCCAGGCCGCGCTGCAATCGTTCGCCAAGTGGAGGCGCAACGCGTACGCGCTCCTCGCTGCGGCCATACTCGGCTTCCAATGGTGGCCCGCGCGCCTCGTCGGTCTGGCGAGCGTCGGACTCCTCTGGCTTCTGTCCGCGCTCGAGCCCGCGTTTCGAGTGAATGACTACAAGCACTACCTCAGCGATTGACGGCATGCGCGCCGCCGGACTCCGCAGCTTCCCCCGCCCCCGCCCCCGCCCCGGCCACTAGCACTACTACGCGACGCGACGATGGCCGAGCTGTGGGGAGCTTGCCGAGCTGAGCTGGGGAGAGCGCCCCTGAGGTGTACCGGTCGAGGGGCGGTGAGTATGTGTACGGTGAGTATATAGAGGGTGGTTGGGGGGTGAAACTTGCACTCCCGGTGTCAAGTCACTTGACTTGACTTGACTTCCCGGTGTCTAGCCAACTAGTAGAATTCCGTTGGCGCTCTACCGGGTACCGTTACGCCATTGGTATGGGCCATTCCCGCAACGCCTGTTCTCTGCCGCTCCCGTCGGAGCAGTCCAACCGCAATCTGCGTGATGCCATCGGCCCTGCTCGTGAACCCAGCGCGTACCCACGCGCATCCCCTGCCACCTCTGGGTGTAAACTCAAGGCCATGGCCGCCACTGGGTGAGGTGCGGACACCGAAATCAAAGCCCACACCACCGCTCCGCAAGGCAGTCTGGCCAGAGCTCTGTCATCTGCGCGGCACGATGGCATTGATGCGAGGGTCCTGCACACAGGATGCGACGGTCGTCTCGTCGCCGGCAAAGGCAAAGGCGTCCCCGCCGGGTGGCCTTCGCAAGGAAAAAGGTCGGTGCGTATCTACCGAGGGCGACCTGCCGGCTGAGCTGCACGGGGACCTGCAGGTCCTCTTGGAGACCTTCATTGCTGCTCAGAAAAGGTCGGGGCAGCCGTGGCGCCCAGTGAGGCAGGCCCAGTTGGCTCCAGTAAAGATTGCTAGGCAGTCGTTACGCGAGTTGAGCTCCGCAGGACCAGAAGCAGACGAAGACTTCTACAGCACGATGACGAGTGGGCTCGTCAACCTCAGAAGCAATTGCTTCCCAGTCTCCTGCGCACCCAGCTTCGAGGCAGTGCTGCGCGGCTTCTTCCGAACGGTGACGCCGGAGGAGCTCGAGGCGATGCTGCGTCACGTGGAACCTCTGATCTCCTGGCGCAAGCGCGAGTTTGAGCGGCGTGCATGGGTTTACCAAGCGAATGCACTAGGGCGAACTGTCACCTACGCCTTTGCAAGAGACGACGCCTTTTGCTACGGCGTCGTGTGCGACGGCGCCAAACCGCTCTCTGTCGATCTCTTTGCAGAAGCAGTCGCCCTGCATCGGGCCGGAGTGAATCCAGACTCTCTTGCGGTCGCCAACCTGCGCAACCTCTCTACCATGGCCAGCGTGAATCGCGAGCTGGTGGCCGCGGATGACGCCTGCATCGCCAGAATTATCGAGGCGGCGAGCGACGAGGGCGGCATGAGCCTCGATGACCTGATCACGCACGTGTCGTACGAGCCCTCTCTGCGCTCTGAATTTGAAACCATCGTCAAGATTGGCAGTGTGCGGCGCGAGAATATGAAGAATGGGTTCTGGAAGCGGCCGCTCACGAAACCGCGGCGTGCAGGTCATGGTGCGGGTGGGGCTGGGGCTTGGAATGCTGCAGCCTGCGGGCGGCGCGCGGAAAGGTGACCTAGCGGGTGGCCGGCACGTTTTGAGGTGCGCGAGTGCCCCCAGTCGATGGATCTTGGATGTGTCCCAGTGTCCGCATGTGCCATGTCTGTTGTTGTTACCCAAACCGTCGGTAACGGACCGAAGGATAGAAGTAGTTCTACGTTTCGTTCTACGTCGATGCGGGTAACAGTTCGGAAAATTTATTGTGTGAACGTGTAAGGCCCATCGCGATCGGATCCTCTATACGCCGCGCGTGACGTCTGACGATCGCAACGCCGAATTGGACGATCGAGGATCGTGTTCGCGTGTCGACGTGTGGGATCTCGTGCACCCCGTCGTCGGGGGGGACCGTCGACATCCGGACGGGATCATGTCACCTTGTCACACGGACGATTGAACACTCTACCGTCTGTAACCGTATTGTGAGCTAAACACATGCTACGAAATCGCGATCTCATCCTCGTTTGCCAGGTGGCTCCACTCGACCCACGAGCCGTCGTAATTCTTGAGGCTGCGAATCGGCCATCCCGCCAAGACGAGCCCAAAGATCAATTGTGTGGTGCGCACGCCGCTCTGGCAGTAAAAGGTGTGCACACACGCCGCATCATCGTCAGGCGCCGCGTTGAGCAATTCCTTCGCCGCTGCACGGATCTCGTCGGGCGAGCACCACGTGCCGTCGCGCCGCCGGAAGCAGTGCCAGTCGACGCGCGCGGTTGCCCAAGGCACTCGCCCAGGCCTTGCCGCGCCCTTCATCGTGAGCGTCCCATCGTACTCGTCTGGTAAGCGCACGTCCCATAAGCGCGCCTCTTGGTTGCCACGCAGCCGAAGCACGTCTGCGCGAGTGGCAAGAAGTGTGGCGTCGAGTTGCGGCGTCGGCTGCCACGTGCCGCGAGGGCGTGGCGGTGGTGCAGCCGGTGTCGTCGGCCGCATCGCTCCTGCCATGTAGCCGTCGTAGCCGCCGTCGAGAACGTAGACGGACCGCTTGCCAAAGGCAATGAAGAGCCACCACAGGCGCGTCTCGTCATACCTCCGACTGAGGATGACTACGTCGCTGTCCTCATGAACGCCCAGCCTCTGAGCAAAGTCGCCAAAGGCCTCAGGGGTCGGCGCAAGCCCGTCAAGTATCTGCACGCTGCTCGTGGGTAGTTGATAGTCCGGTCGCCACACGCGCTGCGAGCCGGGAATACGCGCAGGCGCCTTTTCCTCGTCCTCGGGAGATACCACCTCGATGACCACGAGCCGTTCAGAGCCCAAGCGGCTCACGAGGTCGTCGGGCTGGATCAGGAGCGCTCTCGCATCGGCCTCCGTGGTTAGTATGGACCCCATGCAGCGCACAGCGTGCCACGCGATCCGCAAAATTGCGCACTTTTTCTTTCTGACGCCCTGGACGCGGCCTGGACGAATCCCTGGACTTTCGCGGCGGTTACACTGCTGTGAACTCTCTCTGCGTTTTGTTGATGCTACGTGGGCAGACTGACGTGTGACTGAAGGCAAATCCCCCCTCCGCCCTCGCACGCGTGCCCTTGGCGGTTCGATTGGCGGTCCGCCCAGGCGCACCTCCGTGCGTGCCGCTGCCGATTGGAGAGCACGGCGCGAGTCGGGCGAGGTGCCCACGGAGGCGCGCGTTCGGGGGCAGAGAGCCTCTGGAGAGGAGAGCCTCTTCTCTCATTAAATGTTGTATCCCAATGGGTACATTTCACACTCACATTTCACCCACGCAAAAGCGCAAAGAGCGAGCGCGTGCACGCTCACGCCCTATCTTAGCGCTCCGTCGCTCGCCGTGCTCAACGTGTGCGTCGGTCGCTGCACGCGCACACCGCACCGCCCTCGCACACGGAATCCATCGAGTCCGCTCAGGTGCTTTCCTCCATGGTGCCCTGCTGGCATTCCGGGAGCACTCGTGCGTCTCCCTTTGTCTCTCATGACTGTGATTTGTTCCGCGTGCCTTTCCGCAGTCGCGCGCAGCCGCCGACCAGTACGCCTCCCTCCTCTCCACCCCCGCGTGCTTTTCACTGCCACGTGACTGCCCAATCCTGAGGCCCCGAGCTGTGGGCTGCCTCTCTCGAGCGGAGGGCATGCGACTCTCCGTTCGCGATGAGCTTCGGAGCCACACACCGCATGCGATCCCCCTCATACTTCCGGCACGCTTTGGGCTGTTGCATGCCTGCGTCGAGACCCTTCAAGCTTACCTTCGAGCTTGCTGCCGCTCGTGGTCCCATACCTCCATGCTGCCGAATACACATAAGTCTCTTGTTCGCAGGATGATGGCGACGCTCATCAACTGTGTAGCGGAGAAGACGAACGCCCACAGCAATTACATCAGGTCTGTGGCGTTTTCCCCGGACGGGACCAAGATTGTGTCGGGATCGAACGACAGGACGATCAAAGTCTGGGATTCATCAGGTGCGCCGCGAGCTCAAAATCGCCCCTCCTGGCCAAAACTGATGCCTGTTGGCTTATCAATCAGGCCAGCTGGAGCTGATGAGCGAGAAGACGCACGCCCACAGCGACTACGTCATGTCGGTGGCGTTCTCCCCGGACGGGACCAAGATTTTCTCGGGATCGCGCGACGGGACGATCAAAGTCTGGGATTCGGGTGCGCCACCAGCTCAAAATCGCCCCTCCTTGGCCAAAACTGATGCCTGCTGGCTTGTCGCCGGTGGGCTGGAGCTGCTGAGCGAGAAGACAAACGCGCAGAGCGACCGGATCTTGTCGGTTGCGTTTTCCCCGGACGGGACCAAGATTGTGTCGGGATCAACTGATGGGACGATCAAAGTCTGGGATTCATCAGGTGCGCCGCCAGCACAAAATCGCCCCTCCTTGGCCAAAATTGATGCCTGCTGGCTTGTCTGCCAGGCAAACTGGAGCTGCTCAGCGAGAAGACGAACGCGCACAGCAGCTACGTCATGTCGGTGGCGTTCTCCCCGGACGGGACCAAGATTGTGTCTGGATCGTACGACGGGACGATAAAAGTCTGGGATTCGGGTGCGCTGAGAGCCTCAAATCGCCCCTCCTTGGCCAAAACTGATGCTTGTTGGTTTGTCCGGCAGGCGCGCTGGGGCTGCTGAGCGAGAAGACGAACGCACATAGCCACTACATCCCGTCGGTGGCGTTCTCCCCGGACGGGACCAAGATTGTGTCGGGATCGCGCGACAAGACGATCAAAGTCTGGGATTCGGGTGCCCCGGAGCCCTCAAATTGCCCCTCCTCGGCCAAAACTGACGCCTGTTGGCTTGTCTGGCAGATGCGCTGGGGCTGTTGAGCGAGAAGACAAACGCGCACGGAGGCTTCATCATTTCGGTGGCATTTTCCCCGGACGGGACCAAGATTGTGTCCGGATCGGGCGACAAGACGATCAAAGTCTGGGATTTGGGTGCGCCGCGAGCTGAATATCGCCCCTCCTCGGCCAAAACTATCGCTTGTCGGCTTGTCTGGCAGGCAAGCTGGAGATGCTGAGCGAGAAGACGAACGCGCACAGCCACTTTGTCGCGTCGGTGGCGTTTTCCCCGGACGGGACCAAGATTGTGTCTGGCTCATGGGACAAGACGATCAAAGTCTGGGATCTGGTCAATTGGTCTCGCAAAGATCATTGGATGTTCAATCATTCCATACAGCGATTCGTCTTGCTGCTGCTGTGGCTGAACAAATTCAGCATGAAGTTTCCTGATGATGTGCTTGATCTGCTCATTGAAGCTTGCTTGAAAAGCAGGTGAGGCAGGCCATGGCGGTCCGCCCAGGCGCACATCCGTGCGTGCCGCTGCCAATTGGAGAGCACGACGTAGCTCTCCTGCAACCCAAGCATGAACCCAAGAGGGAACCGCCGCGCGCCGGCGCCGCGGCCCGCGTCGGCTGCACCGACAAGGGTGGAGGCCCAACCGGAGCCTCCCACATGTCAAGACGTCATCACACATCTGACAGACGATCCGAAGCTCGGAAGGTGTATACGGTTGCGACGGCTTGAAAGCTCTAAAAAGCTCAAAGCTGTAATGGTAGCGACGCCGCCGACGCCCGGTCGGGTCTGGCTCGGCGGCGAAAAGGTCACAGCTCGATCTAACTACAAGTACATTGAAAAGCATAACTCCGCAGAACCGACTCTCAGGTCCGGTCACACGACTCGATTCCGACAGCTCGCGCGGCGCCTACCGCGCCCCAGGCCCGGCGCGACATTGCGCCTTGTATCGACTCGCGGAGTCGTGGTCTCGCGCTGCGTCCGGTCGCGTGGTGGCAGCATGGGTGGCAGACGATCACACATGCAGATCACAGTCACACACAGGCGCCTCCATGGCGCATCGGGTCGGAGATAGTACGTTGTCACTCAAAAGACATCACAATATGACTGTTCACTCCTCTTCCTCGTCCTCATTACTCATGAACAAACGGTCGCTGCCGCCGCCGTGGCCGCCGTATAGATCCTTCTTCATCTGCTCGAGCTGCTGCTGCTTGGCCGCCTCCACCTTCTGACTGAGCATCTGCTCGTCCTCGTCGCGGTCTGCGCCGTCGTCGCCGTCGCCGCCGTCATCCTCGCCGCTCAGCGCGCCGTCGTCGAGCTCATCCACCCTGCCGAGGGCATGCAGCAAATCAGCAACGTCCTCTCCCTCGCCGACCTTTTCGCCGTCGAGGCCGCGGCGGGCCTTCTCTTTGGCCGTCTCGGCCTCCTCGACCTTCTTCTTGGCCTCGTCCCAGCAGCCCTGGCACACATAGAAGCAGCACGAGTTGCAGCTGCGCACTGTGGGACATTGGCGGCATTCGCTGCCATGCACGTTGCACATCAACGACCGCGCTTCGGCCACAAGCGGGTGCACGTGCAGCTTGCGACAGATCTTGGTGTCGTCCTCCAGCAGGTTCACCTCCTCTTCCTTGTCGACCTCCAAACCAAGATCTCCGTCCTCATCCCCCTCGTCGTCCTCATCCCCCTCGTCACTGCTCCTGTCGCCAGTGGAAGCGGCGGCGGAGGCGGCGGAGGCGGCGGAGGCGGCGCTAGCGGCGCTGGCACCCTCCCTCTCGCTCACCGCCGGAGCGGCCAGCATCCCGGTCGTGGCCATCGCAAGCTTGTCGAGCTTGGCGTGCAGAGCATTGGCCGCCTCACCGCCCACGCGGCGTAGCACCGCCATGGGCGCTTCGCCCCCCCCCGACGCTGCATACGGGTCGACGCCCCCTTCGCGCACGAGCAGCTGCGCCACGTCGCCCAGACCCTGATGGCACGCAATCCAGAGCGCCGAGCGCCGTCCCGAGCTGAGCACCTCGGGTTTGCAGCCCGCGCCGAGCAACAGCCGGCACGCGGCAGTGCTGCCGCCGCTCGCGGCCGCGTGGAGCGCAGTGCAGCCCGAGAGCTCCCCACGCCTGTTCGCAAACGCGCCCGCGTGCAGCAGCTGCTCAAGCAGCTCATTGGCAATCGCGCAGCTCGCGCCCGCAAACGCGCACGCGTGGAGCAGGGTCTCGCCGTGCGGAGGCACGCTCTCGTCCACGGGGGCAAGCTCGCCCGTGGACTCGTCGCGCAGCCTCCAGCGCGCGCACACGGCGAGCGTGTGTGGCAGCAGCCCGCCCATGAGCACCGCCACGTCATTCTCACTCACGGGCGGCTGGAGTGCCGTCCAGAGGGCAAGCGCCGTGTCGGTCGCCTCGCGCAGCTGCCGGTGCAGCTCGCGGCGAAGCGCGCGCGTCGACTCAAAGGTGCCCGACACGGCGCGGAGCGGTGCTTGCATGTAGCTGGGCACCGCCGTACAAGCATCCTCGATGAGGAGGGTGTGAAGCATCGCGTGCTCGCTTTTCACCTGCTCGGCCTCGAGCGTGCTCGTGTGCAACGTGGCGCTGCGCAGGTAGACCGTTGGGTGGCCTTCGGTGCGCCACGACTCATCGCGCCGGTAGAAGAGCGCGAGTTGGCGCATCAGACCGAGCTGGCCGTCCTTGCTCGCGCGGTCATTCTTGATGACCGTCGCCATCTCGCCATCGATGTACGTGGTGATCGTGTTCGCGACCGTGTCGACGGATATGGTCACCGCGTGCCACCGGTTCGGGCTGAGGGTCGGTGCGTCGCCGTCCGCAAACGACTCGAAGGCGCCCACCTGACCCTGCTCATTGTACTGCACCTGCGCCACGTCCGATTTGGGCTCAAACTTGGCAAATTGGTCCCAGCCACCCGTGGTGAGCAGCCCGCGCTTCTTGTAGCCGTCGAGCCCAACGGACGCGATCTTGAAGTGGATCGTGAGCGCGTACTGGTTGAGTTTGGTCGCGCCGGCCGGTCCGTTCTTGACAAAGGGGATCCGCAGCACCATGTAGCCCGCCGTGCATCGAAAGCACGGCACGCGCGCGTCGCCCTGGCGCACCGCCGTCCAAGCGCCCACCGCCTGGATCGAGAGGGGCGCGCCTTCCCGAGTACCCGTCACCCCACGCGTAAAGTCAAAGTAGCAGCACGTGCGCGAGCGGTATGGGTTGTGCGTGCGCTTGCGGCACTGCTGCATCCAGGCAAAGTCGGAGCCCACCAGCATGTCATCAAGGGCCTTCTGCGCCTCCGCGATCTGGCGTGCGAGCGTCTCCTTGATCGTCAGCTCGAGGGCCGTCTCCTCGCTGCTCGCCACCTTGAGCATCTCCTCGAGCTCCTTTTCGCCCTTGGGCGGCACGCGACTGAGCTGCCGGCCGAGCGGAGGCGGCGCCGCCAACGACCCCCCTGCCTCGGCGGCGGTGGCCTCGTCATCCGCTTCGGCGCCCGGCGCGAGCAGCTCCATGAAGTTCGCGTACGTGAGGTGTCCCTTGGTGGAGATGGAGCGCACGAAGAAGAGGACGTCGTTGGGCGTGAGGTCGGGCACGTTCAGGTACTCGAGTGCGCCGTAGATCTCGCCCGGGCTGAGCAGTCCGTTCTGGTCGTAGTCGAACTTGATGAAGGCGTCGTGGAGCGTGCCGATGCGAGTCTTGATGGCCTCGCGGACGCGCACCGCCTGTGCGCGCTGCTTGAGCATCGACCACTCGTCCTCGAGGGTGAAGATCTTGGAGAGGGGCGTCTCGCGCCAGTTCTTGGCCAGGCGGCGCCGGCACTGCACCACGTTGCTGAAGAAGAGGCGCCGCTCGATGGGGGGCACGGGCAGCGAGCGCAGCAGCACGTTGAGCTCCGACGGCGCGTAGTGCATCACGCTGTCGATGAAGCGGAAGCAGTTGTGCGCGACCGCGCCCTGGTAGGACGTGTGTGGCTTGTAGTTGAAGCTCGAATCGAAGAGACGATTGCCCGCCGGGATGCAGCGCAGCGAGAGCGCCACGTCGGGGCCGCCGGGGAAGAGCGGCTGTCCCGTCTTGAGGTGCAAGATGCATCGGATGGTCTCGGCCTCTTGCAGGCTGAGCAGCACGAAGAAGCGACCTGACTCGATCTGGCGGTACCGGCCCGAGATGAGCACCTCGCGCAGCTCGTCGAAGGAGAGAGCACTCACCGCGGCGCTCACCGTGCTCGAGACGACGGGCGGGGCATCGCCAGGCGAGCTTCGACGTGGGAGGGGGGGTGTTGAGGCCCCGTGCTCGCCGAGCAGGGCGTCGATCTCGGCGTCGGAGAGCTGGAGGTCCTCGGCGGAGCGCAGCACCTCGCGCAGCTCCTTGCGGCTGAGCCGGCCAGCGCCGCCGTTGTCGAGTAGCGAGAGTGCGTTGCGCAACCGGCGCTCTTGCACCTCCGAGAGGGCGCCTGCCTTACTCGAGAGCGGCTCGAGAGCGGAGACGGAGGGGACCCACTCCAGCAGCATGACCGCGTTCTTGAGTCGACGCTCGCCCACCCAGTCGAGGTTATGGTGGTTACGCGTGACGCACAGGTAATCGGGGAAGGGCAACGGTGAGCGCTGCGTGAGCCGGTACTGCGACGCGCGGTAAAAGGAGCCGTCGCGGAAGGGAGCGAGCGTCAGCAGGTCGTTTTTGAGTGCCTCGCCCACGGCCGAGGCCGTCGGCGGCGGCAGCTTGGCCTCGTCCTCACCCCCTGGCTCGCGCCGCTCGGCGAGGGTCGAGAAGGCCCATGAAGTCGGCTCCTCGCCCTCACGCAGGTACGCGCGGTCCACAAACTTCTCGATGAGGATCTCCTTGTCCTTCTCTACCTGAGAGGGTCGGGGGTGAGGGGGTGAGGTGTGTAGGGGGTGAGGGGGTGAGGTGTTACGGGG
>Ga0210242_101191_pt1 | contig 20651 bp, 7 predicted proteins | sample ChrtobMeP5a_16mM_FD_155445 | JGI IMG/M metagenome (GOLD analysis project Ga0210242, IMG submission 155445) | Chrysochromulina tobin associated microbial communities from unialgal haptophyte culture, Seattle, Washington, United States - P5a_16mM | ecosystem: Host-associated > Algae > Haptophytes >... | reverse complement strand
GCCGTGACCGCGGTGGGGTCGCCGTCGCCGAGCAGATCCTTTTCGAGGTCAGCAAGCGCCTTCTTCTCTTCGGAGGCGACGAGCGAGGCCACACCTGGCACTGCCGCCGAAAACAACGCCAACAGGTGGCCGATGACGCACTTGTACACGCCGAGCGCGCCGACCCGGCGGAAGTGGGCCAGCAGAGCTGAGAGCTGGTGGAGGAGCAGGATGAGCAGAATTGCGCGCTCGACGGAGAATTCGACGGGGTTATTTGATAAGAGAGGTGGCGGCGGTGGCCGCGGGAGTGGCGCGTGGGCTGACTGGTGAGCGCCCATTGTGAGCAAATGTGTGAACGTTGACACGATACACGCGACAGAAATGTACGGGTCAGAGACGTACTGTTCGAGAGTATGTTTTCAAGTTTTGCCCCAAACACACTCATCACTTGTCGCGCATGGGTGGTGTGCCCTTCCTCGCCGACGCCGCTGCCTGGAAGGCCGCTCATGTGGATGCTGGCAACAAGCTCGTCGCCGTCGACTTCACCGCCAGCTGGTGCGGCCCGTGCAAGATGATCGGTCCGCAGTTTGAGGCGATGCAGCCTCAATTCCCTCACGTGGTTTTCGCCAAAGTGGATGTGGACGACAACCAGGAGGTGGCGGCCCAGTGCGGCATTCGTGCGATGCCCACCTTCAAATTCTACCGGTGTGGCACGCAGGTGGCCGAGTTCACCGGCGCGGACGTCAGCAAGCTGCGCATGCTGCTGCAGATGCACGGCGGGCCACCTGTGGACATGAAGGCGAGCACGGAGGTCATTGCGTTCGGGCTCAAGGCACGCCCGGAGTGCAATGGGCGACGTGGCGTCGTTCGCTCGTTCGACACGACCAAGGGCCGGTACGCAGTCGAGCTCGGCGATGCGGGCGACATGCCCGCGGAGACGCTCGCCCTCAAGCGAGACAACCTGATGCAGGCACTCACGGTGGCACTTTCGGAGCCGACGGACGGTAGCCCAGGAGGCATTCCGGAGGCCTTGAGTGGCGTGCCCACGGTAGTTCTTGAAGGCTACGATCCGGACACGAATACGTACTGCGTCAGCTCGGCGAAGGGGTCGGTGGACCATGTGCCGATCGCATGCTGCTCGCTGCCGGTAGGCGCTGTGGCGGTAGTCCTCGGGCTACAAAACGGGCAAGAGCACAATGGCAAGCCGTGCATGATCATGGGTGTCGCGGCGGATAGTGGGCGGCTCGAGGTGGCCGTTGACGCGGCTACGACGCTCCGGCTGAAGCGTGCCAACGTGCGAGCTTGAATGGGGCCCAACGGCGAATGACACGCGGGCACACCCTGTGACACCTGGGGCACACACTCGTTTACCAAGTTAACAGGCGGCGCGAACCCGGGGGGTGAGAGAACTTGTGAGCTGGGGTTCGCGAGATTCGGTACATTCCGAGAATTTTCGTACCGAATGTTACGAGATTATAAATCACGTTGCAAAATCACGTATAATCTCCGATCTCTTTTGACCCCACATGCTGCTCCTCACACTCGCGGCGTCGGCCTTCCACGCGGCGCCTCATGTCTGTTCGGCGCCATCGAGGATGCGATTCACAGCATCAATTGCGGCGGTGGTGGCTGATGAGCAGGTGACGGCTCTTGAACCGCAGCTAGCTGCGCTCGAGGCAGCCGCCGTAGCTTTGGTTGGCAAAAAGCTCGACAGTGAGTCAGCCTCCAGGATCCGCGGCGTGTCCACCCTTCTTGGCAATCTGGCTGCAGACGACGACACTGCAGACGAGACGGAGAGCCCCGCCGCTAGCGACGACCTTCCAACGGATCATTATCTATGGTTGCAAGCGGCGAGCGGCTCTGATGCACAGAGACGCTTGTGGCTGCGGGCGGACGCGTTCTTTGAGGCGATCGACGATAACGGCGACGGGCAAATAAGCTTCGATGAGCTTGAGCAGCATCTCTCCGGCCTGGGCTTCAAGGCCGGCGCCATTGATCACATCTTCGATTTGCTCGACATATCACGTGACGGGCTCATCACGAAGGAGGAGCTACGACAGACTCTCGTCACGTACGAAGACCCGGCGCTGCGCATGGCGCTGGGCCTCGGGGCTCCGGACGCTGACGACGTCTTTGATGAGGTCGATGTCAACGGCGACGGCGAGATCTCGAGGGCAGAGCTCGCCGCGTATCTGGAGCTCAACTCATCATCAGCCGCCGACGTGCCTGCGTGCGCTCGGACTATCTTCAAGGCGTTGGACATTAACGGCGACGGCAGCCTGTCTCGCGAGGAGCTCCGGGTCGGCTTCGACGAGTATACCGAGTTCCGCCGTGTACTCGGCTTGTAGGTCCCACGAGCCACTCAAGCCTCTCGATCGCTGCGGATATACTTAGAACGGAGCGCGCGGACCACGAACTCTCAACTCAGCGCACTTCGACTGGACGTCTGAGCTCTGACCGATTGGGTTCGGTTGGGAGTCGAGTGGACAGTGGACCCGAACCCGTACCGTACTCACTCGACTACAGTTGGGAATGGGCCATTGGAACGATGCGTTTTTTGGAGCCCAATGCGATGTGAGTTAAATTTAGATGCGGCATCTAAGCGAAAGAAAACGTAGCAAAGTAACGGATAACGTAACGGTCCGCTCTGGCCCTCTGGCTCTCGTCTGCCCAGAGCAGCAGCACGCACGGGCGCACAGCCACGCACAGGTGCACGCTCCCGCACCCCCCGTCTCCGTCTAGCGTCTTAGTTGTGGAGCTTGCATGGTGCTTTGCGAAGGCCCAAGCCTAACTTTTTCCATGCCATGATGAACAATAGGTTGCATGCGTATGAACTTCTGGTTGTGGCCACGAAGCCGCGCTCCGCACAATAATGCCCGCCGCTAGCAAGGGCTTCGTCTAGGCTTCGAACTCGCTCTTGTAAGAGCCAGGGCCCGTCGGGCCTCCTTTCGAGCTGGGCGCCGCCTTCTTCTGATCACGTAGCGTCTTGGCCTGCAACATCTTTTCGCGAACTCCGCTGCCTTGGCTGCTGCCACTCAATTGCGGCGAGCGCTGGCCGCCGTTGTCCATCCGCTCGTCGAAGACCTCATCGATGCGCTCCGCTTTGGTGTTGATGGCCAACTCCTTCTGAGCTCGCGGCTTCGGAAGGACGTCTCGCGCGCTCACACGAGACGAGCCCAGTGGCGTGCTGTCTCCCTTTCGTGCCGTAGTGTCACCCTTACTCTTCTTCTTATCGCCGTCATGACGGCGCGCCGAGATGACGCCCGGCGGAAGGTTGGCCGCGCGCGGTGTCGTGAGCTGGCCGCCCTTCTCGGAGGCTCGCTTGGTCAACAGGCGCGGTGAGATGGGAGCGGCCGCGCGCTGCTTCACACCGGCTGGGCCCACCTCGTCCCACTTGATCTCCGAACCGGTCGCCGCCGCCGCCGCCTCGGCCCACGCACCGGCCGCAGTCCAAACTGACGAAGCCCATGAGCCCACGGCGGCCGTTACCTCCTTGACCCTCGCGGCTGCGCCCTCGATATCGAACAGGCGCGCGGCCTGCGTCTGACGCGGCGACAAAAAGTCGGGCGCCAGGTTGTCGATGCCGTCCTTGCCCGTGACACTGACCCATCCGAGAGGCTTGGAGGGCTCCTCTTCTTTGGCCACGCACACGCGCTGCGTGCCGTCCTCGAGATCGGCGCGCTGCAGAACGACCAGGCGCGAGCCTGCCGCGAGCTTGCCCGCCACAGCACTCTCGAGCGACGAGCCCTCGCGCATCTTGAGCTCGACACGGGCCACAAAGACTTCGTCCGTCGTGGGCCGATAGAGGAGGAAGAGCTCGTGCTTCGGGTCGAGGTTCTTGTAGCCCGCCCGTGTGAGCTCGGCATGCGTCGCCTTGAGGAAGATGACGAGATCCTTCCAGAAGAAGCCTCCCTGGCACATGTCGCGCAGCGTGTAGCCGGCCGCGCGCAGCTGCTTCGAGGTGAAGCCGGCCACGCGCAGCGCCCCCGCAGTGAATCCCACCGCCCGAAGCTCCTCTGCGTAATAGCGTGCGGCCTTGAGCTCGGTCGCAGTGTAGTCGCCCTCGGCGAGCTCGTGTAGGTGGAATCCCACCTTGCGAAGGATCTTAGACTCGTACCCGGCATGGCGCAGCGCACGCGTCGAGCGACCGTCCACTGCGAGCACCGCGTGCTCCGGGATGCCGCCCTCGCGCAGATCCTTGAGGCTGAAGCCCTGGTCCTTGAGGTCCTTGACCGAGTAGATGCCTCGCATGTCGGCCACCACGTAACCGTACTCGCGGAGCTCGCGCACGGCGTAGCCCGCCTCCTTGAGCTCGTACACCGCGCGTCCATCGACCGCCGCGACAGCGCGTGCCGTGAAGCCCGCATGCAGCAGTTCCTCCAATGAAAAGCCAAGCTCGTGCAGCTCCTTGATGACGGCGCCAGTGTCCTTGAGCTGCCCAGCGCCGTAGCCGTACGCTTTGAGCTCCGCCAACGAGAATCCGAGCTTGCGCAGCTGGATCGCGTCGAAGCCCGCCTCTCGCAGGGCGCCCACGCCGTAGCCGCACGCGATCAACTCGGCCGCGGTGAACCCGGCCACGAGCAGCTCCTTGGCGGTATAGCCTGCCTCGCTGAGGGCCTTGGCGCCGATGCCCGCGAGCTTGAGCTCGCCTGCGGTGGCGCCGATGGCCTTCAGGTCGATGATTGCAAACTTGGCGTCGACGAGATCTTGCACAGAATAGCCGGACTTGCGCAGCTCGAGGCAGAGATAGCCGCAGACCTTCATCTCGTACGCGGAGTAGCCGCCCTCACGCAACTCCTTCGTCGGCCACGCGCCGTCCCTCCACTCCTCTATCCGAAAGAAAACCTTGCCCTTGCGCAACTCGGACGCAGTGATGTGCGGCGGCGGGCCGCCGCGCATCTCCTTGGCCGTGTAACCGCCAGTGTCCTCCAGCACGTCGCCCGTGTTCAGATCGACGCGTCCGCGCGCGCCGAGGGCAATCTCGGCGGCCGTGTAGCCTTGCTGCTTGAGCCGCTGCGCCGTGTACCCAATATCTTTCAGCGAGATCATGGGCGTACCCGCCGCCTTGAGCTGCACCAGCGACGTGCCAGCCTCCTTAATCTCTTGCGCCGTGTATCCCGCCTCCATGAGCTCCCACGCCTGGAAGTCGGCCCCTTTGAGCGAGATGAGGTCGTAGCCCGCCTCCCGCATGAGGACGGCGCTGTGGCCCGCCATGCGCACGCCGCGCGCTGCGTAGCCCGCCTCGTACATCTGCTTGATCGTGTAGCCCGAGTCGCTCGCCTCCTGCGCCGAGTAGCCCGCGTCCAAGATGCGCGTGCACTCGTAGCCAGCCTTCTTCATGTCCTGGGCCGTGTAGCCCGCGTCGCGCATCATCTGCACCGAGAAGATCAGAGCCTTGCGCAGGTCCATGGCTGTGAATTGGGCGGCGCGCAGGTCGGGGATCAGGTAGCCTGCCTCGCCGAGCTCGAGCGCCTTGTACCGACCCTCACGCAGCTCGTCGAGCGTGTACGACTGCGAGTTCTTCATCTGCTGCGCCGTGTACCCGCCGTCCTTGAGCTCGCGCGCATTGTACCCAATCTTGCACATCTCCTTGGCAGGGATCTCTGCCTCCCACATCTCCTTGGGGGTGTACCCGAGGTTCTTGAGCTCCAAGGGCGTGAAGCCGACGGCGGTCAGCTCCTTGGCCTCGAAGAAGCCCTCCTTGAGCTCTTTGGCGGTGAAGCCGATGTCGAGCAGCTCGCGCGCGCCGAAGCTCACATTCCGCAGCACCTCGGCACTCATCACGACCCTAAAGTGAGCGCGACGGCACATGCCCTTGGACATGAGCTGCGCGACCGCCTTTTGCCAGTTCTCGCGCTTGACGCGGCTGTTGCCCGCCTTCTGCGAGTCCGAAAAGATCTTGACCACCGGCGTGTACGAGACCTCGAGCTCGGACTCGCCCGCCTCCGGGTTGCGGTTCTTGCACAGCAGCTCGAACATGGCGTGCATCTCCTCGCGCTGGGGGCCGTCTTTGGAGAGGAATGGGGTCGCCATGAGCGTGGCGAACGCCTTCTCAGGCCCCGCGCGCAGCTGGAGCACCGGGATTCCCCACTTGGTCTTCTGCGAGATGATGAAGGTCTCGAGCGACTCGAGGGCCTTCTCATCGGACTGCATTACCGTGAGCAACGTCGAGAGCGCCGAGCGCTCCTCCCGCTTGATGGGCGGCATCCACTCGAAGCCCGCGAGCGACAGGTTGAGGCGCACGAGCGAGTCGTTCTTGCCGAGGGCGTCGACGAGGGAGACCGCCTCGAGGTCCGAGATCTCGTACGCGCACGCCCATGACGTGATCGAACCTGCCTTGATGGCATCGAGCGGCAACCCAGCGCCCACGTTCCACAGCTGGATGCCCTTGAGCGCGACCGAGATGCCGGCCTCGCGCGCCTCCTGCACGAGATCGTACCATGTCTTGAGCATTGTGAGCGACGAGATCAAGATCGACTTGGGCATGAGCTGGATGAAATTGCCGTTGTCGAACGTATACAGCAGATTGTCCACTTCGGAGGCGGTGCCGTCGCGCACATTCCTGCTCACGATGACAAAGATGACCGACTGCATGATCCACTGTGGAAGCGCCTCGACGAGCACCTCGGCGATCATGCGCGTCGCGCCGTATGCCGGCACGAAGAGGCGCATCGCCTCGGGCATCGGAGCATACGGCAGCAGACCAAACGGGCCGAGGAACATGAGGAAGTCGAAGAAGAAGCAGCCGAGGGGCATGCCGAAGTACAAGAAGACCTTGTAGAATGTGGAGTCGGTGCCGTACGTATTTGAGAGGTACGGGAGGACGCGCAGCCACACGACGAGGAACTGGCCGACGAGCAGGGACGCCGAGACGGCCGCGAATTTGTACGCATGGCAATTGTAGTAGAGCTGGGTGACCTGGAAATCGGAGATGAGATCCATAAAGTAGAGATAGATGGTCAGGACGCCCGAGATCGTCTTCTTGAGGATGGTCACCAACAGCTTGGTCGTATCGGCACAACCACCCTGGCGCGCCTTTTGCGCCTCCGCCTCTGCCGCCGCCGCCGCCTGCGCCTCAAGATCAACCTCCTCCGCCTTCTCCGTCTGCAGGGCCGAGAGCAGCTCAGCCAATTTGGCCACCTGCCCCTCGAGCGCCTTCTGACGGTCCTTGAGCGGCTTGCGCACCTCAGGGTCGGCGCCTTCGCCGCGTAGGGTCAGGTAGATGTTGACCTCCTCGAGCTCCTCGCGCGCGTTGCGCAGCATGAGCATCATCGTGTCCGGGTCCGTCTGCGCCTTGGCCACCCGGGAGATGGCACTCGGCTTGGCTCCCACCTTCGAGCCGGCCCTCATGATGATCTTGTACTCTGCCATGTTGACGGTACCATCGGCGTCTGTGTCGGCGGCCTTCATCATCTCTTTCACAATTTCTGGTTCGAGCTTGCCGAACACCTGGGCGATGGCCTCTGCCATCTCGGTCCCGTCAATCTCACCCGAGCCGTCCTCGTCAATGTCGTTGAAGAGCCGCTCAAGTGTCTCGTCAGACGGGCCATCGGGACTATCCTCGAGCTCCTCGTACCCCGCGTCTTTCGCAGCTTGCGCCAGCGCGCGATCCCGGAAATATTTGTCGATATCGGCCTGGAAGAGGAAGAACGTCACGCCGCACGCGAACAGTGTGAAGTCCACTGCAATGAAGCCCCCTGGCTGGTTCTTGCACAAGCTGTTGTACCCGTTGCCAATGGCATTGATCCACGTCTGCGGATCCAGGTTGGCGTTGCCGAAATAGGCGGCGATCGCCTTCATGGCGGTCATGAAGGGCATCAAAAGGATGCCGATCAGCACGTCCAGGTCGAGCGCCTCAGCCAGCGCCGTGAAGATACCAAGCACCACAAGCAAGAGAAGCTTCCAATCCTCGCTGTTGTCTTGCTGTTGTGTGTAATTCCCTTCCTCCTTCTTCTTCTTCTTCGTGGCCTTCTTGGCCTTCTCAAGCTTGGCCTTCTCCTTATTCACACGATCATCGGCCTCCTTCCTTGCCATCGCGTACTTTGGATCCGCTTTCTTTCCGTAGGCCTCTGGCGCAGCGAAAGTGGGCATGTACGACTTCTTGTTCGGCCCAGGCTTCTGCCACACCTCGAGCTTCTTTGGCGCGGCGGCTGGAGCGGCCGGTGCGGCGGACGGTGGCGCGACAGCAGGGGCGGCAGCGGTAGCTGACGCTGCTACAGCAGCAGGCGCCGCCAACGGAGCCGCCACCAAGAGAGGCCCTGACGGATCGCTGCTGCCTGCCTCAAGGTCCGGTGCTGCGTCATTTCGATTCAAATCGTCGCCATCGTCAGGCATGCCACCTCCGCGGTTAGAGGCAGCAGCCACGAACTGTTCAAGATGTGCGCTATATGCGCGCGCTTCTTCCGCTGGCGTCGACGCGCGCCTCTGCTGTCAGAGCCCACACGGAGCGCGCACGCACGCCGCCAGCGACGTTGAGGGCCAAAAGTTTTTTTTGGCCAATCCCCCTCAATGACATCTTACCCCACATTGAACCGTACACACCACACGTCAACAGCAATACTGGACTCCCCCACATGAAGGAATACACGGCATAGCGCGAAAACGCAACGGGGTCACATTCTTGATTCTTCCGACACACTAGGGATCTAGGGTGTTCGCGAGATCAGAGGAGAGAAAGTCTGTAACATGGGGTCCGAGTCACTGATGCCGATGTTGTAGCTGTAGGACCGGAGTAACAGTCCGACAGTCCATCTCGACGTGAACGAGTTTTGCCGAATTCCAAATGTCCCGAGGAAACGACAAATCCGCGGGCCCTCGCCAGCAGCGCTGAAGAAACGCAGAAGCGCACTGCCGAGGCGTTGCCTGCAGGCACCACGTCAGGTCTCGCTGCCAAGAAGCAACGGCGCAGCGGGCAGTACGTGGCTGTCCGCCAAACGTGGGTTGAAAACTTCGAGGACCCGGAGCCGTGTTCGATGAAGCGCCTATGCAACCCTTGCTGCCCAGCGGGCGCCGTGAGCTCCGGCGCGATCGGAGACGCGGAAGAGTACAGGGACGGGGGTACGTCGACAAGGGGCGGCGATTCAAGCAACGACGATCAGGAGCTCGGCCCGCTGCGCGTCCAGCCGTCGTCGAGGACGGCCAGCGGCAGCGGCACCACCGTCTACACCGACCAAGCCTCGATTCCCCAAAACTTTGTCGAGCTCGGGCCGGACAACCCCTGGCTCGTGTGCCGCTCGCCCGCCCACGGCGGCAAGCTCTTCTGGCTGCACCGCACCACGCAGGAGACGACGTGGCGGCAGCCGCTGCCGCGGCTCATGCCCTTGCCCAAGTGGAGCACGGTCCACGCTCCGATGCGCGAGACCGCGTTCGCGGTGATCGACCCGATCTTCTACGGCGCGCCCGCGGACCCGATCGACCCCAAGGCGCGCACGGGCATCTGCGGCAAGCAGCCGCTGCCCGCGCCGCTGCGGAAAACGTGCGATACGCTCTCGCCCGAGCACCAGCTCTACCCGAAACGCTTCTTCGACCGTGTGGGCATCAAGCGGTTCGTCATGTGCGAGGACCTCAAGTATAACGGGCAGCGCCGGCGCGACGTGCCCGACCTGTCGAGCGGCACGCTCTACATCGACGTGGGCGACCGCGCCGTGCGCCGCAAGCGCCACTCGTTCCACCATGAGCTCTGGCATATGGTCGACTACCATCTGCTCGGCAATGCCTTCGAGTCGCACGATGCGGAGTGGTGTGAACACAACCCTCGGGGGTTTAATTACGGGAATGGCGGCAAGTTCATGCGGACCGACTCGAGCTCCTCGCAGCTCTCCTCGTCGCCCTCGCCCGAGTTCCTCAACCGTTACTCGACCTCGTCCATCGCCGAGGACAAGGCGGAGGTGTGGGCGTCGCTGATGTGTTACCAGCAGGTCCTCAAGACCCCCGCCCTGCAGGCCAAGGCCGCGCTGCTCAAGAAGAGGGCCCTCAACATCTGCAGCGAGATGGACGAGAGATGGTGGGCGAAGGTGGTGCATGCCCAGCAGCAGAGCACCGATCATTGGGAGGTGCACTACGCCGAAGCGCACCGCGGGCGCGCCTTCTGGTGCAATTGGGTTACAGAGGAGAGGAGATGGGAGAAGCCGGCAGAGACAGCTTCGACCGCTTGAGGCGACGGCCAGAGGTGATGGCCAGAGGCGACCCTATTCGTGATGCAGCCTGCACACATACCGCATCTCGAATATTATTCCATTGTGTATTTACATAGTGTATGCTATACACAGTGTGTCTCAAACACGCTGATCGCTGTATTCTGTAAGCAGCGCAGTGTCCTTATTATAAATCACAAACCATTCACCCTGGTCCCACAGACAGTGTGTGCGCCCGTCGTGTGAAGATGTGTGTGACGCTCATGGGATTTCATGGGTTCGGCCTGGAGCATGCCCAGGCTGGGACCGGAGAGGAGCACGAGTGAGCGCGCGCACGACCTCTCATTATTGAGCATTATTGAGCATGAGCTCCCACACATGGCACACATTGGCTCAATAATCGCATGTTGACATGTATTGAGCTTTGAGCATGTTGAGCTCCCAGTGCTTTTGTTGACCGAGGGCAGCGGAGCCACCTTTGAGACGGAGTGTGGTGGTGTGGCCGCGGACCACGGCGATTGGCTTGTAGAAGGTGTCAATTCAAGTCAACTCTTCAACTTGACTTGACTTGATTTTCATCACAGTCACAGGCTTCCCTGCGTTTTTCATGCTGACACCCGGGTATTCTTGTCTCCCGCCGCACGACGTGTATGCGTTCTGCAACGTCTCGCTTGCAGAGTCCACGCGTCTCGACGATCTCATCGGCAAGCTCACTACAACCGAGCTCATCGGTCAGCTCTTCATGGATGCAGACCTCGCGTTCGGCAACACCACGTATCCAAACAGCAGCAAAGGCGATCTCAAATCGACGAGCGTGCCACGCCTGGGCATCGCCCAGTTCTCACACCTGGGCCAGGGCAGCGTCTACCGTGGCGCGTCTAACGGGTGCAACCTCAACTGCTGCACGGGCGGAAAACCGCCCTGCATCTTCGATCGGCCATACGCGACCGTCTTCCCACAGGGTACAGGCTTCGCGGCTTCCTTTGACACAAAGCTCGTCTTCGAGGCTGCAGTCGCCATCGCCGACGAATCGCGCTCGTTCCAGCGGTACGTCTCGAATCGCACGGTCGAGTACCGCTCCGGCGCATCGTCGGTGATCAACATCGCGCGGGATCCTCGTTGGGGCCGCGTGCCGGAGACGTACGGCGAGTGCCCAACCCTCACGGGAAAGCTCGCGGTCGCATTCAACAAGGGGCTCATGGGCTTCGCGTCGGCGACGAGCCGCGAACCACCAAGCGTGCTCAAGCTCCTCCCCGTCATGCGCCACTTCGCCGCGTATGCGGGGCCGGAACGGACCCGGTTCAGCTTCAATGCGCGAGTCAACGAGAAAGACTTGGAGCTCACGTACTTGCCTGCGTGGCGCCGGCTGGTGCGTGAGGGCGCGCTCGTGGGCGTCATGTCGGCCATCAGCGCCCTCAACGGCGTCCCTGGCATCGCGCATCGGACGCTCCTCACACACGTGCTCCGTGACACGTGGCTGTATGAAGGCTTCGTCTTGTCGGACTGCGACACCTTCCCTTCGCTGCTTCCCGACACCTTCCCGTCGTGGGACTGGGCGGGTTCGGCCGAGCAGGCTGCTGCGGACGCGCTGGGAGCGGGCAACGATATCAACTGCGGCCCGGGCTTTGGAGCGCTGCTCAACGCGACGCGGCTGGGCTTCGTCAACCGATCCGTGATTGCACTCGCTGCGAGGCGCGTGCTTCGCATGCGCATGCGGGTGGGCGACTTGCAGCCACCGCAGACGGACCCGTGGTGGGAGCACGCGCCGCCGCTCTCGGTCGTAGGCTCGCCGGAGCATGGGGCCATTGTGGACGCTCTCGTCGCCGGAGGCACGACGTTGCTGCATCACACGCCCGGCACGCTGCCGATCGGTCCGCCCATATTTGGCAGCAAGGCGCGCACGCGAGCACGGGGGGCGGACACGGGGAGCGTGGCGGCAGCTGAGCCGACGGCCTCGTACACGATCGCTCTGATCGGCCCCTCGGCCGATGACGTTTCGATCCAAGCGCACACGTACCACGGGACTCCGTCCGAGTGGATCTCGCTGCGCACGGCGATGGAGGCAGAGCTCGGGGGACGTGCGACGCTCACCTTCGCGCCCGGCTGCGCGATCGACTCGCCGGAGACCTCGGGCTTCGCGGCGGCGCTCGCGCTCGCCCAGACGGCCGATGCGGTCGTGTACGCGGGTGGGCTGAACAATGCACTCGAGGAGGAGGATACAGATCGCATGAGCTCCCTCGGTCTGCCCGGTGTGCAACTCTCGCTGGTCGAGGCGCTCCGCAACGCGACCGCCGCTCGGCGCGTGCCGCTCGTGACCTTGCTCGTGTCCGGAGGGCCCCTCGCCGTCCCTAGCCTCGTGCCGCCGAGCCCGACCGCCGTCGATGCGCTCCTATGGACGAGTTACTATGGCCAGTCCGCACGGCCGCTCGCGCGCATACTGCTCGGTACGGCGCTGCCGACGGGGCGGCTGCCGTTCACGGTGCCCTACAACACCAGCAGCCTGCCCCCGATCGAGGACTATGACATGAACGCGCCGCCCGGCCGCACGTACCGCTATCTCGATGCCGGGCAGGCACCGCCGCTCTTTCCATTTGGGTTCGGGCTGACGCTCGGGCAACCTTGGGCACTCGAGCCGCTCCAGCCCTCGAGCCTACGGCTGACTCTTTCGGCTCTGCGCGCCGCTGCCGCCGAGCCTTGCACGGAGACGAGCGGGGCGGGCCTGCTGATCAGCACGCGCCTGAGCCGACCACGCTTGAGCGGGCTAGCAAACGGGCTAGCTGCCCATTCGACCGACCTGAGTGGTCCCGTGGGCCACTCCTTGCTGCTCTTTGGCGCCCTCCACAACCGCACAGGGGCGCGCTCCCCCTACCCGCGCCAGCAGCTGCTCGATGTGGTGAAGCCCCTCCTGCTTCCCGGCGACTCAACCTTGGTCACTCTGCGGGTGTGCGCGAGCGAGCTGCTCGAGGAAGGCCTCGGGCTCGATCGTCAGCCGCTGCCGAATACTCTCCGGCTTTGGGTGGGAGACGCTGCTCGAACATCGCTCGATCGTCAGGTCGATGTGCACATCGACTTGGACGAGTTCGAGGACGCGTGCGATTGAGGTGGCAGGTGCGAGGGGGCACATGTGTGTGATCGTGCTGACGAGAGGCTGCATGTCACTGTGGTCGAGGTTAGAAAGGAAGGAGGTGAAGCGCGTTTTTCCATGAGTTGCACGTCCTGTGAAGTGCACCGTCGACCTGGATTGACTGAACTGCTCAGAAATCTCACCAAATCACTCATCATAAAGTGGCCAGATTTTCTTCGTCGATTTTCTTTGAGATTTTTGCAACGCATTCTCAGATTACTGACGCGCCACAAGCAGCGCCCATGGTGCTGCCGCCCAACCTGGCTGCTCTCCTTTGCCTCGCGTTGACGTCGTCGCCGCCCAAGGTCCATACGACGACCCCATCCGCGCGCCGCCCCTTCCCGACCAAGACGCCCCGCGCCGCCACGCTCCAACTGAGCGCGCTGGGTCGGTCGGAGGATGCCAACACTCGCCGAGCCCGTGTGATGGCATCCGCGGCCAACAACGTGACGACGGCGCCGCCCGAGCTGGCGCCTTTCATCGAAACCCTTGCGAACCAACTGCCCTCCGCGTGGGCGTCGCTCCCCGAGGCCCTCCGCAAGTTCCTCCCCGACTATGAGCCCGACGAGGCGCTGGCGGGGAAGGACATGGCAGCCAAGGCGGCCGCGGAGGAGGCCGAGGCTGCGGCGCAGAAGGTGCTCGCGATGCGCGCCAAACGCATGGGGGCTGAGAGCGTCATGGCCGTCGAGACGTCCAAGAAGGAGCAGCACAACAACATCCTCACCACCTACGGAGCCGACTACGGGGCTGAGGCCCCCGCGCCCACAAGGGAGTATTCGAGCTCCTACGGGGTCGACGCTGGCGCCGGCGCGGGCGCCAGTGCTGGAGGGAGCACCCGTCAGGGCGGACCTCCCATCGACGAGGAGCGTCGCAATCGCTCGCCCGGGCTCCAGCGCAACTTTTACGACGTGCCTACTTCGGACTTCAAGCGGCCGCACGGCATGATGGGTGGCGTCGTCGGTGGCGGCGGCGGCGGCGGCGTCGGCGGCAGCAGCATGCCACCTGCTTCTCAGGCGCCTCCCTCCGACCAGGGGTCTGCGACGCCTTACGGCGTCGATTACGGCTTGCCGCCCGGCACCCAGTTCGGCGCGGAGACGCCGCTCGAGGGCCAGGCACGCGAGAGAGCGATGGCGGCTTTCAAGGCGCGAGCTGGCTCCGAGTCGCCGGCGGACGTGTCGGCGCGCGTGCTGTCGATCCGTACGATGTACAGCGCGCTCAACGTGCCCGTGGACGCGTCGATGACGAGATGGACGGACGCGGAGCTCGGGGAGTACTTCGCGAGTGGAGGCCTCAATCGGCCAGGGATGCCCAAGCCGCAGCCGGGTCAAGCCCCCGAGGCGGCCCCATACGTGCCGCCACCCATCGACCAGGATCGTCGCAGCCGCTCGCCGGGGCTGTCTCGCAACTTTTACGAGATTCCGACGGCGGATTTCAAGCGGCCGCACGGCGTGAGAGGGCCCCTGCCACCGGACCCACCGCCTCCGGCTGCCGCGCCACCGTCGATGGCCTTCGGGGCCGAGTCCCCTGCGCCTGGGCGCGAGAGAGAGTACCAGGCGTATCAGGCGGCGCAGGGCGGTGCTGGCCAGAGCATGGGGGGGGGCTCGAGCTTCACACCGCCAGCCTCGAGCTTCACACCGCCCCCGATCGATCAGGAGCGTCGCAATCGCTCACCCGGCCTCTCGCGCAACTTTTACGAGATCTCGACCTCAGACTTCAAGCGGCCGCACGGCATGAGAGGTCCGATGCCGCCCGAGGCGCCACCGCCATCGGCTGCCGCGCCGCCGATGACCTTCGGGGCACCGGCGCCTGCGCCAGCCTTTCCTGGCATGGGGGGTCCAATACCAGGCCAAAACTACCAGGTTGAACGAGCCACGTCATATCAGCCGGGCGGTCCTGGTCAGAGCATGGGAGCCTTCCCCAGTGGAGCCTTCCCCAGCTTCACGCCACCGCCAGTCGACGAAGATCGTCGCAATCGTTCGCCAGGCATGCAGCGCAACTTTTACGACGTGCCTACTTCGGACTTCAAGCGGCCGCACGGCATGATGGGCCAAACGCCGCAGCCGCCAGCAGCCCTCGAGGCGCCGCCGGCTGCTGCGAACTATGGCGCCCAGCCAACGAATGCACCCTCGCAGTATGGAGCCACGAGCCCGACGGCTCCAGCCGCACAAAATGGCGCGTCGATGCGCTTCCCAACGTCGGCAGCGACCAGGCGGCCCGTGCCACCGGCGGCAGCGACCACGCTCCCGGAGCCGGCATGGGCAGCGGCCGCTCCCTCCCAACAGCCAGCAGCACCGCTCAACGGGCCGGCTGTGCCCACGTGGGAGGCGTCGACGCCGCCGGTGCAGGCGGCGCCGGCGACAGCGCCTGGCGTGCAGTCGGCAGCAGCGGCGACTGCTGCGGCGGCGGCCCAGGCAGCGACTGCGGCGGCGGCGACCGAGGCAGCGACTGCGGCGGCGGCGACCGAGGCAGCGACTGCGGCGGCGGCGGCCAAGGCAGCGGATGCGGCGGCGGCGACCGAGGCAGCGACTGCGGCGGCGGTGGCCAAGGCAGCGGATGCGGCGGCGGCGGCGGCGGCCGAGGCAGCGACTGCAGTGGCGGTGGCGGCTGCGGCGGCCGAGGCAGCGGCGTTGCAAGAACGGGTGGCGCGCCTTGAGGACTTTATCATACAGCTCGAGCGCTCGAACGAGGCGCTCGGTACGGCGTTGACGGACCTGCGCACGAAGGAGGAGGAGGCGAAGAGGGAGGCTGTCGAGGCACGTGCGAGGGAAGAGGCCCTCGCCCAACGGCTCGCGGCCCTCGACTACTACATCGCTCTCGATGCCGCGGTAGCTCCGGAGAGCGCCGCCGGCGGCGTCGTCACGATGGCCGAGTCGAGTGGGCGAGTGGGTGCCGGCACCGCAGCTGTGACCGGTGCCGCTTCCGTCGCCACTCCGGCAGTCACCGCCGCCGATGGCGACCTGTTCGTCTGGGATGCGAGCCACGCGACCGCCCACGACCACGCGACCGCGGACGAGACCGCTGCCGCCCCTGCCACCCCCGCTGCGATGCCGCCCCCCTTGGCTGCTCCGACGGCCGCGCCCCAAGCTGCCCATCCCCAAGCTGCCCATGCCGCTTTCCCGGATCGGCCGTACGCGGGGTGGCAGCCGGGAGCTACTTCTCGGTGGCGGGCTGTGACGCCGGTGACGGCCGCTCCTGGCCCCCTGCCCAGCGCCAGCGACAACAGCGCGCGTGCGGCCGCCGCCAAGGCGGCCTGGCTCGCCTCACGGAGCACCGGCCTGCCCAAATTTGGAAAGCCCAGAATGAGTGCTTCGGACGACATGCCACCGGAGGCTCCGTACCTGCCGCCGCCGCCCGCCGAGGACATGGTCGAGGCATCGATGCGTGCGATGCTCGATCAGCGCGGTGCACAGGCCTGGGCACAGGGCGCGCGGGCGCAGTACCATCGATGAGTTCAAATGGCTTCACCTCGCAGCGCACCTCTCTCCAGTGTAGTAGATGCCATGCTCATGGGCGTGTGCTTGGGCAGTGACCTGTCGACTGTGCATGCGCCCGGATCTTCATCACGTTGCCGCGCGTTTTCATGTTAATAGGATCTCTGGTGTCTCGTGTATGTGGCTTTTAAAACTTGGATGTAGGGAAAACCCACACCCATAATAGGAAAACGACCCATAAAAGGATCGCAAGCCCAGTTCTCGTCCACCCAGAGCGTGCTCGCGCGCGTCGCCGAGGCCGAGTTCCCGGCTGCGGACATGCCAGCCGCTGTGGCAGCGCTAGCACTGGCGTCGTTCCTTGGAGTCGTTCCCTGGAAACCAGACGCATCTGCTTTGCAGGAGGCGGCTCATTCCTGGTTCGAGCAGAAAGCCCCGGTACCAGTGGCCAAGAAGGGTCCCCTGTCGCTCGATGATAAAGCTCCCAACCCGTATACGGCGTCAACGCCCCGCTATTTTTCTAACGCAGTGGACGAGGCCAAGTTTTACGAGAAAGTGGAAAAGGATAAGGAGGAGGCAGCGATTGCGGCCGAAAGAGCGGCGCAAAAGGCGAAGGCCGATGCGGCCGAGGAGGTCTTGATGGCGTCGTTAAAGGCCATCAAGGATGAGACGGAGGCGGCAAAGGCCAAGGCTAAAGAGGAGGCGGAGGCGTTGAAGGAGAAGGCGTTGAAGGAGAAGGCCGATGCGGAGGCGCTGAAGGCCGATGCGGATGCGAAGAAGAAGCTCTGGCTGGAGGAGAAGGCCAAGAAGGATGCGGCGTGGGAGGAGAAGAAGGCGGCGGCGGCGATTCAGGGCAGCTGGCACTGGCCCGGGCCGAAAGGTACCGACGATGACCCGGAGGCCTCTCCGGGACCCGAGGCGGAAGCCGAGGCGCCCGAGGACAATGCTCCCGAGCCGCCTAAGAAAGAGAAGAAAGACTGGGATGCGGAGAAGGCCAAGAAGGACGCTGCGTGGGAGGCCAAGAAGGCGCCGGAGAAAGCTCCCGTACCAGTGGCCGCAGCGCCTGCCTCCTCCGAAGAGACGGGCCGCGCGCAGGTGCTCGTCGTCGTCTCTGACCATGGAAGCGGCACCTCGACCTTTGGGAAAGCGCTCCAGACGCACCCGTGCATGTTTGACCTGGGGGAGACGTTCACTGCGAACTATCCGTGGTCGTCGACCAAGAACCTGAAGGCGTGCGGTGAGTCGCAGGACCGGAGTGCGATCTTCGACGCGGAGTCCGGTCTCCTCCTAAGGAAGAGTAACGATCAACTCTCGTCCAAGTTCGCAAGCAGCTTCGACGACAAGGAGATCCAGGTCGGGTCCAAGGCTGCGGACGGCGCCGATCCTTCTCTGTACGCGAACCTGCCCTACGACCTCGGCGAATACTTTGTCCGCATGCGCGATCTCATCTGCAAGAACGTGCCCGAGAAAATGTGCGCCCCGTCGGAGTGCTCGATCACCGTCAAGATGTTCCCGCAATTCTTCGACGGCACCACGGGCGGATTTTCGGATGCGGATGACAAGCCCTCGGAGTGCACGATTGCGCGAAACGATGCGGCTCTCAAGGCATGGAAGAAGGAGCTCGCGTCGATGACGGCCAACCCCAAGGTCGCGACGCTGGCCCTCATTCGGTACGAGCGCGACAGGCAGTTCTCCACCTTTCACCGGTTCACTGCTCCCGGCACCAAGTTTGACTGCAGCTTCCCGCGCAAACCCTACGACTTCGCCGTCGTGGCAAATCAGGTCGCCGACGGCCACATTCAGATTGAGAACTGCTGGACGGGTGCTGCCGGGGCCGCCGAGTGCCTCAAAAACGCGCTCAGCCTGGTCGGTCTGACGCCCGAGTTGATGGGCGACAAGGGTACGACGCTGATGACGGGTGGCACAAAAGAGAGCATCAGCAGCAAGGCCTCAAGCTGCTCTACCGACCCTGACGCCACCTTCGTGTCCGAGAAGAATGACGAGGTGAAAATGATCCATGGCGAGCTCACTACATTCTACTACGTGAAAATGGTCGCCAACGTTGATGAGGACGAGGCGGTCGCGAGCCCAAGCCCTGAGGCCCGTGAGGCCTGAGAGGGCGCTTCGAGGCGACAAGACCGTCGCACACACACTCCTGCACGCGAGGGCACTGCATAGCGGAAGAGAGCCCATGCGTTGAGGGATCTAGCAGCATGCATGTGGGATCTTAGCGGGAAGAGCCGTAAGCGGCTCTGTGGGGAGTCTCGAGTCAAGGGGGACTACGCCCCTTTGCGCAGCGTGGTGACGTGTGGCCTGTGCACGTCTGGTCCTCGCGGCCCCGGGCGCGGGCCAGCCAAGCCGCAGCACGGCGGCGACGCGTGTGAGCCGTGACTTGGCGCGTGAATCTGAATGTGTGCGTAACGACAGTCGAGTGTAGGTATTTTCACTTTCTAGAAACCCGGGACCGCGTCCAGGTCCGACCTAGTCCTACTCCTAGAGCGGCGTGTGCACGCAGGGGCGCCACACCCACACCCACAACCCGACCCCTAGCTTTAACCCCTTCGGCTTCGCGCCTTCGATTCGGTCGTGGATTCGGTACCAAGTTCGGTACCGCGGACGTCGATCCTCTAGCTCTACGCGGTCATGCTCGTACATGAAATTCGTGATGTGTCTTGAGTCACATCGGTGCGGCCGGCCTGGTATATAGCTGAGTGTTCAATCAGATCGCCAAGAAGCAAGATCGAGCCGGGGTCTCCACCTCCACCCCTCGAACACGTGAGATTTAGGGAACATGCGCTCACGCCCGACCAGCACGCGGGCCTTTCGTCAAGACCGCAGACGTCTAGTCGTAAAGGCGAACCTTTCCCGCTGGGGCGAGGAGCCAGGAGGTGCGTGCGTAAACACATAGTCGGTTCACGGTAGATATAATATCATCGATTTTTGATATAAACGTGGCGCCGGGCGCGGCGGGTCCTTATAAACTGTGTAACTGTGGTACTCATCGAAAAATCGAAAGGCGTTCCCAGGCGTTACGAGAAAAACGAAACGCCACAGAGCCATACGCGCAAAGCCGCTGCTCCACGTGTGTCCTCTACTTCGTTCCGACTCAGATCCCACACACGCTCAGACCTCAGTCCTCCCTCGCCTCCGTGTTCCATGCTGCCTCTAGCTTCTCGCGTGATGCCGGCTCACTCGCGTCCCCAGCTAGAGCTGGGCCGCTGGCATCCTCTGCAGCGCCTGAGATGAGACGACCCACCGCGTCGTACTTGCGCGCGAACACCGCCCTCCACGCCGCGAGCGATGCGCGCTGTGCCAGGTTCAGCGCAGCTCTCGCCTGCACAGGGTTCTCGGGCTCGATGCTGTTACGCGCGAGGTAGCGCGTGGCATCTGTGCCGGCCATGACTTCGTACTCGCCGCCTGGACCGTAGAGATGGCGCGCACTGGCAACGTTGTACACCAGACCGTCCACAGCCACCAGAATCGGCCCATCCTCCCTTAGATCGCCAGGAAATCGCGCCAGCTCCGAAGGTGTCCAGCATTCTTGCGGTCGCACGTACGCCGGACTGTCCGGCGAGATACGACTACCCACGCCCACCACGGGTGCTTTTCGTCGCGCTCGAAGCTGCGAGACTCGCCACTCGCCCCATGCCCACGATGCGAGTGGCAGCACAAAGGCGATTACCACAAGGCTCGCTGCCACTGCAGTGAGGCGAAACGCGACATCGAATGCGTCCGCCACCAACATTGTCGAATGGCAGTCTGCGAGAGACAGTGCAGCAGGATGTGCCTCCGCTAGCTGATTCGGCGGCGAAAACCGCGGCGACGCGGCGAGAGCGAACACGGGCTTCATTGTGGGAAGGAGTGCTGCGTGACGCCCAAAGTTACGCAGCTGTGAACTCAACGTGAAGGGCCAGGTCACAGGGACGGTCTCCATCATGGAACCAGATCGGGGGGGATACGGAGAGCCCTGGGTATGGGGCGTCTCCG
>Ga0210242_101184_pt1 | contig 20820 bp, 13 predicted proteins | sample ChrtobMeP5a_16mM_FD_155445 | JGI IMG/M metagenome (GOLD analysis project Ga0210242, IMG submission 155445) | Chrysochromulina tobin associated microbial communities from unialgal haptophyte culture, Seattle, Washington, United States - P5a_16mM | ecosystem: Host-associated > Algae > Haptophytes >... | reverse complement strand
GGAACGCGGGAGGGCGCGGCGGCGGCGGCGAGGGCGGGCGGGCGGGCGGGTGCGGTGGCTGCCTGGGAGGTGAGGGCGGCGGCGGCGAGGGCCTCGGAGACAGAGGGGACGGTGGCGGCTCCTTGCATACCCATCGCACGCTCATCCCGAGCTCACGAGCGAGCTCACTCTCTTCTGCAAAGGCTGCGAGCCCCTCTCCACCCGCCTCTTCGATCATATGCGAGGAGCGCGCGTAGCCCTCTGCGTGATCGCGCCGCCGCAGCAGCGGCAGCGCAATCGTGGCGCCGTGCAGCCTGGGCTGGTGGCGAGGGTTCCTCCGCTGTGCTTGGACGCTCCCGCGCTGTGCAACGAGCGACACGACACGCGTGCCCAGCTGCTTGACCTCTAGTGGCGACGAGGTTGCGTGTGTGGCGTACCGGTGCGCTGCGTACGGGTCGGTGGTCATCGAGAGCACCGACACGTCCGCGCGAGCCCACAGATCGCTCGGTACGTCCGCGGACAGCACGCGCCGCTGGCGCACCGGGCTTCGGTCATCGAGGTGCGGCGTGCCGGTATCCGGGTAGAAGTCACAGACATCCGCCGTCTGCAGGCTCACGCGACCTTCGGACTGCCGCCTGTTGACGTCATTGCGACGGTTGCCGAGCACATCGAGCACGAGGCGCGCCATCGGCCGGTAGTCGGGATCGCACGAAGTGTTGAAAATCGAGCGCATCGCGAAGCGGCCATCGCCGACAGCCGCGCGGTCGATAGGTGCGTGCGTGGGCGTCGGCAACGGAACGCCAAGTCGACTCGCCTCGAGGGCCAGCAAAAAGGAGGCATCGACGAGGCGGACGGCGATCAGCCGGTACGGCTCAAACTCCGGATTGAAGTACACCTCTGAGCCAGTCGGTGCTGACCATGGCGGTGGCGGCGGCGGCGCGCGCGGCGGCGCGGGCGGAAGGCCTGGTGGCGGCGAGGGCGGTGACTTGCACACTGGGCATCCGCCACACACGGAGCTGAACGCAGCGCAGTGGCGCGCGTCGCACCACGCGGCACAGCGTACATACCCCCCCGGCGGCGGCGCCAGTGGCGGGCGCGTGGGCGGCGCAGGCGGCGTTGAGGGCGGCCGGTGCGGTGCTGGAGCTCGGTGGATACCTAGCCCAGTAGCGTGCAGCTCGGCGACGATGCGCTGCACGCGCGCGTTCTCGTCTGAAGTGAGATGTAAGCGGGCGGCGGTTACGGCGAGCCCAGCGCTCAGCGCGCGCGCCACGGCCGCCACGGCGCTCTGATCCAGGTACGTGCGCGCCGTGAGCGCATCGGGCAGCAGCACGTCGACGAGCAGATGCGTTCCGAGCTCGAGGGATGCAAGGCTCGTCTCGGCGGGCACGCTAAGGAGGGCGGCCACGGCGCGCGCGTACGCGCCCACGAGGGCGCCCTGGCTGAGAGTCGCGCCGTACGCGTTCAGTACCGGCGCGAGTGGGCGTGCGTGCTGCGCGCTCTCGGCGAGCTTCTCCATGCATGCCTGGCGCAGCGCTGTCCGATTACGTACCTGATGAGGGAGGCAATCATGGACCCTCAGAGGTCATCAGCAGTGTGAGGGTGGCGCTACAGGGGCTGCTGCAGAAGGCGCACCTCATCGAGCTCATAGAGCGCGACGCTGTTGAGGGTGTCGCCTATGCTCGAGGCGTAGCCAGCGATGGCAGCGGTCTCATTTGCCTCGAGCGCGTCGAGCAAGAAACCCAGCAGCTCCCCAAAGGACGCTGGCGGCGCTGAGGGCGGCACTGGGGGCAGCGGGGGCGGAGGTGGACATGGAGGCGGTGATGGGGGCGGTGGGGACGGCGGCGTAGGTGGGCTGGGTGGTGTCGAGGGCGGCTTCGGTGGCGAGGGTGGCGGAGATGGCGGCGGAGGAGAGGAGGGCGGTGCCGGTGGCCTCGACGGTACGGGCGGCGGCGGCTCGGACGGTGGCGGCTTCGACGGCGGTGCTGGTGGTACTACTGGGGGAGGCGATGGCGGCGGTAGCCGAGGCGGCGGCGAAGGCGGCGGCGAGGGTGGCGGTGGCCGAGGCGGCGGCGAGGGCGGTGGTGGCGAGGGTGGTGGCGAAGGGGGGGGCGGCTTGGGTGGCGGTGATGGTGGCGGCGGCGACGGCGGCGGCGATGGCGGCGGTGGCAAGGGTGGCGGCGGGCTGGGCGGTGGTGGTAATGGAGGGGGCGACGGGGGCGGTGGCGAGGGCGGTGGGGAGGGCGGTGGCGGCGAGGGCGGCGGGCTTGGCGGCGGCGGGCTTGGCGGCGGGGACGGCGGCGGCGGCGAGGGGGGCGGCGACGGTGGAGGGCTCGGAGGTGGCGGGCTTGGTGGGGGCGACGGTGGAGGGCTCGGCGGCGGCGGCGACGGCGGCGGCGGCGAGGGTCGGGGCGGCCGAGGCGGCGACGGCGGTGGCAAGCATCTTGTGCCGCAGTCATTGCAGTCCGTCCCTAACCCGCAATAGTTTGTGTCTGGTAGGGTGCCATTGCCTCCGTCGTCGCAGATGTTGTCTCGGGCATAAATGCATGTATTTGCGCACAAGCATCCGTTTGCGTCCGTCTCCGGTGGAGTACGAGGAGCAAAATTGGGTGGGTTATGAGGAGGGGGTGGGGGCGCTGCCTGCAAGCGCCTTGCTCTCGCTTCCGTTGGGGTTGCTTGCCTCAGTGTTGTTGAGGTACTAGTCGTGGACATTGAGAATGCGGGCGGCGGCGGCGCAGGCTCGAGAGCAGATAGCCTCGGCGCCCATGGCGATCTGAGCACGACGAGGCAGAACAGGGCCAGGGCAGTCGCGAGCGCTCCGCGCAGCATTGGTGCCGACGTCATCCCGACACAGGCTCGACGGCAAGGCGCGGGCTCTTCAACTCTGCTTCCCTGCAGCCTTTTGCAGAGCCTCGTGCGGCCTTTCCCAAAAAACGAGAGGAAACGACGGGAAAACGCCGATAAGTTTTATCGCATTGACGTAACTGTTTCTTGCAGGTTTACGAAAGGCGACACACAAAATCCACAGCGCCCTCAACCTACGAACAAGGAAAAACGGGAACACGGGCCTGTCAGACGCGGGCCTGTCTGACGTCCGCATGATCTGCCAGGTCGCACGGCATCACACCCTGCGGATACTTTTCTGAGTGTAACCTGGTTTTTCGCTAAATGTATCGTACAATGACCAGTAGTTAACTGAACATGTATCTCGCCTCTCAGAATCTGACTCATTAAGACTCGCCGAGAAACGTGCATCTCGAATGTATCCAAAATGCAAGGATACATGATCTGCTCTGAGTGTGCGGGGATACATTCGGGATACATGCGGGAAACATGTGGGATACATGCAGGATTGCATCCGATCATGCAGCAGCACCAAAGCAATGCCGCGAACGCATGTAGAATGCCTGGAGCGCCCTCGCGTTGCCGAGTCACTCCAACTGCTCGCTGCTGCTGCCGCCTCGAGAAGCGAAGCACGTCTTCGACGAGAACTTATAATCTCGCACCGGAGTGATGTCGAGGTGACCGCCATCGAGAGCGGGGCGCGGTGCGAATGACACGCCCCGCCGCGCGTGATGTCCAGCGCCCGCATCAGATGCTGCCAGTGCAGTGGGCGCCGCGTCCATATTCCTCAGCGTGCCGCGAGGAAGGCCTACACGCTGTTCGATGATGGTCTCAAGCGCCTCAATTTCTGCCCGCAATTCCCGCTCCCGTTCCTGCATCGCATAATACTTTTGCAGCCCGTCGCGCAGCATGCCATGGCGCTCCGTCATGGTCCGTGAAAGCTTCCGTTCCGTTCGTTTTCGATTCAGGGCCCACTCGGCAGACACTCCCTCGCCAGGAGTTGTGAGCCGCTTCGCGCCCGCAACGGCGCTGCTCGTGAAACTTTGCGTGGTGGACATTTTCGCACGCGCGGAGTTAAATTTTGATTGATCAATGAGGGCAAATTGTTTTGTTTTTGCTTCTAATTCCTAATAGCGGCTATCACGCGACGTTCACGTTAAATTGCCATCTCGGCAAGACGCACGACCACAGGTCCCGTCACGCCCGGGCTATCATCTAAGCGTCTCAGCCGACGGACCGATGAGCGCGTTCGGCGTGTCGCCGCAGTCGCCGCAGTTTGGAGTGGCGCGTCACAACCACGCCGACCGGGGTCAAGGTGATGCCTCTCGGATTAAAAAGGGCCGTCATACGTACTGCGCGAGTCTGTAGGACTGCAGGGCCAGCAGCCTTCGCTTGTGCTTCGTCACCAAGGAGGAGGAGAGCACGAAGAGTGCGACCATGCAAAACTGCGACCGGAGCTCGGGCCATCGGTGAGCAAGCGGCAGCCGATCGGGAGTCGGCAGTTTCGTCAAGGACGTTGTGTGATGTGGATTAGGAGGACAGGTGTTTATGTATAGGCGTGGGAGCTCTCGAAGGCGGGAGCGCGCCTCGAAAATAACGAAGCTCGTGAAGTCGCCGGGCGGAGCGGGGCACGGCTTGAATGAGATGTAACCATCAGCATCGGTGCTCACGTTGATCAGCTGATGTCCACCCACAAGGCTGCAATGGACCTCTTGCTTCCAGCCATTGGCGACGCAGTAAGATTGATCCTGTCAACATGTGGTGAGGCGTCCAGTGAGCAGACACGCAAACACACAAGGCGCTTCTCCTTTGCTCTCTCAGGCAGCGTGCCTGATCCTCATCGATGCATGGGCGGCACTGGTGGTCTGGAGCCGTTGGCTTGCAGCTGGTGCTTGCCTCTGAATTTGCGACGTCCATGACGTCGCGTACGTCCAGAGATTGTCCCCCCTTGTCGCCGCGGGGTTCAGGTGGTCGAACACTCGCGGCAATCGTGCCGCTCCTGGAAGTTGCGGGGATTCAAAAGTTGATAACTTGCGACGGCGGCGCGCGCGCCGCGAGCGCCGCACTTTGAAAGGTCGAGTGTGAATTGCCTCGGCGACAATTTCGGCTTTGTACGGTTTCGCCCCGAATTCGTCAAAGATTTGAGTTAAGGCTCTAGGCTGCCTCGTGCCCGTCCCAGCTCGCGCCACCAGGCTCCCGGCGCGGGGGAGCCGACTGCGTCTGCGACTCCGCATCCAGATCCAGTGCGAGCGCCGTATCGGCTTCGTACATCGATTCAAACGCACGTCGTCGGTGGAAGCAGGAGGCGATGCCGATCAGTGGCTCTGGCCATCCGGTCGCGCCTGCTGCAACGTGCAAGTTTCAGCTTTCAGCTTATCTCCCGGACTCCGCTCGGTTTGACCCAAAGGGGTAGGGGAGGGTATTCTTTCTGGATTCACACACTATCCCCACCACCTGATTTTGAACTCAGTGTCGCGCTCACTTACTCTTTTGTGTTTTGAGACGGACTCCCGGTTTGAGACGGCCATGCCGCATGCCGCGAGCCCGACAAGATCTAAGCGAAACCGACTACCCCCCACAAGGAGCGGCAGCGCGCGACGAAGCACAACTCACATTACTTTACATTCAAGACACATTTCATTGGAGCACAGCGCTGCGTCGAAGCTTCGACAAGACCAGACGGTTAACGCCACTTCATCTTCCCGTCCGCAGCCCAGTATGCCACGCCAGCCTCATCGCTCTCGCTTAATACAAGACCATGCTCAGCCATCAGCCAGTTCACCTGTCGCATGTAGGCCATATACTTCTTCTTAGGTGGCAGCGTCGGCAGGTCCGATCTCCAGTTTACGGCCACCAGGCGGCCAAGATGATCAACTGCGGCGCCTCCGCTGCCTCCGCTGTGCAGCACGACCGAAGCCATCAACAGCCCGTGGCTCTTGGCCACAAGAGCGAGCGCTTGGGGTGCGAAGAGCGTGACTTCCCCCGCGGGTGAGAACCAACCGAAGACGGTGATCGGGTCTGCATTGACCTTGAGCGCGTCGGGATCTCCGAGCTGGAGCCCGGGAGGGAGCGGTGAGCTCGCGGAGGCGAGATTGGCCATCGCTGGGTGCTTCGCGACGACCGAGTAGTCAATCTCTTGGAAGCCTTGGAAGACGTTGGGCGTGAGTTCGAGGCGGCCGCAGATGCGAAGCACGGCCAGATCACGCATGTGCGTCATGCTGTGGGGTCCTTGGTGGCACTGGCACTTTTCCTGCAGCATGGCGAGGGGGGTGACGAGCTCGGCCCACCACATCCATCGTGAGGGCTGATCATCCGCCTCCCACATCCCTATCGCCAGGATCAGCGGCGCCGCGTCGGACGTCCAGTCAATGGCTGTGGGGAATTTGTGCTTGGTCCAGGTCGGTTCGAGGTGATGTGGATTGGGCGCGCCGTCCTTGGTCTTCTCGACTGGATCGACGAAGAGGTGGGCCACGGTGAGCACCTGGTTCCTCGGCGCACCCGCACCAGTGTCGATGATGGTGCCGGATCCGAGCTCGAAGAGCTTGCACGTGGCGCGGTCGAGGAGACCAATGCGCACGCTCGCGCGCTTCACCTTCTCGACGAGATCGGGTCGCACCCCTTGCCTGCTCATCACTGCCTGGACGACCGCGGCCGCGTCGTTTGCGGTGGACAAGGCGAGCCCGCCAATGGCGCTGGCCGATGCGATGCCTGAGGCGGTCGTGGCATTCTGTTCCTGCTGGATGCAGATCTGCTGCTCGACAAGATTGAGCCTCTCGAGGATATCATCAGATCCCTGGAGCACGCTCAAGTCGGTGTGAGGATACGGCGAGGATGGCCGTCTAGGTGCGATAGGCGACGCTGTGTGATGGAGTGAATTGAGGGGCTGCAAGCGCCAGGCTCCCGAGGAGAGGGAGGTGCGAGGGGGCATGAGCTGGGGTTTGCGTAAGATCTTGAAAGGCGCGTTGAAGAGGATGGGGCCGTCCGGAATCGGCCGGATGATGACCTTGCCATCGAGCTGACTGCCGTTCACATGTGGCGGGATGAAGACTTCGTGGTACACGGACTTGATCTTCCGATTCCAGTGCATCAGTTGTGTCGCGGGCTCGACGGTGCACCCTGTGACGATCACGGTCACCTCGAAGTCCATCACTGTCGGCTCGAGCGGTTCTACAGCGAACGCGTGTCGCTTCTCCGTGTCACTCGAGAGCTCGAGTGCTCTCTTGAACAAATGCATAGTGGAAGTGATCATCGCCCAGACCTGCACTGCGAAGCTCGTTTCGATAGCTTCCACGACCGTAGGTCCCGTGACGGCGTAATGCACGTAGTCGGGCTCGTTTTCTGGCCCGCCTCCGCCTCCGCCTCCGCCTCCGCCTCCGCCTCCGCCTCCACCTCCGCCGCCACCGCCGCCTCCGCCTCCGCCTCCACCTCCACCTCCACCTCCGCCTCCGCCTCCGCCGCCTCGACCTCCGCCGCCTCGACCTCCGCCGCCTCCGCCTCCGCCGCCGCCGCCGCCACTACCGCCACCGATCGGGTCTCCAGCACCACGCCCGCCACCGTCACCTCCCAGAGCGCCGATCGCGTCGCCGCCTCCGCCTCCGCTCCCGCCTTCGGGTGCAGCCGGTGGCGGCATGGGCGGCTCCGTCACTTGGTTGATGACGTTCATCATCAGGCTCGTGAGCGTCATCACGACGTCATCAGTCATCACGACGTCACCGCCGCCATCGCGCCCGCACGATGGCCGTGCACCCGAGGACAGATGGCGGGAGATCGCGCCGAGGACGGCGCGTGCCTGAGCAGCGGGGATCTTCTCGAGCCTCATGGGCAACGGGCCGACCCGACCTTGACCATCGAGCCCATCGAGATCCTCGAGCCTCGTACTCGTTGAGAGCAGGTAATAGGTGTCGCGCTTGGACGCGCAGTCCGCGGCGGTGTGGACCGAGAGGTACTGCTGCTCGCCACCCTCGCCGAACCTGCTCGGCACGAGCCGCACCCCATTCGGATGGCACACCCCATTGTCGCGGTCGTGCTCGGAGGGGAATACCAACGAGAGCTCGTCCCTGTCGTTCAGGTGGAAGAGGTAGCAGAAGCCAGCGTGCAAGCTAGTCAACTCGAGCAGCAGCTTCGCGCCCGAGGCTACGGTCGTCCACCGCGCGCGCTCGCACTTGCTCCCCGACGCCTCTCCCGACGCCTCTCCCGATGCCTCTCCGATCGCGCCGTCCTCGTCGTCATCCAATGCCTCTCCGATCGCGCCGTCCTCGTCGTCATCCATGTCCGCCACGTCATCCATGTCCACGTCCAACGCACGAGTGCGTGCGAGAGCGCGCATCTCCAGCTGATGCGAGCGTGGAGGCTCGAGGAGCGTCAGGCGGCACGCCGTACCCTGAGGCTGGCGCGCGACGCATGCGTCGAGGCCGCCGCGCAGCACCGGCATCAGCAGATGGCCGAGACCACCGATCTGCCTCAGCTCCGACGGCCCGAGGCGAGTGCGGAGCTGGTGCACGATCTCGGCCACGTCTGTGCGGCCTGCTCGCATGCTCTTCGCGACCTTGATCATCAAAGTGTTGCTCCTGCTGGCGTCAGGGATGCTCGGGTTGCCGGCGCCGCTTCTGTCGTTAGGCAGCGCGGGCGCCCCCGCTGCTATGCGCTTCATGGCAAGTGCAAGATCCCACCGCGCTCTCTCGAATTCGAGTGCCTGAGGTGAATTGACAGGGGCATCGCCGAACAAGGACCTTAACAATCCGGCGAGGTCGTGCAACGCGGCGTCCGCTGCTGGCGCCAACATCCTCACACGGATCTTCCGTGCACGGGTCTCCCTCGGAGCTTTATATTACGAAAACCAAACTACGGGCACCCAAACGGCGTTCACGGACGGAAAAACGTAAACTGCACCGTGAAGGGCTCCGTAAATTGTCGAATGGGGCCCGGACCCACCAAGCAGAGCCTCGACTCATGCTTTCGGAGTGCCTGCGGCGCGTAAGCTAGTGGGCTCTCTAGCGGTCAGATCTCCCCGCGCCGCGCTGGCTCAACTCAGGCCATTCTTCTCGCGGTACCACTCGACAAAGTCGTCAATGAGGACGGGCCATGCGCCGTCCTCGTCGTAGTTGCTCATGTCGGCGTGCACGTCGTTGGCAAACGTGAGCAGCATGTCCCACACGTCCTTTGTGACCGCCTTGACCTCCTTCTCGTCCAGGAAGGTGGTCCACAGCTTGAGGTGCTTGAGCCGATCCGCGAGCGTGAGCTGCCACATCTGGTTGGCGACCTCTATGGGCAGCGTGCGCACGCCGTACCCGGGCTCCTTGGCGAAGCCGAAGCAGAACGAGTAAAAGTCCCGGAACGCGTCATCGTCCTTGAGCTGCTGCCGCAGCTCATCAAAGCTCGATCGCAGTGCGCCGATCGAGTCGACGCCCATGTCGACGAGGCCGCGCGTCCACTCCTCGCGCGTGAAGACGCACATCGTCGCCGCCTTCATTCGCCACGCGATCATAAGCATCACCGGGTCAGTCACCTCCACCTTCAGGTCGGCGCACAGCCGCTCAATGCCGCTGATCTGTATCGAAGGCTCGCCCGGCTCTGCGCGCGCACAGCAGCGAGCGAGAGAGCGCGAGCGCGTGAGCCGCGGCCGCAGCGTGGGCTGAGGCGCACACGGGCACCGCGAGCACGGGGCGCTGGCGCTGGCGCGCGTGAGCGCGAGCGCATGCACCTTTGTATTGATCAAAAAGCGCTGAGATCTTGCTCGAGTCGACCGAGGACGCCGCCGAGGCACCGCCACTCATGAAGAAGCTGTCAGCAGCGGCGTCCAGCTGCCAGTCCGCTGCCTTGAGCAGCTCGATGGCCAGCGACTCGCTGGCGCACAGGCAGGCAAGCGCGCAGAGGGTCATCAGGCGAGAGAGCGACGAGGATCCGCCGCTGCTCGGCTGCATGGTGGTGGTGGTGGTGCAGACTGACGCGCGCGTGCACACACCTGGCGCCGGTGAAGGAGATGAGGTTCCGCACCTTATCCTTCTGGGCTTTTTTCAGCGCGTGCATGGTCAGACAAGGAGAGCGCGCGAGCGAGCGAGCGAGCTTCGCTCGGGCCGCTGTCGGGCTGCTCGGGAAAATCCTTCACGTTCATTCACAACACACAGAAGCAAGATGAACCTCCCGGGAATGCTCACAGACGAACATTTTGAATGACCGCCCCCTCTGAAATGCGAGTTTCTCGTAAAGCGCTTTTTTGCGAAACGGATTTCGCTCACGGGAAGCAAACTGACGGGAAGAAACCAAGTCCACCGACGCGATGTCCATCGCGGCGCGACGGGCGGTCAAACTGGCGCCACTCGAGGCGGCCTTGGACGCCGAGACTGCCGCGGCCGGGGGTGCCATCCGGAGTGCTCGGCAGTCGGCCCGCTCGGCGCGGCGCAAGTCCCCGTATGGCGGCGGCGGCGGCGGTGGCAAGAGCCCGGCAAAGAAGGCACCGCCGCCGTTCTCACCCAGCAAGTTCGTGCCCGCGGGTCCGCCGACGACGGGGCTGTCTGCGGAGCTCGAAGGCATGGCGCTGGGATCGGTCACGCGCGCCAAGGCCAAGGCGATGATCGAGACCGCGTTTGGTGCCTCCGTGATGGAGCGGCAGAAGGAAAAGGAGGAAAAGTGGAAGGCGCGGCTCGCGCGCGACAAGGCGACGTGGTGGGACGCGGCGGCTCTCAGCGTGTGTAACTCGACCGCAGCCATCAACCACGCGGTCACGCGCACCGCCACGGGCGCCGAATCCATCGACCGCGCACTCAAGCGCGCGTCCTCGTCCGCTGAAGACTCGCTCCTCACGCTCGCGCTTGGGCGGAACCACGCGCGCGCCGACATGGCGTCCGTGGCCGAGTGGAAGGACGCGGCGATGGAGAGCTTCTTGGGGGGCAAGAAGGCGGTAGCGCCTGCGCCGGCCAAGGCCAGCACCACCCTCGAGCCCGTCTCGCCCGGCCACTTCGAGCGCAAGTACGGGCGGCAGCGGCAGCCGCTCCCGCCGATCGCAGGTAAACCTGCGGATGCGGGCGCGTTCCAGGCGCGCCGCTCGCGGCTTGCGTCCGCGGCGAGCGAGGCGCACCAGCGCGAAGCGAGCAACCAGGCCTCGCGCGAGAAGGCCTTCATGAGCCGGTGAGAGGGAAGAGAGAGCACCCCCGCCACAACGGAGACGAGATTGATTCAGCGCGGCGGACAGCGCGCCAGCAGCCCCTGCGCCCTGGAGAGTCAGCAGGGAGTCAGTCAGTCATGGTATCCGTCAGTCAGTCAGTCAGTCAGTTACCCCGTTCCTACAGCTATCGGATACACACGAATAAGTACAAGCCGCGCCGGCATGCGCGCCGGGCTCCTCGGAGGCTGCAGCGTGCAGGTCCCGGTTGGGGGGCAGCTGCAACACGGACCGAACACGCCATGGAACACGCGCCCCGCCAGGGCCTCCTGTCTCTGAGACTGGTAAACCGGGTGCGGGTCCTGGGGGGAGGCCATTTCGCGTCTGGTATTTCGTGCAATTGATTTCATGGACCGAATCATTCGCGGGGCGTGCGTCGGCCCTCGCACGCTCGCAGGACATCCTGCGACCAGCAATTTAAGGCTGAGTCACCTGCAAAGGCGATGCTCGGCGCTCTGTCTCGCAAGCTTGCACTGACTCGTAGTCGTCGAGCTCGCTGCCGCGGTGGCCGTACGTTACGGATAGAGCGTTTTTCGGCCAAGGAGCGATTTTTAACCAAATAAGGGTCTTTTCCAAAAAAATAATTCTTGTTTTCTAGCCTTCCACTTATCTTGCCTTCCGCATCCAGTATGGAGCGCCCAATGTCCTACAGTCGTCCGTCGGGCGGCCCTGCGGCGGCCAAAAAGCGCGCCTGAGCGCCGATCGGCCTGCGCCCGGGCTCCATTGACCACTCTGAATCCAAATGCCGCGCGAAGCTGCACACAAACACCCCATATTGGCCATCGCTGACGCTTCCGTTTTCCCGATCCCCAACTCAGGAGGGTACCAGCACCATGATGCAAGTACGGTGGTCGCTCACGCCGACCAGCGCCCAGAAAAAGCGCGGAGGCAGCAGCAAAGATCTAACGGAGCTTGATGGCTCATCATCGAGGGTGCAGCAAATCTCGGCGATGGGCCCCGGCGTCGCCAATTCTTCTGCAGCCGATGCTTTAGACCAGCAGTGGGCTCGCAGGATGCCGTCGTACGATGCCGGCGCCATCGCCGACGAGCTAACAGCAGCGCTGTCAAGGTCATGCGCGTCGGACACGGACGGGCACAGCGAGAGCGGCAGCAGCCCGACCCAGGCTGCGTCGGCTGATGAGGGCTTCGACCCACTCTCGCTCCTGGGCGATCTCGAGGGCTTCAACAGCAGCACGATGTCGTTTACGAGCGGCGCGCACGCCCCGCCTGTGGGCGCGTCGCACTCGGCCGACTCGACGACGACGCAGAAGTCGGCCTCGGCGGAGGCTGCGGACCGCAAGGGCGGCGAGAGCACGGGCATGAGTCGCGCGATGACTCAGTTGGACCTCCTCTCCTCGAATGTGTCCTCGAACGTCTCTTTGCGCGGGCAGCGTCACGAATGCGACGCGAGGGTCAAGCAGCTGGAGGCCGAAGGGGCGTACGAAGCGCCAGTCTCAGCGCACGAGGAGGGGTCGCTTGACCTCTCCGTGCCGCTCGACTTGTGTCACTCGCGCAGCAGCGCTTCGCATGCGCCGCCCTCGTCCTCGCCCGCGCTCTCGGACGCGTCGCAGCTCTCGCTCTGCTCGCAGCAGCAGGAGCACTCGTCGCCTCTGCACGGCTCCAAGCGCCCGCCAGCCGCGCTCGGCGGAGTCGCCCAGTACGGCGGAGGGCGCTTGGCAGGCAGGCGCGAGACGCGCAGCTTGTCCTCGATCCATCTCGATATGTTCGCCGAGCTGGACGGCCTCGGAGAGGCTGAGCTCGGCCTGATCTCGCCCGGCCTCTCCGCCCCGCACCGTCGCACCGCCTCCGGGGGATGCGCAACCGACTCGTCCGTGGAGGAGGACGAGGACGAGAACGAAGGGTTCGGCTCGTTGGACGAAGAGTTCGAGGAGGCTCTCGAGGAGTGCCTGCCGCACGATCTGGTGCCCGGCGCCGGCGTGGGCTCCGAGCTGCGCACGGCTCTCGAGGCGCTCACCGCCGACTCGGCCGTCCTCGCCAAACTCGACGTGGCGCTCGACCAGTCACATTCACATTCACACGATCCTTCGGACGTCTCCTCCGATGGCGCCGACGAGGACGGCTTCGTGCACTCGATGGGCCTCTCGATGGGCGGCCAGGAGCTCTTCGACTTCGAAGGGCTCCGCCCCTCATCCAGCGCCCGGGATGGCGCCCATCCCAGGGGCGGCAGCAGCAGCGGCGCGTACACGTGGTCGCCCGCGCTCGACCACCTCAAGATGACGAACCGGCCCCTCGCCTCCGACAGGTGGCTTGCCAAGGCGAGGGGCGAGCCTATGGGCGAGGACGCGTCGGATGGGCTCAAGAAGCGCAAGAGGAGCGGCAAGCCGTTTGCCGAGGGCCATTCGAAAGCCTATGGGGCCACCGAAGAGTCGGGCGCCAAGAAGGCCAAAAAGGAGCCCAAGCAGCCAAAGGCGCCCGGGGGTGCCAACGGGCTCTCGTGGCAGCTCTCGTGGCGGATGACGACTTGGGGGCCGCACGGGCTTCAGCAGGGCCCTGGGGCACCGCCCGACGCGACGGCGGCAGCGCCGCCGCCGCCGCCGCCGCCGCAGCCGCCGCCGCAGCCGCAGCCGCAGCCGCAGCCGCAGCCGCAGCCGCTGCTGCTGCCGTCGCAGCCGCCGTCGCAGCCGCTGCAGCCGCTACAGCAGCAGCCGCAGCAGCAGCAGCTGAAGCTGCCATCGCCGCCGCCGCCGCCGCCGCCGCCGCAGCTGCCCCCACCCGTGCACATGGGCGGCATGCCAGCCTCCCAGCCGGTGACGGCGCCATACAACCGGCTCAGCACGCCACCGGTGCTGCTTCCCGCAGTGCTCCCGCCGTCGGGTGTGGCGATGCCCGGACCGATGCAGCTCAAAAGGCCTGACGCACCGGCGCCTTTATCGGTCTCGCCGGCGCCAGGCGTGATGGCTCCGGGCGTCGGCTCGGGCGCCGTCATCCCGGGTGCGAAGAGTACCCACGCGCTGTCCCAAGCGCTGACGGCCACCGGCGCCATCCCGGGCGCGAACGCCAAGTCTTCGGGCAAGCCAGCGCCCGGGGTGGCGCCCGTGATGTCCTCGGGCAAGCCAGCCGTCGCTCCTCGCGCGTTCTCGTGGCAGACGCTCAAGATCTTGTCCGCGCACAAGAGGGATGAGCCTCGTCCACGAGGCAAGGGGGGCGCGCTGCTGCCCGCGCCCCCCCCAAAGGCGGGCGCCGCTCCCCCGTACCTCCAACAGCAGATGTACTCACCGAGCGCCGTACCGAGCGCGGGCCAACCCAGGCCGCCCGGCATGCCGGGTGCGCCGCCGCTGCCGCCGCCTACGCGCGCCTAATTCCCTCAAGGCCCAGGCAACCTCTTATCAGCTGAACCCGACGGGGCTGTGAACGGAGCTGATCGGCCGAGGACGGTTTCTTGACGAATCCACAGACCTCGACGGAGCTGATCGGCCCTGGGCGCCAGAACCACAACCCAAAATGTCTGCGTGTGTCGTGCGATGCAAACTGTGGAACTGAAGCCTGATGGCGTACAATGGCTGAACATGGCTGCGCTGTCCATTCGACCCCACGGGTTGGCCGGTACCAGGTCTCCCAGTAGCGCGTGGCGTGAGCCAAACGTCGCCAAGAGATGTGCCAAAGTAGATGTCTGATGTGCAGCATAAGAGATGTGCATACATACAGCTGCAGTTGTACAACGGTCCTCGGTCGTCATTGTCGTGTCGGTGCGCGCGCATGCCGGTCCGAGAGCAACAGGAAGTGAGTTACCCAAATTGAAACAGGAGCACGTCATTTCTCATTACATGACCGGCGCACCGGACCCGCGGCATGACCGGGACCGGAGCGGACGCCGCGGTGTCCGACGGGGAGCACGGCTACTATGTGCATAGTACAACAGGCGAGGGGCACACCCCGGCACTCTCACAGACGGGTCTTCGAGACACCGGCGGGGCGTGATGGGTGGAGGGTGCGAGTTGTACGAATTACTTAAATGATAGGCGTTGTCGATTTTTTTCGTGTTTTTTTTTTAAATGAAATCTTCGTAACTTCGGGCGTCGTGCGGCATGCTCGTGAAGCGTCTCTCAGGAAACAGTAGGGGAGGCCTAATGAATTCCTACATTTCCAAAGTGCTCACTGCACTGCGTCATCACGACACGCCGAACCACCTTCGCAGGGGAGAACTGTTACAGAGTCAAAAGATGGTACAAAAAGTGGAGGGGAAGGCCACTAGAGGCCACGTGTTTAGGGGCCATCTTTGCTATCACTTTTCATGGTACAAGGCCACAGTTCGCTGCAGCTGCTGCTCGCTGCACACGCCAAAACGAATGGCAGCCACGAGGCGCGTGTTCGACGTGTGCGCGGCGCACGCTCTGCCGCGAGAGACCGCGACAGAGATCGCGCTCGCGCTCGCGGAGGAGCCCTACCTCGGATCTGCACTCGACATTAGTGAAGCACTCCTGCACATCGAATCCCTGGACGCCTGCGCTCTCGCCGACCGCCAGTCGCTGTGCGAGGCACTTCTGCCCGCTGTGCTTAGCCGTCGGCGCAAGCGATCGCTCCCTGCGACCAGTTCGATCGGCGGCGGTCTCGATCAGTTCACGTGGAAGCGTGAGTTCAAGCACGACCGCGATCGCTACCACGAGCCGTACACGCATGCGCTGTTTGGACATGAGTTGGTTCTCGAGCAACGGCCCTTTGGCCCCGAAGGCTTCGCATCGACCGTGTGGGACTCGGCCATCGTGCTGGCGCGGTATCTCGAGGTTCAAGGCGCTGCCCAGTACGCCGGCGCGCGCTGCGTGGAGCTTGGCGCCGGCACCGGTTTGCCTGGCCTCGTCCTCGCCGCCCTCGGCGCGCAGGTGGTGCTCACCGACCTGCCGGAGAATGTGGCTCTGCTCGAGCTGAATGTGGCTCGGAACCGCGACGCATGCCGGCGCATAGCGGGTGGACAGAACGTCTCCGGAACGCGCAGTCGCAGCTCGGCGGTTCGGCGGCGGCACGGCGGTGGCGCGCGTGCGGCCGAGTCGCAAACTACGGGCTGCGCGACATCCATGGCGCTGCGCTGGGGCGAAGCACTGCCAAAGGCTCTGCCTGAGGCGCTCGGCCTCACGCCGGCGTCCAAAGTGGATCTCGATCTCGATCTCGATCTCGATCTCGTCGTCGCCACGGACGTCCTGTACTCGCACGAAGCTGTCTCGCCGCTCGTCGAGACGCTCGTGGCCCTCTCGAGCCCCAAGACGCAGGTGCTCCTTGCCGCGGGGCGCAATCAGCACGCAGGCGAGGGCTTCTGGGCCGCAGCACGCGCATGGTTTGAGGTGCATGAGGTGAGCACGAGCGCGCTGCACGCGGCCTACAGGTGCGACGACGTGACGGTGTGGCGGCTGCAGAGATTCGAGAAAAGTTGAGCGTGGAAGCTCCAAGCTGGAAACGGGCACGCCCTTGACGCGTTGAGCGTCGAGCTGTATCAAGCTATCAACTGGATCAACGACGTTCACATGGCGGAGCTCTCGCGTGGTCCGAGTCCACGCGTTCTCCTATTGTCGTACCATGATGTTTGATCCTTGATCGTAACTATCCGGTATCGTGTGTAACGTATCGATTTATACATCATACCCTTCGATAGGATTGAACTATGATAGGTTTGGCTTGCAACCCCCCCTCCATGCCGTGCCCCAGCGACCAACACTCTACACACTACACTGCAAACACCCACGACTGTGTAACCTTCAACAGAATCCGCGCAACGCCGCCGTGCGGCTTTACCGTCTCGGGTGGAATCGACACTTTCGACTTCTCGTTCAGTATCCCTTCGTTACCCTTCCGCCGACGCCGCGCGGGCGGGGACAGATCTCTTTGGCCGCGGAAGGGGCGTGGGCTCTGGGCTGTTGGAGCCGACTGGTCTTCTCGTTCGCCCCCTGCGCTGGCGCCGCCGCGCGTGCTCTCGTCTCCTGCCCAAGGGCGAGGGCGTCTTTGGCGCGTTCACCCCCGGTGGCCCACCTTTGGCGGCACCGACGCGAAGGCCTTCATCTTCCACAGGCCGTCGGGGCCAGCGGTGCCGTCGAGGTGGGCAGCCTCGAAAGTTTCCTTGGCCTCGAGGGCGGCGACCTTGGCGTGGCTCACCTGGGCCTGCATCGAGCTCGTCTTCGTCGCCCCCGGCTTCTTCGACTTCTTCGCAGCCGCGCACTCCGCCGCGGTGGGCGCGGTCTGCTGCCACTCGAACCGGTACGCGTGCGAGAAGAGGTCGGCCATCGGGATGGTCGCGGCGGTCGATCGACCAAAGGTGGTGTTCTTGTCGTAGGGGATGGGGAGGGGGACCTGGATCGACGCCGCCTTCAGGCGCGCGTCGTGGGTGAGCCGGTACTCGGCAAAGCCCTTGGCTGTCGTCTTACCCACGACTGCCGCCTCGCAGTTGAGCTGCTTGAAGTCGCGACCAGCCATCTGGTCGGCGGTGCCTGAGTGCTGTGCCCAGCCGCCGAGCACGTCGGCGGAACCGATGCCGTCACGGAACTGCCGCAGCCCGTACTCGTGCTGGAAGTTGGTTTTGGACGGCAGGTCCCAAACGGCCGGCTTGACGGTGCCAAGCTGCGGCTTGCCGAGCAGCGGGTTCTTGCTGCTCTCGGGCTGGGGCCTCAAGTTGCCGCACAGCGGCGTGGCAATATCACGCTGGTCGTGCGAGTAGACCGACATGCCAGGCTTCGGCATGAGGCAGCAGTAGCACACACTGCAATGCCCAGCAGCTCGTTCGATATGTCTGCGCGACAACGACAGGATTCGCGGCGTGGCTTTTTGAACTGACGTTTTGGCATGCAACCTGGCCCTTCCACCTCGTCCTGAGTGAACTCGCAATTCGTGACCACACCAAGGAAGAGGGAAGTCGCCCTCAGGACACAGTCATACCGCACTCACTCTGAACTCGTACTATTATGTTAGGGTCTGTTCTGGCGTTCTGAGTCATTCAAACATTGTAAACCAATGAAGCGTTGGTGCTAGCTCTCCCTTTGTCTTCGTGGCGTGAATAGCTCTCCGTCTGCGTGTGTCTCATTTCGGGTGCTGTTCACGTGTTGAGTGATTTCTTTGTGAACAGCCTCGAGCGTCGACGTCGCTACCCAACCAGGAACTCAACCAGGCCGCCTCCGAGAATGCCGGGCCCCGCTCGAACGCTGTCCAAAATGCACGACCATACCGCCATCGCTGCCGAGACAACCGCCAATGACGAGGGCGGCGCGCCAAACCGTCGCGCCAAGTCGATTCTGTGGGACCTAGACGCCGTGGTGCCCAAGTGGGCTCCGCACCCCATCGGCGCGAGCAAGGCGCTGCCGCCTGCAGCGGCGGTGGCGCTCGAGCTCGAGGTGGCCAAGTCCATGCGCCGGCTGCGCCGCCGGCTGCGCGAGCTGTGGGCGTCACACGGCATGAAGGCGGAGCTTCGGCCTCTCACCCTCGAGCGCTGGCGCTGGTCGGCCAAGTGGGAGGAGGACCAGGCAGCCGCGGCGTCGGGCAAGAAGGCGGTTGCCTTGCACCCGGTGCTGCCGAGCCAGCCGGCGCCGGCTGCGGACGCCGAGCTCGCGCTCGAGCTTGAGCGCCAGGGCTTGAGCGCCGCGTCCGCCGTCGCCGCCGTCGTTGCGCTGCGCACCACCTCGGCGACGCAGGCCGCGGCACTCGTGCGGCTCTCGCACAGCGCGCGGAGCGGGAAGACGCTGGGCGCGCCGGCCGTGACGCTGCACGCCCACAAGCACACGGTCGACCTCTCGGTGGGACGTGCCTGCGTGAAGCTCTCGTGGGCTGCGTACGGCAAGCTTGCCATCCTCCATCGGCTCCACGCGCCCGCTTCGGAGGCGAGCCCCGCGCCGACAGCGGCACAGCTGGAGCGAGCGGCGGAGGGTTGCGCGGAGGCGGCAGAGCGCGAGGCGGTGCGTGAGGTGATGCGTGGGCACGCGGCGGCCGCGCAGGTTGAGGACGACGACGAGGAGGAGGACGAGGAGGAGGACGAGGACGAGGACGAGGACGAGGACGAGGACGACGTTGCGGCGAGCGGCGGCGGCAATGGCGGCGACGCGCGTACTGCGCTGCACCTGCGCCTGTTCGCCATGCTCCTTCGATACCGCTCCCTCGACGGTCACGGTTACCAAGCCGCCATCGGCCAGCCCGTATGGGATGTGCTGCGCCGCCGGCTCGGCGTAGCGTGTGAGGGCTTCGCCTCGCCTCTGAACGCCCACCTGCCCGCGTATGGCTCTGCCTTTTCGGAGGTGGATGGCGTCTTCGGCTCTCGTGGCTCGTTCTTGGGGCTGCGCCCGCAGGGTGGCTCGTACGAGGCCAACCCGCCCTTTGTGACGCCGGTGATGGACGCATGCGCGCAGCACGTGCTCGCTTTGCTCGAGGCGACCGAAACCGCTCCTGGGCAGCCGGCGCTCTCCTTTTGCGTGGTGCTGCCCGGATGGCGCGAGTCTGCCGCCTTCACCCTCCTCTCGGATTCCAAATGGTGTACGCTCCGGGTCCTCATCGCCGCCGACGACCATGGCTTCTGTGACGGCGCGAGCCATGAGCGGCAGGACCCATACCGCCACTCACCCTTCGACACATCCGTCTTCGTGCTGCAGACGCCCAAGGCGGCGCGTAAGTGGCCCACCGACCCCTCTCTCGAGGTAGAGCTGCGCGCAGCCTTCCGCGCGTGCCGCCCATCGTCGACCGCCGTCGGCCGTCAGCTGAAGCACGACGCGGGCGCCCGGGGCGCCCAAGCCGAGCAGCAGCGGCGCAAAGCCAAACGGCATCGAGACGTCGAGGAGGACGATGGCGAGGGCAAGGGCGGCGGCGCCAAGGGCGGTAGGGCCAAGGAGCCCAAGAAGCGCAGGGGGCCACGCATGTCGCCCAAGCAGCCCGGCACGCGCACGCCCCTCGATGATGCGACCGAGGCGGAGCTCACGCGCTGGGTCACTCTGAAGCGCAAGGGCGACTTTTCCGGAGCGGACGCCATCCGGGCGGCACTGGCGGCGCGCGGCATTGTGGCGGACAAGGAGCGGCCGGCGAAGAAGGCGAAGCCGGCGCCGTCGTCGTGAGCAGCCCGAGCCGTCGTCGTGGGCGGCAAGCTGGACAGGCTGGCGCAACACGGTCGTGAGCCTCCCGAATGGAATCTCGACCCTTGGGTCGCGAATGACCCGGAACTCGCGACGAGCACACATATCCGAAGTTGAAATCTGGTTAGATTTTGTGTCGGCAACTTTGGAATCCGAATGCAAGAAACAGTTACGTCAACGCGACAAAACATGTCGGCGTTTTCGCGTCGTTTCCTCACGTTTTTTGGGAAAGGCCGCACGAGGCTCTGCAAAAGGCTGCAGGAAGCAGAGTTGAAATTAGCCCGCGCCTTGCCGTCGAGCCTGTGTCGGGATGACGTCGGCACCAATGCTGCGCGGAGCGCTCGCGACTGCCCTGGCCCTGTTCTGCCTCGTCGTGCTCAGATCGCCATGGGCGCCGAGGCTATCTGCTCTCGAGCCTGCGCCGCCGCCGCCCGCATTCTCAATGTCCACGACTAGTACCTCAACACTGAGGCAAGCAACCCCAGCGGAAGCGAGAGCAAGGCGCTTGCAGGCAGCGCCCCCACCCCCTCGTCCTCCGCCGGTGTCTCCCGCAAACGGATGCTTGTGCGCAAATACATGCATTTACGGCCGAGACAACATCTGCGACGACGGAGGCCCTGGCACCCTACCAGACACAAACTATTGCGGGTTAGGGACGGACTGCAATGACTGCGGCGAAAGATGCTTGCCACCGCCGTCGCCGCCTCGGCCGCCCCGACCCTCGCCGCCGCCGCCATCGCCGCCGCCGCCGAGCCCTCCACCGTCGCCCCCACCAAGCCCGCCACCTCCGAGCCC
>Ga0210242_101183_pt1 | contig 20825 bp, 20 predicted proteins | sample ChrtobMeP5a_16mM_FD_155445 | JGI IMG/M metagenome (GOLD analysis project Ga0210242, IMG submission 155445) | Chrysochromulina tobin associated microbial communities from unialgal haptophyte culture, Seattle, Washington, United States - P5a_16mM | ecosystem: Host-associated > Algae > Haptophytes >... | reverse complement strand
CACCTGGCTTTTGCTTTACCACCCCTTGTCACCACCTGGCTTTTGCTTTACCACCCCTTGTCACCACCTGGCTTTTGCTTTACCACCCCTTGTCACCACCTGGCTTTTGCTTTACCCCTTGGCCTTTTTCACCCACTGAGATTCGAGCACCTGGCTTTTGCACCTCGTTAGGCTCAACATGGCCTTTCTCTCCACAGAGCTAGTTCATTCCGAAGCCGCCACGCCCGGCCCGGGGATGCGAGCTTGGATGATATACTTAGTCAATTTTCTGAGATTTGGGATAAAAGTCCGCAACTTGCGAGTCTGATGTGCCAAGGGTTGTATACCCAAAGGGTGACCCAATCAATCGGCATACAATCGGCATGCAGGCCGATGGCGGGGAATGATACGGACTCCTAGGGAGATTCCCTGAACGCGAGTGTTTTGTCTTTTGTTCTAGCGTGACCACGCACGACGCAGACCAGAAGACCGCGAAAACCAACCCGTCTTGACCTCCTTGGCACCGGTCAAGAGTTATTCATTGAGAATACATGGACGCGGCCCGCAGTCCGCGGGGCATGGATCCCACACCCCTTATTTTGCAACAAATGCGCGCAGCACTCTGCGCGCAGCACTCGACTCGCGTCTCGCCGAACCGTACCCGCGTCGCGGGCTCCTGCGGGCCGCCAGAGCTTCCTGTATCCTGATGACGTTTGACGTCGGAGCCGACGTCGTCAGATCGAACATTTTCAGACTGAGTTGTGCACGACAACCGAGCGGCGAACAAGGAGCTGCGCAAGATCGCGCGCCCTGACGTGATGAACTGTTTCTATTCTCAGTTAAGTTGGCCTGGCGTGTGTGACAGTACGGGATCTAGGAACTTACCGATCTTACCTAAATGTATTACTAAATTTCGTTTCCCACTCGGGAGCGATCGATATACGATCGTTACTATAAGACTGACTGCCTCAGGCGGATCTGGTCACGCCTCCGGCTTGTTCGCCCCGCGCCACAAGCGCCTCTTGGGAGCTCCGCTGCGAGAAGAGGTCGAGTGTCGGGAGCGTGTGAAGCGGCGGCCAGGCGTCGAGTTGTCGGCGCGCCTCGTCGCCGGCGGCGGGTTGGGCCCAACGTGTGGAAATTAGGGTAGAGCACCACGTAGCCGCGCAGGTAGCCACGCAGGTAGGCGAGCTCGATGAGGAACTTTTTCCACGACGTCTTCCACCCGTTGGTGGCCGCAAGCCTGGGATGGTTATGGGATTGTGATCGCGGGTGCGCGCCCGGCGAGGCGCGCGTGCTTGTACTCGTGGAAGGCTGCCCGCGCCTCCGGGAAGAAGAGTGAGCCCCATGAGCACGGCAGAAAGAGACAGTACAGTACTGCTGCAGAAAGAGACCGCCACCGCCTGTGTGCACGGGCGGTAGTGTGGCATACAGGTCGATGCGTCGGCGCGGCATTGTGAGCTCAAGAGGCGTGGCGTGTACACGCCTCTACCACCGCCGCGATCAGCCCGTCCTTTGCATGCCGCTCATGCGCGCGCGCCGTGCCAGCCGTCCACTCGGCAGCAAAGGCGTGCGCGAGGTCCAGCGTTGCCTCGTCCGCACCCGCCTCGATCGAAAAGGTCACGTCGAGCGCGTCGCCGAGCAGAGGGACACACGCGAGAGAGCGCAGCAGCCGCCGTAGCGAGGCAGGCCTACGATGGGTGATCACTGTCACTTCGATCCGTGGTGCGTGCCACGAGTGCAGTGCCGATGGTGGTAGGCTCGCGAGCCACTCAAGCGCGTAGAGCTCATCCATGGGTGGTTCGAGCAAGATGGTCGGCGCCATCCCCACACGGAGAGCGTGCGCCCGCTGGGCCACTCGCACCGCTTCGGCGAGTGCGCGCTCGCCCCATCCCGCGCCCCAGCGCCGATCCTCCCATCTCGCGCCACCCTCGCGCGCCGCAACCCCTGCGTCCTCAAGCGCCGCGTCGTCCAGCTGCTGCGCTTCTTCGCCCCAGCGATCGCTGCCCAAGCCCCGACGTGCGCCCCGACGAGCGCCGCTGGAGGCCTTCGCCTTGCCATGGTCTGAGCACAGGGCAGACCGTGGGCGAGTTGAGACAAAAGCACACGAGTTCGGGCGCGGCCCCCAGCCACAGCTCCTCGAGCTGCACGTGCAGCGACGCGCACCCCGAGGCGAGAGCTGCTGCACGACGTATTCGCGCCCAGCGTACCTCCGCCGTCGTCGCCGCCAGCGTCGCATACAAGACGCCTGTGCCGCCACCGCCGCTGTCACTAGGAACGCCCTTCCGAGGCTGCCTTCATCTCCCTCATGCTTCGGCGCCATGGGGACCTCAGCTTGATCGTCCTCCCTTCGCTGCCCGATACGGCACTGCCCGAGCCCTTTGCCACCGCGGCCCTTGGCTGTGCCACTTGCCGTGCCCACTCTGGCTTCCGCCCTCGCCGCCGTCCTCGCCGCCGCCCTCGCCGCCGCCCTCGCCGCCTCCCTCTTAGTGCGGGTTGGAATCGGGCCATTGCCTCTCGCCATCAGCATGCAACTCGTAGTGGGCACGTTCGAGCGAGGGCAGCAGGCGGGCGGCCGCCGCGCATCCCCCCCGCCAGCCCGGCGGCAGCACTAGTCGCGGTTCATACCGGGAGGTGCGCGCGCGCAAGGCGGCGTACAGCCCGTCCATGTGCCGCGCCGCCGCCGCCGAGGGCACCACGAGTAGTGCGACGCGCCAACCAGCAGCGCGACCCGCCGCGTCGCTGCCCTCGCTGCCGTCCGCGCCGTGACTACTGGCGGCGGCAGCGGTCTCAGCCTCTGGCTGCGGCTCGGGCTGCGGCACCAATCGAGGGTTGGCGTTCGCGTTGGCGGCGGCGATGGTTCTGTGTGGCTCGGGTGCCGCCGCCATCGCCGCCGCTGCTGAGGGAGAGCGCCAGTGCGGCGGCCGGTCCGCGCATCGGACGCTGCGCCAGATCTCGCGACGCCATGCGGTGACCTCGACTGCGCCCATGGCGCCCGCCTCCCGCCTACCCGCCGCGCCGTCGGCCTCCGTGTCGGCCGCAAGCCACGGCGCTCGCCACGGCGCTCGCTCGCGGAAGACGAGAGGGACAGCGGCTCGACGGAGGAACCAGGCGCCGCGCAACACGTCGACCTCCATCGCACGCTCGAGCGGCGCGGACGGGTGGGGTTCGTCGGGCACTGTGCCGGCCGCGCCGCCGCCGTCCACCACGACAACGCGGCCGCGCCGAGGGGGGGGACGCGGCCAGGACCGGCGCTATGCGCGTCCGCATCGGCGTCGCTATCGGGTCCGCCAAGCACCGCCTCGGACGCGGCCTGCGCGGGCAGAGAGCGCACCCACGACGCCAAGCACCGAGCCCGTCAGCTGCGGTGCCTCGGCCGCCTGCACGAGCGTCGCGAGGAGTGTGGGGGTCGGGACGAGCGAAGGATCAAGCAGCAGTACGTAGCACGTGCTCGCCTGCAGCGCCATCTGGAGGCGCACCAGCCGCCTCCCACGCAGCCTTTCGAGCCCCCCGTGCCATAACAACACCCCTCGCTCGAGCCGCCGCCGCTCGCGCCGCCGCTGCTGCCACCGCCACCTGTCGGGTAGTCGCGCTCGCTCGCAGGCTTGGCCTTGCGCCCTGGCGGCAGCGACGTGGCCGAGATGACGGCCACCTGTCCCCTCGGGAACCCAAATGATGCGATGATCTCACGTGCCTCTGCACCGGGATCGCGGACACCCTCCTTCTCCTCGGCCATGCGCTGCGCGCCTCCACCGCCTCCGCCTCCGCCGCCGCCGCCGCCGGGCATGTGCATGGCGACCACCCAGATAGTGTGCGCGCGCCTCGTCTGCTGGGCGAGCGCTGACAGCTGCGTGCACAGCTCCGCGCGACCCACGTACTCGAGCACGACCGTCGCTGTCGCCTCGGAGGCTTTGCCGAGGCGTTCATCGGACAGCAGATCGCGCAGCGTCGGCGCGTCGCGGCTCAGCTGCGAGCGCAGTAGCCGTCGGTAGCGCTCCAGGCCGCCGACGCGATGCGGCGGCCGGATCGGCGTAAGCGCGTCGTCGCACACGCCGTGAACCGTTTGGCGCACGAGCTCCCTCCGACGACGCAGGTGGCCCACCTGTGAGAGGTCGGGCAGCGTGATGCGCCATTGGAAGCTCAAGATCAGTCCGCAGCCGATGAGCAGCAGCAGCAGCAGCGCGCCGCGCGCGCGCACAGTACTGTTCTGTACTCCCTCAACTACCATGTAAGGGGATTCACGGACGCACCCATTCGTGAATGGCTTGTGAAAAGGTATATCACATTTAGGTAACGAGCAGCACCAACTTTTTCTGTTCACGTTCTCACCCGACGGACGGCCCGCTGACGGTCACTCCCGCGCGCTTCACTCGCGAGTGCTGTCGGTCACAGCCTCCGTCCCTCGGAGTCGGGACGCCGATTCGCGTCCGCCACAGATGACGGTCATCACGCGCAACGGCGCCATTGTGCTCGAGTTCGACGACAAGGAGAACTGCCCGCTCGATGAGCTTCTCGCCGCCAAGCTCGGGACGCCGCCTCTCGAGCTCGAGAACCTCGAAGACCGTGCGAAGATCCTCGCCGCGGTCAAGTCTACCGAGAAGGAGCAGAAGCTGAACCACCTCGAGAAGATGCGCGACGACAAGGCTCTCTTCGCGAAGAACGTGTTCACCTTGGCCACGCTGTTCTGCGACTACATGCCGCCGGCCAACACCGCGCGTGGCAAGATGACGGCCACCGCCATGTACCTCTCCGGTCGCCTGGCCAAGATCCAGAAGGCGGGTCTCGACGGCCTCAAGGCGATGTTCCCAGGCGCGCCGGACGACTTCTACAAGGACGCGCTGACGCTGGCAGGCGAGAAGCACGAGATGCTCGAGGCGCGCGTGGACAAGCTCGAGGCGCGCCAGGACAAGCTCGAAGCGCGCCAGGACAAGCACGAGGTCCAGCTCGAGAATGTGCCTAGCCGGAAGTCCTTCGAGGCGCACAACGAGAAGCTCGTCGCGCTCAACGAGAAGGTCGTCGCGCACGCCGAGACGCTCGAGGAGCTCAAGGAGATGAACAAGGCGCTCAAGGAGGAGCTCAAGGAGAAGGACAAGGCGCTCAAGGAGGAGCTCAAGGAGAAGGACAAGGCGCTCAAGGAGGAGCTCGAGGAGAAGGACAAGGCGGTCAACGAGAAGCTCGTCGCGCACGCCAAGGAGCTGGAGGAGCTCAAGGAGATGAACAAGGCGCTCAAGGAGGAGCTCAAGGAGAAGGACAAGGCGCTCAAGGAGGAGCTCGAGGAGAAGGACAAGGCGGTCAACGAGAAGCTCGTCGCGCACGCCAAGGAGCTGGAGGAGCTCAAGGAGATGAACAAGGCGCTCAAGGAGGAGCTCAACGAGAAGATCGAGGCGCTTGTCGAGCTCGTTGGCGAGATGCGCGCGAACATCATGAAGCACTTCAAGTTCTTCCGCGAGGTGAGCAAGAGCGAGCTCGAGGAGAAGGACAAGAAGGACAAGGCGCTCATCGAGAAGCTCGAGGAGATGATGCAGAACATCACCAACGACCTCGACAAGCGCATCGCGGGCGTCTCGAAGGCCTCCATCAAGCGCGACAACGAGATCAAGCTCGCGATCGCCGCGACCGCCTCGGCCGCGGCCGCCAAGCCGGGCGCGGCGCAGGAGCAGGAGTGGATCGAGCACCTCTGAGAGAGAGCAGTTCTAGGAGAGAGCACTTAGGTGCGCGCGCGGTGGTGCGCTAAATGGTGCGCGCGGCCTTGCCCTCTTGGCTCTTCGATGCAGGTGGGGGCGCGCGTCTCGTCGGCCGAGTTGCGCATGATGGATCGGTACGGTTCGGTTCGGCGCGCGCGCCTTCCCCAGGGAGGCAGGGTCACGGTTTTGGTCTTTGAGTGCGTCAGATGCGTGCATCAGATGCGATCTCGGTTCGGAAGGCCGAGCGGCTGTCCCGTCGTTCCCGTCGCGTCGCGCCGTGTCGGTGTCGCTGGCTCAGATAGCAGTCGGCACATGAGGTGAAAACAGCTTTACGTCGTGTATCGTGTTCGGGGTTCCGCGCCAGTTCGCGGTTCGCACAGCCCGGCCGACGCGGTCTAGCGTCGACTCACATTAACTCAAGGATCACGTTACAGACGGCTGCAGGCTCATCGATGTCCGGTCCACGCTCAGCCCTTTACGTCCGAAGGCATGCCACCCCTCAGCAGCACGGTACTGCACGTCCGCGTGGTACTGGTCGAGCAATGTGCTCGGCACCGCCGGCGGCGTTAACACTGGCGCCGCGGCCACCGTCACCGCCGACGCAGTGGCGCTGCCCGCGACGGCGCTGCTGCTCGCGTCGGCGAAAATGAGTCCAACGGCCCAAGTCTCAACGGCTTCGGACAGGAGAACAAGCCCGACGCCGGCGACAAAGGCGCAAAGGTAGCGACCGTTGGCGAGTCGACCGTGGGTGTGCCCCGGAGGTGCCATCTCGAACAGAGCCATGTACAAGAAGACGCCCGCGGCAAACGCGCGCAGTGTCAGCTGGAACGCGCCGTCGCTCACGCCGCCGACGGCGGCGACGGTGACAAGGGCTCCGAGGGGGAAGCCAGCGGCAAAGCATCCGATCGTGATGAGCTTCACATGACGTGTCGCGCCACTCGCGCTCAAGCTGAGGAGGATCGTGCCGACGTCCTGCACGGCGCACAGCCCGACGCACATGACCAGCGGCGCGAGGATTGTGGCCGAGTGGGCGCTCCCGAGCAGTGCGCCGTCGATGAACGCATGGATTGTGAACGGCGTCGCGCGAAGCAAGACCTCCACGAAGATCCACAGCGATGTGCGATTCGTCGGCGGTGAGGGCGCCGGCGGCAGCTTTGGCTTCGCCAGGGGCGTGTTCACGGGCGGGCAGCTGGTTGGCTTGTTGAAGCCCTTCCAGTTATTGAAGAGCGGCCGACGATTTGGAGGATCCTCCTTGGCAGGCATGCTCTGGCACACGCAGCTCGCCTCAAGGTCCTCCGCGTCCGAACTGCCGTTCGGCGCCGCTGGCTGGTGGACGTGACCATCGCCGTGCTGGTGGTCCAGAAGTACGTGGTGGACGAAGAACATGAGCAGCGGTGCGGCAAAGAAGACTTGCAGCACACGCTCGGGTGATTCATGCTTGGGCAGCTGCTTCAATGCTGCAGGCAGCATCACGAGCAGTCCGAGCGCGCATAAGAGGCCTGAAACGAAGCACTTTGCAGTGGTCGGCACCGTCAGCCTGTTGTTGCCGCCGCGCCGCAGCGCGAACGCCGCGAGTACCAGCGAGCCTGCACCAATGCCAGCGGCAGAGAGCACGGCGGAAACGTCCATCGACGCCGCTCGTCGGAGTCTGCTCTCGGAGTTGCGGTGCAGGAACATCTCCAAACTTGCTCCGAGTTTCGGGGCCCGGGCGGTTTCACAGTCCATGTTTTTCCGACTTGGCGGCAAAGAAATTTGCAGGCGCTCGGCATCCGGTGCTGCGATGAAGCACATAGGGCGGTTCCATTGTTTTATTAGTTATAAATTTACATTAATCGCTCACACAGACACACACGACACCCTAAGCGGCCACGCCTCCTCTCTCCACCACTAACCCTCGTCCACGACGGCCAGACCTACTTCGGGGGGGAAGCCTTTGCCAGCCACGCGCGCTTCGCCTCCTCCTCGCGCTGCGCCGCACTGCCCCATCGGCTGAACTCATTCTGCAGACCGGCGGCCGGTGCCGCACGTGCCGCCCGCGCGGCCGCCGGCGCGTTGAGCTTGGCGAGCCAGGCGCGTTTCGCTTCCTCCTCACGCGTGAGCTGCTCGAAAGCTGCGTTCACGTCGGGCGTCGCACGTGCTGGAGCTGACGGTGCGATTGGGGCGGCCGGGGTCGCTGGGGGGGGCATGCCACGCCGTGCCATCTGCTGCTGCTGCTGCTGCTGTGCCCGCACCGCCGCCTCCCTTTCGATCGTCGCCGCCCGTGCCGCCGCCTCCAGCTGCGCCGCCCGCTGCTGCGCCGCCCGCACCGCCGCCGCCCGTGCTGCCTGCTGCTGCTGCTGCTGCTGCTGCTGCTGCTGAAGTTGCTGACGCTGCAGAAGCTGCTGCTGCTGCTGAAGTTGCTGACGCTGCTGAAGTTGCTGACGCTGCTGAAGCTGCTGCTGCTGCTGAAGCTGCTGCTGCTGCTGCTGCTGCTGCTGCTGACGCTGCTGACGCTGCTGACGCTGCTGCTGCTGCTGCTTCTGCTGCTGCTGCTGCGGCTGCTGCTGCTGACGCTGCTGACGCTGCTGACGCTGCTGCTGCTGCTGCTGCTGCTGCTGCTGCTGCTGCTGCTGCTGCTGCTGCTGAGCCCGCTGGGCATACCTCGGGGTTCGGTTCGCCTCGGGGTCCATGCCGCCAACAACCACGTCGCCTCCGACGTGGGCGCTCCGGTACGCGCCAGGCCGCAGTACCGCGTGCGGCACGACCGAGGCGGTGATGGGGAAGGCGATCGGTCCGGTATTGAGGATGCGCACGACACTGCCGTAGCCAGGCGTCTCGAGGAAGCAGAAGAAGGGCCGGTCGCTGCCGTCGTCCGTGTATAACTCGATGACCTCGCGGTTGTTGTCGGGTCCCTGGATCAGTTCGATGCGAGCGTTGAGGGGCATGCCCTCGCTCTTGAGGAGAACCTGGACGCTCTCCACGCTCGGATCGAAATGGTACGAGACGGTGGCACCTCCCTGGAGAGTCTTGGCGGAGGCGAGGCACTCGACCGAAGGGTTCGCCACCGTGTTCGCCACCACCTGCGCATCGAATGGGAACTCCATCTGCCCTACGTTCCGAATGGCCACTGTGGTCGGGCTGCGTGGCGTCGCGAGGACCGCGGTGAAGGGACGCAGTCGGCCATTCTCAATCCACACGCGCATCTTGCACGGGATGTTTCCTGAGCCTTGCCAGAGCTCCACGCTCGCATCGAGCGGACGGCCCGCGGTCGTGAGCATCACCTGCACCTGCTCAACGGACGGTGAGCGGTAGCTCCACGTACGGAGCGAGCCACCCTGCACGGCGATGATCGGCGCCGGGTTCGCCGCAGGGGCTGGCGAATTCGAAGGGGCTGGGGATGAGGTTGGGGCTACAACGCCGCGAACCCGAGCAGCCCCAAGAGCCCCATCTCTCGCCGGCGCCCTGTCTCTCGTCGGCGCCGCGTCTCTCGTTGGCTCCTGATGGTGCAGCTGCATCACCGGCACCGTCCGAAGCATCGTTGCCGGCGCAAACCGGACGTATGCCGCGCTTGGGAGCAGCGCGGCGACGACACTGACAAAGAAAGTCCACATGGAAGATTCTCACGAGCGAACTGACGAAGCCGGAATCGTAAGTTGCCGTGACGCATTCAGTGGTCGCGCAGTGGGAAAGCGGGCTCGGGCTAAGGTGCCGAGACCGCCCTGGTCGAAACGCTGCACCCACACTCGCGCGAAACCCGTTTGCTGACATCTAAAGGTGTCTGCATGCCTGGCGTCTGCATGGCGTCTGCGCAGTCTGCGGTCTGGCGTCAGAGCACATTTACAATCAAGGCGTTTGCAAGGCCGCAGGGCAAGGCACAAGTCTTGTTTATAATTGAGCATTGTGTGATTTTAGTGATTTTTAAGTCATTACTGGGCTGCAATACTCCATAGTCGATAGTGGAATAGTAATCTCGCTCCGCCGCATCACCGATCTCCTCACGATCTCCTCCTCGATTCTCTTCAAACGATCGCCTCAAGAGCTGGGGAGCAAACTGCCACGCACAACCTCGCCGTCCGAGCAGCGCGTCGAGGTGAACTTGGGAAAGTCCTCAAACCCGAGCTCGTGCTGCGCGCCGCCAAAGTCGGCGAAAAGCATCGTGGGCTTGCCCGGCAGCGCGCCCCAGCTGCCCTTCCCCCAGGGAGTGACGAGAGCTCCGTGTGCCTCGAATCGCAAGCCTTGCACGCCGCCCCACTGCCCGTCGCGCACTGCCATCACCTTGTGCGCCAGGGCCGCCGAGGGCGAGGCGGCGTCATCGGCGGCACGGTCGCTTGGCTGGCCGCCCTGCCGGCCGTCGGCTCGGCTCGACGCGCGCTCACCACGGCGCGCGGCACCGCTGCGACCCCACGGCTCGCGCGTGGTTGAGCACTCACGGGGCAGCACGGTTTCGTCAGGGTGGATCCAAAAATAGACCGAGTACGCTTCGTCAATGACGTCTTTGAGGGGCATAAAGGTGAAGCCTCGCCCGCGCGGAGGGAGCGCCCACATCGCGAGGGGGGCGTACGTGGCCGCGGCCGGTGCGAGGCGGAAGGCGCACCACGCCGCGTCGCCGCTGTCGCCATTGTCGTCGCCGCCGCCGCCGCTGTCGCCGCCGCCACCGCCTTCGCGTGTGTCCTTTGAGGACCCTGTAGGAGTCAGGCGCAGCTGGCCGGACGCGGAGGCACACACGCGGTGGGAGAGAGCTGCGGATGAATTTGTGGATGCTCGTGTGGCCGCGGTGGCACCGATGGGCTCCTCAGGCCGAATCGAGACCCACCCTGCCTCCTCGCCGGCCGTGAGCACCGCACGAAAGCGAGCGCGTGCGGGGATGGCAGCGAGCGGTACGGTGGGGGTGGACGAGTCTCTAGCTCCGCTCGCGACACCGCTCGAGGCAGCGCCTGAGGCGGCGGCACGGTCAATGACGATGATCGAGAGTTCCGTCGCTGCGGCGTCCTCGGCTGCCACGGCTATGTAAGAACCGGGCTGTGTAAACGGTTCCAAGGCAAAGGTGCTGCCGCCGCAGATGCTGCCAACCTCGGCGGTGCTCACAGCGCCGGCCGCAGCGCCAACGGCACCGCCGACGGCTTGGCCGTTGAGGCAGAGGATTCGAAAGGTAGCATCAGGTGAAAGGTGCGTCGAGCGTTGTGGTGGCGCCCCGGCGGCGACCGTGACGCCCAGTGGCCCAGTCGTCACGTACGCGAGCTCAGCGCCCGGTACAGCGCCCGGTGTGGCCTCAGGGACCTTGCCACCACTCTGGGGTGGTCGGGCTGCATGCACCTGCAGAGACGATCGATAGCCATCAGTGCTCATCAGTGGCATCCTATGCCTCTCGAGAACAATGTGGGTCAATCAGTGCTCATTAGTGGGTCAATCAGTGCTCATCAGTGGGTCAATCAGTGCTCATCAGTGGGTCAATCAGTGCTCATTAGTGGGTCAATCAGTGCTCATCAGTGGGTCAATCAGTGCTCATCAGCGGGTCAATCAGTGCTCATTAGTGGGTCAACCAGTGCTCGTCAGTGGGTCAACCAGTGCTCGTCAGTGGGTCAATCGGATCTCGTCGTGCACCTGGAGGGAGCGGAGCTGCGCCTCCGCGTGTTGGGGCACGGGCCGCAGCCATTGTTCAAGGTCGGAGGGATCGGCAAGGAGGGCACGCGGACCGAACGTGAGGCCAGCGAGCAAGATGGGACCCGCAAACAGTGCATGCAGCATCCTATAGCGCGGGCGCGTATCGTTGAGTGCTTCGGAGCGAAGGCCCATCGGAAGCGCCATCGTGAGCGCCTCGTTGATTCTCCACGTCCGTTCGAGGTGGAGGAAGCTGCCACGGACCGACGAGGAGGGCACTGGATGCGCACCCAGACGCACACTGGGTGGCTCCGTCCCCCCTCGCCCCCAAGCCCATGCCGGTAGCCGTACACGCAGCGCCACGTGCACCATCGACGTGGGCGCGAGGGGCGTGACCGTCAGTGTGAGCCTGAGCGGTTCGAAGGCACTCAGGCTCCCAGGCTCATCGACGAGTAACGTCACGTTCGCGTGCGCCTCACGCCAGTGCACACGACTCGCGACGAGCTGCATCACATAGAGCGTTGGAGGCGCCGTATTGGGCGCACCCGTGGACCCATCGGCTTCACTCACGCGACCTGCCTCCGCCTCCCTTCTTCTTCCGCGTGCCAATCGGAAAAAAGTGGAGTCGCCTAAACGAGCGAAGGCCTCGAGGCCGGAGCCGACACAGCACCAGAAATCGCCGTGCGGGTGACTCCAGCCGTGCTGCTGCCCGTCATCGTGGGTCGGATGGAGCAAGTCCATCTTGGATACACCTGCGCCCAGCGGCAACCAGTAGAGCATCTCGCCCGGCCGCTCGCCGCGCTGCGTACCCAGCACTGAGTTGAAAAGGGACCGCTCGTGATACGCAGCGTGCGAGGCCGCCTCGTGCTCCTCAGTGGCTGTCAAGAGGAGCCCCCGACTCAGCCGCATCATGTTGTGGGTGGAGCACGACTCCTGCGTTGTGCCGGCCCCGGGTGCCACTTGCTCGCCCAGCACGTTTGCTGCCCCCCAATACTCTCCGATCGAGCTGCCCCCCGACGCTAGTGTGCGTGTACGGAGCAGCAGCTCCACAAAAAAGGCGGTGAGCCGCCGGAAGCGCCCATCGCCCGTGGCCTCAAAGCGCGTGTGAGCTCCAGCGAGTACCGGTAACTGCGTGTTTGCATGCGCGTGGCTCAGGCCATCCACACGTGCCCCGAGCGGTCCGAGCAGGCAGGGCCGATCAAACAAGGAAGCCGTGGAGCGTAGGTGAGCCCTCTGCCACGTGTCGCGCGCCTCGGCCCACGCTGCAGCCTCCTCCGCCGCTGCCGCAGCAGCATCGGTCGCCGCTCCCGCTGCATCGGTGACGACCGTGACATCGACGGCTGCGCCCGTTGGTGCGGCGGCGCGGGCGGCGCCGTCGCGGGCGGCCTCGAGCTTCCGACCAAGCGCATAAAGCTTCCACAGCACGTCATTCATACCCCCAAACTCTTTATTGAGACTCTTCCAATGATGCTCGAGCGATCGTGTCGTGAGCACGTTCTGAACGCGCCGGTGGACGTACCCGGCGAGGCGCAGCGCGATGGCGAGGGCCACTCGGTTGCCGACGAGCTCATACTGGTCCAGCAGACCCTGCCAAGAAGTGATCGTCCGAAGCACTCGAAGGTACTCAGTGGCACTCGGTGGCACTCGGTGGCACTCGGTGGCACTCGGTGGCACTGAGAGGCACTCAGAGGTATTCAGTGGCACTGAGAGGCACTCAGAGGTATTCAGTGGCACTGAGAGGCACTCAGAGGTATTCAGTGGCACTTACATCGGAGGCGATCAGAGGAGTCCACTCACCTGCAGCAGCTTGTGGGTCGTGTAGTAGGGCGCCCACACGGGCTTGAGAGCTTCGACACGATCCAGGAACGAGTCTGGGAAGGCAGCGAGCCAGCCATTCTCGGAGCGCGCCTGGCATTCTCGGAGCGTCTCGATGACCGAGGCCATTGACGAAGCGAGCGACGGGTCGCGTGTACTCGCCCACGACGATGCGGATGCAGAGAGCCAATGGCCAAGGATGTGCCCGCGCAGCTCCGAGCCTGGGTGCTCCCACCCGCTGAGAACACGACGAGCATGCAGTGGGAATCATTGAGAATCGGTGGGAATCGGTGGCATTCAGTGTCGACCAGCGGTACCTTAAGGGCTTGACGCCGGGTGGCTGGGCGAGACCTGCGTTCTGGCGCCACGCGTAGAGTAAGCTGTCCGTTGAGAGCGAGAGCAGGTAGCGCCGGTTGGTCGCGGTCGCGCGCGCCACGTGCGTACGGCCGAGCAGCTCGAGGTCGTGAAGCGAAAAGGGCTCGAGGCGGCGCAGCTCAGGCACCAGTCCGCCCCCCGCGCCGTCATCCGCCTCAGGTAGCAGCTCGATGGCCGTCAGCGAGGTCGTGGGCTGATCCACATTCCAGTGCGGCCCGGCGTTCGCGCACGAGAGGCTGACGACCCTTTCGGAGGCTGGCGTGACGGCGTCGTCCGTTGTGATGACCGTAGAGACCTGCACAAAGGGGCTTCGGAACGGCCGCACGACTCGTGGCTGCGATGGAGCACTTGCAGTCGACTGCAAACATATGAATAGCGTCATGCAGGCGAGGAGGAGGAGCAGCAGCAGCGGAGTTGATGATGGCATGCGCGGCATACGAAGCTGTTCCGGACACACACTCCCTTGAGTCGGCCGCCGTGTGGGCCGTGGTGAGGCCGAGGGTTATGCGAGCGAGCATGCTGACGCGCGGTTTTCGTGTGAACGTTAACACGTCCCTTGACAGAGGTGATTAACGTTATCTTTTCAGATCCCAACGTCAAGTTAAGTGCATAAACAAGGCTTCTAAAAGATCATCTATCTCGAAGATCTCGCGCTCACCCACCTCGCCTCTTGTGTAATGTGTGGTATAGATACACTCAACTCGGTTCTCAACCACCTCAGCTGAGCTCAGACTCCCCGTTCTGCACTGTCCGGTCGGGTAGCTTGTTCTCAGCAGATAAAACTCACTCACTCCACGCTTAAGAGTCGTCTCGACACTCGAGACACGACGCTCAGCTGCTCCCACCCGAGAGCTCCAAACGCATTTTGTGTCCGCGCGCGGTCGCCACCTCGGCCGCAAAGCCGACAGCAGGCTGCAAGTTGAGCACAGCGTGTCCCCAGTGGTCAGGTACGTAGAGCACGTCGCCCGGCTGCTGCACGCACTCGAACACGGCGCGCCCCTCAGCTCGCAATCTCGCCGGCCCACCGAGCGCGTGCCAGCGGCGCACGGGCGTCGCCGAGTACACCGCATCGCGAGGCGGCAGTAACGTCCAGTGTTTTCGGCCGTAGACGAGTGTGTTGAGGGCGGCCATGTGGTAATGCATCGGCGAGCCTGCCGAGATCATCAGAGGTCATCAGAGATCGTCAGAGATCGTCAGAGGTCATCAGCGGTCATCAGAGGTCATCAGAGGTCGTCAGAGGTCGTCAGAGGTCGTCAGCGGTCAACAGAGGTCATCATCGGTCATAAGAGGCCATCAGAGGCCATCAGAGGCCATCAGAGGCAAATAGAGGCTAGCAGTGGCGATCAGAGGCAATCAGCGCGCACCCGAGCCCGCGGGACCGATCGAGAACTGCATCGACGCGCGGTAGTGCAAATGTTTCAACTCGAGAGCATCACGTATCAGTGGCGGCAGCTGCGCCGCGAGCGCCGTCTCGAGCGCCGCGTGCAGCTCTGAGTCCGAGGCGTAAAGCCCGACGAAGAGGTAATCTGCGTGCTGCTGGGGTGACTGCTGCTGCTGCGGCTGCGGCTGCTGTTCCTGCTCCTGCTGCTGCTCCTGCTGTGGAGGCAGCTGCGGCTGCTGCTGCTGCTGTGGAGACAGCTGCGGCTGCTGCTCGCGCGTCGAGCCCGGATTGTCCGCTACCGCCGCCGCAAACTGCCCCAGCGTCGTCTTCCGCTTAGCCGCTGCCTCGTAGTACGGTGCCGCGCCCACCTCAATGGGCATCGTCCCAAATTCGGACGTGAGGGCTTGGCGCGAGAGCAGCGAACGGAGAGGCGCCCAGGAGGAGCCTGTGCCGTTGCGGATCAGGACAGGTCGTTCGGGCACGACGTATCTGTACGCAGAGGCACTCGAAGGGGCCATTTATGGAGGCCATCTGGGGCCATCTTTGAGCCCATCACGAGGTGCGGACGAGAGCAATCAATAGATGGCCATCACGAGGTGAGGACGAGGGCAATCAATAGATGGCCATCACGAGGTGAGGACGAGGGCAATCAATAGCCTCAGGCGCGCAGCAGAGAGGACCACGCACCGTTGTGCGAACGTGCCCGCATCGAGCAGTGTACCGTCCTCAATGGGAAGGGAGCACCACACGTTGCCCTCGTGCTCCTCCTCGTCATCGTCCGCGTCGTCGTCCTCCTCCTCCTCCTCCGTCGCCTCTTTCTCTGCTGTCCCGAGTTGCAGCGGCGTCGTCGTCGTTGTATGCGGCGTCGGAATGCGCTCGGCTTCGAGGCTCAACCCCCACCCGCCATTGTCGCCGAGCGGCACGGAGGCTACCTTCGTCGGCTCTGCATCTGCCATCGCTGCCCCCGCCGCAACAAACGCCCTTGCCGCCGCCGCCGTCGCCGCCGCCGCCGCGTTCGGGTCTGGCATCGAGGCGGCGGCAAGGGCCGCTATCGCCCCAGCCCCCTCAGGATACCCTCGCGAGATGGCGAGCGCCGCCGGCGTGACGCCCGACGGCGTGCCGAGCGTGCGCAGCTGCGCCAGCACCTGCTCGGCGGGCAGTGCGGACGCCACGTCACGTACGAGCCGCGCGTCGCCGTAGTGCGCGAGCAGGTGCATGAGCGTAAACTCATCCACGTGGCGTCGCGAGCCGTCCGCGCCGGCGGCGACGAGCGCGCTCGCGGCGTGCTGGTGCACGGCGCACTGCGCCACGAAGCCCGCCGTCACGGCACGCGGCAGAGTGAGCGTCTCCGCGGCGCTCGCCACGGCGGCCTCGAGGGCACGACTTGACTCGCTCTCACCTGGAAGCCGCACAATGAGAGTGGTCATCAGCGGCCATCAGTGGTCATCAGCGGTCAACATCAGTGGCTATCAACGGCGTCGAGGGCGCGACTCGACTCGCTCACCGCCGCAGACTCGCCCAAGGCTCTGCGCGTGTGCGAGGCCAGCGCCCCTCTGCACGCTGCGGAGGAGCTCGCGCGCAATCTGGGTCGCAAACGCCTCGAGGTGGAGCGTGAGCGCCAGCAGGCCGTACGAGCGCACGGCCGCGTCGACTGCATCGCTCTTGTGTCCCGCCGCGTGCACCTTCCGCAGCGTCGCCTCGACCATCCAGCTCGTGCCCTTGGCGATGCGCCCAGTACTAACAGCTGCCTCGCTCGCAGCGTTGGCCAGATGTGGTGAATCTGCGTGCGTGCGCGCAAATAATTCCGCGCGCACGAGATCTGCTGCCAGAGTGCTCACGAGGTCAGCAGAGGGAGTGCCACTGCCGCGAGCCGCAGGAAGCGACGCTGGTGTCGACTGTCGCTGAAAGTAGTAGCCAAGGCCGATGGCAAGCAGTGCAGGCACGGCTAACGCCAGCCAGAGCGAAAAGCTGTGGCCGAGAGGCGCACGACCTGCGTGCGGTTTCGCGCCAACATGCTGCTTGCGCCCCATATGAATTAGAAAACACGTGTCACCTCTCCTACCGGTACCCCCCTCTCTCTCTCTAGATCTACATTGCGTTGCACTCACCTTGAATTGATTTGTCAAAAAGCAAAGCATTACGGACTTTGAGGCAACTTTGGACAAAGCAAGCCCAGGAGAGATCTCGTGCGATCTCGTCATACTTTCCGAAAAAGGTCGGGAATCGTGCAGAGAATCGCGTGTTACAGAGGTCCGTCACACTGCAGCCTGACATTTTCTTTGTTCCCTCTGCCGTGTTACACGTCCAGCCCTATTTCACCGCGAACCGCGAACGGACGATGGCGGATTTAACCATTGATGATCTGACCGAGATGATGGTCCTGCTCGACAAGGACGGCAACCAGGACGTCTGTAAGGAAGAGTTCAAGGAGTACTGCGAGAGCACGATGGGAATCTCATCGGACGCCTTTGAGAAGATGTGGAACATGATTGACTGCAACGGCGACGGGAACCTGCAATTCAGCGAGTTGTGCGAGTACTTTGGCGTGAGTGTCAGTGATGCCGAGGCGGGCGCCAAGGCCAAGAAGCAGATGTCCGACGAAGACATCCTGGTGATGCTCGAGCTCTCAACCAAGATGTTCGAGGAGAAGGAGAAGGTGAAGGCGGCAGAGGCGGAGAAGAAGAGGCTCACGCTGTCCAGGCGCACCGGCGCCTGCGCGCGCGTGGGCGTGACCGTCATCAACAGCTCTGGACAGCAGCTTTGGCAGCGAGCTCGCAGCTCTGGCAGCGACAGCAGCTCTGGCAACGAGAGCGATTTTCTCGAAGCGTGCGAGATGATCGAGCCGAAGGTGGACCGCGAGAAGGCGATGGCGCTGTTGGGGTGGAAACCGTCGGCGGACCCGGACGTGATTGGCACATGGGAGACGCCCCAGGTGAGCGTGCGCATCAGCGGGCCCACAAGCGAGATGCCGCTGCACAAGCTCGCACGTAACCACGAGTTCCAGATGGTCCAGCGCGTGTACGAGATTGTGCTCAACGATCCCAAGAACGGCAAGGACATCGCGATAGCGGACATGAACTCGCAGAACAAGGACGGCAAGACGCCGCTCATGATCGCCGTCGAGGGCAACATTGCCTACCTCAACTCCATCGATGGTAAGGCGGACAAGATCAAAAAGTACCGCGAAAAGCAAGTCAAGACAGTCGATGTCATCCTGAGCTGCACGGCCGACATGTATGCCGAGTCCACCACCAACAATTGGAACGTGCTGCACTGCGCCGCGCATGGCGGCAGCTATGAGGCTGCGCAGTCCATCTTCAAGTACATGGTTCAGCACGCCTTCACCGCCCTCGCCGTACGCATGCTCGTCAACCACCAGGATAAGGATGGGCGCACGCCGCTGCACGTTGCGGCCATGCGTTGCGACCAGGCCTCGCTGGATCTTCCCTTTGTGCAGCTGCTTCTCAACAAGGGCGCGGACCCGCTCATCAAGGACCTACGAGGCCTCACCCCCGCCGCACTCGCCGAGAAGGCGAACCGTCCGAACGCCAAAGCCATGCTCGACAAGGCAGCGGAGGCGGAGCTAGCGCAGCGCGCGGCCTACCGGAGCCGTTCGCGTTCGATGTCACGCGAACTGCCCACCGGCGTGTAGGCGTTCCCACAGGGGAGTATCCCGAGGCAGGGAGTTCTCCCGACTCCCGCAGGGAAGGCTGCTGAGGCTACAGGCTTCGCTCGTCGCCGCCGAGGGCACGGCGACGGTATGCTGCATGTGAGAAGTGTGCCCTGCAGGAGTGAGGAGAGGCGGCACCCACGGTAGCATGCTGGGCTCGAGCTTCGCCTGGACGTGGGCCTGGCTCTCTCTCGCACGTCTCTCACTAGCGTGCATGGCAGTTTCATGTGTCATGATGTAGTTGATGTCATCTTGATTGTACTGTTGATGTCGTGACGTCATGAGGCCGCAGCGTCCCATGTGTACACTCCCACCCTGTGCAGCGTGGTCCGTGTGCGGTGTGCGCCACCCTAGACCCTTCACTTTTTATTGACTTGACTTGACTTTATAATGGGGAGAATCTAACTGCCGGTTTCAACAAGAAACACTTCGCGTCTTTTCTCCCAAATCGGACTCCCATTCAGGACTCCGAAACACCCTCCTTCAGCCACCGGTTTTGATCCACCCGCAGGTTGCTTTTCGGGTCCTTATCAGCATGGCGTACTCTAAATTCGCCCTGGGCGACGGCGACAGCGACTCTGATTGGGGAGATTTGTCGTCCGAGTGCAGCAGTGACTCAGACGACAGCGATGACAGCGATTGCGACGTGTTTGGGAGCCGCAGTGGTGTGCTGGACATCACACTCTTCCCAGTCTGACTCACGATGATGCCTGACTGACCTCATGTGTGCGTCTCTCGTCTGCAACAGGACCCGCTCGCGTGCACACAGAGCAGCGCATGCTTGCGTGCCTGGCCCAAAGGAAGCGCCTAGTCGCTGCGCTCATCCTCTTTGACACGGAGCTGGGATGCCATCGGACATCCCGGGGTGCCAACGTGCCTGTTCCAGACTTCAGCTGGGACGAGCATGTGCAACGCTTGAGCGAGGCTCAGTTCAAGTTGCGTTATCCGTGGCGCAACAGCAAGCGCAGCTGAACGCGCAACAGCAGGCGCAGCAGCACGCGCAACAGCTTGCGCAGGAACGAGCACAGCTACAGGCGCAGCAGCAGCAGCCGCAGGCGCAGCAACAGCAGCTGGTACGACAGCAAGCAGACGCACAAACAACAGCACAGCGACACGCCCAACAGCACGCAACAGCGCAGCAGTGTCAGAAAGCATCGACGACGGAGCTACATGCGCAGCTCAGTAGTAAAGGTGGAGAGGTTGGCGACTCACAGGCTGCATGACGTGCTTACGTGAGAAAATCGAAACCTTACGTGAGAAAATCGAAACCGCGACATGATTTTTGCGAGCCTTTTCCGAAAAAGTCAAGAGAAACCACAAAAGGCTTTCATTTTTTTGCGTAAGACTGTTGTGGTTTCGCTTTGCAGCGTGAGTTTTAGCGCAGCACGCAACTCGCTGCACGCCCTTGACGCCCTTGATGCCCTCACTACTGGCTTGCGCACACAGCCTCACTGCTGCACACCATCCACCCCACTGCGCACCTCCCAGACCTATGCTCGTATGCTGGAGGGCGTCCTTCTTCTTGTTCTTCAGAAACTGGTAAGCATAGTCAATGACGGCATTGCCCTGGCAGAAATCCCAGAAATCGGCACCATGGGGCTTGGTTGCCCGCCCTCCTGCATTTCCTGGGCGGACTTTTCGTCATCGACATCGTCACCCTCGCCACTCTGCTTGAACCTCGTGTAGATCTTGGTGAGTAGGGTGCGGAAGTTGCCAAACTCTTGCTTGGCCTTCTCAGCGGTCAGGGCGTAGGTAGTGGGCAGAAGCCCAGAAGCCCGGCCTTGAGGTTGGCGTACCTGTCGCTCTCCACTCCTGGGAAGTCGATGAGGTCGAAGGTCTTGGACGTGTCGCAGAACAAGAACGCGCACAAGTGCCAGAAGCTGTTTTTGGCCTTTCCGTCGAGCTGCGTGCGCGTGAGCTTCTTATCGCGCTGCAGGAACTCGGAGAAGAGTTCATCAGAGAGGCACACATGCAGAAGGCGCATCATCTTCGAGGCAGACCAGCGCGTCACCACGTCTTCCTCGTGCTCCTTATCCGTTTTTGCAGGGGCCGGAGCACAGTGGCCGGAGCGCCCAGAGCAGGTGAGATGGTAGCTGTGGGGAGTGCTGCGGACTGCATGAGCCATGCGACGCACTTCTTCACGTCCCAGTGTTTGGGCTTCTGGGACGGGTCGCGCTCCATGATCGCTTGCCAGAGCTCACTCTGCCTCGGTTTGCTGGTCTCCGGTTTCCAGCCGGAGAGCTTTTCGTGGAAGGTAAAGCCTGATGGCACCCAACCCGTTTGGATTTGGCGTGCGGCATCAAGTCTGACCAGATCCAGCTTATCTCTCTGAGGCCAAGCTCCTGTT
>Ga0210242_101177_pt1 | contig 20894 bp, 8 predicted proteins | sample ChrtobMeP5a_16mM_FD_155445 | JGI IMG/M metagenome (GOLD analysis project Ga0210242, IMG submission 155445) | Chrysochromulina tobin associated microbial communities from unialgal haptophyte culture, Seattle, Washington, United States - P5a_16mM | ecosystem: Host-associated > Algae > Haptophytes >... | reverse complement strand
GCTACCCTGTTCCTTCTGCGCGCTCCGGCCAGGACCGCTGCAACGGGCCCGCTTGCCCCACTCGTCGGCGCTGTTGCGCGCGCCGCACGATCTGGCGCCGTGTTGGTTTGTTTCGTTAACGGATGCGAGCAAGTGACACGCCTATCGTTCGTTCGTTCTGAACACTCGCGGACTCGAGACTCGTGTACGCTGCCTGTTGGCATGTGTTACTTACTCACTTACTTATGAACACTCGAGACTCGTTACGACTTAAGTTACGATGCTGCGCCCGTTCTTGTAAATCTCCTCCGCAGCGCAGATTATTGTAAATATCTGACTCTCAGTTGAACTCGAAATCTCGAATGTGTACTGTCCGGCGCTCTCAGTCTCGTTCGGGAATATTCCTGAACCCGCCTTGCTCCGCGCGTAGCGCGCGATATTCCTGCACGAGTGCTTCGTGTGAGGGCGAGCGGGGGCTCAGGGTAGCGCCCGGCCCTGGACTGCGCGCCGAGACAGCTGGCGGCCGCGAGAAGTGCAAAGGGAGCGGTGGGCCGCCTGCGGGGAGCGCACCCAGCGACGCAAGCGACGAGTTGCTCGCGTTGGGTATAATATACGGAGTTGGCAAGCTTCGTAAAGCGGGATGCAAAGCGGGAGTCACCAAATGAGGTAGCTCCGGCCGCGGCGAGAGCATCGCTTCGCTCGAGCCCGGCGACTGCTGCTGCATCTGAGAACGGATTGCCTGAAACTGGGTACGGAGCTCTTCAGCATACGCCAACTTGGGAGAGAGTGGCCGTGAAAGCGGGGCGAGGGCGGCCACGGAGGATGGAAGCGTTGGTGGAAGCGTTCCTCCGGCACTCTCACGACCCGCGCTCACACCGAAGCTGCCGCGGTTGCTGCCGCGGTCGGCTGGCAGCCGTGCCGGCAGCGGCAGGCCCGCGCCGAACCCGGGTGACGGAGCGGAAGCGCCGGTGCGACCGGCGGATGTGCTGGCTGCGGCTACGCTTCGAGTGGCTCTGTTGCCGAAGGAGGCAGAACGTGACTTACTCGCCGTGCCACGCCCCTCCATGGCAGATGACGCCGGCGAAGGCGCTGGCGCCGCGGGCGCCGGCGCGGGCGTGGCAGGCGCCGGCGCGGGCGCACCGCCAGCCCCTCTGGCGGTCTCCCTCCCGTTAGCGCCTGTGCGATCGCTGCGAGGTACCGCCGTGCGCTCGAGGAGCGCCGGAACACGCCCCCCCGTGTTGGCCATGCGCGCGCGGGCGAGCGCCCCTTGATTACGCGTGCCGCCACTCGCGGCGGAAGGGTCGGCGCTCTGGTCAGGGACACGGCACGCGCCGTCCTGGCGCTCGGATTTGGGCGCACCAGCGCCGCGTGCCGACTGAGGTCGTGTTCGCATCGGTGGGAGGCAGCACCCGCCACCACCTTGAGGCCCCATGCTCTGAGTACGCAGCGAGTACTCGAGTGACGTCACACGGGCGCTATGACGGGCGCCAGTGGCTCGGTCTTCCGGCTCCGCACTCGGCGCGGCCGCCGGCTCCGCCTCGCTGCTGTTGCGACGAGCGCCAGTGGCTCGGTCTTCCGGCTCCGCACTCGGCGGGGCTGCAGTTGCGGGTAGCGTCTCGCGGCTGTTGCGTGGGCTCCTCACAGCCAACGTCTCGCGGCTGTTGCGCGCGCAGCGAGCTCTACGAGGGCTCTTCACAGGCGGTTCTTGTGGTTGGCCCATCAAAGGCGCTTGACCCTTCACAGACGGTTCTTGTGGGTGGCTCCGCAGGACCAACGGGACCCCCAGCGGCCGTTGCCGCTGCTCCGTCTGCTGCTGCTTCTGCGGCTGCTGCTGCGGCGGCGGCGGCGGAAGCACCTTGCCCGTTTGGGCCTGGGCGACTGCGGCCTTGCCGCCAGCTCCGGCCCGCACACGCCCCTTGGTGCGACCGGCCATTGCACGATCCGCCCAGCGGCGAAACTTGTCCGCGTACTTCGAGAACACGAACTTGATCGCAAACAACTGCGCGACGTCGTCCTCGAACTTTCCGCGTTCGGCCTCACTCAACTCAGCACCCGAGGTCTCCCCCTTGCCCGGCGGCGGTGGCCCGAAGGGGAGAGGTCGCACCGCGGCCACTGGCTTGGCCCTGTCGGCGACCTCTTCGATCAGGATCTCGTTCACTTTGAAGTTGCGATTGACGAGCGCCTCGAGCACCTGTGCGAATTCAACTTTGCCTTCCACCTGGCGCAGCTTGGCGAGCGTGCCATTCGCCTGGCGCACCTGCAAGCTGGAGCAGAGCTTGATTACCTCCTTGGAGAGGCCCGCGGTCCTCTTGACCCCTGTCACACCCATCAGACCCATTGGCGGAGGCAGTTGCATGACAAGCTCTGGTAGGCGCTCCGCCGGGATCTTCTGCGTCGCGTCGGGGTCGAAGGCGGCCCAAGCCTCCGTGAAGAACTCGATGTCGTTCCGCGAGACAAGATCAGTCTTCACGTTGCCCAGCGTCGTGAAGTTATCGAGGATCACGGCGACAACTAGATTGAGGAAGACGAACGCGGCCAAGAGCTGGAACGCGAGGAAGAACGGAATGGCCAAGCGCGAGCCACAGTTGCCCTCGGCCTCCGTGCAACGGCCCGACGTCTCATCAACCATCAGTTCAAGCATGATCATGCTCCAATTGTCGCCCGTCAGGCACTGCACGAGCAGCAGCATCGCGTTGCCGAGCGACTCGAAGTTGCGTACGCGCGTGATGCTCTCCTGGTGTGCGACCCACGTGAACACGTTGATGCCGAGTACGGCGAACATGTAGATGAGGAGCAGGAGGATCGAGCCGACGTTGATGAGTGACGGGAACGAGAAGACGAGCGTCATGATCAGATTGCGCACCTCCCTGGCGCCCTTGAGCAACCGCAGGATACGCAGGATGCGAAGCACACGGAGAACCCTCAGCAGCAACGGCGGAATCGGCAGCACCTTGGCGAGAAGCTCGCTCGCAAACTCGTCGAGCAGCGTGGTGACGACGAGGAAAAAGTCGAAGCGGCACCAGGCGTCGCCAAAGTAGCCCGCGCAGCCGAGCGCAAAGATCTTGAGCGTTGCCTCCGTGTAATAAACGTACCCAAAGGCGCGTAACGACTGAGTGTAAAGGGCGTAGCTTTTCTCGTTCTGCTCGATGCCCCAAAAGTCCGTTGCCATAACCGCCACGTTGACGACGATGACGCTGGTAATGAAGCCATCGAAGAGGTTCGACGTCACGAGGCGGTAGACAAGCAGGCGGCAGCAGCCTACGGGCGGCTTCACAGCAATTATCGCCTTCGTCTGCGCGGCATTCTTCATCGTGTCGACCCACTGCAGCTGCTCCTCGGTCATCGTCGCCGAGCCGCCCTCCTCCTTCTGGATTCGATTGAACTGGTCCACGACGACGCCGACGAAGAGGTTGAGTGCAAAGAAGCAACCGATAAACAGCCAGAGGATCGAAAAGATGGCCGAGGCCGAGAAGTCGTTGCGCTCGGGCGCGTGGCCGGGCTCCGTCACATCCATCGTCGCGAACATGATCTGATCCCATCCGTCGCCCGTCGACATGATGTAGAGCAACAACATCGCACTGCCAAAGGAGTCGAAGCTGCCCAGCGGCGGGTTCGACCATCGCACGTCGCCGTTGATACCGCCGCCGCCGCCTCCCTTCAACCGCCGCCGTCCCGACGCAAGCACCATTCGCTCGCCACGTCCCTTGCTGGTGAGCCGGGTGCGGCTGCTGCTGATGATGCCTCCATCTTCAGCCTTGGGCGCTGCCTTGGGCGCATCTGAAGGCGCCACCACCTGCTCAGGGAGCGCTCCGCGCTCGAGACGGCGCCCTACCTGCTCACGCTGCAGCACGAGCGCAGACGTGCCGAAAGTACTCGGCCCACGTCCGTCGGCAGCCTCGGCGCCGCCAAGCTCGCCAAGTCCCCCAGCCCAGATGGAAAGCATCGCCGCGAGGCTTGGAACCGACGGCGGCAGCGGCGACGAGGGTGGCTGGGGCGGCAAGGGGCGGTATTCGTCCTCGTACGAGTAGGAGAGGAGGGACGGCGCGACGTCGGCTGACGCCTCGGTGCGCGCGATCGCGAGGCCTGTGTAAGCCTTGAAGTTTGACGGTGACGGCGGGGGATGGCAGAGGTCAGGCGTGCGAATGGCAGGGTCGGTGCAAGAGCCGAGCTCCCCCATGAACATCTGCATGCCCAAAATGGCAAAGACGAGCTGGAAGGCCAGCACGACGCCCAGCGCATTGGAAACGGCGGGCATCGTCTTGATCAGCGAGATGATGATGAGCTTCATGCCCTCATGGCGCGCGAGAAGCCTGAGCGGTCGGAGGACGCGCAGCACTCGCAGCGATTTCAAATTGGCCAATGGAGGGAAGGTCCCGGCTAGCAGCACGAGGAAGGAGGAGGTGACAATCGCCAGGTCGAGCAAGTTCCACGGGTCGTTGACGTAGGCCCTCTCGGTGCACGCGAAGCCGTACGCGATGACCTTAAGCGTGAGCTCGCAGGCGAAGATGGTCGTCCAGACCAAATTAAGCAGGCGCAGCAGCGCCGCGAGCTCAGAGCTCCGGTCGAGGCGCGGCACATCCAAGGCTAGGCACAACGAGGAGGCAACGATGGCGAAGATGATGAACTGGTCGAACCGTTCGTGCTCGACCAGCCACTGACAGCACATGCGAATGCGGTCGCGTGGGCCGAAGAGGCAGAGCGAATAGTCGTGAGGCCACGGCCCGCGGGTGGGGCTTCTGAGCTCCGCTGCGCTCGAAGCGGCCTGGCTTCGCTTTCCCTCCGCCCGGCCATCAGTCCTCGTCGGGGATGGAGGCGAGCTACCCGGACGCGACGAACCCCTTGGGGATGGTGGTGGCGAGCGCTGGCGTGCAGGTGCTGGGGAGCTGACGATGACGGGTGGCTCGTCCTCGTCGTCGGCAAATGCGTTGAGGAGGATGGAAACAAAAATGTTCATGATGATGTAGCAGCCGATGACGAGCAACGTCACAAAGAAGAGGGCCATCGCCTGCCCGCCCACCTCCACCGCTGGGCCCAGGGGATCGACCCACGTACCCGTCATGACGATGAAGCACGTCGTGATCGCCGGGAAGAAGTAATCGAAGTGATAGCGCGGCTTCTCCTCGAGCGCGTCGTCCTGGCACTCGCCGCCCGGGCAAGGTATGGTGGAGTAGCCTGTAGACGGATTGTACCGGCCGCCCAAGATCTGCATCCCGACCAACGCGAAAATTTGGATGGTAACGGCCATGAGCACGAAGATGTTGCTCAACTGCGGCAACACCTTGCCAAAGGTGACGATGATCTTGTACAGCCCTTTCCACGACTTCATCAAGCGGAGTATTCGCACCACGCGTAGCATCCGCAGGATTCGCAGGAACGACAGGTTCGTTCCTGTGTCGGCAAAGAGCGCGGTGATCGTCATCTCGGCCATCGACATGATCACGATGCTGCCGTCGAGCTGGTTCCACCCGTCGGCCCAATAACCCACGCAACCCAATCCCAGAAGCTTGAGGCCCATCTCGCCGATGAAGATCCACGAGATCACGAGCTGGCCCTGTTCCAGCTGCGCCTCGTACGCGTCACTCATGCTTTCGTACGGCATGCACATCAGCGCCATGTTAAGCAGAACCGCCAGCGTCGACAGGTTCCCCCACCACACGGAGGTCACTGTCTGCGCGAGCAACAACCGGCAGCTCCGGGGTGGCGGCGCGCAGTCGCAAGCACCGCGGCGGGCGCTTGGCGCGCCTGAGCTCGAGCCGCCCGCCGGACTGAGCAGCGCGTCGGTGTCGACGCCAGTCTCGGCGCCAGGCAGCCCATGTAGCCCACCTTCGACGTCGGCGGCGGTGGAGGCAGCGGTGGAGGCAGCGGTGGAGGCATCCTTGGCGGCTCGAGTCTCCTGGCGCCCATTCATCTCGAGCTTGGCAGCCTCGATCGTATACGCGGCGAGCACCTCTTGGAGGATGACCGCGAGGAACAGGTTGATCACGAAGAAGCCGCCGAGCACGACAATGAGCACGAAGAAGATGCACGCGGACGGCGAGAAGGCCGACATCAGCGCGTACATGGCCTCAGTCCACGTGTCAAACGTGATCGTCTGCAAGATCACGATGCATGCGACGCCGATGTTGTCGAAGCTCATCAGCCCGGCAAAGGGCGCCTGCGCAAAGTATCGACACTTGGCGCCCGGAGCGCATTGCGGATGGTGGGGCAGCTGCGGGTTGCATGCCTCGCCCGTATCAAAGGCCTTCTGCGCATCGATCGCCGCCTCGTCCGGATCGCCGCTGCTATCCTCCGGCTTGCCCCCCCCCTCGCTCGTCTCGCCGCTACTTTTGTATGGCTCGATGATCCTGAGCCTCCGAAGCACTGGCAGGAACAACGGATGCAGCTGAGCGACAGCCAGGGCCGCCGATGTGGATGCGGCCGTCTGGTTGGCCAGCCCCTCCAAAGACCTCGCCCTCGCGGGATGCAGCACTCCAAGCAGCGGCCTGGGCGCGAGCCCAGCTTCGTCAATCGCCGTGCCGAGCGCCGCGTCCAGCGTCGATCCAAGCGGCACGACCTCATCGAGAGAGCGCTCTGGGCGGGGATGGCCGGGCAGCTCCTCGAAGCCGGGCAGAGCGCACCGGTAGTGCAGTGTCCCTTTAAAGAGCTCCATGCCTACAATGCCAAAGACCAAAAAGATGAAGCCGCAGAGCGCGAGCACATTGGCGAGCTTGGGCACGGTGGAGATGATGGAGGAGATGAGCACCGCCATGCCGGGCACAAGCCGGAGGGAGCGCAGCGGGCGCAATGCCCGCAGTGCCCGCAGGACCGAGTAGTTGCCCATGGAAGGGAATAAGAGGGGCAGCCACGCGAACGACACCACGACGAAATCCAGCTGACACCACGGGTCTTGCAGGTACGAACCTTCGTGCATCATAAAGCCGTACGCTATGACCTTGGCCACGAGCTCGGTCGTGAAGATGTAGAGAAAGAACCACTCGGTCACATCGAGCACCCCCGCCTTCCAGGTACCCGGCGGGTCGAGCGGCGACTCCCATGCCATGGTGGCGCAGTTGGCGAGGATGATGGTGAGGATGAAAGGATCGAACCAGCGCGCCTCCACGAGCAGGATGGCTGCGCACCGCGGTTGGTCCGATGGCCGCAGCCAGCACAGCGAGGTGCTGTGATAGCGCCGGCCGCTCTGCCCTTGCACCTCCGGCGCCGGCGGGTCCTCAAACAGGGCCTGCAAGCCAGGCAGCTCCTCCTCCAATTGGGCCGGCGTCGCGGTCTCGCCTTCGGCAGTCCGTGCCGTCTCACCTCCTGCACTGCTGGCGGTCCGTTCCGTCTCGCCATCTGCGCTGAGCTCTACGTTGTGAGATCGATCGGTCCGGGCAGACCGATATTCGTCGAGCCGGCGCTTTTGGCGAGCTTCTATAGTGGCGACGGCCGTTTGACCCCTCATGGCCATGGCGGCAGGCGGGTTGCGTCCTCTCCACTGCCAAAAGATGATCGGCTTACCGGTAGGTCTATTTCTGGATACAAAAACACCGGGGAGAGCCGGGACAACACGGGACTCACGGGCACAGAGGCGAACCTCACAACCAACCCAACCCACCAATGCACACGCGCAGCGCACGACCGCGCGACGACCCCGAAACATCGATCGGTACTGTTCCGATCGAGGACGTCCACCAAAATTGGCGAGGGAATTCCCAGAGTCACCGCCCCGTGGGAGTGCGACGAGAAGGTGGTTCGTTACATAAGGAAAAAAAAGGAACAGACATCGAATTCCTCTCCGGATTGACGAACGTGTGAAGACCACATGTCGGCCTCCTCCTTGGACTTCGTCGAAATCGGCCAGATGCTGTCGAGCATCGACCTGAACCCCGTGCAGGCGGCCTTGCAAGGCCCCAATCTGCCGCTGCTTTACGAATTCGTCTCCGACAAGAATGCCGTCCACTACGCGGACCGCGTGGGCTTCGAGGGCTACGCCCTGCAGTTCTCTGACGAGACGAAGGGCATCGTCGAGCTGGAGGCGATCGACAAGTGGGGTGCCGAGCTCGCCTCCATGTTGTACACGTACCGCAGCATCGCGCGCGCCTTGCCCACCGTCGGCGGCGACGAGGCGCAAAAGCGTGCCATGTACGCCTCCTCATTCGAAGTGCTTGACCCGGTGATGGAAGGGATAAAACAGCTGATCTTGTTCAAAGAGCGGGTCGTCGCCAAGTGGACCACCAACTTGGGTCTGCTCATCCGTGCGGAGGCGCGCCTGTGCGCCTCCAACAGTGACGGCGCCGCCATCCCGTGCGAGGCGCTCTACGTGCAGCTCCTCTCGACGCTCGACACGCTTGCCTTGATCGATGCGCTCAAGGACACGAAGGCGTGCCTGAACAATGACTTCTCTGTGTACAAGCGTGCTTTCCAGCACTGCAGGGCCGACCTCCCCGACGCGCAGCAGAAGGACGCCGAGAACACGCTGCTGCAGCAGATGTTGCCCAGCCGCATGGTGATGCTCACCGCCCTGCGCGCGTCGGTGCAGAAGCTCGGAGGGTACGATACGGTGGTGGCCGACATGGCGACGCTCGCGATAGAACATCTAGAGAATGAGTGGTACCTGCTGCCTACAGAGAAGCACCGTCTGCTTCGTTCGGCCGCGCACGCGCTCTGGCTACTCGACTCGCCAGATAAGGGCGGGGTCAATGCCTTCCACCATCAGCGAATCAAGCGCGATCGGTTCGTCAAGTGGCTACGGCGGTACCCGATCGTGCCACTGTATGGCGACATGTTCGCCAACTTGCCTAGCGTGCTTGAGCGCTGCCCCAACTTTGGCACCATCAGCCCCACGGAGCTCATCGCACGAACGGGCCGTGAGGCGGGTGCCAGGGCCAGCCAGTACTCGGTCACGGCGCAGCTGCCGCCGCTGCGTGCGCAGGCTGTCGATCTCCAGAGCGAGATCACGCAGCTGCTCCGGCGGATCGACGCGCTCGGCGGTGCCGAGCGGTGCGAAGCGTCGCTCAAGAGCCGGCACGCGCACACCGAGCTCGCCCTTGAGCTACTCGAGCTCACAATGTGCGGCTGCCGGCTCATGTCGGGCGTGGCTGCCCTTCTCCACGAGGTCTTAGCATACAAGTGCGCGCACGTCGCGACGGATGCGGAGATGCACGAGCGCGCGCGCGGAGCCGAATGGTGCGACTACGAGCGTGCGCTGCGCTATAACCTCGATGGTGCAGAAAAGTCGGCGCTCGTCGAGCTCGTGGCAACCCTTAAGGATCTCGAGCGCTGTCTTGGGCACGTATGCGGCTCGAACGAGAGGTTGCTGTGCCGCGGCGTGCATGAGCTCACACAGCGCTTTATTCACCAGACAATGGGCGCTCCGACGCGCAAGGCCGTCAAGTACGAGAAGCGGGCGCTCAAGACGGTGCTCATGCAGCTGCGCAACCTGAGCGCCGACGCAGGCATAGCCAAGGAGGACATCGACCGATTGCTTGATGAGGAGGTCATCAAATCGAAGTGGTTTAAGCACTCGGAGAACCTCGGCTACCCGGCGCGCGCGGTGCCGCCCTCGCAGACGCAGCTCTGGCTGATGCGCGCGACGGCGCGCGCACTGTACGACGAGCGCTCACCGCACATCAAGGGAGGGATGATGCACGAGGCCCCCCTGAGCAAAGAGATCATCAAGGAGATGAGCGCCTTCGTGAGCGCCTCCGCCTGCTTCCCGTACCTGCTCCGCCTCTCGTCGACGCTGCAGGAGCTCGGCGACGTGTCCGTCTTGTGGATGCGCGAGTTCTTCCTCGAGCTCTCGCAGCGCGTGCAGTTCCCGATCTCAATGTCACTCCCCTCAATCCTGTGCAATCACGTGCTCGCCAACGGCAACTCACATTTGCTCCCAAGGCTGCTCTACACATTCGAAGCGTACTCGGACGGCGCGCGGCGCGCGCTCCAGACGCACCGGCAGCAGCACCTTCTCGTCGAGATCGAGGCCGAGACGAACCTCGTCTTCGATCAGGTGCTCTGATGACCACTGATTGCCATTGATGACCCCTGATGATCATGGATTGCCTCGTCTTCGATCAGGTGCTCTAGCGGTGGGGATTGCCACTCTGATCGCCCCACTGATCGCCTCACTGATCGCCCCACTGATCGCCTCGCCTCACTGATCGCCACCCGTTCGAGCAGGTGCTCTACGCACTCGCGGAGCAACTCTTAGGCCACTTCAAGACGAGAGCGGCCCTTGCGCTGCTGCCGCGCGAGCGCGAAGCCGCCTACACTCTCGTAGGCTCGGATGCCGAAGTGCGCGCGGCCGTGGGCAAGTGCTGGTTCGAGCCGCTGCTCAGGGTGCGCCACGCGCGCATCCTGTGTCGCCTTGCATGCAAGTGCTCATCACAGCGCTGTTCCCTCCCCACAGGTGCGCCACGCGCGCATCCTGGGTCGGTCCGTGCCTCTGCACCGGCTGCTCACGCAGCGCGTGAACTCACTCGTACGCCAATCACTCGCACTGGCTCTCGAGCGGTTCGAGTCCAAGTCGCTGGACATTGGGGTGGTCGAGCTGCACTGCACGCTACGCGTGGCGCGCCGCACGCATGCATACCTGAGTGAGCTCATGCCCGATTTGGATTCATACGAGGCCATGTGGATGGAGGCGTCCGAGTCGATCGCCTTCCTTTCCTTTTCGGGCCGAGTGCTCTCACACGCCCTGGCGGAGAGCTTCACTGACCTGCTCCCCAACTTCGCCTTCCGTCTGGACGCGGCAAGCTTCCAGCGCCCATTGCCCACGCCGTTCACGCAGCAGCCGGAGCGCTTCAACGCGCCACGTGTCCTCGGCCCGCACCTCGCCTTCGGCACACGCCAGCTCAATGCCGAGTACGCGATGCATGCGGCGCGCGCAAGCGGCTCGTTTGGGGCGGCACACGCGGGCGCACTGGTGGCGGTCCTGGGTGAGGCGGGCACGCAGAGGTTGCTAGGGAAACTCGCGGAGCACGTCGAGGAGCTGCTCGTCCACGAGGTGCGCAATCTCGTGGCCGAGGTGCAGGAAGGGCTGCCCGACGGGTTGGGCAAGCTGCCCTCGTACCAGTACGGTGCACACGGCTGCTACCTGTTCTTCGAGGCGAAGCTCAAGGACATCGCCAACTACGACGAGCTGCACTCGTCTGTGTTCCACAGCTTTCGCCGGCTCGGAAACGCCTTCTTCCTTCTGCAGCTGCTCGAGAGCGCCGTGCTGAGCACCGCCAGCGCAGCGCTCCAGCAAATGCCGCCAGCCGGGCAGCCGCACCCAATGGTCGTTGCGGCCACCGCAGTCGCCGCCGCGCGGGATCAGCTGCCCGAGGATTCGGACATGGTCCTGATGTCCGAGCAGGTGCCCAGCCTTTCGGCGCCTCTCTCGTCGACCTCCTCCATCTTCGATCGCGCCCTCATCCGCGCTACAAAGGCGTTGGTGCCGTACAAGGACCTGTGGCTCGCTGGGGAAACGCCAGGCCTGGATCTCGGCCGGACCGACACGACGCGCGCCTTTCATCGCGTGTGGTCGGTGCTCTGCTTCCTCTACGCGTCCCAGTCGTACGATGAGAAGCCGCTGCCAGGTTCTTCGGACCGTGAGAGCGCGCCCTCTCGAGAGAACGCGCCGTCTCGAGCGCCGTCTCGGGCTCCGTGGCGCATCAGCTCCGATAACGAAACTCTCTTCGGGGATGGTATCCTCTTCGCGGGCACATGGCTGCTGCATGCCCTGTCGCAGTGCAACCGATACGAGCTGCTCGACTTTAGCTCCCACGTCCTCGCTGTGTACGACGCCGATCAGTCGCGCTCCTCCGACCCGACGCTCGCCACGACGCTCTCCAACTTTGTGCAACGCGTCCTCGTGATGCGCCGCGCGCACGAGCGCTTCACCGCGATGCTCGAGGCGCAGGGTGCGCCCACCGTCTACAACGTGTGGCGGCGGCTCTGATGGCCACAGGAACGCTCGCACCAACGGAGCCCCCGTGCAGATGGTTTCCACTGCTGTTTCTTTTTTATGCGTTACACATGTGGGGCTTGGTGCATGGCGGATCAAGAATCCTTGATCGCTCGGCTCCTGAAGGCTTGCCTGCATCTATTCCTCTTTCCTGCAATCCCCAACCTCGACCTTCAGTCCTTCAGCTTCATCACACCCTATATACTACGGAGATTGCGTACCGGTAGCCCTAGTGACGAAACCCCCTGTTTGCCTAATAAAGAGATGACGAAACCATGCGAGGTCAGTGACGAAACTTCGACGAACCTTTTCCCGCATTTTTAGTGTCAGACACTCCAGTGTGACCCTTCGACTCTCAAACCTCGGCCCGGGGGGTCGGGTCCGGTCGCCTAGGGTCCGCGGATGGGTTGACCTCGGAGGTCGGGGTCGGGGTCGGAGGGGGGGTGTTTTCCCGAAAATATACCCTTGGCTGGGAGTCGCGCTCGTGGCTCGAGTGCAAGCGTAACCGTCCGAAGGATCCCGCTGCGAATTTGGATTCGTTTTATCCACGAAGCTTGCATTGACTGATCTCCTCCGCCATCCAGACGTCCACCACGCCAGAATTCAGGTACGGGTCCTGTGCGCTGTTGTGCGCTGTGGTGTGCTGGCCGGCACCTAGCCGGCACCGCACGTCCGTCTCGTCTCACGTCGCTGCGGGCGCGGTGCCGCAGTCACGCGGCCCCGCCGGCCGGACACGCGTCACGGTCTCTATCCGGTATGCCAGCGCAGCGCCAGCGGGTCCGTGCGGGGCCCATGGCGGGGCGGGGCCATGCGTGCGGGGCGTGCGCGCCGACCTTTCGGCGAAAGAATCCTCCTCACACCTCTGAGAGCTTGATAACTTACCTTCTTCTATACCAGTGACACTTCCATGATCGATACATCGGCGGTCCAGGAGCGGAATCGGCCCCGCGCGTAGCTCGTCGGTCGCCTCGACCAGAGGCAGCGCACGCGCAGCCCAGCCGCTGCGGCTGCCGTCAAGAAGTTGCGCAGGTGCGCATCGTCTTCATCCCAGCCGAGCGGAGCGTCGAGAAGCGCGCTGCGACTGCGATGCTCATGTGCGAGGATCGCACTCGGCGGCCTTGCTGCGCTTGATCCTTGGCGGCGCAGCAACAGGCCAATCGTACGTGCGAGCGCTGTATGCGTCTCGTTGGAAGCTTCGTCAGGCTCGGCGGCGTGGCCAAAGATCACATCCGAGGCGAGGAGCACGTCAAAGGGCGCGGAGTGGCAGGCCGCGTCCTCCGTGGCGTTCCAATCGAGGCGGCGTATCGCGATTTGCACGCCAGGTCCAATGTGCTGCTGATTGAGGGCGACGTTGGCGTGCGTGAGAGCGAGCAACTTCTCAGACCCTCCGTCTGTGAGCTGCACCGAGGATGCGCCGAGCGCTGCCGCGAAAATGCCGCACGCGCCAGTACCACATCCAAGCTCTAGCACACGCGTCCCTTTGATTTCGGCGCTGTGATTGCTGAGCCACTCGCACAGGGCCGCCGCGGAAGGCCAAATCTCACCTCCCGTGCCGTAATCTCCCGCATCGAAATCAGCCTCGTGTCGAGTCACGTATGTCTCAATCTTGCGCCACATACGGGCCTCTTCTTCGTCACTTGCCCACGAGTAGTCAGCTGTGTCAAGTTCCGACTGCTTCCCTTCTTCGAGTGTGAGATGTACGCCTGAAGGGAGGGGAGGCAGCTCAACCTCCTCGAAACCATACACGTCCTGCTCGGGCTTGCCACCCTCGCGCCGGAACATTGTGGCATGCGTACGACGTACACGCTCGTATCCATACGCATGGCGTGGTGCGGGTCGGATGTGCAACGCGAGCGTGAGGAACGAAGACATGCCAATAGACACCATTAGTGAATTCCGCAATCCTCGGCCAGGACCATAACTGCCCTGCGCTGCACCACGATGGGCCTCGAGGTCACGGGCCGCGACGTCAACGCGTCTGCGGGCGATGGCATGGGCATCCTTCCGAGCAATATGTTCGATGCGCCACCTAAGGCCGAGGCGCTCGACCCGCGAGCCATTGCGATTGCGCAGCTGAGCGAGCTGCTCGAGTGGGAGCGCAAGGCGCGTGTGGAGGCACAGAATCGGGTGCTGGAGCTCGACGCGGAGTTACACCGCGTCCGCCTCGACGCAATCGCCGAGCGCGAGCGCCTCAAGCTCGAGCTGGCGGCCGCGGAGGCCGCAAATGGCGATGGGAACGACGCGGAGATTGCGCTGCAGGATGCGACGCAGCGCTTCCACGACGAGCTCTCGGCGCTGAAAAAGCAGCTCCGTGAGCTCGAGCGCGAGAAGGCGGCCTCGGCCCAGGCACACGGCGCGGCCTCGGGCGAGCTCGAGAGCCACAAGCGCGCGGCCGCACGCGCGATGGCTGAGGCGCACGAGTTGCGCCGGCGCACGGGTCAAACGGCACGGCGCGCGGCCGTGCAGCTGCGCGGGATCAAGGAGCAGTGGACGACGTGCCAGCTCGCGCTCACCGAGCAGGCCATCGAGACACGCACCATCTTTGACGACGCGCGCGCCGCCTTCGCCAAGGCGGCCGCCTGCGTCATTCAGCGTGAGGCCGACGAAAAGCGAGCGCTCTTGGAGCAGGCGGCGGAGGCGGGCAAGCTGGCGGAGGCGCTCGCCGCGGCACGGGCCGAGGCGAAGAGGCTGGGCGAGGAGCTCAAGAGCACCGCGCCAGCTCTCGCGGAGGCGCAGTCTGCACTCAAGCGCGAGCGCGCCAACCTCAAGAGGCTGCAGGAGCTGTGTGACCGACTGAAGGATGAGCGTGCGGACGCCGCCGCGCTCGAGAAGGCGCGCGACGAGGCGCTTGCGAACGCGTTCGCGGCGGCGGTGCTCGAGAAGAAGCTGCGCAACGAGCTCGAGGGTGAGCGCGCCAAGACGCAGGCGCAGGCGGCACGTGTGCTTGCGGCGGAGTCCGCTGCCGCCGAGGCGCGCGCACAATCACAACGGTTCGAAGGGCAGGTGATGGAGTTGACGGCGGCGATCGAAGCGCTGCAGCGCCAGCTCAACCAGCGCGGTCCGCGCGTGAGCGGCGCGTCGCTGCGCCAGCTCGAGGCCGCTGCTCGCGAGCTCTACATCTCGGGCGGGCGACACATCGAGGGCTTCCTCAGCGCGCTCGCCAAGCTCGAGGTGCACCACGCGTACGAGGACGGCGAGTCCGAGGAAGGGAGCACGAAGCCCTCAAGGAAACCCTCAAGTGACGAGGTGGTGGGCTTTGTGGTGGGCGACGAGGCGACGGGCGTTGTGGTGGGCGCCGCGTCGCCTGCGGCACCCGCCAGCAGCAGCGGCGGCAGTGGCGGCGGCGAGCCACCGACCGGTCACGCCGACAGCTTCAGCGGAAGCCATGGTGGCAGCCGCAGCGGCGGCAGCCGCGGCAGCAGCATAGGCGCCGACGCAGCTCTGGCATTGACCGTGCAATTGCCCGCGGCCCCTCTGCAGCCACTGGCGAGCAAGGCGACTGTGCCTTCGCCATGGGCTGATAGCAGCTTCGGCGTTGGCAAGGGGCGTAGCGGCCATGGGCTGCTTACGATGACCAAGGTGGCCAACGGCGCTGGCACGCGCGGACGACCTTCTGTTGAGCGGATGCCGCATCCCGCAGAGGGCACTCCGCCGCCGCTGCTGCTACAAGTGGCGGATGGCCGAACAGGGCCTCTGCTTGCCGCGTCGTCGTCGGTGCCGAACTGCCCGCCAGTGGTGCGCGGCGGCGCGGTGCACGCGAGCGCGCCGGGGGTCGTTCTCACCGGGCTGCGCGCCGGTGGCATGCAGGGCGCTCCGACACGCCACGGCCAAGGAAGCTGGGACCACCGCGCCCAATTTGGTGGCGAGCGCATGCGTATGGCCCCATGAGCGCCGAGCTCAATCATGCGCGTATGCGGGTTGCATATGGTGGTGCAGCGCAGAGCGCACGGCGCACCCAGTACGACCGCGTCGGGACAGCCAGTCAGCCACCCGCGCGATCACGTTAAAGCCGTCGACAGTCGTAGTCATGAAGACTTGGCCAGGAGTCATTGATTTGCCTGAGTGCCGTGCCACAGAGAACAGAAGTTAACGTTACTAGCCACTACGCGTCCCGCGGGTGCCGTCCCGGCTCGCCGCGTCCCGCGGGTCGCCGTCGGACGCCCACAAGACTCAGTCTATTAGACTCAAGAGCACTTGAATCTTGATTGCTGATCTCGTGATGGATTAACTCGTTTGTCGGTTGTTGTGATTTCCGGGAGATGTGGTATGGAATTGCCACAGTTGCGACTTGGACGGTTTCAGAGGTGATGACTCTGACGAAGCAAACTTCTCATCACCAAGTTTTCATTCACTCGCCCTCGCGCACCTGCTCGCTCTTCGTCGTCGTCGCGACCGGGAGATCCACAGAAGCGCTAGTTGCGAGCAGGGAGTGATGGCCTCTCAGACCGTTCCGAACGGCACCGAAGGCTACTGGCCCGAGCCGAGCGACGTCGCCTGCTCCGACCCGTCCAGATCGCTCGCTGCGGGCGCTCCGATCGTCTCTCCACCCTCGGGGTGGCCTGCGTGCTTCAAGGAGAATGCGGTGATGAAGGCTTTCGTGCGTGCCCCAATCGGCGTCCCTCGAACCACGCGCCGCCGACGCGCACGCGCGCAAACGCCCTTCCCTTCCTGGCACCGACAGCCCTGCTGCCCTCCGCCGCGCCCACTCACGTCGTCGCCTCCCGCCGCGCCGCCGTCCCGCCGTCCCGCCGCGCCGCCGTGTCGCCGTGCCGCCGTGCCGCCGCCCGTGCTCACGCACGTCGCCTCTCGCCGTGCCCACTCGCCCCCGCAGCTCGGCAAGAAGCAGCTCGCGGGCAAGCGCTGCCGCCTGACAGCCGGGCCGAGCAAGGAGGACCTGTCCAAGGTGAGCGCCGCCGTCAGCATCGACGTGGAGAACTCGTTTGCCAACGCCGAGGCCGCCCAGCAGGCGTGTGGCTGGGAGGTGATCAAGGGGTACGCGGTGTACGAGCTCGAGGACGCACTCGGCACCTTTGTGGCACACAAGCGTTGGTGGAACCAAAAGCCGACGGGCGTGTGGGTCGACGTGACGCCGCGCGTGGCCAGCGCCACCACGGAGCTCGTGCTGCTCGAGTCGGCGCTCGGAGCCAAGACGCCCATCAAGATGTCGGATGCCGTGCGTGAGGGTGCCAAGGCGCGGCTCGCCATGGGCGGCTTCGCGATCGGCGTGCCACCCTCGGACCGCTTGCCGCCGGCGCCTCTGCCGGCCTCGAGCCCGGTCGCCACGAAGCCCAAGCCCAAGCCGCCGCCCACGCCTCCCAAACTCGAGTTCAAGGGCAGCGAGAGCCTCGAGGAGCTGGTGCAGCTGCTTACGAAGGGGTCGAGCCACGCGCAGGTGCGCGCGGCGGCGGCGCTCGCGGCGCAGGCGGCGACGGGGCCGACCGAGAGCCAGCGTATCGTGAGCGCGGGCGGGCTGCAGCCGCTGCTGCTGCTCCTGCGGCGCGAGGGCGAGGTGCAGGAGCACGCGGCGCGCGCCATCATGTCGCTCGCCGACTGCATGGAGCATCAGAAGCAGATCACGGTGGCGGGCGCGATCCCAGCGGTGGTGCAGCTGCTGCAGGGCGCGACGCCGGCGGTGCAGGACACGGCGGCCGGGATCCTGGGCAACCTCGCCATCCAGAACCCGGCCAACCAGGCCGCCATCGTCGCCGCGGGCGCGCTGCCGCCCTTGGTCAACCTGCTCCTCAAGGGCTCGTCGCCTGCCAAGGAGCAGGCGTGCTTTGCGCTGTGGAACCTCGCCTGCCAACACCCGGACAACCAGCTGGCGATCGAGCAGGCTGCGGCGATCAAGCCGCTGGTGGCGCTGCTCTCCAAGGGCTCCGCCGCGCTGCAGGAGGAGGCGGCGGGCGCGCTCATGAACCTGGCCGCGCACCCGGACAATAAGCGCGCGATCGCGGGAGCGGAGGCCATCGCGCCGCTGGTCGAGATGCTCAAGGCGGGCGGCGGGCCGGCGGAGCAGGCGGCGGGCTGTCTGATGAACCTCGCCTCGAACAATGCCGAGAACCAGCGGCTGATCCTGAAGGCGAGCGCGCTCCCGCCGCTGCTCACGCTTCTCAAGGACAAGGGGGGCAGCTCACGTCGCGCGCGCGAGTATGTGGCGGGTGCGCTGATGAACCTGGCGCTCAAGCAGCCGGCGACGCAGGCGGAGATTGCCAAGGGGGGCGCCATCCCGCTGCTCGTCGAGATGCTGGGCGACAAGGAGGGTCTGATGGAGGAGGTCGCCGGCGCGCTCACCAACCTCGCCGACACGAACGAGGACAACCAGGAGGCCATCGGCAAGGCGGGCGCTGTCGCGCCGCTCATCAAGCTGCTTGGCAGCGGCGTGCCCAAGTCGGGCCAGGAGGAGGCGGCGGGTACGCTGATGAACCTGGCCGCCTCCGAGGCGAACAAGGCCAAGATGGTCAGCGCGGGCGTCCTCGGTCCGCTCCTGGCCCTCCTGAGCACCGGCACCGTGGCCACGCAAGAGCACGCCGCCGGCTGCCTGGCCAACCTGGCCAACGGGCACGACGAGCACCAGACGGCGATCATCAAGGCGGGCGCGATCGAGCCGCTGCTCAGCTTGCTGAGCGTCACGGGCGGCGGCGAGCCGGGCGCTCCACACGGCGTCGCCGCGCGGGCTTCCTCGGCGCTCCTCCTCCTCTGCCTTCGCAAGGACGGTGCGGACGCGGCCATGCGCGCGGGCGGCGTCGCCAAGCTCACTACAGCGCTCGAGCGCGGCGTCTCGGAGGCGGCTGGCGCGCTCATGAACCTCGCGCTTCACTCGGCGGACGCGCAGCAGGCCATCCTGACGGGCGGCGCGCTCCCTTTGCTCGTGGAGATGCTCTCGGCGGGCACCCCTTCGGGCCAGGAGGAGGCCGCGGGCGCCATCATGAACCTGGTCACCAATGCGCCGCACAACCAGAAGCCTGTGGCCGACGCGGGCGCGGTGCTCCCCCTTGTGATGCTCCTCTCCTTTGGCGGCACGCCCACCGCCAAGGAGCAGGCCGCTGCGGCCCTCGGAAACCTCGCGCTCGGCAACGCGCCGCTGCGAAAGGCCATCGTTGGCGCGCAGGCATGCCCACCACTCGTCGAGATGCTCAAGGGCGCGCCCGCCGCCGACGCTGCCTCGGACAAGGGCGCCAAGAAGCTCGCCACGCCGATGGGCAAGACGACGGGCGGAGGACCCGTCGAGGCGTCCAATTGCCTGCGCATCCTTCTCGAGGGCGACGCGCCGTTACAAGCGGAGCTCGTTGAGGAGGGCATCCTGCCGCTCGCGGCGGCGCTCCTCAAGCACAAGGCGAGTGCGGAGGCGGCCACGCGCCTCCTCGGCGTCTTTGACGAGTGCTTCGACGACCTGATCGCCGCCGCCAAGAAGTGAGTGTGTGGTGTCGCTCAGGAGTCGGGCGGGCATGGACGAAGGCTCGATGCGGCGCGGCGCTCCCGCGCGTAAGCGATTGCATGCCGCACGACACGATACCACCCCGACCATGCGGTGACGGCGGTGCGGGGGGTCTGGTGCCCTGTGGTTGCGGGGGCCGGGGTGGGGTTCGAGGGTGAGGCTTGTGGTCTGCATCGCCATCGGATAAACGGATTGACGTCCGGTCACGTCGGTGCGGGCGGCGCACTGAAAACAACGACCGATTCATTCGCGGTATTCGTGCCGCCGCGCGATCCGGACGAACGCGAAATCTCGACCATTTAGAATCGTTGCCCAACGCGTTCAATGGGCATGCCGCCCCCTCAAATGTCAAAACACGCGAAAACAAGTGAGGAACGCAACGAGCCGAACGCGCGGGCCGGGCTCGGTCGACGGGTACGGGCCGTACGCTGCTGCTGCTAACCGCTGCCACTGCTTGCCACCGCTGCGGACGCCGCCACCGCCTTGCAGCCCCGAGCCACCTCCGGTTGCGGACTCGCCGTTGCCACCTCGATTTCGGCCAGCCAAGCGACGCAACGTGTCCGCCTCCTCCTCGTCCTGAGGGGTGCATTCGGAGGCAGCTCGCATGCAGTAGCGGCGAGGTACTCGACCGCGCGCCGCAGGCGGCGGCCGTCGACGTCTCTGTTGAATCCTGGCGGCCGCTGCCGCCCGACCCGAGAGCCGCTGTGAGCGTCTCTCCTCACGAGTTACCTCACGAGCTGCCTGCAATACATCCCCCGCGGCTCGTCGACGTCTCTGTTGAATCGTCGCCTTTCCGTAAAATCACTCAGAGCGCTCTCGCTCGCCACACGCGGACGACGCACCCAGGCGGGAATCTGGGCTATGTTTTGGTTTCAAAAGCTCGGAACGACATGCAAGTGGGGGAAGGGGGGAAAGGGGGATTTCGTAGGGAGTTGCGATATATCGACCTTCGACGAGGCCGCCACCGTGACGTCCACCTGGGAGTTTAGGAGCTCCCATGGCGCTCTCGCGCCGCAGCTGCGTGAGTGGCTGTCGAATGTGCCACGCATGGCGCTGTCGGCATCGCTCTTAACATCGCTCACGCCGGAGATGCTGGCCGGCGCGGTGCTACCTACGCCGCCGCGCCTGCACCTGCACCACGAGCTGCGGCGCAACCTGGAGGCGCACGTTGCGCTGGGCGGCACTGCCAACAAACAAAAACAACAAACAAAAACATCAGAAAAAAGAAAAAGAGAGCGCAGAGCGCGTGAGCCGGTGTCCCGGTGAGCGCCGACACACGCCGCGAGCGCCGACGCGTGCGGAGCTCCACACAAAATGATGAAGGGAAAGTGCAGGAGCGTAAACAGAAACTGCTGTCTCGGAATTTGGAATCTGTATTTTGTCTTTCAATTTCCAAATTGCAGGGCGAGGCGCGTAAGTTGGATTCTGCATGGCGATATCTGGATCTTGAAATCTGTCCAGGTTCCAAAATCCGCGGCGAGGCGCGTAATCTGGAATCTGGATGGCCCGCGCCGGTTCTTGGAAACTGTTCAAGTACTCCCAAAATCCGGGCGGCCCCCG
>Ga0210242_101176_pt1 | contig 20899 bp, 16 predicted proteins | sample ChrtobMeP5a_16mM_FD_155445 | JGI IMG/M metagenome (GOLD analysis project Ga0210242, IMG submission 155445) | Chrysochromulina tobin associated microbial communities from unialgal haptophyte culture, Seattle, Washington, United States - P5a_16mM | ecosystem: Host-associated > Algae > Haptophytes >... | reverse complement strand
CTCAATGCGCGGGGCGACGACGAGCGGGGTGACGCCATCCTCGGCCATCTCGATCACCTCAGGCGGCTCGTCCTCGACGACGTAGAAGCCGGGGCTGCGGACGAGCGCGGAACACACCGTCAAGGTCGCACATGGCCGAGCAGCACTCTTAGCTGGCCTCATGCGCACGGCGCGCAGGGCCTCTAGCGGAGGTCGAAGCAGCTCAGCACTCGAGTGCAGACACTCGCCACCAAGCGTGGCCGCAGCGTATGCGCTGGCCTGACTCTGAAAGAGAGTCTCGGGGCTGGCAGCTTTGGCGAGGTGCGTGTGGCCGTGTGGAACTCGACCCCATGCGCCATCAAGAGCCTACGGGCGACAACCGTGCCGGCGGCGCTGCAAGAGCTCCTGAACGAGTTCGAGCTCACGATGCGCCTGCACCACCCCAATGTGCTCCTCACCATGGGCATCGCACATGATGCTGACGACGGGAAGACGGGCATTCTGATGTAACTCATGCCCGCCTCGTTGCTCGATGTGCTGCACCACCACCGGCAGCGCGATCAGCTCGCCACGTGGGAGACATCCCTCGTCCTCATCGGCCTCGATGTAGCCAAGGGCATGACGTACCTGCATGCAATGGGCGTGGTCCATCGCGACCTGAAGCCTGGCAACGTGTTACTTGCGGAGCACTGGCACGCCAAGGTGGCCGACTTTGGCACCGCACTCACCAAGTATGCCGGGCAGGCCGAGGGGCCCGCGGGCACGCCGCCCTACATGGCGCCCGAGGCCTTTGCGCTCACCTCTGGTGCAAAAGCCAAGCCCACCGACGTGTGGAGCTTCGGATGCCTGCTCACACACATGGGGACGCGGTCCATACCGTACAGCCATGTGCAACTGCCCATCGGAATGTCTACGAAGGACGCTGTGCGCGCGCTCATGGCGATTATTGTCAGAGGTCAAGCGACCCCGCTCGACCAGCTGCGCAACGTGGCCGGCTGCCCACCTGGCATCCTTGCGCTTACCACCCGGTGCCTTCAGACCGATCCTGTTCAACGGCTTGCGTTCCCTTCTATCGTGGACGAGCTCCAGCGCATAAAGGGCAGTGTGCGCGCTTCGCGCCCCTCAACTCCGCTGCGTCGAGCTGATGTTGTTAGCCAGACGGGCGCATCTGCGGCGTCAAACTATGTCTCCCCGACCTATTTCGCTCCACACCATGGCTCCGAAGGTGGTTTGGCGACTTTCGTCGCTCCGTCGCACGCCGCATCTATACCAACCGCACCACCTGCGCTCTCCTCGCTTGAGTTGATCGGCTCTCAGTTGATTGGCTCTTTTAAAGCTGCCCTTTCCACTCTGCAGGCCGACAACAGCTCTGAGGACAGCCACTTCCACCATGTATAGAATGATGCACGCTCTGTAGAGTGACTGAGAAGAAACGTTCAGGGAAGACCAAATGTGAACCTGTGGAGATTCGTGTCCCGACGTGCGATGTGCGTGTGAGCTCCGAGCGTCAGTGTCAGGGGTTCTCTCTGAAATGGAATCAACACGACGCACCTTCTAAAAATGGGGTTCTCTCTGAAATGGTCTTCAGCTCTTCACGGCTCTTTTTCAGAGGGACGTGTGATTTCTCGCAGATGGCGGAGGTCACTCGCTCGCTCTCGGTGCGCGTCTTCGGCGTGAGCCGTGACATCGGCCATCTGCCTACGCGCGTGCACTCGGACGTGCGGACCACCGTGCTTGGCCTGACGCGGGCCGTCACCGAACGTGGTAAGCCCATACGCCTTCCCGATGAGCGAGCGGCCACAGTCGATGCCGCGCTACGTGCTGGCGGCATCTTCGGCGGCGGCACGGCCGAGCTCGCGGGCTGCGTGAGCGCGTGGTATATCGCGCAGCGTGCCGAGGGCGACGCTGCGGGCATCAACGCATACTACGACGAGTTCCGTGCCGAGGGCTACACGGCGGCGCTCGGAGGTGCTCAGGAGGAGCTCACGCATCGTTGTGCGGAGCTCGCCGGCCTGCCGAGCGCGCCGACGGGCGCGCCGCCGCTAGTGCTCGACCTCGGCTGCGGCTCGGGCCTCTCGATCGGTCCGCTCGTGCGCCGCGGCTGCGCGGTGATCGGAATCGACCTGTCACTCGAGATGCTCAGGACGGCGCGACGCGCGGGCGCCGAGGTGGTGCAGGCGGACATGTCGCAGCCGCTGCCGCCCCCGTCGCCGCCTCCATCGCCACCGCCGTTGCCACCCCCGTCGCCGCCACTGTCGCCGCCACCTTCGCCACCACCCTTGCCTCCACCATTTTCTCCACAGCCCGCCTCGCCCGGTGAGTTGCGCGGTGTGCCTTGGGAGTTGGTGGAGTGCTTCAACCTCGCATTCGTGCTGCTCAGGCTCGCGTCGTTCGTCTGGGCGATTTGCGAGTCGCGGAGACGAGGTTTAAACGGGCGCTTTGCGAAGCAGACACACCGTAGCCAGCACTTCGCATTGGCCTTGCTCGTTTTCGTCGTCGTCCCGCGGTCGAGTGCCATGGTGACAACAGCACCACCCGATGGCGATGGGACTGGTGCGCATCGGGCAGGGTCGGCGCAAACGCCGCCACCGCGGCCGCCTCCACCCACTTCATGCGCTGATGATGTGAACAGCGGCGCCTTTGACACAAGTGGCGCACCCATGCCGTGCTCCTACTTCTCAGCACAGCCCTCTGTTTGCGCTGCCTATTCGATTGCGCTAACCACTTGCCCGGTCGCGTGCGGCACGTGCCCGCCTCCCCCGCCTGACCTATCGGGCGTGGTGGTCTCAACTGGCGCCGAAACGAGCCACCGCGGAATGCACACAGTGCAGCTCAACCACCGTCGTGCGCAGGAGGCCCAGGCCGGCGTCGCCCCCAGCCTGACCAGCGCACCCAACACCTCTGCAGGGAGCAGCCCCGTTGGGGCCCCTGCGTTCCCGCGATCCGCTTTGCCACTCTTGCCCGCGTCCCCTACCCCATGGTCACTGCCTCCGTCATCCCTATCACCGCCGCTGCCATCCCCGACACCTGTACCTCCTCGCCCGCCGCCGCCTATCTTCCCCCCGACCGCGGCCCTCGTCACCCCCACCGATGACTCAACTATCCTTGTACCCTCCGGTCTCTGGCCCGACGCCGACTTGGTCCTCGTCTCCGCCTCCGTCGCCGCCCCCACACATGCCACTATACCGCCGATTCTGCCGCCTCCACGCGTTCGGAGCTTATCCCCGCCGCTTCCATCGTCGCCCCTTTTGCCGCCTTCGCCGCTAATATGCACCGTGCTGCCCTGCGCCAAGGTCAACGACATTCCCGAACTGAACTCCGTGCAGCTTGTGCCCAGCCACCGCCGTGAGCTGCAGACCGCGGTGAGCACCAGCGCGGGCCTGCTCAGTGCTCTAGCCAACACAGGCGTTGGCCGCATTGTCCTTGCCCCCGGCACATACATGCTCAGCATCGAGCTCAGCGTCACCAGGAGCGTCGTCCTCGAAGCGGCCGTGGCAGGTTCGGTCGTCCTGGATGCACAAGCGAGCTCCTGTCAGTGCCGCCGCGTGCTGAACATCAACCCGGGCTCATCGGGCGTCGTGCAACTGATTGGGCTCAACATCACGGGAGGCTACAAATACGTGCGCGCGCTCATATCTTCTAAAGTTCCCATCGCCCCCGATGGGAACATTGCTGACGTGCTTGCCTCGACTCACACTTGCACAACTGCGAACGATTCGCTCAACGACAGAATGTACGTGCCACAGAGACCTTGAAAACTTCCCTTCGCCCCCGATGGGATAATTGCTGACGTGCTTGCCTCGACTCACACTTGCTCAACTGCAAACGCTTCGGTCTATTGCACAGTGGGTATGTGCCGCAGAGACCACAATTTTTCCAACGCCCCGATGGGAAAATCCCTTGTTGACTTGTCCATTTCGATTCTCATCTTTCATGATGGGTGCTGCCTTGAACTACAAGCCTGGAGTACGTGCTATCTGTGCCTGAAACTTCAAAAGTTCCATCGCCCCGATGGGATTTTCACATGTTTTGCGCTTGTGCTTGCAGGGCGGCGGTGTGTTGATCGGAAGTGGCACGGTGACCTTGTCATCGTGCACCATCACTGGTAACGCAGCGTACTATGTGCGTGCTCACGCACAAAAATGGATTGCCCCCAATGGGAGACTCACGTTTGCTCGTTGTTTACAGGGTGGCGGTGTCTTTGTCGTCAACGGTGCCACGGTGACTTTGTTATCATGCACCATCAGTCGGAACCAAGCTCTCCCTGTGCGTGCTCATCTTCAAAAGTTCCCATCGCCCCGATGGGAAAATGCCTTATTGACATGTCCATTTCGATTCTCTTCGTTTATGATGGGTGCTGCCTCGAACTACCAGACTGGAGTACGTGCTATCTGTGCCTGAAACTTCAAGTTCCCATGGCCCCCATGGGAGATTCACGTTTCTGCTCGTTTGTTTGCAGGGTTCCGATGTCTATGTTCAGGATGGCGCAGTCTGCTGCTCCTGGCCAACAATCCCCACATACGTCTCTGGCACAGTCTCAACTTGCCCGGCACCGCCGCCACCCTCTCCGCCGCCGCCGCCGCCTTCGCTGCTGCCACCCTCGCCGCCGCCGCCGCCCTCACCGCTGCCGGGCGTCTCGATCGCCGTGCTCGCGGTCATGATGCCACCCACAATCGCCAACGTCGCACCGCCTCCACCGCCGCTGTTGACCGATGCCGCGGCAGTCGAGACGAGTGGCTCAATCGGGATCATCATCGGCGTCCTCGTCGGCATCATCATCGCTCTTGTCCTCGCCCTGGTCTTCATGCGCCGTCGTCGCCGTCTCAACGATAGCAAGGCACCAAAGGGCAGACAGTCCAAGAAAGTGGATGACAAGGCGGCCAAGAGGGCCGAAGCTCAGAAAGCAGAAGCTGAGAGGGACGATATTTTGACCAAGTTCTGTGCTGAGGCATTCATGGTGCCACCGATCATCACAGAGGAGGTGGCGCAGAAAAGGAAGAGCTATGTACGCTCGCTCCTCCCAACGGGCACGGCTTTCGACCGATACTATCCTGAAGTGGTGATCTCGTATGCGACGGGTCGCCGTGAGCAGGATTGCACAGGCGCCGGGCCAGGCATGTATTATGCGGCGGGTTTCATCAGTTTCCTCCATCAGTGCGGTGTGCAATGCTTCAGCGGGCTGAACGTCCCCCCAGGGACCGACTGGAAGGTGTTCATGCTGCGTCTCAAGGGGCGACATGCGAAGGCCAAGGTGCTGATCGTCCTCAAGACCAAGTCGTTCTACGAGTCCGCGCCTTGTCTGAAGGAGCTTAGCTGTGCCATCGATCAGAAAATTCCAGTGATACCCATCGTCCTTGAGGAGAATCTGCCCGGCCCCAAACAGCAGTGGTCGAAGCTCACGGACCAGGATTCGGAGGTGATGATCGCCAAAGTGCAGGAGCACCTCGGCAAGATCAATGACATCCCAAGCCCCGGCACGTTGCTCACTGTGCCCATTACTCTGGACGAGATCATCGAGGAGATCAATAAGCATGTCACAACTAAGGCCCAGGAGTTCACGACGTTGGCCACACAAAACTTTGCCGCGAAACGGGGCGGTTGGAGCCGCATGATCTCGATCTCCTCGAAGCGCTCACAGCCATCGCGCTCAAAGCCACCGCGCTCACCACCACCAAAGGAAAGCGGCACTGAGATGTCGAGCATCGTAGGAAGCTCGATGCACGTGGTCAACCTCGTGAGCTGGAAAGAGCTGACACTGAGAGAGAGACTCGGAGCCGGCAGCTTCGGCGAGGTGCGTGTGGCCGTGTACAACTCGACCCCATGCGCCATCAAGAGCCTACGGGCGGTGACCACGCCGGCGGTCTTGCAAGAGCTCATATCTGAGTTTGAGCTGACGATGCGCCTGCACCACCCCAATGTGCTCCTCACCATGGGCATCGCACACGACGCTGACGACGGGAAGACGGGCATTCTGATGGAGCTCATGCCCGCCTCGTTGCTCGATGTGCTGCACCACCACCGGCAGCGCGATCAGCTCGCCACGTGGGAGGCATCCCTCGTCCTCATCGCCCTCGATGTGGCCAAGGGCATGACGTACCTACATGCGAAGGGCGTGGTCCATCGCGACCTGAAGCCTGGCAACGTGTTACTCACGGAGCACTGGGACGCCAAGGTGGCCGACTTTGGCACGGCACTCACCAAGTACGCCGGGCAGGCCGAGGGGCCCGCGGGCACGCCGCCCTACATGGCTCCCGAGGCCATTGCGTTCACCTCGGGCGCAAAAGCCAAGCCCACCGACGTGTGGAGCTTCGGATGCCTGCTCGCACACATGGGGACGCGGTCCATACCGTACAGCCATGTGCAACTGCCCATCGGAATGTCTACGAAGGACGCTGCGCATGCGCTCATGGCGATTATTGTCAGAGGTCAAGCGACCCCGCTCGACCAGCTGCGCAACGTGGCCGGCTGCCCACCTGGCATCCTCGCGCTTGCCACCCGGTGCCTTCAGACCGATCCCGGTCAACGGTCTACGTTCCTTTCTATCGTGGACGAGCTCCAGCGCATAATGGTCGATTTGAGCGCGTCGCGCCCCTCGACTCCGCTGCATCGAGCTGATGTTCTGGGACAGACGGGCGCATCCGCGTCGTCAACCGATGCTTCCAACTCCAATTGGGGGACCTCATTGGCAACGTTATTCTCATTTTTCCATTCCCTGGCCGATGGCATTAGGCAGCCGCCACTCGGGGATGGCCAATTGGAAGACGGACGCTTGTATGCTTAGTGCATGCGTGCGCATAAATATGCAGCGTGCGTGAAAGTCAGTGACTTGACAATAACACGAGAAACTTCCCACGTTGAGACCATCGAGGAGGTCGACATGGTGGTTTAGGAGTGGCTTAGTGGCGATGTTTCTCCAATATGACCGATATCGGATATGACGGTCGTACACGCGACCACACTCTGCGCTCTCCTCGCTTGAGTTGATCGGCTCTCAGTTGATTGGCTCTTAGAAAGCTGCCCTTTCCACTCTGCAGGCCGACAACAGCTCCGAGGACAGCCACTTCCACCATGTATAGAATGATGCATGCAAAGCTCTGAGTGACTGAGAAGAAACGTTCAGGGAAGACCAAATGTGAACCTGTGGAGATTCGTGTCCCGACGTGCGACGTGCGTGAGCTCCGAGCGATAGTGTCAGGGGTTCTCTCTGAAATGGTCTTCACGGCTCTTTTTCAGAGAGGGACGTGTGATTTCTGGCAGATGGCGGAGGCCACCCGCTCGCTCTCGGTGCGCATCTTCGGCGTGAGCCGTGACATCGGCCTTCTGCCTACGCGCGTGCACTCGGACGTGCGGACCACCGTGCTTGGCCTGACGCGTGCCGTCACCGAACGTGGTAAGCCCATACGCCTTCCCGATGAGCGAGCGGCCACAGTCGATGCCGCGCTACGTGCTGGCGGCATCTTCGGCGGCGGCACGGCCGAGCTCGCGGGCTGCGTGAGCGCGTGGTATATCGCGCAGCGTGCCGAGGGCGACGCTGCGGGCATCAACGCATACTACGACGAGTTCCGTGCCGAGGGCTACACGGCGGCGCTCGGAGGTGCTCAGGAGGAGCTCACGCATCGTTGTGCGGAGCTCGCCGGCCTGCCGAGCGCGCCGACGGGCGCGCCGCCGCTAGTGCTCGACCTCGGCTGCGGCTCGGGCCTCTCGATCGGTCCGCTCGTGCGCCGCGGCTGCGCGGTGATCGGAATCGACCTGTCACTCGAGATGCTCAGGACGGCGCGACGCGCGGGCGCCGAGGTGGTGCAGGCGGACATGTCGCAGCCGCTGCCGCTCCGCACCGGCCTCTTTGATGGCCTCACCTCGGTCAGCGCCCTCCAATTCCTTTGCGAGCCGGTGCGTGGTCGGTCGGCCGAGGAGAGACTGGGCACACTCTTCGTTGAGACAGCGCGGGTGCTCGGTACAGCGCCTGAACTCGGCCACCGCCGCCGCAGCCGCAGCAGCAGCAGCAGCGGTGTTGACGGCGAGAGGGTCGACGGCAGCGTCGACGCCACCTGCTCCGCCCCGTGTGCGGCGTTCCAATTTCACCCGTCGTGTCCTCAGACGCATCCCACCCTCATCGTCAGGGCGGCGCGGGCGGCTGGGTGCGCGGCCGTGGCACTTGTCGACCAGCCTCATCGCACCAGCGGACGCCGTTGGTTTGTGTATGCAGTGCCACGCATGGCCGAAGCGCCAAGCGCGGCCGCAGCGGTGGAGCCGGCGGCGGCAGGGGCTCTCTCATCATCAGGTGGTTTCGCGCCCAGCACGACGCCCAGCATCTGCCGAATGCATGCGCCCCTCCGAGCCGCCTGCCCCCTCACGCTCCGCGCCTGGGCGTCCTCGAGGCAGCTGCCGGTGCCGAAGCTCGATCCAGCCCACGAGGCATGGCTCAGCGCGGAGCACGTGCGATGGGCTCACACGCAGCTGCGCCGGCTGCGGCGTGCGGAGGCCGAGGACGCCGTCGCGGGCGCGCGGAGAGGGCTAGGTGGACATGCCGAGCCCCCCGAGGCGGACGTGGCAGACGAGATTGAAGCTCCTCCTCGTGACGAAGCGTGCGACGAAGCTGACGAAAGCTGCGCCTCTACTGGCGCGGGTCTGATGAGCGCTGTAACGAGCGCTGTCGCGCCGCCGCCGCCTCCGTCGCCGCATCCGCAGGCGCATGACCAGCGCCGTGGTGAGCACGGCCAGCGCCGGCGCAAGCGTCGTAAGAACAAGGGCTTCTTGGCTCCAGGTGGCGCTGGCGACGAGTGGGCGATGGGTCTGGCGGAGTGCCGCGCGGCGGCAGAGCTTCGCGAGCGGCTTCGAGTGCCGGCCGGCGAGTGCCCTTCACTCGAGCAGCTTCAGAGACAGCTTCCTGAGCTTTTGTCGGCGTTGCACGATCCCGCGGACTCGGGCTCGGAATGAAACTCCGGAAGTACTAGGGCCCCTTTTTAGACTGAGACTCCTATTTAGTATTTCTAAATTCGACAGACATACGTCGTCTGACCTACTGACTTGTGACTACATGTACGGTGGCGGGGGAGCTTGATAGCGTAGCGCGGCCGCGGCGAGCATGGGCCACGGCGTTCTTTGTGCCTCGCGTGCGGTGTCCAGTCGCGCCGGACGTGGTCTCGTCTGCTCGAAAGTATGGGAGCTCTAGTCGAGGTGCAAAGTACCACGCGGCCTGTGGCCCTCGCGACGTGAGTGCCACCCCAAAGGCACCTCTCGCGGATAGCAATGACTTGACTTGACTTGACTTCAGGCTCTCGAAGGCACCTCTCGCGGATAGCCGAAGTTGTCAAAATCGTCCGCGTAGTGCGCCAGCACCAGCTGCCTGATGCTCTCATTACGCAGCCAATCCCGTGTGCTGATGCGTGTTCCATTGGTCGCAGAGGCCGAGTTACGCACGTGGAAAGTGCGACCGTCGGGCCGGAACACCGGAGCGCCGGGCTTGGTGTCGTTGAGCAGCTGTCGGAGGCACGCAAAGTCCGATGTGAAGTTCTCGAGTCGCCCGACCCAATCGACGACGCGATTGCCGGAGCGGCCGTTCTCGTACACCCACTGCGAGACGGGCCCGTAGCAGTTGCCCCACCAGATGCCGGAGCACCACATACTGGTCGTCTTTCGATCGTCCGGGTCTTTGGCTGACAAGGGGCGCCCTGAAGCATCAAAATGGCCGGCCTGGAAGTCCACGGCTGGTGTCGCGTGGATGGACGGGAGCTGGCCGTGGCCCACTTGCAAGATGGAGCGCCAGAGATGAGCCCACCACTCGTCAAAGGGCATCTTGTGCTTGAGCACGAGGTGGCAAGGGAAGCCGCGGTTCCATGTCTTGTGCGGGCCTGACGCGCAGAACGTGTACTGCGACACAAAGCGCGTGTATGGGTTGCGCACGAAGCTGAAGCGAAAGGTGGAGTTGGCTCGATCGCGGCCCGCTGGGTCACGCATATGAACGAATCGATGCTTCTTATCCGTGCGATCAAAATGGTAGCCGCTGCGCACACCCCACCGAGCAAGCGATGTGCCGCCAGTCTTTGGGATGTGCACCATCACGGTTTGCTTGCGTTTGAACGTCTTGAGCGGGTAGTCTGCCCGGTCACAACTGAACCCGAGACTGTTGGTGCGCTGATGCGGTGCATCGGCCGCAACGACGGCCTGCGTGAATGCGATGAGGCCGTGGGACATTGCGCCGCCAGCTCACACAGAGGGTGCCGCGCGCTCGCGGCGGCGCGCTTCACACAGCGGGTTCACATGTTCACAGCCCCTACTTTATCATTGTGAATGTGGACTCCCACGCCGAGCCAGAGCCCGGTGCACGCCCGTTTCACGAATCGAAGCTAAAAAGCCGCGCTCTATTGTTAAATACAACCTTATTTGATTTGTGTTATAAAGATAAGGGACGAGTGGGGACAGGGCTTCATTCTGGATTCACACACTAATCACTATCCCCTCCACCAACACCTGATTTTGAATTGAGTGATTTGATCCAAAGGGGAATGGGGAGGGCTTATTATTTTTCAAATCAGCATTCCACAGGATCACTGAGTGACAGTGGCGTCATCCTCTCGTCGACCCGCTATTTCTAGTTTCACGTGAGCCCGGTGAGATGCGTCCTGAGCCTTCGTGCGTCCGGCGCCCTGGTGCCGTGTGCTGCCCTCAAAACCTCTTCGGCGATAGGTGCCCACTCGTGCGCGAGCGAGATGGGTCGGCCTGCCTGCGAGCCCACCCCAATGAGCAGCCCGCCCAGCCGTCGCGCCTGCTCAACCCAGTCGGGCACGGCCTTTTCGAGCGTGGACTTGAAGAGGGCGAGCACGGGCATCGTCGCCCCGTCGGGTCCGGTGCGCACGGGCGAGAGGTCGATGCGGTCGAGGTGGAAAGTGGCGAAGCGGAAGACGGCGTCGGGGCCGTGGGGTGCGCCCGAGTGCCAGCACGCCCGGTAGCCGGCCCGCTCGTACTCTTCGACGACGGCTCGCTGGTCACCAGCCGCCAAGCCGAGCACCACGCGCGCGATCGCCTCCCGCTCGGGCGGCTCGAGGCGCCCTGTCATGCCGTAATCGATCAAGCCGAGTCGTCCGTCAGGGAGCAGCAGCACGTTGCCCGGGTGAGGGTCTGCGTTGTATACTCCCTGTGGCGCACGCGAGTCATTGTGGTCAGGAGCAGGCAGAGGGGCGATCCGAGGGGCGATCAGAAAGGCGATCCGAGGGGCGACCCGCACATCAAGTAGCAGCGCCACTCCATGTACCCGCACGAGCGTCCGCAGTGCACGAGTAATGTCCGGGCGTGCCCTCAGCACGCGAGCACCCGCTCCCTGTGCGGCATCGGCGCCCCGCCCAATCGGCACGAGTCGGCCCAGCCCTACGAGGCGGAGGAGTGCCGAGCACGCGGCACAGCTGTAGCCGGCGGCCGAGGCGGCTATGTCTCGAAGCCGTCGGGCGGCGACGGCGTAGGCGCGCACGAGGGGCGCGGCGACCTCGGCGGCGTCGACGAAACGGTGTGCGCCGCCCCCGGTCTCAAAGTGCGCCGCCACGCGCTTCATGAGCTGCGCGCGCAGCTCCTGCGCCGACGCCATGCCGAGCGCCCTCGCCACGTCATTCATCTCGAGCTCGATGGCCGCAGCGAGGCTGCATCCCTCGAGGCACTCCATCGCGAGGACATGGCGAGTGCACAGGCGAGCATCGGGCACCGCAGGCACGCGCACGAGCGAGGGCTCAAACCCCCGAGCCTGTAGGTTGGCACGCACCTCGCGCAGGTTGGCCGCTTCCTGACGAAAATCAAGCTCAGCGAGATGGCGCCGACGTAGCCCTTCGATGAGCGGCAGATTCTGTGGAAAGAGGAGGCGCGTCACAAGCTCGAGGTTGTCGAAGTCGGCGGCGTACAGGGCGGGCACCTCCGGGTATTGCACCTTGACGATCACCTTGCGCCCATCGATGAGCGTGGCGCGATGCGCCTGAGCAATCGAAGCGGCGCCCACCGGCCGCGGCTCGAATGAGATGAAGAGCTCGGCCATCGGCACGCCGATGTCGGCCTCGATGATGGCGCTCACCTCGGCGAGACTCCGAGGCGGCACGCCGTCCTGCAGCGGGCGCAGCGCCTGGATGTAGACATCCTCCAGGATGCCAGCTCCCATCGTCGAGACGAACTGACCCACTTTGACGTAGATTCCACCCAAGCTGAGGATGATGTCGACAGCACATGGCGCTGTTCGGTGGTGGAACTCGGTGACGCGCTGCTCGAGCACGGCCCCGTCGCAGCCCTCGATCCGAGCGCGCAGCTTGATGCCCTGGTACTCTAGAAAGAAAGGTGCCACCGTGCTCCAAAAAGTCACGGAACGGCGGAAGCCCGGCGAGGATGCGTAGGCCGCGCCGACGGCCACGCCGCAAGTGGCAAGAGCACCGCGGCGTGCCCATCGCCACGACCGTGCGGCAGGTAATGTGGCCGAGACCAGACTGCGCTCTGCAGACGCGATGGCGAGGGCGCGCCTCCTCGGCGTCCGTGCACACGTGACGGAGAGGGTGAGCCTCATCGAATTGCGTTGCACCGCCCGAAGTTGCCGAGACATTTCGTGTGTGGCATGTGGCGTCGCGATGTGTGAGCTTCGTTTGCTCATACTGGCTGAACATGACGTGTGTAACGTCCAGGCCTCGACGAGCGCCACTGCCCCCCATTGGAGAGTCCAGGACAATGTAGAAGGCAGTGGTCTCGAGAGGCTGGAGAGGGGCTCCGCGGCCAGGCTCACCTCGCCGAGGAGCGAGAGCGCGCACCTGTGGGGCGCCCGCTTGTATCCGCGTGTTGTGTTTGACTAGAAAGTCAAAGTGTGGGACCAAACTTCTGTTTCGTGAGCGACGTGGTGATCCGCAAACACGTCCGTCCGCCGCTACGCACGATCGTCGCTTGGACCAAGCGAGTCGACGGCGCGACGCAAGAGCAACCATGATCTCAAACGTGAACACCAACAATCCGGCCGTCAAGCGAATCATGCGCGAGGCTCGCGAGGTGCGTGCCGCCACTCCCGCCACCCTCTGCTTGCGCGGCTGCGTCCATCATGCCACTTGAGCACGGCGGTGCCTGAATGCGCGCGCGCGCGCAGATTGCGGAGGCAGGAGCCAACCCTGACTTTGAAGCATCCCCGCTCGAGGACAACCTCTTCGAATGGCACTTCACCATCCGCGGCCCGCCGGGCACGGCCTTTGAGGGCGGCCGCTACCACGGGCGCATCACGCTGCCTCCCGAGTACCCCTTCAAGCCGCCTTCGATCACGCTACTCAATGCCTCTGGCCGCTTCACCGTCGGCAAGAAGATCTGCCTCTCCGTTTCGGCGCACCATCCAGAGCACTGGCAGCCGGCGTGGGGCATCCGCACGATCATCACGGCGCTCATCGCCTTCTTCCCGACGAAGGCTGAGGGGGCACTCGCCGGGCTTGATTACACGGACGGCGAGCGGCGTAAGCTCGCCGTCGACTCTCGCCGCTGGCAGTGCCCCACCTGCCACCTATGCATGGCGGACACGCTGCCCCTCGCCGAGACCGACACGGGCGTCGCAACCGCCAGCACCCTGCCGCCGGCCCCTGCAGAGCTTACGTTTGCCCATGAGGCACCCGCGGCGGCCTCGGGTGCGGCATCGGGTGCGGCCTCGGGTGCTTCCGCGACTACTTCCGAGTCCGCGGCCCCGGGCGCAAGCACGAGCACCGACGCCGAAGGCGCTGGCGCTGGTAGCAGCAGCGGCGGCGCTGGCAGCAGCAGCGGCGGCGGTGGCAACAGCAGCGGCGGCGCCGCCGCCAGCAGCAGTGAGGACTACAGTGGCGCCGCTGCCGCGGCCGCCACCGAGGTGAGCAGCCGTCCCGAGCGCCGTCCCGAGCTCACCGCTCCCAGCCCTGCCCGTGCCAGTCAGGCGGCGGTACCGTCCGCATTGGCCGCCGCAGCGAGAGAGTCGCCGGCCGCCGCGCCCGCCTCGGCCCCTGCCCGCCCAGGCCCGCCGCCCGCGACGGCCGCGGCGCCGCATTCGGTCGATTGGCTCGGCTTGTTGGCGGCGGCGCTCGTGGGCGCGATCGCGCTCCTCTTGTCACGCAAGCTCATGGGTGACGCCAACGACGCGTAAATCATGGGGAGCGTTGGCTGGCCCCATGCGCGCTGACCGCTCGGTGCAACACCTGGGCCGAGGGCCGTCTGAGTGACGTGCTGGAATTGATCTCTCTCTGAAGTCTCAACGTTTCTCGAGAGTATGTTCAAGATCGTTCGATCCCGGGCTCCGCGTGGGCAAGCGTGGCCGCCCGGCTATTTTACCCGTCCGGTCGTGAACGCGCATATCAACATATCACTTCAAAGAAAGTTTCATAACCGTGGAGCGGAGGATGGTTCTCTGACGATCTGACACGTGACTACTGACTTGTTTCGTCGACGTTGCACCGCGCGGAGGCGGGTCAAGCGCGCGAACCGAGACACCAGCCTCAGTTCCAGCTCGGCTTGGTGACGTTGGCGCCCTCGGCCGCCGCGATGAAGGCGGTGCCGACAAGGGCGGCGCTGAGCTGAGTCTTGGCCGCGCCCCAGCCAGGCGGGTCCTTGCCGGGCCCGAAGCCCATATTACGCATGCGCTCGAGCTGCGCGTTGCGCTCTGCGGCTCGCAGGCGCAGCCCGATGCGCCACTGCGATTGGATGAGGCGGATGCTCGCGTCGCGTCTTGACTGGAAGATGGTGGCCACCGTCAGGTTGCGCTTCTTGGCCTTGCGCGCGGCCGCCGCCTCGCGCACCGCTCGCACGTGCGTGCCTCGGAAAAAGGACTCGATGACCGTCGCGGCCATTGCGACTTGGTCCTCGCGGTAGTCCTCTTTAGGATCGATGACGGTGCGCAGCACGAAGGCGGTGTGCGCGCCGCCGCAGCTGGCGCCTAGGACGTGGACGCCCTCACGCGTGAACTTGGGCGGCGTCTGCGGCAGCAGCACCGACTGAGTCACGGTCGCCGCGGCCCCGCCGCCGTGCATACCACATGCGCCGAGCCCGTCGTCGCCGCACGTGAAGACAACGCCGCTTTCGGTGACGAAGGCGGAGTGCGCCTCCCCTGCTGAGATCTGGACGACGACGTGCGCGGAGAGGGAGCCCACAGGAACGGGCGAGAGCACATTTGCGCGTCCACCCAGCCCGAGCCGCCCGAAGCCGCCTGAGCCACACGCGTAAGGAACGCCCTGGGCGGTGAGGAAGAGAGAGTGGGCTTCGCCCGCGGCGGCGCGTCGAATGCGATGCCCTTTGAGAGCATGGATACGGCGCGGGGTGTGCTCCGCATGCACCGCGGCGTGTCCGAGCTGGCCGCACTCGCCTCGACCACACGTGTACACCGCCCCGTCAGCGAGGACGAGCGCCGAGTGAGCTCCACCGGCCGCCACCGCGACGACCGCGAACGCGTCGGTGGACGAGGGGACCCCGCCGAAGATGACAGCCTCGAAGCGCGCGTAGCACTCGGCCGGAGCCCCCGCCACGGCGCCCGTCGGAGGAGGCGAGCCTGGCGGTGGAGCCGAGGAGCGCGGAGGAGGGGGCGGCACCTTGCGCTCCTCAGCCGTCGCGCCGACGCCGAAACCGAACCATCCCATCGCTGAGACCGTTGCTGGTGGGGAGCGCGGTGGCGGTGGCGGCGAGCGCGGAGGCGGGGGCGGCGAGCGTGCACGCGGGGGAGAGCCCGCGGTCGGTGGCGAGCGAGGAGGCGGGGGTGGCGAGCGCGGAGGCGGAGGTACCTCGCCACCGAGTGGTCGGCCGAGCCGCCCTGAGTCGTTGAAGCCACACGAGAGAGCGCGTCCATCAGCGCGCACGAGGAGCGTGTGCAGTCCGCCGCATGAGACCGACACCACCGGGCCGCCCAGCCCGTCCACGCGTCGTGGCGTCGTCTGAGCCGTGAGCGTGCGGTGGCCGAGCTGGCCGTAGAGCCCCAGTCCGAATGTGTAGAGCTCGCCCACAGTGCACACGAAGGCGCTGTGCGAGCGGCCGCACGATACGGTGGCCACGCGCACCACGTGTGAGGGCGGCGCGCCCACTTGCAGTGGAATCGGCACGCGCGTCGGCTCCGGCCGCGCCGCCGTGTCGCCGAAGCCGCACTTGCCGTACTCATTGTCGCCGCACGCGTATAGCTCGCCGTCGGAGAGCACGAGCACGCTGTGCCGCCACCCGCAGCTCACCTGTGCCACCTGCGTCTCGACGAGCGTCGTGAGCAGGTGTGGCGTCCGCAGCGGCGCGTGGTGCTCCTCGTGGAGGTGCTTCCGGCTGTGGCTCTTGGCCGGCGCGGCGGCGGGCCCGGTGTGGCCCGCGGCGCCATGCTCCGTCGAGCCGCAAACGTAGACCTTGCCGTGCTCAGCCGGCGCCGAAGCGCTGCTGACCAATGCTGCTGCGAGCGGGTCGAAGGCCTTGCGGATCACATTCTGCGCCATCTGCACCTTCCGGCTCTCGCGCCGTCTTGCGAGCGGGTGTGGGAGGCGGGGAGCCTCTGCTTTTTCGGCCGTTCCCGCAGGAATTTTTTGACCTGTGAATTACATGAACAAAGTGCGGTCTGCGGACAGCTTTTCTCGTACTCTTGCTTTTAGAGCGGGCGGGCGTTGCTTCGTTCGCATTCTCAGAGCGCTTCGGCGGAGGTTGTCTGGGGGATCACTTCGCGCCAGCTCGTCCAACGCGTGAGCCTGCGGCGCTGCGGGTCCGCTTTCGGCTTTCCCGGACGGTTGTATGGCTGTTCCATGTAAATGTGCTCCCACGTCGGCTCGAGGCCGCTGCCCTTGGCGACGGGCGCGTCGTCGATCAGGTAGTCGCCTCGCACGTATGTCTTGTCTCTGGTAAGGATCAGGCGGTCGACCCACTCCTTCCCGAGGTGCTCGGCCACCCAGGCCACCTTCTCGGCCGCGCACGCAGGCGACGATGCAAGCGGCGCGGAACAGATGCGCACGTCCAGGCCATGGGCCAGCATGGCGTGCATCGAGTCGACGGCGCCTTCGATGGGCGCCAGGCTCGCAAAGAACCCCGGCTCGGTCATGATGGCATGGAGCAAGGCGTGGTGCTCGGTGGCGAATGAGTTCTTGAGCGGGAAGAGACGCTCGTCCTTGGCAGGCTGCTCCACCTCAGGGTGGCGCTCGGAGAGCACGTCAAACACTCGTTGGTCAAAGTTAGCGAGCACGCCATCCATGTCGACTAGGACGATAGTGGCTCGGTGCGACTTGGACAAGCAATCCGCATCCGTCACAGATGCAGCATCGCTGGTGCGCTTTCCACTGGCTATCATCTCTCTTGTCGGGTTTTGGACGCGCACACCCCTCGGGCCGGCTCGCAGCACAAGAACGCGCCTCCGTAGTGTGAACATGTGCGTGAATGCGCAGTCGGTCAAAGTGCCTGACTCTCCCTGGCCTCCGTCTAACCGAGCCGGGCTGCTATGGCCTACCGTACGCAGCCGAACGACCCTTCTCCTCCAGACTACCTTTATCCTCATGATTATCACGACGCGGCCGACAATTCAGATTCCTCGCTGTGATCAAGGTAAAGGTGCTCAGCTTGCTTCGCTCGCGCAACAACGGATCTCGCTCAATGGTTCTCGTCGGGCAGCTTCTCGAGCTGGTGCGAGTAGAACGTGTGCGCGCCCGCGGTCTCAAGGATCATTCGATCTGGGTTGTCCTCTGATCGCCAGTCATTTCCCTTACCCAGCCCGAACATGGCGCCGCGGTCCACCTTGCCCGCGCGGCTCGCGTCCCGCACGCGCCGGCTGCGTAGCTCGCGCAGCACCTTGTCCGCGTCCGCACCGCCACAGCCCCAAAGCTCGAGCGCGCGCACCTGTGGGGAAAGGGGAGGACGCGCCGTGGTGAGCACTTGCATGCGCCACAGCCCCAAAGCTCGAGCGCGGCGCGCGCACCTGTGGGGAAAGGGGAGACCGCGCCGTGGTGAGCACTTGCATGCGCCACAGCCCCAAAGCTCGAGCGCGGCGCGCGCACCTGTGGGGAAAGGGGAGACCGCGCCGTGGTGAGCACTTGCATGCGCCCCCCCAAAGCTCGAGCGCGGCGCGCGCACATGGCGCACTCCCTCGGCCGGTGCTCCGCCCGGCGCCGGGTGCGCCCCGTAGGTGGTGTCGGAGGCGTGCCAACGCAGCACCTGTGGGGAAAGGGGAGGGCGCGCCGTGGTGAGCACTTGCATGCGCCCCGTAGGTGGTGTCGGAGGCGTGCCAACGCAGCACCTTCATGTCGTCCTCGAGCACCATCCTGAAGCGCGCCGTCTGGCCGCCAAAGCCGAGCACCTCTGGCACCGGTGGACCGCTACTCTTCGAGAGGTAGGACGTGGTGGCGAGCTGACCTTTCTGCGGCGGGTTGTAGAGCGCGAAGTTCTTCGCGAGCCCGGTGGGCCTGTACACGTGGAAGGTGGGGGCGAGGGTGAAGAGGAGGCAGCTGGGGCTGCCAAAGTACTTATCCGACCCCTTGAGCGCCGAGTCAATGTATGCACCTGTGGGGAAAGGGGAGGAAGCGCCGTGGTGAGCACTTGCATGCGCCCCCCTTGAGCGCCGAGTCCATGTACGCACCGAAGACCTCGGCCGCGTCGGTGAGTACTAGCAGCAGCGTCGGGCCGGCGTACCCATCCGCGTGATGGCTGAAGCGGTTCATCGAGAGGCCCATCACCTCGGAGGCGTACACGCAGCGCCAGTCGGCGGCCTCCTCGCGCGCGCCGCGGCTGATCGCAAGGGAGAGCAGCCACGCGCTCGGCGGTGTGAGAAGCTCGGTACCCTCGCTCTGTCCCTCGGCGCATGAGAGCAGCGGCTCCTGCAGCGGCGCGAGCACCGACGCGGGTACCTCCGCGTGGACCGCCGAGGTCGCGATCTGGGCGGCCGAGGTCGCGATCTGGGCGGCCGAGCTGCCGCGCGTTCCGCCAGCGCCGGCAGTGCTATGGCTGCGTATGGCTGCGCCGGCGGCGGAGGCGTGCCCGACGGCGCAAAGGTAGTGCAGTAGGAAGCCCTCGACGGCTGTCGGCAGGCTGGGTAGCTGCGCCGTGACCCAACCGATCCAAGCCTCGATGGGCACAGCGCCGCCTGCGGCGCCAGCCAGCACGTCGGCCACGACCGCATCAAGCTCGGACGATGTGGCTGCTACGGCGGCGGGCTCATCGCCACCGCCACGCGCGGCTGTGAGCGCATCGCTCAGCATCGCCTTGAGCGCCGCCTTGTCGAGCGGCGCGTCATCCGCGCCAGAGTACAGGGAGGCAATCGTCACGAGCCGTTCGCTGCGCTGCGCCTTGCAGCATCTGGCGATTGTGCCGAGGAAGCTCTGCCAGCGTACAGGTGTGCTCGCAGCGGTCATCTTCCGGAAGAGTGCTGCCCACGGGAAGCCCTTGCGAAAGAGCGCCGCCCACGGGAGGAGCGCCGTGATCTCCAGCGCGCCGTTCGACGGAGAGGCGAGCATGGCGTAGCAATTGCGCAGCGCCCTCAGCTCCTCGGGGTCGAAGAGCGCCTCCTCCGCGGGCGGCTCCTCGGCCGAAAGCGTTCCGCCCATCCGCTTCCTAAAGGACTAACCCTTCCCTCGACGCCGCCGCTGTCACCGCCTCTCGAGCGGCGCGAAAAGCCAAAGACCCAAAGAGGACCGAGGTGAGGAGTGAGGTCCCCGGGTGTGGGCGTGAGGCCGTTCCGCGGCTGAAATCGTCCCTCTCCCCGCCGGGCTCGGTACGCGCTCCAATGGCCAAAAAGTACCCGCTCTTCGGGCCGGCGACCTCCTTTCCGATCGGAAAACCCACCCCAATCATGCCCCCATCGTCGACTTCGGCCGCGACGCCCGCTCACCCCTGCCCACACCGCCGCCACACTCGCAGGTCGGGATTCAAGAAGTTCGTGCGCGAGCGTGCCAAGGCACGCCCGAAACAGAGAAGATGGGCGCACTATGACGACGGTTCGGGCGATAATTCGCAGTGCCCACGGTGCGACAAGGGGCAGCACCGCCGTTGCTTGCGGCTGACGCACTGCAAAGCCAACGAGCGCTCGCCCGCAGGCATCAACAAGAGAAGAGAAGGTGAGTGCTCTCGCCTCGCGCGCGCGCGTGGCCGTGCGGCCGCTTGCCTGCATCTGAAATGCTCGTGGCGGTCGTCGTCGTGCGCAGAGCGTGCAAAGAAGCGCGCCATCAAGGCGGCTGTCCGGCGTGCCAAGGAGGCCTTCCACGAGGGCATGGAGTCGTGGATGCGCCGGCTGCGCTTCGACGGCGGTTCCGGCCCGGGGAACGGCGGCGGCCTCGGCGGCGGCCTCGGCGGCTCGCCGTTGCTCGCGTGAGCACGCTCTGCGTGCAAAGAAGCGCGCCATCAAGGCGGCTGTCCGGCGTGCCAAGGAGGCCTTCCACGAGGGCAACGAGTCGTGGATGCGCCGGCTGCGCTTCGACGGCGGTTCCAGCCCGGGGAACGGCGGCGGCCTCGGTGGCTCGCCGTTGCTCGCGTGAGCGCGCGGCGAGGAAGGGATAGGACGCGAACGCTCGGGGCGCTGGATATGCGGCTTGTTTGGTTCGATATGGATGCTACGGGAAAAATCGGATTATAAACATTGCACTTTATGTGCCCACGCCATACATATGATACTTTCGTCACTTTCAACACTATCAGAACTAACTCGTAACTGTACCGCACGTATTTCGCATGCACCAGTCACCGCCGACCGCGCCTCGGCCTCACGCCTGTCATTTTACATGTAGATTTCCGGAACGATGCATTTCGCCAAGCGTCAATACGAATACCATGCATCTCCTTGTGCCTCTTGATGATGCCAAGCTCACACCGAAGCATCGCCGCCGCCGCCTTCACCACCGTTGCCACCGCCGTCGTCGCCCTATCCCCCGTCGCCCTCGCACCCCCCAACGTCGCACTCGCCCCCACCGCCGTCGCCCTTGTCCCCACCGCAGTCTCCGTCACCGACACCTCCGTCGCCATCGCCGCCGCCGCC